>Ga0210247_100875_pt1 | contig 26642 bp, 7 predicted proteins | sample ChrtobMetP3_16mM_FD_155449 | JGI IMG/M metagenome (GOLD analysis project Ga0210247, IMG submission 155449) | Chrysochromulina tobin associated microbial communities from unialgal haptophyte culture, Seattle, Washington, United States - P3_16mM | ecosystem: Host-associated > Algae > Haptophytes >... | reverse complement strand
CGCGAGGGACACCACACCGTCGCCGTTCTTGTCGAAGCTCTTGAACATGGCCTCGTCGATATCCGCCTTCTCGCCGCTGCGCTTCTTGAGCCCGAGCGCACGGAACGCGCGCTGAAACTCGTTGAAGCTCAGCAACCCGTCGCCGTCCGTGTCGAACTGAGAGAAGATGTTGCCCAGGTCCCACTTCTGGTACTTCTTTGTCGCTTTGGGAGCTGAGGCGTAGCCGATGCTCTTCGAAGACGTGTAGCCAGAGCCAAGCGGGTAGGCCGAAAAGCCACCCTTGATCGACTTGACGAGGGGATCTGCATAATGGGAACCTATTATGTCCGATGAGCGGCGATAGTGGCTCGAAGTCGTGGTGAATTCCTGGTTGAAGCTCATGTTGTACCTGCCGGAGAGTACGAAAGCAGAGTGCTCAGCGCAAGATAGCTGCCGCAGATCACGGCCTCCTTACTTGAACCAATGGGACGACATGGCGCTCTTAATGGCGCTCTTGTGAGGATGGAATAGATGGAACTGCGAGACCGTCAGTCACACAACACACGATGCGGCTTTGTGATCGGATTTCGGCGAAATCTGAAACGCGAAACCGAAAAACGGTGAGTAAAATGCACCTTTTCGGCGCATGCGAGGGGGCTCGCCTTCGAGGCGAAAAGCTTGTAACGACGCTGCTTTCGGAGACTTCTTTGCACTCAGACGACGAGTAAAGTACGACTTTCTTCCCTTTTTATCGAACGCACGCACGCCCCTCCTCAATGCCTCCTAAACACCTTATCCTGCGCCCTACCAGGTAGGCGGCCGATTATTTGCCTATTCATTCACACCGTTGAATTATATTCACACACCCTCGTGCGTGGTCCTCCCATATGAAAGTCTCTCGTGGCACCGTACTTGCGCAGGTTGCGCTCACGTTCACCGCCCCGATGCAGTTATTGCACCTTTCAAGTCTGCCGGCCATCGCCTTCGAAAATCGACTGCCAGTAGACGAGCTCGAGGCCAAGTACAAGTCTCCGCGCACGCCAGGCCCAAAGCCGTTCGACATTGGCCCCCAGCCTGGTGGACTGCTGAAATCGTGCACGGATGGCAAACCCCATTGTTTCTCGTCATCTCCCGAGGTATTTGAAGATAACGATCTCTTCAATGCCGACTACGGGACAACTGAGGGTTGGTTGATACCGCCATTCAAATTCGATAAGCCGGTCACTGATGCGCTCGCTGATCTCAAGGCGGTGGTCTCGGAATACCCTCCTGGTCAGCGTGGCATTGATGGCGGCGGCTTCAAGATCATCACGGAGAGCACATCCCAGGACGGCACTGCCTACATCTATGTGCAATTTGAGAGCCGTCGCCGTGGCTACATTGACGATTTCGAGATGGCGCTGCGCGGCGGGTTGGGCCAGATTCGGACCTCATCACGGCTGGGCTACCTCGACTATGGTGTCAACGCAAAACGTGTAAATTACTTCGCGGAGGCGTTGCAGGCGCGAGGGTGGAAGACTACCCCACTGCTTAGCAAGGGGCACGAGGAGTATTTCTCCCTCAACGGCATTACGGACAAGGACATGAGCGGCAGTGCTATGGTTGTGAAGGCTGACAAGGTGAAGCTGCCCTCCGGGCCTGCTTCACCCTTCTAGCTTTTGCCCACCAGCACGTCGTCCCTCGACGGCCGGGATCAGAGGTAAGGCCCAGAGGCCGGCCCTCTCGAGGTAAACGTTTTACGCTTTGTTTTCACAGAAAGCAACATGGTCAATCCACAATCGGAATCGCTCGAGCGAAACGGGGTACACATCTACATCGTACAAGGTACATGGAACATGCACGATACCGCATGCGCGCGATGCATGATGCGATGAGAGCGCGTCCGCGTCAAAGAATCTGTGTGGCACCGCACAACCGGGGGCGTCGCAGGTCGCACCGCCACGTGGGGCGAGGTCGCTGCCGATCGGATATGAGGGGTGGTTGAATCGCAGGCAGGCCGGTGCGGGTCTCTCCACCGGCTCTCCACACTCCAGAGCCTCCTGAAGTATCTATCTCTTCACTGGGGGCGGTGTCAGCACGACGACACGTCGGGAAGCGAAATCAGCGGGCCAGCTGCGCCACCGCCATAGTCCACTGGCACTCCGCCCCGCTGCGACGCGCCTCCGCCACCCTTTTGAGTGCGCTGAGTGCGCGCCCGCTGCGGTCCTTGAATGCGCTGATTGCGGCCAGTGCCGGTGTCGGCCACAGCCTTGCTGCCGTCACCGTCACCGTCGCCGTCACCGTCACCGCCCTCGCCACCGCCACGACCACGGCCCCCGCCACGGCCCCGCCACGGCCCCCGCCCGCCACGGCCCCCGCCACGGCCAGGGCCACGCCCACCGCCGCCGCCACCGCCATCGCCGCCGCCATCACCGCCACCGCCGCCGCCGCCGCCGCCGCCGCCACCATCGCCGCCGCCACCCGCGGCACCCGCGCCTCGTCCGCCCTTACCGCGTGCGCTGCCATTGCCACCGCCGCCTCGGCTTCCTCCGCCTTGCGGGGCCGGTGCGGCTCGAGGCGGAGCCACCTCTTTGCTCCTGTCGTTCTCATCGTCGTCGTCGTTCTCATCGTCGTCTTCGTTCTCATCCTCAGATGCCCCGCCACGAAGCAGTCGGCTGTCGTTCTCATCGTCAGACTCAGATGGCCCGCGAAGGGCATCGCTGTCATCATCGGATGCCCCACGGCGCAGCAGACCGTCCCAGCGTATAGGCTCGTCGTCCGAGGCATCGGACGAATCCAACTCGGGGGCTGCGACAGGGCCGGCTGCGCGAAGCTTCCCTCGGGGGCCGGGTGCGCGGGCCACACGCGAAGGTCGCGATGCCGATGGCCGCCCAGCGCTGCCGCCAGCAGTGTCGCCATCGCCGCCGTCATCGTCGCCGCCGATGGCACCGGCGCTGAATCCATCGCCATCGCCGAGCGGATCTAACAGCTGTGAAGACGCCGTGCCGAGCGGATCTAACAGCTGTGAAGACGCCGTGCTGGCGCGCGCGCCGTGCTGAGCGCGCGCGCCGGCGCGCTTGCGCCGATCGGCAGCCTCCGCGGAAGCCTCGACCCTGTGTGCGGCACGGTCCTCAGCACGGTCCTCGGCAGCCCTCGCCTTCGCCTCCGCCGCGCCCCGCGTCGCGGCCTCGCGGCCCGCGGTAGCCTCGGCTTTGGATTCCTTGACCTTGGCGTCCGCGGCTTTACGCTGCTGACGTTGCATCTCCGCATCAGCAGCCTTCTTGGAAAGAGCTGCGCTGGCGGCTGGATCTGGTGCTTGGCCGTTGGCCGGACGCCCTCCTTTGTCGCCTTTGCCGCCAACGGCCGGCGTGGGCACGGAGGTGGTCGCGACTGACGGGGTAGCACCCTCGCTAGCCCCGCCCCGCCCACTGCCCTTGGCGCCGCCCCGGGCGTTCCCCTTGCCTGTCGGAACCTCCTTGTTATTGGCATCGGTAGGGCCGCTGCCGCCGCCGCCGCCGCCCTTGCCGGCCGCGGTGACCGCTGTTGACTTTGCGTTGCCGTTTCCGTGTGCGCCGCCCCGCATGCCGCTCGCATCCTTGGTACCGCCGCCCTCCTTGCCGACGCACTCCTTGCCGCCGCCCTCCTTGCCGCCGCCCTCCTTGCCGCCGCCCCGCCCGGCAACGCCGGCCGTCTGCGCACTGGCTCCTTTGCCGCCGCCGCCCTCCTTGCCTTCTTTGCCGCCGCCGCCGCCGCCCTTGCCTCCGACTTGACCACCGTCTTTGGCCCCTCGGTCGTCCTTCTCACTGCGGTCCTTCACACTTCGGTCGTCCTTCTCACCCTTCCTGGCGCTCGTCTTTGCATCTGAATCCGCCGCAGTCCCTAGGATGCGCGCACGCGCAGCAGCATACGCTTTCATCTTCTCTTCATGGCTGAGCTCGGTGAACATGGCGCCGCCTACCAGGGGCGACGGGCGTGGTACGATCGGCGCCACGCCTGGCCGCACGGCAGTCGTACCCGCACCGCCGGCGCCGCCGGCGCCGCCAGCGCCGCCAGCGCCGCCGGCGCCGCCACAACTCCCGTCGCCGCCGCTGCTGTCGAGGCATCCGTTCTCGGCGGCTGCCTCACTTCTGGAGTTCTCGCCGACGCGCTCGGCGCCGCTGCCCGTGGTTGACGCTGCAGCTGGCGCCGCTGCGGCAGGCGCCGCTGCGGCAGGTGCCGCTGCGGCAGGTGCAGGGGCGCGCCGCAGTAGCAATTTCACCTTTGGCTCTTCCGTTTGCGGCGGTGGCGGCGGTGGCGGCGGTGGCTCGCGGATGAAAGGGCGCACTGCGTCATCCTCGTGTCGCTGCCACGCGCTCACCGCAGGCACTGGCGCGGGCGTGAACTCCTCCCCATAGCCCCTGCCATTCTCACGACGCTCATCGTACCGCTCGCGGCCGTCTAAGCGCCCGCCGTGCTGGCCGTCGTGGTCGCCGTCCCCGCTGTACCGCTCGCCACGCTCGCCGCTGTACCGCTCGCCGCTGTACCGCTCGCCGCTGCTGCGCCATGAACCGGCGCCGCCGCTTCGCAGGCGTGCGAGCCGTCTACGCTCCTCCTCGTAACGGGCGTCGTCGTTGAAGTCGTTGTATGTGCTCGGGTCGACGTACCGCCTGTCATATGGATCGGAGCAAGGGCGTGCCTGCCACCTCGGCGGTGGAGGCGCCCACCTCGGCGTCGCGTCCTCGTCCTCCTCGACATCGCCCCATGCCCCGGAGTGCGACGGACCGGAGTGGCCGCTACCGCCGCCGCCGCCGCTCGGCGTGTCGGCCCACGCGCTGCGGCCTGCCGTCGCACCAGTGAGAGGGCCGCCGCGGCACGAGTACGCTGCCGGCCGCCACTTGGTCGTGTCTTTGGTCGCGTCGGTAGCGGTGGCACACGCAGCCCCGAGCGACGTGCAGGGGGACACTCCCACCTCTCCGCCTTCGCGATCCTCGAGCTCATGCGGCATCAGCAACCGGGCGCTGCTGTAGCTCGCCGTCGCGTCGTGCCCTGCTGCCCCGTCGTACCCAGCTGCTTGATCATACCCACCTCCATCGCCGGCGCCGGCAGCAACGCAAGAGGCCGCAGCCGAGAGCGACGGCGGTGCGGGCGCAGGTGGCTCTCCGTGCTGGCCGGGCCGCAACCCGTTCTCATCGAGACCCATGGCGGCGAGCAGTGCAGCCACCTGCACCGGGATCGCTTTGCTCACCGGCTCGAGGCCCATGAGCGTGTTCGCTTGCATGATGGCCATCGCCAGTGGCATGGAGTTCGAGAGCTCGAGCTCCTCCTTGATCCTATCCACACGGTCCGAGAGCGAGGCAGACGGCGCGGGCAAAGCGCTCGGGGCGGCGGGTGCGACGACGGCGGCGTTTGCCGCCCTACCGAAGCTCGCCGGGGCCGCCGCCGGATCAGCGGCGCCGCCGCCCTGACGAACGGCGGCCCTAGTCGTCGACTGCGCCACTGATGAGGACGCTGCGCCAGTCCCTTCGGATGCCGCCGCGGGCGCATCTGCGGCGTCCCTGAAGAGCAAGTCCTCCTCGGCCTCGGCGGCCGTCTCCTCGGCCGCCGCCCTGGCAACCTCCTCAGCGCGCTTCTTAGCCGCGGCCGCCTTGGCCATCGCCTCTTCGAATTTCTTGGCAGCCTCACGCTGTGCCTCATTGGCCTCCTCCATGGCAGCGCGTGCGGCCTCCTCCTTCTGGCGCGCGGCGGCCGATGCGTGGCTCGCGGCGGCCATAACGGTCGTCTCTTCGCCCACCTGTTTGGCACCGCCCCACACAGGCCCCGAGGAGTCGACGATGGGCATCCCCATGTCGCGCTTGCTGTGCTCCTTGGCCATTGAGGGCAAATTGACCGGCTTTGGTGCTTTACGGTCCGGGATGTGGTGCGGTATGGTTGGCCGACCGAAGCGGCTCATGATCTCTCGAGCGGGGAATTCGGGGAGTCCTACCCGCGCGCGATGCAGGCGACGCGCGCACGTACGCGCGCGTGTGCGCGCTTGTAGGCAAACAATTGCGAGGCCCGATTTCACAGCCAAAGGTCGGGCGTTCGAGGAGGACAAGTGAGCGAAGCGTGGAATTTCTGGCAGGAGCGTGAAGTCCGTTGCTTTTTACGTGTTAGTGTGTTGTGAATAAAGACCGTGAAGCACGCCGCCGCCGCAGCGTCCGCACCCGGGCCCGCACCCACCCATTGCAATGGGAGACGTCAATATTGACCCTTTCGCGGCCTTCGGAGCCCCACGGACGACCGCACCGCCACCCGCGACAGCGCCGCCTTCAAACGTGCCGATGGGTTCGATGCGCCAGCAGCAGATGGCCCAGCCGCAGCTCGCAATGCCCGGCGCCTTCCCTGCGACGCAGATGCCCATGGGCGGCATGGGCGGCATGGGCGGCATGGGTGGAATGGGCGGCATGGGTGGAATGGGCGGCATGGCTGGTATGGGCGGCATGGCTGGTATGGGCGGCATGGGCGGAATGCAGCAGCCCATGGGGTTCGCACCGCAGCAGCAGATGGGCGCATACGACATGTCATCCCTCGAAGCGTCGCTCGGCATGGGGCCGCCACCCCCGCCACCGCCGTCATCCTTCCCTGATCCCTTTGCGCCGCCGCCGCCGTCGGCCTTCCCTGGCTCCGATCCCTTTTCGCCGACGCCGGCGCGCCCTGCCGCCGATCCATTTGCATCGGACCCCTTCGCCCCGCCGCCGCCACCGCCGCCAGCAGACCCCTTCGCGGCGAATGATCCGTTCAGTAACCCGATGGCTCCTCCTCCTCCTCCGCCGCCGCCGCCGCCCGAGGAGGAGGAGGCGGAGGTCCCGGGAGAGGCGCCCAAGGAGAAGGCGCTCGACACGGAATCGTATGGCAGCGGCGAGAAGAAGCCCACGGTGCTCTCCCGCCAGGACACGTTCAAGTACCTCGAAGAGCTCACCAATGGCAATTCGCAGCAGAAAATAGACGCGGCGCGTGCACTCAAGTCGCTCGCCTTCAACGCGAACGCCGAGTACAAGGACGGCCTGCTCAAGGGTGGTGTGACGCGCCTGCTCATGGTCATGGTGACCGATAATGAGTCGACGGCCGCTCTCGAGCAAGCGACCAGCTGCATGTACTCGCTCGCGCGTGAGCACCTCGAGTCCAAGAACTCCCTCGTCAAGGCGGGCGCGCTCAAGAACCTGGCTGTGCTCCTGAACCATGAGTCGAAGCAGTGCCAACTGAACAGCTGCGCCACGCTCTACGCCATCTCGTGCGCGGGTCGCGACACGTGCAAGGCCCTCGCGGCGTACAAGCCGCTCAACCAGCTCATGCGCCTCGTCAATCCCCCGACGCCGCGCACGCCGCAGGACGATCAGCTGCAGCTCTTTGCGGCGCTGCTCATCGTGAACCTGCTCCACGTGAGTGGGATCACGACCAAGCGCGAGCGTGCCCAGATCAACGACTCGCTCATCCGCGCGTACGACGACGCGACCGAGTCGCAGGTACGCGAGACCATCGGGGTTGGGCTCAAGGGGAATGATTGCATGCTGATTGCATGCTGATTGCATGCTGATTGCATGCTGATTGCATGCTGATTGCATGCTGATTGCATGCTGATGGCCTCCCTCATCAGGTACGTGAGACCATCGGGGTTGGACTCAAGCGCATCGCCGAGATGAACTCGGCAATCAACCGTGGCATTCACAAGGTCACCAAGCGGCTCGGGGCGTACTTCGGCAGCAGCTCCGAAACCGCGAAACCGCCGTCGCGCGGCGCCGGCAGTGGCTTTGGCAGCGGCGGTCGGATGAATGACCAGTGGGATGAATGACGGACCCAGCGGCATGGCCCACACAGCTGACGGACCCCGCGGCGACATCTGACTGACCCTGGCGCAGCGGACGGATCCGGACGAGCTGCGCGGGAGAATGTATGTGGGGTGGGAATGGCGTGCGTGGTGGGGCAGTGCGTGAATGGCGCAAGGCATCTGAAAATGGGGGGGGGGGCGGTCAACACAGCAACGGCCATGGGAGAGACGCCACGGGACGTGTCAGCGGCTCAGCGCAGCAGTCCCCTCCCCACTCAGCTGGCAACGAGGCATGCGTGCGTGACATTGTGCTAACAAAGGGTAGGCGCGCCGCAGGTGTGCTGTTCCCAGGGCTGCACGCGCGGTCGTGGTGTGGGGAAATCTCAGTGTTTGCTCGTCGGTGTGCTGGCGGTTTGAGCACGATCGGATCCACGGCGCGGTTAAAACCTAGCGCACGAAATTGTCGTTTGTCGATTAGTTATAATATTCCTCGCTAACGCCGAATAAAACACGTAACACCCGATCTTTTTCAGTACATCAGTGAAAGATTGCCGTGCCCATGAGCCATGTTATCAGTTATTCCGCTCACATCTGGAGGGTGGCGACGTCGCGACCACGCGGTGCGTCCGGCGCGCGCGGCAACGCAAAACTCTATAAACTGAAAATCAGATATGCACAAGCGCGTTCTGGAGGTGCCGTGGCCCGTGCACGTGCACTCACTTGATCCCTCGCTCCCTTGGGTCGTACGCCCTGGCGCTCGTGGCCTTGCCTGTGGGCTTCCACGGCAGCGGTGGCGGTGCCTTGGCCGCCTCCGCCTCGAACCGCTGGGAGCGCGCCTGGTGCAGCCAGTCGACGCGCTTCATCGCAGCGGCTACGGCGTCGTCGTGCAACCGAACAGCTTTGGGCGAGGACGCGCGCTTCGGGGAGGCCGAGCGCCTGTCGCCCTCGGAGAGGAAGACATTGGCGCGCTTGGGCAGGACAGTAGCCGACGAGGAGCGTGCCAGAGCGTGCACATGCTTCCACTGTGCCTCTACTGCCTCCGAGTGGCGCATCTCGCGCTCCGCTTGCTGCTTCAACATGTGGACCGATTGCTCCTGGGCTCGCGAGCGCTCGGCCTGGAGGGCGAGCTGGCGCTCGGCATGGCGCTCGTGCTGCTGCTCGGCGGCGCGCTCGATCGTGCGCGCGTGCAGCTCTGCTTCACGGAGGCGACGAGCCGCCAGCTCGGACTCACGCAGCTTGGCGGCGGCGGTGGCGGCGGCGGCGGCAGCGGCAGCGTTCTGTGAGCTTCGGAGCATGCCCTCATCGAGATCTCGTACGAGCTCGGCAAACTCGCTCAGGTCCATCTGGCCGTCGGGCGTGTCGTCGTACCGCGCGAGCACCGCCGCCGTCCCCGGGCCCGACAGGTCAATGCCGTAGTGATGCAGCGCTTCGTGCAGCTCGGCACGATCGATGAAGCCACTGTGGTCCGCGTCGAAGCGGTCGAAGGCCTGCACCACTCGCACGGGCACGCGCGCCGGCAGCTTCTGCTGCTGCGGCGGCGCTGGCGGTGCGGGCGGGAGCACCTGCGGACGTGTAGCGGGCGTGGCCCCAGCCCTCGGCAGAGGGGGCACCCCGGCCAGGTTTGTGTAGCTCTCCCACTCCTGAGCTAAGCGCTGCGCCCTCATGTACTCCTGCTGTAACCACTGCGGCGTCCCCGATGGCGCTGGGGCAGCAGGGGCCGGTGCATCCCTCGTGGCTCGGTAGGCAGCTACGCGCGCCGCCAGCCCCTCGATGCCATCGCCCCCGCCCGGGGCGCTTGTAACGGCGCTTTGCCCGCGAGGGGTTTCGAGACTCTTCGTGACGGGCTGGGGAACCTTGCCCAAGGTCTGTTCCGCCCACCGCTCGGCCGCCTGCCGGAAGGCGGCTGGTGGCGACGGTGCACCACTCGGCAGCCGTGCCGGAGGGCCGCCGGCAGCGGCTGCGTGGAAAGCTGCCTGGGCCGCCTCTGCGGCAGTCGGGTCGTTGTTGCTGATGGCCGCGGCGGCGAGCGCCAGCTGCCGGCGCATCTCCGACACTCGATCCTCCAGAAAGGTGACGTACCACGAGACGGCCACATGCTGCCCATCCTCGAGCTCGGCGACCGACGCCACCTGCGCCGCGCATCGCTCGACGTAGGCACTCATTGAGAGCGTGGAGGCGCGCAGCGCCGAGTTCTGCTGCATGAGTGCCGCGACCCTGCTGTCACGCGCGGCCGCCTCGTCCGCGGTGACTTTCGCTTCATGCATGCGCCGCCTCTCCTCCTCATGAAGCGCGAGCTCCTCCTCATGAGTCACGTGCCGCCAGACAGCGAGCGCGGCCGCGAGAACCACGCGCCGTTTCTTGTGCGCCTGCTGCACGCTCAGCGCACCAAACTTGTTCAGCCGCGCGCCCTCCTTCCACTGATTCCAGCCCCGGCTCAGGCGGCGACGTCGCATGTGGCCGACCGAGTTGCGTAATGATTGGAGCGCGGCCCGGCGCGATCGCACGTACTGCTGCCAAGTCCGGAGTCCTTTGGCACGCTTGGCGCCCCTCATCAGGCGAAAGCACCGATCGAGCTGCGCAAACGCCCCGCGCCGCACGTGCACGACATCTTGCCACTGACGGAGCGCGCGCGCCTGCTCCCGCATCAGCATTTGAGCGCCCATCCGCTGCGCCATCGACATCTGCGCGCCTCGGAACCACGAGAGGAAGCCCACGGACAGCTTCCGATTGCGTATGTGCGACACGCACCGCCGCAGCCGGCCCATGGCCATGGACATCGAGTTTGCCTTCTCTTGCCATGTTCGCAGCGCTCGCGCACGCTGCATCCACAGCAGCTGGCGCGCCGCTCGCGCGCAGAACGCGATCTCGTCTCGGAACTCAAGCCAACATCGCAGCGCCGTAGCAAGCTCGCGGCTGCGGAAACCCGCCACGCCGCCCCGCAGCAGCCGCATAGCCTCCGCGCTCTCGCTCACGTACGCCTTCCAGCTGTTCCAAGCCGCTGCCCGCTTGGCATGCATCATGCGCGAGACCGAGCGCCGCAGCTCATACATCTTTGCGGCGCGCGTCTCCACGTAATCAACCCACGAGTTCCATCCGAGGACGCGACGCCGATTGATCAGCCGGCGGCTACACTTGTGGAGCATCCCCATGGCGCTCTTGCGTGCGACCGCGTACTCGGCCCATGACGTCCAGCCGAGCGCAAGACCTCGTTTGAAGAGGCGCCGTCCGGACTTGTCAAGAGCAGCGAGCATGCCCGCTCGGCTGCTCGAGAAGGTCTGCCAAGTCATCCAGCCGAGGGCGAGCCGCCGATGGAAGAGGCGCAGGCCCGCTTGGCGCAGCTGCCCGAGTGCCTGCTCGCGCGCCGCCGACGTCTCCTTCCACGTCAGCCAGCACATCGACACGCCGCGCTTGAGGAGCCGCATGGCCACCTTTCGTTTGGTGGCAGCCGTCACGGCGCGCTCCGTCGCCACCTCGACCCACGTGGCAAAGCCGCTGGACAGACTCCGGGCGATCAGTCGCATCAAGGAGCGTCGCATCTGCACTCGCTGGGACGCCAGCTGCGACGCCGCCTCGCACCACGTGTGCCATCCCCGTGCGAGCTTGAGATTCAAGAAGCGCGCGAGGCACTGGCCCAGCTGCGCGAGGGCCGCGTGGCGTTCGAGAGCAAACTCGAGCCACATGTGCCAACCGATGGGCAGGCCCTTGTTAAGAAGCATGTGCGCACACCGACCGAGCTGCTTGAGGGCCGCGCGGCGCCGTGTGGAGGTCTGGTGCCAGCGGAGCCAGCCCGCGTACAGGCGCCGATTGAACATGATGCCCACGCAGTGCCGCAGCTTGGCAAGAGCGGCGACGCCAGTGAGGCTATTCTCAGACCAGGCGTGCCACGCCTGGCTCAGGTCGCGGTTGCGGAGGCTCGCAACGCCACGCCCGAGCCTGGCGAGTTGGGTGGAGCGCTCCGTCGCCATCTCGACCCACGTGTGCCATCCGCGGAAGAGAGCGCCATTGTACAGGCGGGAGATGACCTGCTGTGCCGCCGTGAGGCTCGCGTTGCGCTCGAGCGTGTATTCGACCCACGTGCGCCATGCCATGGCCATCTTGTGCCCACGTGCGCCACGCCGCAGGGTCGCGACGCTCTGCTCGAGCCGACCGAGCTTCGCAGCGATCTCGGTGGTCATCTCGGCCCAGCTCCGCCACGATATTGCAATCTGCCGTCGGATGAGCTGAAGGGCCGCTCCGCGGAGCAAGGCGAGCGCGGACAGCCGGGCCGCCACGACGCTAGTGAGCTGCCGCCACGCACGCGCCTTCTGCACACCTATGAACTGCTTGATCACAATGAGCTGCACTGCGAGCGTCTGCGCGTGCTCCGCAGCGTCCTCCGCGTACTGCATCCAGGTGAGCAAGGCTCGCAGCACGGACGCGCTCGACCATCTGGCTACCCACGATCGCCACCTCTTCATCTGCCTCGTGTGATGCCGCCATGGCTCCCAGCCAGCCAGCAGCTGCTTGTGCACGAGGCGCGCCACCGCCCGCCGCAGGCCCAGCAGGGACTCGCCCTCCTCCTTCCAAGCACGCAGCGCACCGCCCACCGCCCGGTGCAGCCACGAGCCCATCACCCTCTGCACCACGCTCAGCACGGCCACGTGCGCCTCGGTCGCCGAGCGCCACGTCATCAGCGAGCGCGTCATCGCCGAGTTCAGCATGCGGTTGAGCACCGCGCGGCCGGTCGCGTCGTGCTGAGCAGCGTTGAGGATCGAACGGAAGGCTTTGGCGAGGCCCGCGTGATGCAACTGGCTCGCCGCTTTTCCGAGCCGTTCGAGCCGCTCGGCGCGCTCTTCCACATAGTCCCGCCACGTGTTCCAGCCCACACGCAGAAAGCGGCCAAATAGCGAGCACGTTGAGTGCCAAAGGCTGGCAAGCGACGCGTTGAGCTCGTAGACGTACGCACGCCACGTATTGATGGCGCTGAGCGAGTGCCGATGCAAGAGTCTGCCCACTGCTTGGTGGATGGCCGCAAGCGCCGCGGAGTGCCCCTCAGCCACCTCGCGCCACTGGCGGAGGGCCCTGGCGTGCACCTGCCGCATCATGCGCACGATGACCACGTGCTTGGCGGCAGCGTGCCGTGCCTCCTCCGCCCACCGCTCGAGGCAAGCCACAACCTGACCCTTGCTCCAGCGACCGACGGCGATGCGAAGCTGCCAAAGCATGGTTGCACGTTCATTGGCTTGCGCGCGCCATCCCAGGAGCGCGCTCGTCTGCTCTCGCATCACTATCCGTGCGCACAGGCGAACGGCATTCGACATCTGCGCGCCTTCACGCCACGAGAGGAAGCCCATGGCCAGCTTCCGATTGCGCATGTGCGACACGCACCGCCGGAGTTGCTCCATCGTCGCCGACGCAGCGGCTGCCGTCGCTTGCCACGTGCGCAGAGCCTGCGCTTGCTTCGTCCCCAGCAGCTGGGACACGCACCGCCGGAGTTGCTCCATCGTCGCCGACGCAGCAGAGGCCGTCGCATGCCACGTGCGCAGAGCCTGCGCTTGCTTCGTCCCCAGCAGCTGGCGCGCCGCTCGCTGGCCGACCGCAATCTCATCCCCGCAGATGCGCCAACAGCGAAGCGCAGCAGCGAGTTCGCGCTTGATCAAAGCGCCCACGCCGCCCCGCAACAGCCGCATCGCCTCCGCGCTCTCGCTCACGTACGCCTTCCAGCTGTTCCAAGCCGCCGCGCGCTCGCGAAACGTCAGGCGCGACACCATGCGCCGCAGCTGCTCCATCTTTGCGGCGCGCGTCTCCACGTAATCAACCCACGAGTTCCATCCGAGGACGCGACGCCGATTAATCAGCCGGCGGCTACACTTGTGGAGCATCCCCATGGCGCTCTTGCGTGCGACCGCGTACTCGGCCCATGACGTCCAGCCGAGCGCAAGACGCTGGTTGAAGAGCTTGACGCCGCACATGCGTAAGGTCTCAATCGCTTGGGCGTGGAGCGCCGCGAATCGGACCCAGACGTGCCACCCAACCGCGAGCCGCGAATTGAGCATCTTGGCGCTGCACTTGCTCATCACGGCCAGGGTCTTGGCACGGAGCGCCGCAAACACGCTCCATGTAAGCCACCCGACCGCGAGCTGCCCGTTGATGAGCCGTGCCATCGAGTGCGCGAGCATGGCCATCGACGACGCGAGCTGCCCCGCCGCATCGCTCCACGTGTCAAAGGCGATCGCAAGCTCGCGATGGACGAGCCGTTTGAGGCCACGCCGGAGCATGACCCCGAGCTCCCATGCATCGACCCACCGTCGGAGCGCCGCGCCCGTCTGGCGGTGCACCAGTCGCGCGGCGGCCCCCCTCAGGTGCGACATCTGTCCCGCGCGCTCCATGGCCATCTCCGCCCAGGCATTCCATGCTCGCGAGCAGTGGGCGTTGCGGAAGCGGCCGACTGCGGTGTGGAGCGTGTCGAGGGCTTTGGCCTGGTGGAGGGCAAAGGCGGACCAGGCATTCCACACAAGGAGCACGGCGCGGTCGCGGAGGGCGGACATACCCTGGCGCAGCCGCGCGAGCGCCCGCGTGCGCGCCTCGACCGACTCACACCAGCTGTGGAATGCGCGCGCCGTCTGACCGTGGAGCATCGTGCGTGCATGCGCCTCGAGGAGCGCGAGGGCATCTCGGACTAGGGCGTGCGCATGGACGATCTGGCGCCACGCGCGCGCAAGTCTCAGCCCAAGCATCTGGCGGAGCACATGGCGCTTGAGCACACGCTCGCGCACGACCTCGAGCCATGTGCGCAGGGCAGCCGCCTGCCCCGAGTGCACGAACGCAGCGATGGCTCGCCGGCGCAATTGATAGTTGTCCTCGTATGCAGCCGAGCGCCATGAGTTGAAGGCCGCCTGGCTCGCACGTTGCGAATCGAATAAGGCGAGCAGGAGCCGACGCGGGCCGCGCCGGGCCGGGCGGAGCGACCCATCCGCGATGCGCGCGCTCCACACACGTAGCGCAGCGCGCATCTCGTGCGGTGCGAGTGCGCGGCGCGCGAGGAAGAGAGTGAGCTCAATGCCCATCAGGCCGTACGTGGTGGTACGCCACTCGCCGAGGGAGTGCGTGGCGCGCGCGCCGAGCACGTGCAGCAGCTGCGCGCGCAGCAGCCGCCGCCGCGCCAGCCACCGCTCCGTGTTCTCCACGAGCACCCTCCAGCTTCGCATCAGCGAGCGCGTCTGCTCGTGCTCGATCGCTGCGATGAGAAGTCCACGAAGTCGTGAGCCACCGAAGCGCTCGAGGGGCACGTATGCGCGCCAGCGCGCAAACAGCCCGCGCACCGTGTGCCGCGACTGCGCCGCCAGGCTGAGCGCACGGTCGGCGCTCGCGAGGCTCAGGCTCAGAGACGAAGGCGCCGGGCGCACGCCAACCTCAAAAGGGCTCCCGCTCAGATGATGCTCCCCAAGCCGGATGGCGAGCTTGTACCGGCCCGACGAGGCCGTCAGGTAGCGGATCGTGTAAGAGCCGTCCTGGTGATCTGTGATGGCCACCTCTGCGCGACCGGGGCCGCTGATTGAGACCACCCACGGAGCGTCGCCGGTGCGCACGGGCTGGCCGAGATGACTGCGCGCGACGAGCGTCAACCGGGCGGGGAAGCCGGCGACTGCGCGCGTGAGCCCCACACCGCCGACCAGCGATGAAAAGGGAGACGCCGTCACCGGCGCAGCATCGCCGCCCTCGCCGACAATGTGGTCCGTCCGCCGCCACAAATCGCTCATGCTCTGACGCTCGGGCACGAGACGTGGCGGCAGCGGCGGCGGCAGACCCCCGGTATTGAGTTTGCTGCTGTAGGCTCTTCGAACAGATTCTTCGAAAGGATCGATGATATGCTGGCGCATCGTCGGTGGGCTGTTCGCGCGTTCATGCGGCGGGCTGCTGTCCCTGGTACGCATTGGGCTGGCGCCGCGACTTGCGTAGCCCGCGCTGTACTTTGCTGCTTTGGCGCCGTATCCAGAGTTGAAGCCTAGTTGGTAATGGTTGACTTGCGGCACAGTGTGGACGCCGGAGGCGCAGCGCATGGGCGTAGGCATCCAAGCCCTTTAGGCCGCGAAGGCGGGCGCAGTGCTGGCGCCGGTCGGCCGCGGCGCCTGTGTATTGAGGCGTCGTCGACAGACAGCACCGACAAGAAGAGCGAGGATTTGTCGTTTCGCAAGACAAGTTTGACTTGATTTGCCTTGTCGTTTCGGGCCCTCGAGCGGCACTCTGGGTCGAATGCGCGTTTTCGCCTCCGACTGTTACACTCATTAGGAACGCCTGACTTCACACACATGGCTTCTGTGTCTTGACCTCGAGCATACGAGCAACTGGTCCCCTCGCGCGCTGCCCGATGGTCGAATTTGCGGTACCAGCAGCACGAGTCTTCGGGATTCTCGCGGTTGTGTCCGCCGACGCAGAGACGGCGAGAGCAGCAGAGGAAGCGGAGGCCGCGGCGAGAGCCTCAGAGGAAGCGGAGGCGGCGACTAAGTTGCAGGCCCATGTGCGCGGGCATGCTGTGCGGCAACAAGCCGCAGGATCAGCCATGGCCGCCGACGTCAGCGTCGCCGACGTCGTGGCAGACAGCCCCGACTGCGTCTTCCGCAATACGGAGGTGCTCACGAACGCAGACGACCACCACCCTGCCACGAGCACTTCCACTGAGCCGCTGCCCTCCGACTACGCGCCGCCACCGCGGGATCACGTCTGGGAGCGCGAGCAGTTTCCGACCACGCCAGTAGATAACCGCCGGCTCATCGCGATGCTGCACTCTTCCGCCGAGGAGCTCATCAATGCCGTGCTGCCGAATCGCCCGGCCCGCCTCGGCGAGAGCAAAAGCTGCCCGGCCTTCGACCGGCTAACCGCGCTCCCGACGCCCACTCATGTCCGGCGCACCATGCGCAGCCTGCGACACACGAATCCAACGTGGCACGCGGCCGTTTCCACTCGGCCCATCACCACGAGCGGCCTTCCGTACCGCCGTCCTCCATTGCTGCAGTCTCCACCAGCGTACCGGTTCTTCCCGCTGGCTTCGTCGAACCGGCCGGCGCCAGCGCGTCTCGAGCCCTCGAACTGGCACGCTCCTATCTCCTCCTGCGCCATCGAGACGAGCAGACCACCGCACCGGCGCCCGCCGATGCCGCCTCGCGAGGCCCCCTCCGCACCAGCCACCGCACAGTCTCATGCGAGGCGCCGTCGCGCACCCGATTTTGTACCGCCGAGTGAGCCGCGAGGAGGGCCGCGATGGGTGGGGCCGCGGCCGGCTGGGCCCAATGACCGATACTACCGGCGCGGAGTGCAGCGGCGGCTCGATGAGATCCAAGGAGGTCGCACGCCCGTGCGCGAGCGGCTGGCGAACTCGCCCGGCTTTGCCAACTTGGCGAGCGATAAGAAGGCACGGCTGCTCGCGCTGACGCAAGCGGTCGACCCGGCCAGGTACAACAGGCGTGATAACGCGCCTGCGCTCGAGGGCGAGAATCTGCGCAGCTTCATAGAACGGCTCGATTTGGGCGAGGAGAGCACCGTGCGCGCAGAGATGGCCGTGTTGGAGCGCGAGCTTGCCATTCATGAGATGCTCGCGAAGCTGCGGAAGGGGACTCGCTGACCTTTTTGTATTCACACCTCAGATTTTCCTCCCGGGCCCATTTGAAGGCTGCGGGGCGCTCATGCGTGACCTCTTGGCCTCCCCACTCGGCCCGAATTCGGGATTCGCACACGACTACGTCCGATTGGAAGACGTCCCAGTCGTGGATGCATTGCCGCCGCCGGCGTCTTCGCATAGTGATCCGCCGCTCCAGCAGCAGCCATCATCCTCATCATCCTCGCTGGTCAAGCCTGCGGGCGTCAATGGATGGCTGGGTCTCGCGAGCACGCTCTTCAAGGGTGGCGAAACCGAAGAAGAAAGGCTCCGTAAGCAGATGCGCGAGTACGAACAGCGCCTCACGGACATGCGCGAGCTGGCCATCCGTCAAGCACGCGACATCACCTCGCTACGGACAATGGCGGAGCAGCAGATTGTGCAGGCGTCCGAAGTGGGAAGCGCGCGCGACGAGGAGCGCTGGAAGCGCATGCTGCAGGACGCGACGCAAACTCAACAGCAGGCGCTCATAGAGGGTCAGCGCACGATGCACGAGCTCGCTGCATCGCTGCAGGAGGCGCAGCGGCAGGCGGCGCAGCAGCAAGCTCACGAGTGGCGTGCGGCGCTGCTCCAGGCGTCCCAGGAGCACGCCAAGGTGGTGGAGCAGCTCCAGGCCCAGCTCAAGTCGTCTGAAGAGAAGCAGCTCACGCTCCAGGCTCACCTGCGCGATGCGCGGCGCGCCTCTGCCGTCGCCGCCGCCGCGGCCATCGCCAACGGCAAGGCCGGCGGCGTGAACGGCGAAGCGTTAGAGCAAGCTGTCGAGCGGGCGGTGAGCGCAGAGCGCGAGGCGGCGATTGCACGCGTGTCGGCCGCCGAGGAGGCCGCCGAGCGACGTCTCGACACCGAGCGCAGCGCCGCACGTGCCTCGCAGGCTGAGGCAGCATGCATCCAACGGCAGCTGACTGAGAAGAACCGCGCGACGCAGGCGCAGCTGACCGAGATGAAGGCTCAGCTCGAGAAGGCGACGTCACAGCTTGAGCAGCAGATCGCCCATGTGGCCGAGCTACAGGCGGCACTGCGAGCGGCACGACAGTCGTCCGAGGCAGAGGTGGCGCGCGTGCGGGCTGAGGAGCGATCGGAGCGAGAGAAGCTCGTTCAGATCGCGGAGGAGGCGATGAAGGCGGCAGAGGCGCGCGCGCGGCACATGGCGGTGCGTCGGCGCGAGGCGTGCAACAAACTGCAGGAGGCGAGCGGAGCCATCCGGGTGCTTTGCCGCGCCAGACCCCTCTCAGCGACGGAAATTGGCAAGGGGGAGTCCCCCGTCGTCTCGGTGCCTGCGTACAATCTGATCGCGCTGCAGGCACCACCGCCGCCCGATGGCGATGGCGCACGCGTCGAGTGCGCCTTCGACGCGTGCTTCGGCAGTGTGTGCACGACGCAGCAGCTGTACGATGAGGTGTCGCCCGCGATCACCTCCGTGCTGCAGGGGCAGTACGTGTGCGTGATGGCTTACGGCCAGACGGGCGCCGGGAAGTCGTACACGATGCAGGGCGCAGGTAGCGAGCCTGGCCTGGTGCACCTGGCGTGCGACGAGCTGCTGCGCGAGGCGCGGCTGCTCGAGGAGGAGTACGCGCGCCGTGCCGAGCCGCTCGAGGTCCTCTTCACGTGCTCGATGCTCGAAGTGTACAACGAGAAGGTTCTGGACCTGCTTCATGAGAAGATCCACGACGAGCGTGGAAGGGAGGTGGTGGCCGACGCGCTCGAGGTGCGCGCGGCGGCCGACGGCACGGTGAGCGTGCCACACCTCACGACGTTGCCCTTTGAGTCCGGCGAAGCGGTCGCTGAGCATCTGACTGCAGCGGGCAAGCGGCGGCACACGCATGCGACGCTCATGAACGCCGCCTCGTCGCGTTCCCACCTCGTGCTCACCGTGCACGTGACGCTGCGCAACACGCGTGACGATACCGAGCGTACCGGCAAGCTGCACTTGGTGGACCTCGCCGGCTCCGAGCGCGTGGGTAAGAGCGGCGTGCAGGGGGAGCAGCTCCGAGAGGCTCAGCACATCAACAAGAGCCTCTCGGCGCTCGAGCTAGTGATGACCTCGCTGCACGAGCGCTCGCGCAAGGCGCTCGGCAAGGAAGGGGCTGGCGGCGAGGAAGGTGGTGCCAAGGAGGGTGGTGGCGGCGTCCACATCCCGTATCGCAACTCGAAGCTGACGCTACTGCTCTCGGACGCACTCGGTGCTAAGGGCTCGTGTGCCAAGACGATCATGATCATGCAGGCCTCACCCGCCGCATGCAACGCCGTCGAGTCTCTGCGTACCTTGCGCTTCGGCGAGCGCTGCCAGGCAGTCACGCTCGGTGCCGTCAAGCGTGGCGCCGGGACGGGCGCGAAGAGCAGCGCCAAGTCGGCCGAGGCGGCCATGGCACGGGCGGATGCAGCCGAGGAGAAGGTCGCGCGAGTCCACTCAGAGCTGCTCGAGACACGTCGCCAGGCAAAGGACGCGGACGAGCGCGCGAAACAGTCCGAGGGACGCGCCGGCATTCTCGCAGATAAGGTGCAGGCGCTTCAGACGCAGTTGGAGGCGGCACGCCAGCAGACGGAGCAAGAAAAGGCGCGTGTTGTCGCCGCCAAGCGAGAATCTGCCATGATCATGCAGGCCTCGGCTGCTGCCGCCATCGCCTCGGGGGCGGTAGTGCCATCCCGCCAGACGCCCCGAGCGGCCCTATCGGCCAAGATGGTTGCGGAGCGGGCGGCAGCTCGCGCACGTGCAGTAAATCCAGATGGGTGCGGCGCCGCGCCACCAGCCGCCGCACTCTACAGCTCTGCCTCGCTCAACGCGGCCCTCGCCTCGTTCACGCCGCGCGGAGCCTTTCACAGCTTGCAGGGTGCCCATATCGCTGGGGAGGTGGCTGGGGAGGTGGCTGTGGAGGAGGCAGTGGAAGTGGCCGCTGCAGTCGTCGACGCCGCAGCGGAGGCGGCCGAGGAGGCCGAGGCGGCCGCGGCGGAGGCGGCAGCAGCACTGCTCAGCCCTCCGCCACATGCGATCAGGCTGAGCTTTGGAGGCCGACCCGACCCGGCGCGGAGCCAAGAGAGTCAAGCGAGTGCTCGGAGCAGCGCTCAAGGCAGTGCTCAAGACAGCGCTCATGGCAGCGCTCATGGCAGCGCCCAGAGCAGCAACAGCAGCAGTCGTGACAGAGGATCAGGCGGCAGCAGCCTTGGCGCCAGTGGCAGCCGTGGCAGCAGCAGAAGCAACTCGACCTGCGCGGATGGTCCTGCAGCTGACCACCTGCCAGACACGCTCCGTCGCTCATTGCAGCTTCCCCACATGCCAAATACGCACCAACTCTCTCGTGATGGGCTGGGTACGGACAAGGAGAACCCGACGCGCATGGCAACGGGCAAGGTGTCGGCGCCAAAGTCGGCGCGGGAGACCGTCCGTGACACGGCGCGTGAGCTCTCTCGGGCTCAGTACAATCTACGCCCTAAGACGGCGCGCCCATTGGGGGGCGTGGCAGCGGACAGTCTAGCCGCAGCACAGCAAGCGCCGAAGCGGCGACCGGAGAGCGCGCGGCCCGCACAGTCGTCCTTACGCACAACGCAGCCAGCGCCGTCGACCGTCGCGGCAACAGGCGGAGCTCGCTGGAGGTAGAGCCTCAGTGATGGCACGCGACGGGAACGGCGATTGTTGACATGCGCGCCAGCGGGCGGTTGCGTAAACCAAGAGGGCCGGAAGCGGCGTGGAGCGCTGGGCATTGGGGCTCACATTCGGATGAAAGTTGATGTCTGCACTGACGCCACAAGACTGTCACTGTGGGTGGGTCCCAGACTGGAAGTCTGAACCATAGCTATTCGGTTACACCATCCTCGGTTTGTGGCGGGGACCGCTGCGGGCTTCGTACTCGCGGAGGGTGCTGTGTCGAGTCGAGTGTTGCGCTGTTCGGACAATGTATAGGGCGGGTCAGGGCGGTGGGAGCCGGCCGGGGCGCGCGCGCGGGGGCGATGTCGGATGATCCACGCCGGTGTGCAACTCATCTTAATTGTGATAGCTGACGATCGAAGGTCCGCGATAACTGAGACTGTCGATCACCGTGTACCGTGTTTATGCGGGATCCACACCCGACACGCCCACCTGCGCCTCCCGCTCGCTCCCACACCGCGCTCGCGTGCCGTCGGCGTCGCCGTGCGATCGTGATTGCGACCACGCACCCGCAACCCGCTGCTTTCGAACATATCTTCTGCCGGTCCGCGCTAGTATGCCCCCGCGGTCAGCTGGCCCATCTTTCTAGCTGCGTTGCTCTTTTTCTCATCCAAAATGGTCGACCTCGACCGGCTCTGCCGCCTCGCCTTCGAGAAGCTCAAAGTCCTCTTCCTTGGCCTTTTGGTCTTTTTCCGGAGGCGGCGGGCGCCATGCAATTGCTTCGACAATGGCCCGCGTCGTTATGCTCGGCCCGACGGCGTCAGAGACCACCCGCAGAATCGCGTCGCCAAAGGTACGCTTGGTCCCATCGGGCGCGTCCGGCAGCTTGTGGTTCCACAGCCCGCGCAGCTCATTTGGCAGCCAGACCTGCTTGCGCGTGAAGCTGTCGACGGCCTTGTAGGCCGCCTCGACGAGGCACAGGTCGCCGAGCTCGCGCGAGTGGCACACGAGGGAGATGGCGAGGCGCAGGGCGCTGGCGGGCTCCACTTGGCCGATGACCTTGCGGCAGACGGCCCAGTTCCTGTCTTGGGCGAGCCCTTTGGGCGTGAGCTGCGTGATGCACTCGAGCTGCCTCATGGAGAGCGCGTTTGCAAACGAGGGGTCCTCCGACAGCAGATTGAACCCGAAGGCGGGGATGGCGTGAGCAGGAGCGAGCTCGACGAGCAGGCGCATCGAGCGCAGATCCGCGCCGAGGACCTGCACCTCCTGGCTGCTCAAGGGCTCCTCCCCAAGATGCAGCGTCGTCCTGAGCGACTCGGCGCTGTCGAGGGGCGCACCGTTGGCCCAGCTCGCGCGGAAGAACTCGACGTATAAGGCGCGCAACGGCCGAAACCTCTCGTCGATGTTGCGAGCGCCGCTCGAGGTACGCCCAGGCCACTCAAGCCTTGGCAGGCGCGAGCGGAACAGCGCGCGGAATTCGTCAAGCTCGAACAACCCGAGCTCCTTCATCTTGGGCATCTGAAGCAGAGTTGTGAGGATGGTCGGCTGGACAGCGCGGTAGGCCGGATGGTCGAGTACGTCCATGAGGGCGGCGAGCAGCTCGCAAGGGTCGCCCGCCGTCCGCAGGCTCCGAAGCACCCACTCGAGGCGCGAGGCGAGTTCAGGGGGCGAGATGTATTCGAGCAGCTGCTTGAGCTCGAGCCGACTCATCCTTGTGAGCGCGTTGAGGAAGAGCTCATCGAGCGGGTGGCGCTGCACCCCGAGGACGCCGAGGAGGTAGCCGGGCACACGCTCCGGCGGCGTGCACGCAAGAAAGAGGAGAAAGTAGCGCGGGTCGTCGTTGTCCATCGACTTGAGCCGAAGGTACTTTGCGAGCAGCCGTTCGTTGAACTCGGCACCGAGGCTACGCGGGTACGTGTGCGGTGGCTTACCCCCCATGGGATTCGCGTCGGCGATGAGCGTGAGCAGGGCATCCCACTGCTTGAGGCTCAAGCGCGCCAGCTGTGCCGAGACGAGCGGGAGCACATCCACTGCCAAGGTGGTCACGCACAGTGAGGAGAGCACCTGCAGGGGCAACTCGGTGGCGCTGTCTTTGTTGGAGAGCAAGTTGCGGTGCAGCGCGTCGCGGTCCTGCTGGCCGAGCCGCATCATAGCCCGCAGCGCCGAGTCGCGCACCGTCTGATGGAATCTCCGTTCACCGAGAACGAACTTGACGAGCGAGGCGACGTGGCTCGGGTCGACGTTCTTCGCCTCGAGTAGGTCCGCAAGCAACGCCGAGTTGGCGCTGTCGACGTCGCGACGCGAGCAGCCACGGAAGACGATGAGCTGCTCCTCCGTGTGCAGCACGTTGCCCTCGCGGATGCGCTCCCGCAGGCTCACGAGGAGTGCATGCACCATCTTGTTCCAGCCGGAGACCATGCGCTCCTCCTCCTCGAGGCCGTCGCCTATCTTGAGGAGCATGGGCGTCGAGTTGGGCAAGAGCTCGAAGAAGCGAGTCAGGTAGCTGGCGATTGGGCCGATCATCTTGGCCGCGTACTCGGCGCATGCTCCGACCTGCTCGGCCTGTGCATCGATCAGGACTTGCTGCGTCTCCCACCCGAGCTTCTCGAGAGGAATTTGGTCGAGCGGCACCGGGACGCCAGCCTCCACCAAGGTCAGCAGCTGCGCCTCCGTGCAAGCTGACCAGTGCACGCACGGCCACAAGTGCCGTGGCAGCGCCTCGAGGTCGGCGAGCGGGTGCATGGTCAGCAGCTTCCTCGCGGCTTCCTCGTCGCCATTGGCGAAGACGAGCGGCGCGCATCGGTCAAACGTCTCGGGGAACCACTCGATGATCTCGAGGAGCGCGACCACCTGATCGGCGGGGCAGGAGGGGGGCTGCCAATCGCGCATCACGCCCTGGCAGAGCTCGACCAAATCCTTGCGAACGTGGCGGATTGCGCCACTTCTTGCGCCCAACTGGCCCTCACCTTCCAAGAAGTGTTCCAAGAAGAGGTCGCGCAGCTGTGTCGGCGTCGCGCCGCTCACAAAGGACACCAACTCGGCGTGGCCGCGCGGGCCAAATCGGCGGTAGAGCTGGCAGCTCGGCACGATGGGCACCGCCCGCACGAGCCCGCTGTACGCCGACGTGCTCAACGCAAGTGGGAGTCTCTCGGTTGGAACGGGTGGCGCTTCCGCCAAGGAGCCTGTCTTCCAAACTTCGGCGTCCACGTCCTCATCCAGCTCGGGTGCCGGCGGCGTCGCGAAGCGCCAGTCTCGGAGGAGGTGAACACGGGTCTCGGCCTCGGGCTCCTTGGCGAGCAGCTCATACGCGAGCGCCGCCGTCTCGCCAGTGACCTGCAGCAGACCGCTGGACTTGGGCAGATGGGATGCAAGCGCATGTAAGTAGTGGGCGAGGTCCGAGGCGCTTGATGCCTGCTGCAGCAGCGGATGCAGCGTGCCAAGCGGCATGGCGCCACGCGCGAAGGCGGGAGCGAAGGTCTCGAGACGGTTTTGAATGTACAGCTTCTTCGAGCCCAGATTGGAGCTCTTGCGAAGGAAACGGACCAAAGGCGTCACATCCAAGGTTGCCTCGGCGCATACTAGGAGCGTGTCGCCAAAGACCTCGCTGAGCTTCTGCAAGGCACCCTTGTCAGACCATGTGGCGCAGAGCAAGGCGCTCATGCGCTCGAATGCATCAGCCCCACGGAAGAGGTGCGCAGAGAGGTTGCGCACCCAGTCGCTGAGCAGCAGGAACTCGTCTCGCGTCTTGGTCTTCTCCATGGTTGGGTGCCTGGCAAAGACGCGGCCGAGCTCGGCTGGCGCATCGAGGGTGTCGTTGATCTGCTCGGCATTCTCTGAGAGCTTGTGGGACAAGCGGCTCACCAAGCGCGGTGACGATCGAGAGGCGTTTTGGACCGGCGGCTTCTGCAGTGCGAGCGCAAGGCTGATGCCGTACTCGGAGGCGAAGCGCTTCGGCCAATAGTGCGCGAGGCGCGCCTGCGTGCAACGCACGTTGCTACTCTTGCCGCCGCACGGACTGCGCAGGGCGAGAGGCGCAATGTACTCGTACACCATCGAGATCGGCCCCTCCTCAGCGAAGGCGGTCACAAGCACTGGTTTCTGCGCGCGAAACGCCTGTTGCCCGCCGATTGCGGCCACGACTGCTTCCATCGAATTCAGCAGAAACGTCCACGAGTTCAGCGACTCGATGGCGCGCTTCCACAGTGTCATCAGCTGAGTGGACTCGCAGATACGTGTCGCCCATTTCTCGATGAAGCAGAGAAGTGTTTCGGATGACTGCACCGCCTGCAACTGTTCAAGCGCCCATGCGTAGAAACGTTCCTGGAAACCGGCTGAGAGTGGGAAGGGCTCAAATCGAACCAAGCCTTGCCGATCTCCGTAACACTGGGTGAGCTCGGTGAGCGAAATGGTTTGTATCGCCTGCGACAAGAAGGCTTCGAACGAGTAGACCATGGTTGTGCTCGAGTGAAAGTATCGCGATCTCCGAGGGATCGCGGCGATGCGAGAGGCTGACCTGCCTGTCACTGAGTCCTCGAGGGTGTACATGAGGGAGACGCAGCGGCAGGCCGTCCTTCGGCCCTCGCCATTCCTCTCGCCATTCTTTTCCTCATCGTCGGTAGGCATGCAGCCGATCAGTGTCACAAGTGGTCCAAGGGCTCGGTGCATCGCATTCGTAGCCGGCGCCAGCTGCCCGAGCTCCTGGACAAACCTCGCCAGATGGTGGACGTTCTGTACGGTGAGCACCGAGCGCTGTGCCCATGCCGCGAGAGCCTCCACCGCCAGCACGCCGATACTGGCCTGTACCTTGATGAGGATCACCTCGCCAGAAAGGAGCCTTTCGGCCACCCACTCTGGCTGCACACGAAGCATGCCCCCGATGAGGCCCTGGTGTTCATTCATCAAGGCCGGGGTGAGCAATTGGCGCTCAAAGAGCTCGCGCACGAGCTCCTCCGTCTCGCCGTTGGTGTCCACGAACTGGCGCACGAGCTCGACGGTTTGCTTGTCGCTCCAGCCCAGGCTGCACGCACGCACAGGCGGGAGCCGCTGCGCCTGCGTTGGCGCCACCGACTCCCAGATTGGACGAAGGCGCTGCAGCTTGTCAGCGTCGAGTGTGGCGGCGCCTGCGGCCGACTGCCAGTACTCAAGGAATCGCACGCCAGCCCATCCTTGCACGAGACGCGGCAGGTTGCTGCCCTTCATTCCCGGGGCTGTGCGTTCGAGATCAGCCAGCTTTGGCCACAATGAGAGGATGAGCTCGAAGTCGGTGATAGCAAGCGGTAGCATGGCGTCAAGCATACTCAAATGCGAGTGGTGGGGCGCGTGGCCACATTCGACAAGAAGATGCCAGACGACGGAGAGAGGCATCTTCCTTGTCGAGGTGAGGACACAGAGCAAGCGACCACCCATGCCTGAGAACTCTTGGCGGACCTTGACGAGCAGATCGTGGAGCGAGTCGTCCTCACACTCACGGACCAGGGCGATGTGCTGATTGGCGCTGGCTCGGCTGCCACGGACCATTGCGGCAGGACGGGGGGGAGCAAAAAGCTCACACCGCGCTACGCGCGCCCCCGTGGGCGTTCACACAACACATCGTCAGCACTAACGTGCTCTCCTCACCTAGAGGGATCGGCATCCTCGCGCAGTCCCCCACGGCGCGACCAGAGGGGAAGGAGGGCGACGCACGCGTCGGA
>Ga0210247_100867_pt1 | contig 26783 bp, 18 predicted proteins | sample ChrtobMetP3_16mM_FD_155449 | JGI IMG/M metagenome (GOLD analysis project Ga0210247, IMG submission 155449) | Chrysochromulina tobin associated microbial communities from unialgal haptophyte culture, Seattle, Washington, United States - P3_16mM | ecosystem: Host-associated > Algae > Haptophytes >... | reverse complement strand
CCGCCGCCGCCCTCGCCGCCTCCGCCCTCGCCCTCCCCACCACCGCCCTCGCCGCCGCCATCTCTGCCGCCCTCGCCGCCGGCGATGAGCGTCGTCGACTTCGCCCTCCGACTCGCCGGCGACGTCTCCTCCTTCACCCCGAGCGTGCGGACCGAGATGAAGAGCTCGATCGCAGCCCGGGCAGGCGTCGACCCATCGGCCGTGATGGTGACGGTCACGTCGGGCAGCGTCATCGTCGGCGTGCGCATCCTCACGCCCCCGGCGATGGCGACCGCGGTGCAGTCGGCGATGGCCAGCGCGACGAGCAGCCCGAGCAGCGCGACCTCTATGCTCGCGAGCGTCACCGGCATCTCGATCGCCGTGCTTGCGGTCGTGACGCCGCCCATCATCGCGAACGTCGCACCTCCGCCGCCGCCTTCCTCGCCCTTGCCCTCGCCGCCCCCGCAACAGCCGCCGGACGCGCTAAATAGCGCCGGTGGTGGCGCCATCACCATCCTCGCAATCGCCGTGCCCGCGGCGATTATTGTGCTGTGCTGCCTGGCGATGGTTGGCTGGTGGACGAGGCGCAGACAAGTCCAGCTGCGGCGCGCAGACGTCAACCACTGGCTCCGCAACATGTCCATGAGCACAGTCGTGTTCCAGCCCGAAGCTCGGAAAGCGAGAGCGGAGAGGGCCGCTTGGTTGGCCAAGTATGTTGCTGAGGTCTTCATGGTGCCTCCCACTATCACAGAGGAGTTGACGCAGGAAGTGAAGAGCTACGTGCGCTCGCTCATACCGGAGAGCACGGCGTTCGATGAATACTATCCTGAAGTGGTGCTGTCATATGCGACGGGTCGCCGTGAGCAGGATTGCCCAGGCGCAGGCCCAGGCATGTATTATGCGGCTGGTGTCGTCCGGATCCTCCACGAGTGCGGCCTGCAATGCTTCAGCGGGCTGCACGTTCCTGTTGGGAGGGACTGGAAGGTATTCATGCTGCGACTGAAGGGGCGACTAGCAAACGCCAAGGTGCTCATCATCATCAAGACTGCAGCACTGTACGAGTCCAAGCCGTGCTTGGAAGAGATCAACAGCGCGATTGAACGAGAAATCCCCCTCATACCGATTTGCTTCCAGGAGAAGAATCTGCCCGTAAGAAGACAGCAGTGGGCAAAGTTTACGGACGAACGATCGGAGCTGATGATAGCGAATGTGCAGGAGCACCTGGGCAAGATCAACGACATCCCAAACCCCGGCACGTTGCTCAACGTGCCCAGTACTCTGGATGAGATTATCAAGGAGATCAACAAACATGTTACGATCAAGGCCCATGTGCCTAAACCGATTCAAACGGCGGTGATGGTGACTGTAACGGCGGACCCGGAGCCAGAACCCGCGTTCGCAATGACGGCCCCGAAGCCCGACTCTGGGTCCGAGCTCGAGCTCAGAACCTTCAACCCTGGCGCGACGGACCCGGAGTCCTCGAAGCACACACAGGCACCGCCGACGCAGGGTGTGAATCTGGGGAAATTTGACAGCCGTATGCACCATCTTGACCATTATTTGTGACATGCTGGGGGGCGATGGGGGATACTTTGGTCGGCTGGTAATCGGCTACACATGACCTCACCGTCGTTATCGACTGTCATGACTATCACGTCGACGCAGGCAAGCAAAAACTGAGCGGCTATGAGCTTCGCAAGGAAGGGGACGATGGAGGGGGCGACGGCGGGGGCAATGGAGGGCGCCGCGCCTCCGGCAGCAGCAGCGGCGCGTCGGGGAGCATGTAGGCATGATGGAGGCGCCAAACTGTTCATCATGCCTGCATAGAATGATGCAGGCATGATGAAGGGGCAAGAAGCCCTCAGACGTTCGGGGAGGACCAAGTGTGAACCTGGTCGCAACGTGTGACGTGTGTGAGCTCCGAGCGTCGCAGGCTCTCTCGGAATGGGAATCGCGCGGGGGTTGTTCGGGCGTGATGTCCACGGACGTGGAGCATGCGTAGCAGAATCGAAGCCGGAACCGGGGAACAGGAAATAACAAGTGTAAGGCTGTAAATTGTAAAGGCCGACAATGCCGCGTTGCCGCGGAGGGGTGATGCAAAAAACTACCAAACGCGTAACGTAAGTGGCATCGTGTGCGTCTAGGCGGGGGACGGGAATACGTAAATTGATTCATGACACCGTAACTACATACGTAAAGCGGCAAGACCAGAGTGTACAGCTGTAAGGCGTTACTGCTCGGTGTACACTCTACTTTCGGAGTAACTTTACTGCTCCGGGTGTGACCGCGGGGCCGCGCGACGCCTCACGAACGAGACGACACGCTGCGCGCGCGCGTTGTCGCACTATTCACCACCAGCCAGCCGGTCTCTCATGGGCGGCCGCTTGTAGCCACCCGGCGGCGGCGGCAGGTACCGGTACGTCCGCTGCGCGTCGTCGAGCCCGATACCCTCGCTCTCCAGGCTCGCCAAGATCTCGTCCGCGAGCTCAAAGTCCCGCGCCTTGCGCGCCTCGCCGCGCCTCGCGATGGCCTCGGCAATCCATGGCGGCGTCGGATTCGTCGGACTCCCCTCCTCGTGGTACTCGTGCAGCTCGAACTGCTCACCGTCGGCGCGCCAGAGCCGTTGATCGTCCGAGATGGCCACGCCGTGCATGCTCCGCAACTCGTCGAGCAGAGCGTCAGCAGCCCCAAAGTCTTTCCCGAGCTTGGCCCGGAGGCGCCGGTCGACCATCTCCTCGATCTCGGCGACGGTGGATGCGCTCAGCGTGGCGCGATCGCTCGGCGCGCGCCTGTAAGGCTCCGCCTTGCTGCTGCGGGTCACCGACTGCCGCTCGCGCTTGCCCTGCGTCCGCCGTGCCGAGCGCTCGAAATCCGGATCGGCAGGCAGCCCGCGCGCAGACTCCGACTGTGCGCTGCGACGCTCGGACCGCTCGCCGTCGGCGTACAAATCTCGGTCGCGCGCTCGTGCGCCGCTGCCCACGTACCACTTGAGCTCCGGGTCCACCACGTACACTCCAAACTCCTCCTTGAGACGGTCTCGCAGACGGTCGGCACCTTCAAAGTCACGCGAGAGCCGCAGCGCCACTCGCTGCTCGATGAGCTGCTCGACCGCCGCGACGTCGACTGGGTACACGTCTCCACTCTCGCGAGTATACACCTGCCTCGTTGCAGCGCGACGCTGGAACCCGCTCTGGAACGTTCCGCCTCTGCCTTGCCCGGCTCCGCCGCGCCCCGCTCCGCCGCGCCCGCGCCCACCTCGGCCGACGAACCACTTCATCTCGCGGTCAAAGACGGTGACGCCCATCTGACTGAGCTCGTTGTAAATCCGATCGGACTCTGCAAAATTCCGGTCCTGACGAGACTGCGACCTCTGGAAGAGGAGCTCCTCCACCTTGGCGATGTCGATCGCTGCGGTGTCGCCTCCTTCCCTCGTGTACTGGACTACGCGGCATTGAGGAGACGTCCATCGAGTAGCAGACTGCCGAGCGGTGCCGAGGCTTGTGCTGACGAACGCAGCCGCGGCAAGGCAGAGGAGGTGACTGGGCAGCATGAGGTGGCTAATCAGGCACGTTCACACTCGTGGAGAGTTTTGCCAGATTGCGATCTGGACCTCACTTCTCTCCGTGGGAGACGAAGTCTCGAGGACTCGAGGTACGGTTACAAGTAGCCCCGCGGGGCCGACCGCCTCGATGGCTGCGCGCTCTGCAGAGGCATCGATGGCAGAGCAAGGTGGCAGAGGCCTTCCTGTGGCCATCGCTTCCGTGAAGGCCTCACATTCGCTAAGCGCAACGAGAATATCTGCCGCGTACAGTACTCCGTTCAGAACTCATTTGATAATTTTGGCGAAACGGAAATTCCATCGTTTGATAAGGGGAATTCCGCAGGAAAAAATGAAAAATCATTCTTGCATGGTGACGTCTGTGGCCGTCCTCGAGGACGCCACCGCTGCCCCAGCCATCGTTGAAGTCCAGCCGGGGGGAAAGCAGGCGCAATGGCTGCTCGACGTTTTTCGTTATCTCATCAAGGACGTTTTTCGTGATCTCAAGGTAGCAGTGCCTGTGGCCGACACGACCGACACAAGGAATGACCTGGTAGCCGTGCCACCGCCGAGAAACGCGACTTGTCTCGAGAAGTGCCGTGACCACACGCTCGCCTTCTTCTGCCGTCCGTTGGTGGCAAGCATCTTCATCTTCTTCGCGCAGTGCGTCTTCGTGCTGATCGGTTGCTGGGGTGTGGTTATCGTCTGGTCCATTTTCGGCCTGTACTTCAACCGTGACAATGGCGGGACACAGATGTCACTGGAGTGCTTGGAGCTGGCCGCGTCGTATAATCAGACCCTCAGGCCACAGGACGTTCCACGGCCACCTGGAGCTCGATGGGGCTGGAGTCGGGACAGCCCAGTCGACTATTGCAACGAGAGTCAGAGGTTGTTCAACTTGTCCATCAAGTGGTTCACCGGCTGCTTCAGCTACATCAACTTCCTGCCCATCCCGTGGCGGCTCGCGATCTTTCATCACGTGTGGCTCAGCCACCGGACCCGGGAGCCTGGTTTTGACTTTTACGGGCGAAGGACCAAAACCCTCTGGTTCCAGCTGCCCGTGCGCGATCGGCGCGTGATCTCGGTGCTGCTCAACCTCGCGTACATCCTGCACTACGTGTCGCAGACCACGCACGTGATCTATCACACTTACGTTGAGGGTCAGACGTGGCCGGGCGCCTTCGCACAGAACGTGCCCTTTATCACCTCGATCGTGTGCGCCGTCGCCGCGGGCAAGGTTCAGGAGAAGGCGGAGGACAAGGTAATGGCGGCGAACCCGAAGGTCTACCCGCCGCGCCTTGGGACGTTTCTGAAGAAGGCGTGGGGCAAATGGAGGGGCGGACTGACCCAGGGCGGTCTGTGCTGCGGTCTGACCGGAGCCCTGCGGCATGAGCTCAATGAATACAAGAAGAGCTGTGACGCCGCCTATGCGCTCGGGAATGCCACCGCCAGGGCTCCGACTGACCGCCACGGCATTGCGACCCGTCTGACGGGCGTCGCGCCAAGGGCGATCGATGGCACCTCCCGTGTCGAGCCGGCGGCACTGAAGTTGAGCATACCTCCGCCAACTCCCCCTGCATCGAATCACAAAACCTCTCCACACTCTCAAACGCAGTCATCATTGGACGCATGAATGTACGCGCATAGGGGCCCTGGGGGCGCTACATGTATGTGAACGTAGCGTTTTCGGACCATCGTATGATGGGTAGGTGGTGCGGAGCTTTTTTGCGATCTATCTTTTCGAAACGCCCGTGACGGCGCTCGCCGTCCACAAGAATAATGGTGCGTCCTCTGCCGTCGCCGCTACCAACCCTCGTCGTTTGCGACCTTGACTGGACGCTCTGGGCGCGTCCACGATTTCGAAACGGGCCACCATGGGTGTCTATTGATGATGGGCTCGGCGGCATTCGCGCATCAAGCGGCGAGACGCTACGTCTCTATGACGGGGCCGCCCGCGCGCTTGCAACGCTTGCAGATCTGGGAGTGCCCGTCGCATTGGCGTCGAGGACCCACCGAAAGAGATGGGCGCTTGAGTGGATGCAGATTCTACGTGTTGACGAATCTCGAACGCTGGCAGCTGTCGTGGGCAGCTCGCCCATTGTGATCACCGACGGAGCGAAGGCCTCCCACCTACGAGAAATCTCGAAGCGTGCGCAAGTGCCGTTCGAAGACATGCTCTTCTTCGACGATTCCTACAAGGACATCTTGCACGTCGAACAGCTGGGCTGCACCGCTGTTCACTGTCCACGATCGCAAGGGCTCACTGACGAGGTCTTCCACGAAGGGCTTGAGAGGCACGCCCGACGGCTGCCGCGCCACCACCGCGACGAGGACCCGTGGAGTGGGAGGGTGCACGCGCGAAGGCGTGCGTAGTGGGCGAGTTTGCGCCGCACGCTTGGCCGATCTAAGATTGTTATATGGACGTGAACGCTCCGCACCTCCGCTCGAAAACGCGAGGAGAAATTATAATGAAGTGTTGTTTTACTAGTAACCTGCCAAAACGTGGGGTACAGTATCAAAGGTGTGAACAGCAATTCACACCTGGTGCACGACGCCTCGGCTGCCCCATGGCGTCGCCAGCGTGGAGCGACGCGCCAGCTCTTGCAGCTAGTCAGCACGAGCCCCAATGGGTTCGCCTGTGCAAACTTGCGATCCCTGCTTATCGAAGCTGTGTCGCTTGCCATGGCACGGGCCAGGTGCCTCATCAAAAGAAGCGCAAAGTCGCCACTGCGCCGCCCACTCCGCCGCCCATGGTGCCTTGCTCGGCCTGCAGCGGCAGTGGCTTGATGCTTCGGAGCCCGATTTCAGATGCGGAGCGCGGCGACGCGGTCCAAAGTGCCGACGCCAACGAGGTAAGTGGCGGTGCAGAGAATGGCGGCCGTGTTCTTCCAGCGGACGGCATGGTCATCGAGTCCGTGGACGTCGCGATCATCGGCGGCGGGATCGGAGGCCTCGCGCTAGCGCTCGCTCTGCAGCAGCGAGGGGTGCGATGCGCCGTGTACGAGCGTGACAAGTCGATCGGCGAGCGCAGTCAGGGCTACGGGCTCACGATGCAGCAGGGGGGTACCGCGCTGCGCGCCATTGGGCTTACGCAGGCGGTCACGACGGCCGGGCTGCACAGCACGGCACACTACTCCTTCGACGCGCTCTCCGGCGCTCTGATTGGCAGCCATGGCGCCGCCACGCGCGCCGCTGCGCCTGACGCGGCGACGCGAGTCGACAGCGCTTTGGCTTTGGCGTCGGGCAAGCAACCCATCGAGGCTCCTAGGGCAATTGACGGGACGGCGGCTGCGGCCGAGAGCGCGTGCACGGGCGTGGCCTCCGCCAGTGGCGCGCCGGCGGCGGGCTCGATGGCGGCACAGTGCAAGCGGGCGGGCTCGACGGCAGCACACAAGCAAAATGTGCACCTCCCGCGACAGTCGCTGCGAGCTCTCTTGTACGCCTTGCATGCACGTGCTCACCACGGCGCGCCACTTCCCCACAGGTTCACCTTCCACGCCAGTCGCTGCGCGCGCTCTTGTACGCGGGCCTGTCGCCGGGTACGGTGCGCTGGGGCTTCCGGTTCCGCGGGGCACGTGTGCGTAGGGAAGGGTCGAGCGGCGAAGCGCCGATGGACGTGGCGGCTCCTGATGAGGGAGATCATCAGTATGCAATCAGCGATGCAATCAGCGATGCAATCAGCGATGCAATCAGCGTCACGCCTTTGGACGAGGCGGCTCCTGATGATGAGAAAGAGATGTGTGGCGAGGCGGCGGCGGGCGTGACGGCGGCGGGCGTGGCGGCGGCGGGCGTGGCGGCGGCGGGCGTGGCGGCGGCGGGCGTGGCGGCGTCCACCAGGCCATGCAACATCGTCCAAGTGACGGTCGAGCAGTACCGCGATCAAGCACAGCACGGCGGCCATGGAGAGGGTGCAGAGGCAATCAGAGGCAATCAGAGGCAATCAGTGGCAATCGGCGGCCATGGAGAGGGTGCAGAGGAGGCAGCGCCACTGCCGCTTACCTGCCGCACCGTCCGGGCAAAGGTTCTCGTCGGTGCCGATGGGATTCGGTCCGCAGTGCGCGCGGCACTCGTGCAGGAGAGCGGCGAGGCAGACAGCGCGCCGCTGCGCGCGTTGCAGGTGATCGTCATCCTCTGATGACCTCTGATGGCCTCTGATGACCTCTGATTGCCTCCCTCATTGCATGCAGGTGATCGTCATCCTCGGCATCGCTGCAACGGCCGCCCTGCGAGCGCAGGCCGAGGAGATGACGCCCAGCACGGCGCCCAGCACGGCGCCCAGCACGACGCCCAGCACGACGCCCAGCACGGCGCCCAGCACGTCGCACGTTACGTCGCACGTCACGTCGCTCTTCGACGCGCACACTGTCGTGGAATGGGTCGATGGCGCCAATCGGATGTACGCGATGCCATTTGAGCGCGCGGGCGTGGCCTCGGATGCGAGCGTGGACACGACGAGCGACACGACGAGCGACATGGCGAGCGCCACCATGTGGCAGTTCTCATTCCCGATGGCCGAGGAGGCGGCGCGGGAGCTCTCATCTCGCGGCGGCGGGGCTCTGCTCGCTGAGGCCCGGCAGCGCTGTAGCGCATGGTGCTCGCCTGCGGTGCACGCGCTGCTAGCGGCCACACGTGCCAACGACGTGACGGGCTACCCAATCTACGACCGGCTGAGTCCGTATGAGCGCGCCGTCTCGAGCGCGGCTGCAGCAGCACCCGTGCCTCCGGAAGGAGCGCCGTATCGAGCACCACCTGCCTATTTAGGGGCGCCGTATCGAGCGCCGACCCCGGGTGGAGCGCTGCCGGCCTCCGCGGCGTCAGTGGCCTCGCTTCCAACGGCCATGCAGGTGATCGTCATCCTCTGATGACCTCTGATTGCCTCTGATGACCTCTGATTGCCTCTGATGACCTCTGATGACCTCTGATGGCCTCTGATGACCTCTGATGGCCTCGCTTCCAACGGCCATGCCGCGCGCCGTTGAGGGTGCGCCGCCGACTTCGTTGCATGCGCCGCCAACGCAGGGGCCAGCACCGCCAATGCTGGCTAGCGCCGCCACCCTCAACGGCGACGGCGCCATCTCGCGCGACGAGATGCAATCTGGGCTCGCCTCGTGCACCACCCTCATCGGCGACGCGGCGCACCCGATGGCACCATTCAAAGGACAAGGCGCCAACCAGGCCCTGCTCGATGCAGCCGAGCTCGCGAGCGTGCTCTTGGACGCGAGACTCGGTGACGTAGCCGCCGCCGCCAATGAAGCCGCGGCGATCCGGTGCGAGGGCGTCGACATGCGCATGCATCCGCTTAAGAGGCGTGCCCGCTCCCGCCAAGCGCTGAGCAGCGCGCTGCGACAGTTTGAGTACTCCGCTGGCTGCCGCGCCGCGCGCAAGGTCGTCGCGTCGCGCGAGGTTACGACGCTGCTGCACTCGCCTGCCGCACGCGCCGTGGCGACTGCGTCGGTGACCCGAGCCGCCGCGGCGCGCGGTGATACGCGCGGGTAGCGAGTTGTTGTATAAAATCATCCGAGGGAAGCTGCAGGAATCACAGCCACGCTCGCGCTCGTGCCGGGTCCCGCTAACGACCGTCAGCGCAGCACCACCCTCCCGTGAAGTGTGATTTCACTGCATATCCAGCACACACTAATATGCACAGTTCCTAGTCCCAGAAGACAGCACTCTACTGAGATCTGAGTAAGTCTCGTCATCACTCTGAGTACTTACGGCAAAACATGATCATCAGGTCCCGTGGTCGCACAGCGGGCTCATCAGGCGTTGCACGGGATCACGCGAGGTGGGCTCTCGCCACGTGTACGCTGCCGATAGGCGTGAGTTACTTACTTACTTACACGGGATCACGCGAGGTGGGCTCACACTCCATGGCCCCACCTCTGGTTACGGGGCCTGTCTCGGGCTACAATAGTGCGGCGCACCGTACGTGCGTTGGATAGACCTCGCGGGACCCGCGTGCGTCGCGCTCTGGCCAGGGCCAGATGCAGGCGTCGCCAGCGCCGTCGTCGCCAGCGCCGTCAGCGGCTTGGGTGCAAGGGTCGGAGCAGACGGGGTGGCGCGGAGGCCGTGACTGAGGCCGCTCTCGTCGGTCTTGCATTCGAGAAAGCCCTGGGCCACCAATGCCGCCTTGAGTTGGTCGTTCGTCATGCTTGCCGGCACTTGGAGACCCTCACGCATTGCGGCCAGCAGCGGGTCCGTCAGCGGATCGCCCGCGGACAGCGTCACGCCCAGCTGCTCTCTCACGTCGGAGGCCGCTTCGGCGGTGAACACGTACACCACCTCCACCGATGCCACCTGCGCTACTGCCTTGCCGCCAAGCCACGGGTGGTCCAGCAACTGCTGTGCCGAAGGGCGCTCCGGGCGCGCCACTGCCATGCATGCGCGTACAAACGCGCGCGCCGGCGCCATCGCCGCCTCGCCCTCCAGCGTCGCCATCACCTTTCCTCGCCTCACCCTCGCCTCACCCTTGAGACGACGGAAGGAGAGGTCAACGTGGCGCGCGGCGGCGACGAGCGCTTCCTCGGTCGCCTCCTTGGGCAGGTCAAAGGGAAGCTCAGCGCACAGCAGCACGTGCGCCGTCACACCCACGCTCCACACGTCGCAGCCCGCGTCGTATGGCTCGCCTACCACCTCGCCCGTCTCGTCTGCCTCCGCCGCAATCCACGAGAGCACCTCGGGCGCCGCGTACTCGGGCGAGCCGGCGACGCCCGTCAGCTCATTGGGCGCGTCGCCGCCGCCCAGCAGTGCCGCGTACCCAAAGTCGATGAGCGTCAGGTGCGGCCGCTCCGTCTCCTCCTCGCTCACCATGATGTTCTCGGGCTTCACGTCGCGGTGCACCACGCCGACCTCGGCGAGCGCCGCCAAAGCCGTGAGCAGCTGCAGCATCAGGTGGCGCACGTAGCTGCACTCGAGCGCGCCGCGCTCGTCTATCACGTCGACGAGCGCGCGGCCGGGCACGCGATCCATGGCGAGATAGATGGCATCGGGTGAGGCGATGACCTTTTGGAGCCGTACGACGTGCGGTGCATTGCCCGCGCGCTTCAGCGCCAGCACCTCCGCCTCGAGCATCTCGAGGCCTTCCTCATCCTCAACGATCGCGCCCTTGTCGAGCTCCTTGAGCGCAAGCACCTGCCCAGTCGCCTCCTCCACGACCGAATAGACCTTGGAGAAGCGGCCCTCGCCGAGCAGGTCCTGCACTGTGTACAGGGTCGAGATGTCGGCCGCCGACGCGTCGCAAAGCTTCTGGACGCTCGCCGTTCGTCGATCCTCATCTGCGAGATCCTGATCGGCGAGATCCTGATCGGCGAGATCCTCATCTGCCGCCTCCGAGGCACCGAGCGCCGTCCCGAGCGCCGTCCCGCCCGCCGTCGCGCGAGGTGGTAGCTCGAGCGGCAACAATGCTGGCATGAGGCTTGGTGGTGGTGGTCGCTCAAGCGGCAGCGGTGTTGACGGGACGCGTGGTGGAGATGGCTGAGGCGGTAAAGAGGCTGGCGTAGCGAGTGATGGTGATGGGGACCTTTGCGCCGTGACCGCCGCCATAGTTGGCGTCGGCAACTTTGCCATCGGCGTCACGCCGCACGCCTCTCCCGCCGTTGCAACTGGCGGCAATGGCGCAGGGGGCGCCAATGGCAGTGCCAATCGAATTGAGGGCTCCTTCCACTGCGCCGATGGCACCGACGACGATGTCAGTGCGGCCGTTAAATGCGGCGGTGGGGGGAGTATCGGCGATGGGGGGAGTGTCGGCGGTGGGGGGAGTATCGGTGGGGGGAGTATCGGCTCCCAAGCTGTCGTTGGCGGCTGTGGCGTTGCCGCTGGCGAGGGGAGCACCTTTGTCGGCAGCGGCGGCGGGAGCGAGGGCGGTTTGAGCGAGAGCGGCCGTCCCGCCGGCGGTGGGAGCGAGGGCCGTCCCGTCGGCGACTCAAGTTGCTCAGAGCTCGGTGAGTGGCGATCTTGGGTCGAATGATTGTTCCACGAGGGGCGATCTCGGGTCACGAGATTGAAGGGCAGCCGCCGCGGCGAGCCCAGGCCCTGGCCACTCGAGACCCCACTGCCCTGGCTGCTCGAGACCCCACTGCCCTGGCTGCTCGAGACCCCACTGCCCTGGCTGCTCAAGTCCCCACTGCCCTGGCTGCTCAAGTCCCCACAAGCTCTACGGGTCAAGCGCCGTGACGAGCGAGACGAGTGTAGCAACTCAAGCCGCTCGCCAGAGAGACGCACCGCGCGCTCGGCAGGGCTCTCTTGACGAGCGACTGGCTGCTGCACGTCCGGCGGCAGCTGCGGGGGCGTCTTCGGCGATGGCTGTGGGGCTGTCTTTGGCAGCGTACCGGTACACGACGGAGCAGCGGCGGGGCCGGCCGGCGGCGTGCTCACCGACGAAGCAATTGACAAAGCTGTGGCGTTGGCACGAGAATCTGCCGCAGCGGAGCTTGAAGTTTTGGGGGCCGTGGCGAGGTCGATGGCGTCTTTTGCTCTCGGAGGTGATCTCGGAGGTAATCTCGGAGGTAATCTCGGAGGTAATCTCGGAGGTAATCTCGGAGGTAATCTCGGAGCGTCTTCTGCTCTCGGAGCAACCTCTGATGCTTCAACAGTCACTTGATCCGCCGTTGAAGTGGCCTTCGTAGCTGCCGTCTCAGCTAGCACTGGCGATCGCTTCAGGCCTGCCTCCCCCGAGGGCGCTTGAGACGGCGCTTGTCGCTCCGCTGCCGAAGGCCGCAAGGGCGCGTCGGACGCGTCGGGCGCCGTCTCAAGCGCCTCCGCCGACACGACCAGCCATGGAGCGATGGCCTCGGTTTTGGCAGGCTCTGAGTCGCAGGGTGCTGCATTGCAGGTGGCAGTTGGCGGCGGCAAGGCTGTAGTAGCTGCAGCCGCCTCCTCCTCCTCTGCCTCCTCCACCTCCTCCGCCTCCGCCTCCGCCGCCGCCTCCTTCGCCTCCTTCGCCTCCTTCGCCTCCTTCGCTACGATCTCGAGCTCCAAGCGCAGCACCGAGCGCGAATCCTTGCACGGGCTCATGGCTTGCAGCGTCGTGGGCGTCTTAGCCGGGACTGGGGCTGCTCGCATCCGGTCCACTCGCTCCCGCGCCCCCGAGAATACCTCCGAGATCATCTGTGCCTCCACCTCGGCAGGGTCCGAGATTACCTCCGAGATCATCTGTGCCTCCGCCTCGGCAGGGTCCGAGATTACCTCCGAGATGATCTGTGCCTCTGCCTCGGCAGGGTCCGAGATTACCTCCGAGATGATCTGTGCCTCCGCCTCGGCAGGGTGCTTCGCCGGCGCCATCATCACCTCCGTATCCGCCGCCGGTGCCTCCGCTGCCCCCTCCACCGCCGCGGACTCCTCCTCGAGCGAAAGAGTCGCAGCCGCTGGCGCAGTCGGCGCCGCCGTTGCAGCCACCGGCGCAGTCGGCGCCGCCGTTGCAGCCACCGGCGCGCTCGTTGAGAAAGGCGTCACATCCACTCTTGCACGGGGCGGGGGCGCCGCCAGCGATGGGGTCCCAGCCGTGGAGGTTACGGCAGCTTTCGAGGTTACGGCAGCCGTTGAGGTTACGGCAGCCACCGGCGGAAGGGCCCGTGCATGCATGGCGCCATGCATGGAGCGCGAGTAGACTTTGAGCGGGGCCGGCTCTCGCGGCTCGGGCAGCTCATCGAGCGTCGCCGGCCTGAGCTGCAGCAGCTGCGCCGCCCTGGCGGAGACCTCCCCGGCGAGCGCCTCTGCCCCATGGCGCATCTCCCTGCGCTCCATGGGCGACATATGAGGACGACTGTACAGGACGGCCGGGGTGGGCGTGGGCGCTCGGTACGGCGCGGGCTCGGCCGTCCCTCGACAGTTGCGCGCCGTACCGAGCGCCATACGACCGCCGCTCGGCGGCGGCATCGCGCCGGCCTCTGGCGCGCCCGTCACGGCGCCTGCTTCGTCTCCACTTGGCTCCATCGAGCGTTCGAAGGCCGCGCGCTTCTGCTCGAAGGCCATCTTTTGACTCCGGCCCATCTGTATCGCCTCCGACTGCTTTGTCACGTCCGCTGGTTCCACCGACCGGCTGCCCTTGTGCCCGTGCAGCTTCTGTATCGTCCCCGGCGCAGCTGTCTGCGGCGATGAGGGCGGCTCCAGACTGATGACTGACGGTGAGACCACATGTACCGACGAGGATGGTGAGCCCGAGATGACCTCCGAGATGACCTCCGATACGGACGAGGATGGTGAGCCCCAGCCTCCGACCCCAGAGGAGACTTGCCTAGGGGCGGAGACGAGGCCAGGCCCGCCCGCCGCCTTCGCCGCGGCCGCTTGGTCGCGCCCGAGCCTCGTGGGCATCGCCCGCGCCTCGGCGAGCTGCTGCGCTGTGAAGGAGCGCTCATTCTTCACAGCCAGCTTGACGCCAAGCGTGGGGCCCTCGTAGCTGTCGAGCCGCTGCACGACGCGCCCGAGCGAGTGGAGGCTGCGCACGACCGATTGCATGTTCTTGCCCTCGGCGAGGTCGGCTCCGCATAGGAGGTCAGGCTCAGGCATCCCTAGCTTGCGGCACGCCTCAACGAACTGGGAGATACGGTCGAGGCTCTTGGCCTTGTGCAGCGCGTCGCTCCCGTTTCTGCAGCCGCTGCCGCTGCCGCTGCCGCTGCCGCTGCCACTGCCGCTTCCACTGCCGCTGCTGCTGGCGCTCCCGCTGCTGCTACTGCTGCAGCCGCCGCCGCTGCTGCTACTGCTGCCGTTGCTTTCTGCGCGCAGCAGGCTCGGCATCGCGCCGAGCCGATGAGCGAGGCGGCATAGGATGACGCCGTCGCGCAGCCACTCGTGTAGGCTATCAAGCACCTTGTCGCCATCCTCCACCGCCTGGGGCAGTGCAGCGCCCGTGAGTGCGGCAACCCATCTCGCGGCCTCCACGGCCACTCCTGTTTCGCGCCGATGCGGATCCGGCGCGAGGTTCCTAGCCTCGTCGACTGACTCGTCCATGATTGTTGAGTGCTGCCGCGCAAGGACGAGCGTGCTGGTCAACTCGTTATCCAGTGCGCCTTGTAACAATTGCGATGCCATGGTCTGTGGCTCGGCGCAGGCTGGCGTGGTCGCCGGCAGAGCGATGTCTGGTGGTGGTGAAGCCTTGGCTTTGCGGCCCCGCAGCGACAACGCATCCATGAACGCTACGCGCATGTCCAACTTTGTGATCTGGAAGCTCTTTCAGGAATGAATGCATGCAAACACATTGTGCTTCAAGTTGGGCATCTACTCATCTGCAGAGATGGTTGCACGCACTGTTGAACACTTTCGTACCATAACTTGGCGTATTGCTGCTGGGTCGAATGTGTCCCTTCTTTGGGGTTTGTGTGAGAGAGTGTGTGTCAGCGGCACACTGATGCAGTCTGTTCTTCCCTTCGGGTCGCCTATGTGGGATTCAAGGAGCGTTTCACAGGTCTGACGGGTCTCGCTAGGGTCTCGCTTCACGTCACAAGCCATCCGATCCCCCCTGATCTGCACGATCGGATCAGCACAATATCGAAAACCAGACATTCGCACACAGCTATACAAAGAGACGAGAGCAGGCGACCGAAAGCCGCCAAGTAGAGCTTCCAGACGGTTCCAGACTGTCTGGCGCAGTCGGTCCCCCTGGTACGACCCGTGAGCCAGCCCCTCGGTTCATCGTATGTGCCTCCTACTGGTCCGTCGCACTCGCGGCCGCGCCCGGCATCATCAATTCAAGCGCCACGGGCGCGGGCGTGGGTACGGCCGAAATGCCCGAGCCGCGAGCGCCCCAGCGCGGCGCCCAGCTCGCAGTCGGCGCCGTCTTGGGCGCCGCCTCCGTGCGCAGCAGCTCCTCGAGCAGCACGAACCTGCGCCGCATGAGCTCGGCGCCGCGCCGCAGGATGGCCGAGCCGAAGGCGCCGGTGATGCCGCGCTGCTGCTGCATCTGGACGATGTACGTCACCCGCGTACGCCCGTCGTCCAGAGGCTCTAACTGAAACCCAGAGGGGAGGACCGCTCCGCGCGTGCAGCCGCGCACGGGGGGCAGCTCGGGAGTCACCACCGAGCGAGATGCAATCACGTAGCTGCCGTCCGCCTCCCGCCGCCAAGACTGCAGCAACGTGTAGTCATGTGGTCGGCCGCCCGTAATGAGGGGCTTCATCTTGAAGTACACGAGAGCGTTCTTCTCATCAAGGGTGCGATGGACTTTGCCCGCCTCGAGGAGGCTATCCCAGCGCACGCGCTGCTGCAGGTCCGTCACCGCCGCGAAGGTGCGCGTCGTGCTCGCCTGCACGACAGTGACCGCCTTGAGCGCATGCGTGCCACGCCCGAAGAGATCAGTTGCATGCGCGACGCAAATCACGTCGCTTGCGCTGAGCGAGCCGTCAAAGGGTAGCGAACCTCGGCGCACAACCTGCCCGGGGAAGGTCATCAGCGGTATAATCAGCGGTCATCAACGGTCATCAACGGTCATCAGGGCGCACCATCTGCCCTGGGAGGTCATCAGAGGTCATCAGCGGCCATCAACTATTTGCCGCAGGGGGGTCTCCAGGCAGGGTCTCCGGGCTCGGGTTAGGGTTCGGGTTCGAGTCCAGGTTCGAGTCCAGGTGAGTACCTGCCCGGGGAAGGTCAACGAGAGGACCTCCCAGTGCACGGCCGGTGGCTGCTGGCCCACCACCCGGAGCAGCCCGAGCACGTTGCAAATGCAAAGCTCCTCTGCGAGTCAGCGGTCATCAGCGGTCATCAGAGGTCATCAGCGGTTATCAGTGGTCATCAGCGGTCATCAGGGCTCCTTTGCGAGTCAGCAATCGCGCAGAGTACTTAGAGAGGTGCCATCAGCGGCACTTAGAGAGGCCATCAGCGGAACTTAGAGAGGCACTTAGAGGCACTCGGACGCAGGGCGCACCTGTGAGCAACGGGCTCCACGTCATTGCGTCCGAGCGTAACGAGAGCATCTGGCGACGCTGTACACGCACGCGGAGACGCACGAGCGCCCCCGCGTGTGCCGCATGCGCATCCAAGTCCGTCGCGGGTGGCGCGCGCGACGGGCGCAGGGGCAGGTCGAGGTAGCGCCCACCTCGGCGCCTCTGGGCCTTCACATGTATCGTCAAGTAGCCCGTGTTGATGTGACGCACCTGGAGGCAATGAGGGAGGCAATCAGTGGCCATCAGTGGCCATCAGAAGGCGCCCCTGGATGCAATTAGTGGCCATCAGTGGCCATCAGAAGGCGCCCCTGGATGCGGACGAGGGCTGGGTTTGGCATGCGAAGGGTTCAAGGTCGCATGCGTCGTCGTGAATAGGCCGTGCTGTGAATAGGCCGTGCTGTGAATAGGCCGTGCTGGGGCTGGCGCACCTCGGTGCTGGTCGCGCCGTACGCCTCGACGGTGACGCAGATCTCCATCGACGAGCCGAAGACACGTGTCACTTTTGCATGCAGCACGACGCGATCGCCTACGACTGACTTGGCATGAAACTGTAGCGCATCCACGAGCGCGATCTCGACGTGCGAGATCGCGCCGAGGTGGGAGGCGGGTACCGACTCGAACGCCTGGCGGTTGGCGGCGACTGTCGCGGCCTCGGCCATCCACGCCATCACTTGACCTCCGAAGGTATTGCCGTGGTGGTTGGCCATATTAGGCAGCACGAGTTGAGTCATCGAGTAGGTCACCAAGGGCGTCGGCGCCGCTTCTTCCACGCCGCCTTCACAGCAGCTGCCACCGGCGGCACAACCGCCGCTTAGCACCGCATCCTCCTCGATGGCCACGTCTAGCGATTGGCTCGACTCGGCGCCCTCGCGCGCCTCGAGCTCCAGCGCCGAGCGCTTCAGCCGCCACGCGCGACGCTCAGTCGCAATCGTCGACAAAAACTTCTCCTCGGGCGTCACTGCAAGCGCCTCGGCGACGCGCATCTTCTTGCCGTCGGTACCGAGCGCCACGAAGGTGAAGCATGCGGCGCACACGAACTTGTCGCGGCCCGATGGTTGCGATGTAGACACGGTGCATCCGACCTCCATCGATGTGCCAAAGACTTTGTGGAGCGTCGCTTCCAAGTGCACGGTCGCTCCGAGACGCACCATCGTGTCAAAGTGGAGATCGTCCATCGAGAGCGTCACGGAGCTCGTCTTTGTGTGCCTTTCGGCTGCCAAGCACGCCGCAATGTCCATCCACATCAAAATCACGCCCGGATCAAGCAAGTCCTGTGCATTGACGAACGCGGAGGTCACGACCTTGTACATGGTGATTCGTGAGTCAGCGATCAGGTTCGTGCCCGAACTGGTCTCGGGACTATGGGGCGGCTGCGTCGTCATCCTCGTGGATCGCTCGTCGCTCGCTCGTCGGGGACGGGCGATGAGCTCAAGTACGGGAGGCAGCCGCGAAGGAAGCGGCTGCCCTGCCACGGCGAGCGTCGCAAGATGCATGGCCACGCGGAACTCGTTACTATTGAGGCGACCGTCGAGGTCGATGTCAGAGAGAGACCAGATGATGGCCATCTGCTGCGGCGGCAGCTCCGCACGCTCGAAGAGCGGCCCTGCCTGCGTACGATTGACGTGGCTGCCGCCACTTGCGCAGATAGTGAAGAAGGCATCGTACTTAGCGGCAGCGTCCTCGGGCAGGGCCCACGGGTCAGCTGCGCTGCTGGCCGCCATGCTGGTTCGGCTCAGAGTACTGAACAGGAGAGATGCACAGGAGAGAGGTCTCTTCGTGATGAGTGTGAACGTTCACAGACGTGAGCCTATCCCCACGCGCGAGCTCGCGGCATTGAGGATGGTTTGGGCGTCGGCAGCTTGGATGGCGGTAGAGATCTTGAGGAAGCTGTGGGGGGACGCGGCCCCCTCGCCGTACCGCGTGTTGTCGGTGGCGCCGGGGAGGCGTGTTTGGCGCAGGTTTGGCGTGCGAGTAGGCGGAGGATGGGAGCTCATGGTCATGAACGAGGCTGCAAGGGCGCCAGTCCCGGCTCACCCCGGTGTTCCGGCTCCCCCCGGTGTTTTTGAACCGGTGCATGTGAAGTACCGAAACATGAGAAAGTGCATCGTGAAGTGATCAAACCGCTCCTGTCAAATCCCCTCCAAGGCATGGGCAAACCGGCACTTGGCCCCTCGCGTGCAGCCCAGCCCGAGGAAGAAGTGTTGGCATGCACGTTCCTCGACCACCCTCGCACGCTCCGCCGGCGACAGGTCGCGCCCAAACGAAACCTTGGACGCCTCACGTGCCTCGAGAAGCTTCTGCTTCTTGCGCAGCGCGTGCAGCGGGGCGGCCCGGCGCTCTTCGTCGAGCGCCGCGAGCGCGCGCTTCCTCCTCATCTGCTCCTCCTCGCTCAGCTCCTCGGGGGGCAAGAGGCCGGCTGCGCGCAGCTCGGCGAGGGAGCCAATGAGCGTCGGTGACGACGAGGACGACGCGACGGCGGCGACGGCGGCGACGGCCGTGTCGGTGGCGGCACCCTTTGCGCGCTTGGCCTGGCTCTTGGCTCGTTTCTTGTCGTACGCGGCCCGCAACGCCTGCACGCCGCCGCCGCCGCCGCTGCTGCCGCTGCCGCTGCCGCTGCTGCCGCCGCCGCCGCCCCCGCTGCCGCCGCCACTGCCGCCGCCCCCGCCGCCGCCGCCGCCGCCCGCACCATCCGCCGACGGCAGCCCGCCGCAGAACCAGATTCCGTCAAAGGGAGCCTCGTCGCGCGCCTCGACGGCGGCGACGAACTTGTACTTGCGCGCGGGCACTATGTAGAAGCAGCCGGCCTGCTCCTCGAGGCGCTCGCTAAAGGCACCCACCCGCACTCCGCGCTCGCCCGAGGCGGCCTGCTCAAACGTCACGGAGTGGTGGCCTGCGCGTAGCCTGGCGAGGCACCAGAGCAGCTGCCTCCAGCCCAGCTTCGCGGCGCTCCACGCGGGCAGCAGCACGAGAAAGGGCACGGGCACTGGAGCGCCCTTCTGGGCACCTTTGCCAGCGAGGGACAGCACGGCAGCCCGCTGCGCCTCGAGGATGTACCGGTAGAGGCGCTCCTTGTGCTGATGGCTATAGGGCGGGTTGGTAAGCAGCACGTCATGCGGCGGCACGCGGCCCGCGGCTATGTCCGCATAAAAGTCGCGCTTCTGGTGGAGCACGTTGGCAAAGCCGAGCTGCCCTAGCAGCCGACTCGTGCGTCCGCGGCAGTAGTAAGGATCATACAGGCGCACGAGCTCGGGCGTCGTCCCGAGCGCTCGGCACGCCGCACGGAGCACCGGCCTCACATCGGAATAGGCTCGCTTCGGCGTCTCGAAGTGGTCCCCAAACTCGGTCTCGTCAAACGGCCACTCGCGCCGGGCGCTCTCGTCATCGGCCACGCGCTCGATACGGCGCGCCGGCGCGGGCGCCGGGGGCGGGGCTGGCGCCGGGGCCGGTCTCGGTGTGGCGGCGGGTGGCGCGGCGACGGACAGCGAGGTAGATGGAGGTGCTGAGGCGGCCGGTCCGCCCGGTACGGCGCTCGGTACGGCGCCCGGCACGGCGCTCGGCACGGCGCTCTGTGCCGTTGGTGCACCGGCTGGTGCACCTGCACCAGCCGCCGCCGCCGCCACCGCGGCCGGCCGCTCGTGTGCAAAAGGGCATGCACCGGCCTTGCTGCAGTTTCCAAACTTGGCAAACTGGTAGCAGGGCTTACGCAGCTTGCGTTGAGCCGAGAGGCGCGCTTGCAACCTCTCGAGCTCCCCCAGCGCGGGGTCGAGGTCCTCTGGCAATGTGAGCTCGCCGAGGGATGCGAGGCGCTGCGGGCCGTCCACCCCAAAGAGGCATGGCAGCGGCCAGTAGCCTACGGGTAGGTCCGTGAAGATCGGGTCACGCACACGCTGCGCCCATGCCGCGCGCAGACGGTGCCGACGGGTGAGCGCGCCTTTGAGGATGGTGCCGAGCTCGAGCAGGTGGGCGAGCTCCGTACCCGTCGGAGGCGCCATCGTGGGCGGCAGGTGGGCGAGCTCCGTACCCGTCGGAGGCGCTATCGTGGGCGGCAGGTGGGCGAGCTCCGTACCCGTCGGAGGCGCTGCCGTGGGCGGCAGGTGGGCGAGCTCCGTACCCGTCGGAGGCGCCATCGTGGGCGCCGTCAGCAGCGGAACCACACCGTCCGGCGCGCCGTCTGCAGCGGCGACGGCGAGGCGAAGTGAGAGCAGCCGTTGGAATGTGAGTCTCTCGAGTTGTGACCAGAGGGCCTCAAGCTTGGCGATGCGTGGCCCCCACCAGCCGTGCTCGTCGCGGTGGGCGGCGCCCTGCACGTACCACTGCCGTATCCATTCGAACTCAAGCTCCGAGAGGCATGATTGCTCTTCTTGCCACTGAGCCGCGCTCCCGATGCGCGCCGCGGACCACGCGGAAGCGGTGGTTGACGAGGCGGCGGAGGGGGCGGAAGCGGCGGGGGCTGACGATGCGCCGGTTGCGCCGGCAGCGCCCGCCTCAGCGTCAGCGTCGTCCGCAGTCATGCCGAGAGGTACACCTGCCGCCGCGACGGCGGCGACGCAGCGTTGGCGCACGGAGCTGAAGCTGTGCCCATCCTCGAGCGCGACGCGATGGGTGGAGGAGTATCGCACCTCGAGAGCGCTGGCGGCCTCGGCAGCCTCGGTAGCGGACGTGTCGGTGGCCGCGGTCGGTTCCGGCTGGATGACAGCGTGCTGATGATGGTGATTAAAGTCGTCGACCATGTGATAGCAGTCGCCATCGTTCATCGGGATGAGAACCGCCGGTGTGACGTCGTCGTCGCGCTTGCTCTCCTCTCGCCTGCCCTCACCGCCGGCCGTCAGCGTGGCGCGCATCGTCGGCCCTTCGACGTCATGCACCACGCGCAGCGCCACACGCCACGCTCGCTGAGGTGCGGCGGACGGCTGCGGCGCCGGGGCTGGCGTGTCAAAAGTGGGCTGCGACGCCGGGTGATGGGCCACGTACACCGAGATCGCCGTGAAGTCTTGCAGGCTCGAATCGGCATGCCACGCGACGGAGAGCGGCCCCATGCCGTAGACCTTCTCTCGCTTGGCAGCGCGAACCTCCTCCGGGGCCATGCGGTTGAGCAGCACGAGGTTGAAGCGACTCGTGCCGTCGCGTGCGCAGCCCTGAGTGACCGCTCGATCTTCAAGCTTCTTGGACAGCTTGCGCAGCTCCTTGCACGCCTCGCTCGCCTCGTCGCCACTCCATGGATGGGCAAACATGCGCAGCCCGAGGTACTTGTACGTGCTCCCGGGCTTGCCTATGAGGCAGCGGGTGACGCGAGTGCGTGCCAGCGCAGTGCCTGGGCCCATGGGTTGCGTAATGTCGTACCGAGCGAGCACGCCGTCTGCATTCAACCCAGAGAGACAGTGCCGGAAGCGCCGATGGAAGCTGGCGGGCAGCGCGCTTGAAGGCTCGTGCACGAATCCGCCGAAGGAAGTCCTCATGCAGGCGGAGAAGGACGGGTGTTCGGGCGTGATGAAGACCGGTGACGATTGTGACTCGAGGTCGGGCAGGCGGAACGTTGCCGGTGGAGCCATTGCGTCGAGGTCTATCAATCAGCCGCGGCCGCGTTGAGGTCGGTCAGTCCGATCGCGACGTCGCCCATTTGTGCCAGTGTGAATGTGAATTCACGGCCGTCTCCGGGCTTGAACAGCCCAGTGCTCCAGTAGAATCTAGAATTAAAATAATGCCGGAGTGCGAACAAGTGAGGGTCAGATGGACAAATGAAATTTCCGCGAACCATCCCTGCTCGTCCCCGCCCAAAGACGTTTCCTCCCCGCCCAAAGACGTCCCCTCCCCCCAGCGCCGCGCTCAAAACCCGCCCTGGTCGCCGAAGAGCTTCGTAATCTCCTCGTTGTGCGGGTTGACGTCGCCGATTGCCTGCGGGTAGCTCGCTTCGAGCATCTGCCACAGCTTGTCGGCGAGCAGCTCGTTGCCCAACTCTGTAAAAGCAAGGCACGCAGGCGAGGCAAAGTGAGAGCGGGCACGAGAGAGGCGCGAAAGGGACGCGCGAGGAAACGCGCCGGGCAGCTGTGGGGAATAGAGGTGCCGGGCGGCTGTGGGGAATAGAGGTGCCGGGCAGCTGTGGGGAATAGAGGTGCCGGGCAGCTGTGGGGAAGAGAGGTGCCGGGCAGCTGTGGGGAATAGAGGTGCCGGGCAGCTGTGGGGAATAGAGGTGCCGGGCAGCTGTGGGGAATGGAGGTGCCGGGCGGGTGGAGTTGAGGGCGAAGGGCAGCTGTGGAGATCTGTATATCGGACGGTTCGGTCCCGAGCCTCAGCGTACGGCTCGGGTGGAACCCGTCCGAAGGCTCGATCAGGTCCGATGCCAGGCCGCCGGTCGCGCTGACGTACTCCTCGATGATCTCTTGAAAGTCGGGGTTGTAAAAGGCGACCTCGAAGTTGACGAAACTCGCATTCGCCGCCACCTGCCGCTGGACCTCATTGAGGCTTTGCGCCCACGCAGTAGTGACGTTGCGGAAGGTGGCGTTCGAGGTGAGCCAGCCGTTGCACGGGTTGCATTGGTTGCAGGTGAGGTAATCATAGACCTCGGGGTACGTCGCGCCAATCGGGTGCTGGCGCTCGTGCATCGCGTCCCAGAGTACACGACCGTCGACTAGTCCAATAAGCAGCACGAAAGAGCCCGGCGCCAGCTTAGGCTGCAGCGCGTCGAGCGCGTCGAGCAAGGAGCGCCGGTATTCCTCCGGGGGCGTCATGTGCGAGGTGCCTTCGTGACCACTGCACACGTCGTTGCCGATGAGCGAGAGCACCACAAGGGCGGGATAGTCCGTGCTTGCATTACGTGCCATGGAAGCGATCAGGGGCTGTGTCGAGGTCATGCGCGCGCCGTTGACGCCAATGTTCTGGAAGTCGCGGTGGTTGCACCGGTTGCGCTCGCGCAGCCGATCGGCCAGGCTGACCCGTGCGGGGCGGTACGAAGCGCTAGCTGCCGAGGCTGGGGGGCATTGGGTTCGTCCGTCCTTGTACCCGGAGCCCCAGGCACACGCGGGCCAGTCCAGCTCGTCGAGCACGTCCGCTATCGCGCCGTCGAGGGTCCACCCCGCCCTCGTGAGCCACGCCGGCGGCAGGTGGAAGTGTGCCGTGGCGCTGTCGCCGATGTGGATGAAGCCCCGTCGCGCCGTCGCCGAGCACAGCAGCTCCTCGTACGTGCCGCTCGCGTTGCCGCCCGAGATGCCGTTGCAATCGTGGTCCACGTCGGCCAACGCCGTCGCGGACGGCAGCCGCCGGCCCGCATACACCGACGCATCGAGGTCGTTGCAGTCCGCGCCGCGCCAGTGTGAACCACGCAGCCCGCGGTTCGCCGTCGTGGCGAAAGCGTCTTGGTCGGAGTCGAGTAAGGGAAGGTGCAGGTCGGTAAAGTGAGCGATGATGCATGTAATGTTGCGGTGGGTGCACGGCGCCGGCAGGCTTTTGCCAACGCCGTGCGGCACCAAACGTGCCCGCAGCACGCTGAGCACGTTAGCGAGTCCAAAGAAGCCGGCAGAGGCCGCGGGCACGGCCATCTGGAAGGCGTTACGAAGGGCGCCATAGGCCGGCGCCGTGCTTCGAGAATCGCTCAGACGACGCGTGTTTGCTGGATCGCGCTTCGGCGCAGGAGGTAGATTCCCTGGAGGCCAGCCGGGCGAAGTCCAGAGAGCACAATGGGTGGGGCAGAGGCCGATGCGTGCGCAGATTTCGTCGGGTGACTCCGCGCCGGAGTTGATCTCCGCTGCTGCAGCCTCAGCAGCCGTCATGCATTGCTTGTCGTGCTCGTCGCACAGGAGTGCGCCCAGTTGCTTCGGCTCGAGTCCAAGTGAGAGGAGAATGCCGCATGCGGCGCAGGTGGTGAGCCCCATCGGTGTTGCCGAGCTTCGGGCAAGAGATGAGTCGCTCGGCGTCGCCGCCCTCGGAGTTTGAGTTCGCAATTGACGAAGCCAAAAGAACTTTGAAACTCGATCCACTTCAAACGGCTCCGCACCCCTCGTTCACAAGCATGAAGAGTTTTAACGTGTTGCAGGTACCGGTATGAAGCCACCTAGCCCGCAAGCCCGCACAACGCAGATTCACGTACGATCACAGATGATGGCCTGGACGACGACCCTGAGAGTAGGGTGGAGGCGGAGGAGACTCCTCCACGAACGCGCCCCAGAGCACCTCGAGGAGCGCGGCCCCTTGCCAGAGTGCGCCGACGACGAGGGCTCTCAACGCCTCAGAGGGCAGAGCATTCACAAGGAGGGCACCAGCGGTCTGAAGCCCTGTCTCGCCCGCCGAGGTGGCGCCGTGCTTGAGGATTTCGGGCGCGAAGTGGTCGACTCGCTTCCCTCGCTCGAGCGCTCTCGACGTTTCATCGAGGGTCTTGATGCGATCCGCCGTACCTGGGTGTGTCGAGTCCCACACGAGTCGAAGAAGCAATTATTGGCAATCAGTGGCAATCAGAGGCAATCAGTGGCAATCAATCTCGACCTGGGTGTGTCGAGTCCCACTCAGAGGTCATCAGAGGTCATCAGAGGTCATCAGAGGTCATCAGAGGTCATCAGCGTACCTGGGTGTGTCGAGTCCCACTCAGTCGCGCCCGTGCCGCCGTCGAGCTTGCGAAAGAAGCTTTGCATGGCGCGAGAGTGGCAGCCGCGGCCCTCGCGAGCAGTGGCCGCGCACAGATACCATCCAAGCTCGTCCGCCTCGAACTCATTGGTGCGGCTGTACGTCATTGAGCTCAGCGCAGATGCGTGCTGGAGAAGGAGGCCAGCCGTCTCGATGCCGAACCCTTCGCCATGGCCATCGTTGTCTGCATCGCCGGATAGGAGGGCTGAGAGAAGCACGCTGCCGAGGCGTTGTCGCACCATACGCTTCTGGCTGTGCCGATGAAGGACGTGCCCCACCTCATGGCCGATGACTGCGAGTAGCTCGTCGTCGGTGCAGAGGTCGAGCAGCCCATCGGTGACAAAAATGCGCCCACCGGGATACGCAAATGCGTTGACAAACCTTTGGTTCGTGACCCCGAATTTCCAGTTGTACGAGTGGATTTTTGGTGCCAATTGCGGGTGATTCTTGAGCAATGTACGTATGACCGTGTTGCCGATCTCGTCGACGCAGCGTCGGCCCGTGCGACATGGCGCGAGCAGCCGGTAGTTGGCCTGCTGCACGCCACGCTCTCCCAGCGCGACATCCTCAGCGAGCGGGATGGCATCGACGATGACACTGGCAATTGAGTCCGCCAGCGGTGTCAGGACCCACGCTGCAGCGGCGATGCTGGCAGCAGCGGCGTAAAAGAAGGTTCGACTTTGTCCACGGCGCTGAGTGCCGCGCATGCCAGAGGGGGTCGGCCTGGGCTGTGTTGCGCCGCCGCCGCCATGTAAATTGCGTACATTGGACTGGACTGGCGCCGTCGATGGGGCAGGTTTTGGGTTACGCAGGGCGATGGCGCGTGGGTCGTTGTCGGGCACGATCTCGCCGTTACTGCGAAACGGAGAGCGGATGGGAGCAAATTGCGGCGCTCAGGTATGGATGATTCAATTCGGCTTGGACTCGAGTCCAGTTCTACGGCTTACATGATCACCACTCGCGGGCGCGCAGGACTGGATTGCGATCGCGCCATAGTGACCGAAAACTTCGGGCTGTGAAAAGGAAATTAGTTGTTCCTTGTCTACCGGTATCACTCGACACAGCTTCGCGGGCCGAGGTGTGCTAGGCGTCAGCTGGCGAGTGTTCCCAAAATGAAAATCCCTTCATTAAATTACTTTCTAATGAAATTTTCAGATAGTTCCTAAGGAGTGGGGTGCGTAACCCGGACTTCTTTGGGGCACGGGTTCTTAACCCGGACTTGGCCAGAGGTGCCTAACCCGGACTTGGCCAAGTCCGGGTTAAGAACCCGTGCCCGGGTGTCTAACCCGGACTTGGAGGTGTGAAGCCCGGGTTACGGACTTGTGCCCGGTCCCTAACCCGGACTTGGAGATTTGAAAATTCAACTTGTCCCGGGTTACGAACTTGTGCCGGGTTCTTAACCCGGACTTGTAGGTGTGAAGACCGGGTTACGGACTTGTGCCCGGTGCCTAACCCGGACTTGGGTCTTGCTCGGAAGTCCGGGTTACGCACCGTTAACGTTATCTAAGTCCGGGTTAGGCAACTTTCCCGGACGTTTTCCCGCCCTCATTTGGCTAAGTCCGGGTTAGGCACTTGGGACTGGTGCCTAACCCGGACTTCCGAAGTCCGGGTTAGGCACCTCGTTGTCTTTTTGTTGAGACCTCTTAGCGCGAAATCCATGTCCGCCGGGGGGACTTCTTGGCCTTTGGTCGGGGGTGCCCTCGCGTCCCACGGATCACTGGTTCGCGTCCGATCTGCATCCGACGCGACGACATCCTTGTCGTCATTGTGCAGCCCGTCCTCAC
>Ga0210247_100866_pt1 | contig 26788 bp, 21 predicted proteins | sample ChrtobMetP3_16mM_FD_155449 | JGI IMG/M metagenome (GOLD analysis project Ga0210247, IMG submission 155449) | Chrysochromulina tobin associated microbial communities from unialgal haptophyte culture, Seattle, Washington, United States - P3_16mM | ecosystem: Host-associated > Algae > Haptophytes >... | reverse complement strand
GCGTGCGCGAATTCAACGCGCAGGGCCTTGCGAACACGGCGTGGGCGTACGCGACGGCGCAGCACGCGGCGCCGGCGCTGCTCGATGCGATCGCGGCGGAGGCGGCGCCGCGCGTGCGCGACTTCAATGCGCAGAACCTTGCGAACACGGCGTGGGCGTACGCGACGGCGCAGCACGCGGCGCCGGCGCTGCTCGATGCGATCGCGGCGGAGGCGGCGCCGCGCGTGCGCGACTTCAATGCGCAGAACCTTGCGAACACGGCGTGGGCGTATGCGACGGCGCAGCACGCGGCGCCGGCGCTGCTCGATGCGATCGCGGCGGAGGCGGCGCCGCGCGTGCGCGACTTTAATGCACAGGAGCTTGCGTCCACTGCGTGGGCGTACGCGACGGCGCAGCACGCGGCGCCGGCGCTGCTCGATGCGATCGCGGCGGAGGCGGCGCCGCGCGTGCGCGAATTCAACGCGCAGGGCCTTGCGAACACGGCGTGGGCGTACGCGACGGCGCAGCACGCGGCGCCGGCGCTGCTCGATGCGATCGCGGCGGAGGCGGCGCCGCGCGTGCGCGAATTCAATGCGCAAGACTTTGCGAACACGGCGTGGGCGTACGCGACGGCGCAGCACGCGGCGCCGGCGCTGCTCGATGCGATCGCGGCGGAGGCGGCGCTGCGCGTGCGCGAATTCAACGCGCAGGGCCTTGCGAACACGGCGTGGGCGTACGCGACGGCGCAGCACGCGGCGCCGGCGCTGCTCGATGCGATCGCGGCGGAGGCGGCGCCGCGCGTGCGCGACTTCAACGCGCAGGGCCTTGCGTCCACTGCGTGGGCGTACGCGGCCGCCGATCACAGCTCGTGCGAGGTGCTGTTTGGCAACTCTGCCTTTGTGGCCCACTGCGAAGCAATGCAAGCTGCCTTTTCGTCAGAGGCCTTGTGCCAGCTGCACCAGTGGCAGCTTTGGCTGGAGGAGCGCGGCGCGGCGTGGCCGCGGCTACCTTTGCCGCTCGCTGAGCGATGCCATGCGGCTTTCGTGGCCGAAGAAGGTCGACCCTCCCGCCTGCAGCGGCAGGTGGTCGCGGCGCTCAAGGCGCTCGGCCACGAGCCCCGTGAGGAGGTGCGCACGCCGCAGGGCTACTCCCTCGATGCGGTTGTGCGCATCTCGAGCCGCGAGGTGGCGATCGAGGTCGACGGGCCCAGCCACTTTGTGGGCCGCACACACGCGCCGACGGGCGCGACGGCGCTCAAGCGGCGGCAGCTGCGTGCGGCGGGCTGGGCACTGGTGCCGGTGCCGTACTGGCAGTGGAACGCGCTCGATGCGACAGGGCAGCGAGAGCACCTGTTGCGCGCGCTGCGGAATGCGACGGAGCCGAAGGATCCGAAGGCGGAGACGGACCCGCGCGTCACCAAGAAGGTCCGCTAGCTCCTCCACAAGTGGGGTCTCGACGAGAGCTCCCTCGATTGCCATTGTTAAGGTCATTAAGGTCATTAAGGTCATTAAGGTCATTAAGGTCTCGACTTGTCTCGACGAGAGCTCCCTCGAGGGCTGCAAGCCGACCGCTTACAACGGCGCGAAGTTTGGGTTGGGCGACATCGCGCAGCCTCGAGCCCCGGCAGGCTTCGAGGCGGGTGAAGACCAATAAGACCAAGGCCCATGCCAAGGCCGCGCCGAAACCCGAATGCCGCGCTGAGTACAATTAAAATTGATGAGACTAAAAACGAGTACAGCTCGGGACGGCACCTAATCTTGGCGCGCGCCTTGCGCGCCTTTTCGCTTGTCGGGTGTCCGCTTCGGTCCGAGACGCGCCGCTCGACGCATTAAATGGCATTATCATATTTTTAATTATAAAGACTCTTAAAAAGACGGAGGGTCGTCGAACGTTTTACGGACTGCGGCGGTTCGCCCCGGTGCGATCGCCCGACGGGACAACCGCGCGCGACATTTAGTCCGGACACGTCCGGCACGGTGACTGGTCACCGTTAAGACCGAAGTGAAGTAACTGGTCACGCTCGGGAAAGTGCGGGAAACGGTACGTCGAAGTTGCGCGCACTGACCTCGCAGGATTTCGTCATCGGTCCGTATTGCCGGTTAGGCATCCAGGGGTTTCGGTCACCTATTAGGGCTGACGGTGGTAAACCTCCGTACGATGTACTTTCTGACAATGGATCGGATGAGGTTATAGTGGCGACTGGCAACTGGCAAGCACACGCGCGCCGCGCACCCGGTGGACCCGCGCACGCGCGCGGCGGCCACAGGGCGGGACGAGGGAGTAACGAGGGAGGGCCCGGCTTCCCGTCCACCGACCGGGGACGACACAGAGTGTACGAATAAAAAGCCTGCTACACAAGCCAAAAAGAGCTACACATAGCCTGTTCTATTCTGTTTACGCGGCTGGACACAGTCGGAGTACAAGCGACAACTGTTCACTCCCCCGACCCGTGAGCCGTGTAAGACCCGTGCGCCATGGCAGTGATCGGCATGACGGACTCGGCGTGCGTCACCGCCGACAGAAGGTGGGCGGCTCGGCGCCGCCTGCGGGGAGCACGCAGAGATGCGCCGAATAGGTTTCGTCAATGACATCGCGCAGCGGCACCGCTAGATAGTGCTGCCGGTAGCTTGCGCTCGGGACGGCGCTCGGTGCGTGGCACGAGACGTTGGAGTGGGCCCAGAAGGCGAGGGGGGGTACCGGGCGAGGGGATCGAGGAGTCTGAAGTGCGCACACTAAGCCAACGTTAGAAAGCTCTACCGACTGTCTTTAGATGCCCGCTCCAGCTGTACATTCTTTGTATGGTTGTTGTAGATTAAAACCACACAGTATCTAAGCACGAGGTTGCTTGCTTGACGAAGGGTGTGTGTGTATGACCGAGTGGGCCCTGAAACGAACGACATGAACTCGTTCGTGACAGAATACATGCGAACGGGGACCTAAAATAGGAAATTAATCCTTTATCGTGTATGAGTGCCAACGGCCAAAGATGGCGCCCCATGAACAGGCGGCAATTGCGGGGTATGTTGTTGATCCCCTTGATCCTGAGCATCCAGACTTTGAGGACTTGATCGCCCAGTACAAGCAGGCGTTCGCCGTCTTCGACGACGATTCCAGCGGCACCATCACGGCCAGCGAGGTGGGCCTCGTGATGCGGGCCCTCGGACGGAACCCAACAGAGGCAGAACTCGAGTCCATTATCAAGGAGATTGATTCCAGCAACGACGGCGTGCTCGACTTTGACGAGTTCTGCTTCTGCATGGCCAAGGCGAAGGAAGGGAAGGATGCGCCCCCGGCGGGCGCGTCGCAGGCGCCTGCGCTGGCGGCGATCGTGAAGGAGAATGGGCTGCTCGGCGACATCAAGAACTTCTTCGTCAAAGACAGAGGCATCAAGAACTTCTTTGCCAGTCTCCGCGGCCCTTCTGCTGAGGAGATTGCGGCGGCCAAAGCGGCGGCTGAGGCGGCTGCTGTGGCGAAGGCGGAGGCGGCCAAAGCGGCGGAGGCGGCGGACGCGGTGAGGCAAGCAGAGATGAAGGCGCTGGCGGACGAGGTGGCCACCCGCATCCTCGATGACGCCATGGCGATGGCGGCGAAGGATCAAAAGGAGGCGCAGGAAGCGGCGGCCGCAGCCGCGGCTGCCTCTCCCCTCGCATCCACCCCCAGGCCGCCGGGGCAGGTGGGGGGGGTGCTCGCCATTGCCAAGGGTGCGAGCTCGAGGCTCAGGTCACTCTCTTTCTCGCCGCGGGGCGCGAAGACGCCCTGGGGCCCGGTCGCTGAGGCGCCCGGCGCCGCGGCGCTTGTCGTCACTGCGCCCGTCGCTGCGGCGCCCGTCGTCGCGGCGCCCGTTGCCGCGGCGCCCGTTCTGACGGCGCCACCCGTAGCCCCTTCTTCGATCTCATCCTCCGATCCGCGTACCGTCGCGAGATCGCGCCAGATGACCTTCGACAAAGCCCCGGGGGCCAAGATGGGCGTGCGCTTCAAGGAGGGCAAGCGCGGCGCGATCTTGATCAACGAGATCGCGCCGGGCAGCCCCCTGGCACGCTTCGCGAGCAAGGGTGACCAACTCCTCTCCATCAACGGGGAGGCATGCAACCAAGGGTACGCAAAATTCGCCCAGACCTTCGACGCCGCGACAGGCCAAGTGCAGCTCGTCGTCCAGCCGAAAGTGCCTACATCACTGTGGAAACTCCTCTTCGGTAAGAAGACGTCGAGCGGACGCCTTCGACCACTGGAGATCGAAGCCAGCGGCGTCGTCAGCGGCGTCGTCAGCGATGTCCCGCTGGAGCAGCAGCTCACGGCTAAGCTCACGGCGGCCGCCATATCCGATGCCAACGAGCTGCCCGGCGCGCCTGCCGTCGCTGCGACCGAGGTCATTAAGGTCATTCATGCTCCTCCTACCGAAGCTCCTACCGCGCCTACCGTCGCTGAGCCTGAGGCAGCCAATCGGATGGCGGCTCCACAGGCGCCTCCTGAGCCAGCTGCAATCTCGGCTGCAATCTCGGCTGCAGCGGCTCCACAGGCGCCTGAGCCAGCTGCAATCTCGGCTGCAATCTCGGCTGCAGCGGCTCCGGCGGCGCGTGAACTGCTCACTACGGCGCGCGAGTCGCTGAATGAGTTGCCTCCGCAGCGAAAGTCTGCTGCCGTCGGTCCGCCTCCTCCTCCTCCGCCTCCACCTCCGCCTCCACCGCGGCGCACGGCACCTACCGTGGCGCTTATGGAGCCGCCCCAACCATCGCCCCAACCATCAGTGGAAGCTTCCACTCCAATTGCCGAGGCGTTTCGTGGGGCGCTCGAGGCGGCGCCGGTGCTCTCTGGCCCCGGCCCTGCGCTATGGGCCGCTATGAAGGCAGAAGCTGACGAAGCCGCGGAAGCGGGCCTGAAAGTTGCCCGAGCTTCGGACACAGATGCAATCTCAGATGCAATCTCAGATGCCCGAGCTTCGGACACAGATGCAATCTCAGATGCAATCTCAGATGCAATCTCAGATGCCCGAGCTTCGGACGCAGATGCCAAGATCATCTTCGCTGCTGCGATGCTTGCAGAGGTAGCAGAAGAAGAAGAGGCAGGGGCGCGGGAAGAGGACCAGCAAGAGGCGGCGCGGTATGAGCACGAGGGGCGTGCGCCCCAAACGCCCACCAAACGTGCGCACCAAACGGCCGGGCAGGCGCCGTCCCGGGCTCTCCAATTCCCGACGCCCCCCAGCCCCCCCTTCCCCCCCAGCCCCCCCTTCGCTGCAGCCGAGCACGGCAGCACGTCGTACGTCGGCGAGCGCAAGAGGGGCAAAAAGGACGGGTACGGTACGGAGCGCTTTGCCGACGGCTCCACGTACGAGGGCCAGTGGAGGGACGGGCTTGCCGAGGGACGTGGAACGTACCGGTTCGCCGACGGCGCCACCTACGAGGGCGAGTATAAGGCTGGGCAGAGGGAGGGGAGCGGCATGTACACGTTTGCCGACGGTGCCGTCTACGAGGGCAAATGGAAGGCCGGTAAGATGGAGGGGCGGCTCGCCTTGGCGCATGCGTTGGCGATGCCGTGCCTTGCGTTCCCATGCCTCGACGGGGAGCGTCGAGATGGGCGCGGCGTGGACCGGTTTGGCGACGGAGCAGTCTGGCAGTTGTGACGTGGCGCGTCGAGACGGGCGCGGCGTGGACCGGTTTGGCGACGGAGCGGTCTGGCAGTTGTGACGTGGCGCGTGGAGATGGGCGCGGCGTGGACCGGTTTGGCGACGGAGCGGTCTGGCAGTTGTGAACTCATGTGCCAAGCGCGCGGAGATGTGCTGGGGCTGTGAGAGCCCAATAGCTTGTTAAGCTTGTGCTCTCTATGGGACGACGGGCGCACAGTGACTGCCGGTGTCCGGTGAGCGGTGACGGTTAGTTACCGTGTTCTGACCGTACCAGTGGTCGGGACTCGGGTGACCATCAGTCGGGTTGGTTACTCGAGGGCTGGTCAAGATAAAGCTGCGGCCTCTAAAAGGAAGGCCGGTAAGATCAAACATGGCTCAAGCCACGGTCAGTGCCCAGCCAGGGGGTCGGCGGGGATGTTTTTTGAGTGTGACGTTGAGTGGTGAGTGAATGTTTGTGTTATTTTCCGGCGGCGTTGGGATTCGGGAGAGCGGAGGTGAGAACATGGCGAAATAGCGGGAAACAATCGCCCTTTTTGGGACATGTACTGAGCTGACCTTTTCTCAGGATGGCGGTCGTGCTGACCTTTTCACTCGATGGCTGTCCTCACGCTCCGAGTGGCCCTCGCCCTCGCGTTCTCGCGACCTCGACCTGCGATTCGCATGGCAGCAGCATCCGATTCATTTCCCAAGCTTGCTGATGAACTGCCTTTCTTGCAGAGCGCAGAGCTGTTGACCGACGACATCATCTATCGTGGTTTTGGGGCGCAGTACAAAGGTCGCCAGGCGTACGCAGCGGCCGCGGCGGCATGGAAGCGCGAGCTGCCGGCGCGGCTCCGCGACTTTGTGGTGAGTGATAAGGTGGCGCTCCCGGCCGATGGCCGAGGGTACATCACGAGCCGGTACAAGGTCTCCTTCCTCGCACCAGTGCCGTTGCAGGTGCTGCCAGCGCAGCGCGCGCGTATCGAGCAAGCCAACCTGACGCGCACTGCGGACGGATTGGTCCCGGTCGAGGCGAAGATTGCGTGCACGCTGCGTCTCGATGCGATGGGCAGAGTCGCCGAGTGCAGCGAGTACTTGACGATCGACCCCTTTGCCGTGACGGCGACGATTGCCCACTTTGAGCTGTGCTACCACCGAAGCCTCGCCGCCGACGGAGGCGGCACTTCTCCTCTGGACGCGGCGCGCGCTTACTGGGCAGCCTTGCGCGAGCTGACGCGTCGCGAGCTCGAGGAGGTCAAGCGGCTTGCGGACTCGGGCGATGACGAGCTGCGCGCGATCGCGGGGGGCGATCTGACTGATGACGAGTTTGAGCGGTGGTTCGCTCTGTTCGTGGCGCGCAACTTCCTCATCGGGGGCGCGATCGGGGCGGTGGCGGTGGCAGCACTAAGGTTGGCAGTGGGCGTGGTGCAGCAGTAACACAGCAAGAGTCTATGACCTCGGACAAAAAAAATTAATCAAACTTGAAAATGGATAAAGGTAACCGCCAAGCGCCAACGCCAGAGCCCACGAAGGGAACGCCAGAGCCCAAACGCAACGCTCCCCGACGCCACGGCCCAGCGCCGCCGAACGAAAGCGCCGAAAATGAAGGGTGCCAAAGACGCCAAGGCCCAAGCCGCAAGCGCATCACGCCACGCAAACCGTTAGAGTGCATGTATCTTGTCAGTTGAAAGCAGATGCACGGCCGCGGGCGGGTTTTCGGGCGGGGTCGTCCTTCGAGCTATAGAGCCCTTCCAGTAACGAATCCCAGATCGTCACGCGAGCTCACGCGAGCTCACGCGAGCTCGAGCTGCTGCTGCATCCACGCGATCGCCGCAGCCCATTCGGCGGGTGAGAAGGTCGAGGGGTCTTCATTATGGGCGTCGCGTGGCCGCCCACGCAGCTGGATCACCTGTGCAATCAGGCGCAATCAGACGCAATCAAGAGGCAATCAGGAGGCCATCAGAGGGGCCATCAGAGGCCAATCAGAGGCCAATAGAGGCCACTCAGAGGCGATCACCTCCGTGCCCTCGAGATTGCCATCTCGCTCGAGAGCGTAGACCAGACCTGTGGGGAGAGGCGCCGTGGTGAGCGCTTGCGTGCAGAGGCTCCATCGAGAATGCCATCTCGCTCGAGAGCGTAGCCCAGACCTGCCCGCAATCAGTCGCAATCAGTCGCAATCAGTCGCAATCAGTCGCAATCGATCGCAATCAGCGTAGCCCAGACCTGCCCGCCCGATGATTCGATCGCAATCAGTCGCAATCAGTCGCAATCAGTCGCAATCAGTCGCAATCGATCGCAATCGGTCGCAATCAGTCGCAATCAGACCTGCCCGCCCGATGATTCGATCGCTCGGATGGAACACGATGCATTTACGACCGGATGCGAGAGTACGCCAATGACGCGCCGTCTCGAGCGGCGCGCGCCATGGCGGTGAGTTGAACGCGAGGCTGAGCGTCGCGCGCACCTGATGAGGGGCGCAATCAGACGTAATCAGAGGTCATCAGCTGCAATCAGAAGGTCATCGCACCTGAGGAGGGGCGCAATCAGACGTCATCAGAGGTCATCGGCTGTAATCAGAAAGTCATCGCACCTGAGGAGGGGCGCAATCAGACGCCATCAGAGGTCATCGGCTGTAATCAGAAAGTCATCGCACCTGAGGAGGGGCGCAATCAGACGTCATCAGACATCCTCATAAGTAATCAGTTGCCATCCATTGCAATCAGCGTACCAGCCGGCGCACGAGCGGTCGGTCAGGCAGACCGAGCATGGCCCCCAAGACGCAGACAGACACGTCACTCAGAGAGCTAAACGAGCGCAAGTTGACGCACGGGTACTGTGGGAAATAGGTGGCCGCAACCTCGGCGGCCACTCCTCCACCCATCGACTGTGGGGAGAGGGACGCAAGCAGATGTGATCAGTGAATTCGCATTCATTCGAAATCAGCCGCAATCGATCGCAATCAGCATTGATCAATCGCAATCAGCCGCAATCAATCAGTCGCAATCAGTCGCAATCAGTCGCAATCGGTCGCAATCAGTCGCAATCAGTCGCAATCAGTCGCAATCGGTCGCAATCAGTCGCAATCAGCCGCAATCAGTCGCAATCAGTCGCAATCAGCCGCAATCAGCCGCAATCAGCCGCAATCAGTCGCAATCAGCCGCAATCAGCCGCAATCAGTCGCAATCAGCACGGTCACCTGACCCAGCAGCAATCAGTCGCAATCAGCCGCAATCAGCCGCAATCAGCCGCAATCAGCATGGTCACCTGACCCAGCAGCAGAATGCAACGGCTCGGCTCAGTCCCCGCCGCGAGCCTTCCCTCGCAGTAACGAACGCAACGTGCACCGTCCTCGACCATGCCACTCGCACCAAGCAGGAGTCCCCCCGATCGGCCCACGTCACGGTAGTCGTAGGCAATCACCGAGCAACCCACCTGATGAGGGAGGCAATCAGAGGGCCATCGGAGGCCATCAGGGAGGCACTCAGAGGTAACTCAGAGGCACTCATCAGAAGCAATAATCAGAGGCAATCATCAGCACTCATCATCAGCACTCATCATCAGCACTCATCAGAGGCAATCAGTCGCAATCAGTCGCAATCAGAACCTCAAGCGCGAGCTGCAGCTTCGACCCAAAGCCGCACTCGAGGAACTCGCCGTTGCCACCAAACGTGACAATCCACTTGCCGCTCGCGCGAGGATGCTCGATGGCGGCGGCGTCGATGTGACCCAATCGCAGCCGCGTCACCTGGAATTGCGTCCCTGATAAGGCCATGGCGCACGCCTCGCCGGGCGCCATGGCGGCGAGCGTCCGGTCGATGGTGACGCCACTCCTCGTCACTTTCGAGATGATGAGGGCGGGCATGAGCAAGCCCACGCGCACGATCGTCCACACGAGGCGCAGCGCGAGCAGCAGCACGGCGGTGTGGCACGCGTACGACGTGTGTGCCGACGCGTTGAGGGGGCCGAGCACCACAGCGCTCGAGGCGGCACTCAGGAGCACCGTGATGGCGGTGGCCGGACTGATCGGGTGCAGCGTGGGAGGCCACCCGAGCTTTCCGACCAATGACACGCCCACAACGAGCGCGCCACACGGCGTCGAGACCGTGATGCCGGTCAGGATGAGGCCGGTGTAAGTGGAGCAGCAGCAGCCGAGGAGCGGCGCGGAGCACGCGACGCCAAACGCGAGCATGCGCACGTGCGTGGTGGAGGTGTAGCTGCCAACGAGCCGACTGGCGCTGCCAACGAGCCACGAGATGAAGCTGAGGGTCCCCTCGACGGCAAGGAACGCAACTAAAAGGGTGCTCATGAAGTCTGCGGGTGCGTTCACGCCCTTGCTCTCTTCAGCCTTCGCACTGTGAATGGTATTGAAGGTCAAACTTGGGGAGCTCCTGCGTGCCAAGTCCATGAAGGTCGCCCGAGAGTTAACCATACCGTGGAGCTCACCAGCCCCGGCATGCCCCGGGTGGCTAAGCCGGGACTGGGGGACTGGGGAAGCCAGTGGGGTAGCGGGTTGCGCTAGCGCTATGAGCGCTACTGACAACTGACTACCTCTGCGTACCAGGGACCTGGCTACGTAGTACTTAGCGTAGCTCCGCGAAATATGTCCGCTGCACGCGGCGCAAAGCGTAAGCGATCCTGAGGCTGAGCGTTAGCTGAGCGCAATTGGCTGAGCGATCAGCGAACGAGGGACCGATATCGCGGGTTTCGTTTATTTGATTGAAGAGTCCATCTGTACTGACGATGTGTTGTGAGTTTTTTCGTGTCCGGACTGGTGTGGCGCGATGTGGCGTGTTATTTACTTACTTACACGACCCGGTGGCGCGACTTAAAAACGGTAAAACGCAACCTCCTCTGAGGCGCGTCACGGTGCACACTCTAGATACGGCATGGGCCGAGAATCTCGCAGCCAGAGCCAGAGCGCTAAGTCAATCTATAGGAAAGTCGCCGCTCTCTGAGACTATCTCTGCAGTCGCGCATGCGTCGTAGGACGTTGCCCGGCTGTCGTGCTGATGACGTGGCACGTGCCATCATCATGAACGGCTCAGGTAGGCTTCGCTCTCTCCCACGGTGATGAGCAGCTCGCGTTTTGTCGCCGCGATGAGCAGCATCCTCTGCTGCTGCAGCTCCACCTGCTGCGCGAGGCGCCGGCACTGCCCCTTGCTCTCGGAGAGCTCTTCCTGTAGACGCTGCAGCAGCTTGGCGTCCGACTTGGAGCGGCCGACGCGAGGGCCGGTGGTACTCGGGGCGGGCGGCGTACGCAGCACGAATCCCGCCTCCGCCACCGTCGCGCCGCTCGCGACGAGCTGCTCCCGCGCCGCAGCAAGCAGGCGGCCCATCAACTGCAGCTCGAGGCGGAGCTGCTCGACGGACTCCTGCAGACGCTCCTGGCGCTCGCGTTCCGTCTGCAGCTCCTTCTGCAGCCCACTCACCGTCATCGTGGGCCCCGTCGCGCGCTTGTTCGCGTCCGGCAGCAGCGTCGTCGCCGCGCGCTTCTGACCCGCAGCGAGCTGCGTCGAGGCCGACATCGATGCCAAGTTCCTGAGCGCTGTTTCGAGCGACGCATTGAAAGCGCAAAAGAGAGAGTTAGTTAATTTGGTGACCGGGAGGGGGCTGTCATGGTTGGAAGGTGGGGTTGACGGCTGAGGACGTTACACAAAGATTCCTTGTAGTCCCGGAAAGTCACACGGAACAGGCGCAGCCGACGAATCGCTCGTCCATGTCCTCGCAGACGAAAGAGATCGTGACCGAGCGGACCGACGCAGCGCGGTCCGTCCACCGGCCCGGAGAGGAGAGCTCGAAGCTCAAGCCGGGCAGTTGCGAAGAGCTCGGCAAGGCGTCCGTCAAGGTGCGCCCACGCCTCGTGCGCTGCGTGCGCCGCTGCAGCCATGCATCCGATTCTGCGATGGGCTTCACACCGATTGTGAAGCCCACTGCACGAAGGATTTGGCGTCTCGGGCCACCAGCTGGCTGCAGCGGATGCTCCGTGGGCGGCAACCCTGCCTTCTGGATGGCGACTCCGTTGCCGTGCGGATGGCGTCTCCAATCCCGCGCCCCAATCCCGCGGCCGATCTGATCGGAAGCCGCGTGCGTGCCCGCAGTGCATCGAGAAACATGGCTACAATCGCTCCGCGCCCGAATGCCTGGTCCATTTCGATGCGTACAAGGAATGCCGCAAGAAGGAGACTGCGAGCAGGCAAGGGCTCAAGTCATTCTTCGGGTCGGGTTAGAGCGCAGCCTAATTACGTTAACTTTGAGTTCCACCGGTAAGGAAGGCTGGTAATTTTATTCCTTCACATTGGTTAATGTTAACCACCGCCCGAGACAAAGACCTCGGGGGCGCCCGTCGCTCCAAGTCGCTCCGGTCAATGCCCCCCCGGGTCATCGGCACCAGCGTGAGCGAGCGGAGTACCCCCGGCGTGCTCGCGTCTTTCAGTCCAGTGCATGGTCCAGTGCAATGCAGTGCTGGCGGCTGCGGGTGGGCGCAGCGAGGTTTTCGGTCTCGCTGGCCGTTCTCAGCTGTGTTGAAACGCTCCCTACTTGTAGCGCGAAAACCAACTGTGAGAAGTGAGACGGTTACACGAGACGGCGCTTGTGAGACGTGATAGAAGAGAGCTGCAGAGAGCGCGCCCCCAAAATGTCGCGACTCACATGAGCCGGTGTCGTTTCGTTTCCGAAGACATGTTTGGATGTTTGGGACCTCTTGCACGCTTTCGGCCACAGACGGTCCGAGGGCCCGGGGGCGCTTGGCCGGCGCGCGGCGAGCGACGCCCGAGCCGCGCAGCAGCTGCGTCAGTCCACGTCGAGTATGGCCGATGCGGCCAAGCCAGCTGCGCCGCTGGTTCGAACCCCAAGCATGCTGGCGATCGTCAAATCGGTGACGGCGCTCGATCACGTCTTGCACAACGCCAGCTCGTCGCCCGCCTCGGCGGCGCAGCTTTCGATGCGGCTGCACGACATCTACCAGCGCGCGGCGGCGGCGCGCGAGATGATCCGGCTGACGCAGGAGCGTCGCAAGGAGGAGCAGCGCGACGAGTTCCGCGCGATGCTGCTTGGGATCAAGCCGCCCTCACCAGAAGTGCTTGAGCAGATTCGTCAGATGGGCTCGCCGCGCAAGGCGGGCATGCCAGACAGCAAGCAGCTGGACGAGGAGGACCTGCGGTACCGGCGCGAGTTCCGCGAGCGCAAGGCGCGCGAGAAGGCCGAGAAGGCGGCGAAGCTGAAGGCTGAGAACGCGGCGATGCGCGCTCGCATCAAGGGCACCAAGGCGGCAACGGACAATGACGCGAGCGACGACGCGACGGGCGCGGCGCGGCTCAAGGCGGCCAAGGAGGCGGCGCAGCGGCGCGCGCTCTCGATGCAGGCGATGGCGCAGAAGAATGCCGAGTTGAAGATGCGCATCGCCAGCACCGGAGCCGCGACGGACAATGACGTGAGCGATGACGCGACGGGCGCGGCGCGGCGCGCGGCGGCGAAGGCATCGAAGCAACGGAAGGCGGAGGAGGCGGCGCAGCTGGCCGAGGAGAACTCGCAGCTGTTCTCCATGATCCGTTCGACTGGCGCCGCCACCGATAATGACGTGTCCGACGACGCGATCGGCGCGGCGCGGCGCAAGGCCGCCATGGACGCCAAGGACGCTCGGGATCGGGAGGCGGCGGCGATCAAGGCGCAGAATGCGGCGATGAAGGCGCGGATTGCGAGCACGGGCGCGGCGACGGACAATGACGTGCGCGACGACGCGACGGGCGTCGCGCGCCAAGCCGCTGCTCGTGCGGCCGCAGAGAACCGACTGGCTGCCGCCGAGGCGCTCACGAACGCCAATGTGGCGCTTGGGGCGAAGCTCGGGGCGATCGGGGCTCCATCCGCGATCATCCCGGTGGTCAAGGTGACCACGCCGAAGAAGAAGGACTCGCCTAAGAGCTCCAAGTCGCCAAAGGCCGCCAAGGAGAAGGCCTACCTCGCGATGCCGCCCGGCGCGGCCCCCTCATCCGAGGAGGCGGTCCTGGCCGCGGTCACTGTTGTGCCTCCACCGCCCGCCGCGCTCGCCAAGGCGCGATCGCACAAGCCGCCGCCCGAGGACGAGGCGTCCAAACGGGGCAAGTCTGCGAGCAGCCGAGCGCCAAAGGGCGATGACGAAACCTCTAGACAACAAAGCTTGACCTTCCGGCCGGATCTTGAGTTCAAGCCGAAATCCGTCAATCTCGACAAGAGCGATCTCGAGCAGCAGATTCATTTGGATGAGTGGCTCGATCAGCTTGCGATCGAGGCCAAAGGCGTTTCGGGCGCCTCGGAGTACGACACGCCGCGTATCTGGTGAGAGAGAGGATAGGGCGCCGTGCCGAGCAGCGGCCCGCCGCCCTATCCCCCCTTCTCTCTCCTCCGGCGGCGGCGTGCTGCAAGAGAGGCGCTCTAGGAATCCTTTACGTACATTGGCAGTGGACTCGGCAACGGCATGCATCCCCTGGTGCTGCGAAGGCCCGATTCTTCGGGTGTCCGTGAGCGCCTGTCAGGTGTTTGGTCTTCTGTATTTTACATGGGAGCATGGAAGTAAAGGAGAAGAACCAGTATCCGTGATATGTGCTCGGCACGGTGTTCTCGATGACGGGCGGGCGCTCAAAAACGATTTCGAGACGGAGTTTCGGACGGGTTGCTTCGGAGCGACGGAGGTCGGAGCGTGTAGGTCCGGTCGATTTGGGGGCAAGGTGACTGCTCGACCGCCTTCAGCTCGATTGCAGACCTCATCATCGAGGTGCGTGTACAATGTTCTGCGTCCGTTGAGCGTTTGGCAGGCTGTCTCGATGGTTACGCGACGAAACTGACTTCCGCAGGCGCGGCGACCTCCTGTGTCGCCCGTCGTCGCGATCCAACGGTGTCCTAATCGGTGCCTGTGCCGACAGCCAGGTCTCCGGCGCAAACACGGGCGACACCATGGCCGCGGAGGAGCCGAAGGTCGTGTGCATCGTGGGCGTGGCCGGCTTCATCGGCTCGCACCTGCTCGAGAAGATCCTCCGCGAGCGTCCGTGGCAGGTCATCGGCGTCGACATGGCTGAGCCGACTAAGATCGAGCAGCTCCTTGGCGGGGAGAAGAAGTGGGCCGCGCGCTTCGAGTTCCACCAGATGGACATCGTCAAGGCGGGGCCCGAGCTCAAGAAGCTCGTCGCGCGTTCCGACGTCGTCATCAACCTCGCCGCCATCTGCAACCCGTCGGAGTACATCAAGCAGCCCGTCAACACGATCAACTCGAACTTCACGGACGCACAGGACTGCATCAAGTTCTGCGTGGAGTACGACAAGCACCTGATCCATTTCTCCACGTGCGAGGTCTACGGCCGTACCCTCGCCTCGTACGGGCTGCCCGCCGAGGACCCGAAGAATTACATTCTCGACGAGGAGACGACGCCGATGATCATGGGGCCCGTCTCGGCGCAGCGATGGTGCTATGCATGCGCGAAGCAGCTGGTGGAGCGGCTGATCTACGCGCACGGCACCGAGAACAACCTCAAGTTCACCATCGTCCGCCCGTACGCATCAAGAATGATTGCCTCTGATTGCCTCTAATTGCCTGTAATTAACCTCAAGTTCACCATCGTCCGCCCGTACGCATCAAGAATGATTGCCTCTGAGGACCTGATTGCCTGTAATTGCCGCCTCAATTGCCTCTAATTGCCTCTACTTGCCGCCTCTAATTGCCGCCGCACAGGTACAACTGGATCGGCCCTCGAATGGATTACGTGCCTGGTGTGGATGGAAAGGATGACGGCCAGCCGCGCGTGCTTGCCTCATTCATGACGGCGTTGATGAAGGGCGAGCCGCTTGTGCTCGTCGACGGCGGAGAGGTCTACCGTACCTTCTGCTTCGTCGACGACGCTGTCGAGTCGGTCGTGCGCATGATCGATCGCCCCGAGAAGTCCATCGGGCATGCCTTCAACGTGGGCAACCCGATGAACAACATCCTCCACTGATGACCTCTGATGACCTCTGATGACCTCTGATGACCTCTGATTGCCTCCCTCATTGCATGCAGGTGGGCAACCCGATGAACAACATCCAGATTAAGGAGCTCGCCGCTCTCATGATTGAGTTGTACTCAGGCCTGACGGGCAAGCCGCTCGGGACGACGCGCGATGTGGCCGGCGTCGACTACTACGGCAAAGGGTACCCCCCTCTCTCGCATTCGACCTCCCCACATCTCCCCACATCTCCCCACATCTCCCCACATCTCCCCTTCTCTCGCATTCTACCTCTCTCCATCTCCCCACATCTCCCCACATCTCCCATTCGAGGACTCCCGACCTTCCTCATCCCTGGCTCTGCATGCAAGTGCTCACCACGGCGCCATCACGTCCCCACAGGTACGAGGATTCCGACCTTCGGATCCCTTCGATGCGTCTCGTCAAGTCGCAGCTCGACTGGGAGCCGGCGACGAGCTTGAGGCAAGCGATGGAGGCGACGATGAAGGTCTTCATCGAAAAGTACGCGGACAAGCTCGCGTCGAAACGTGCAGCACAGGAGGCGGACATGCCCGCTGCCAAGGCTCTCAAATTGTAGCCGTGCCCACGCAAGCAGCCGCCGCAGCCGCAGCCGCAGCGGGCAGCCGCAGCCGCAGCGCGCAGCCGCAGCGCGCAGCCGCAGCCGCAGCATCCGCCACAGCAGCCGCCGCCGCAGCAGCAGCCGTATTCCCTCTCTTCGCGTCGTATTTTTGAGCACTGCTCTCTTTCGTAACCTGTACCTGGAAAGTACCTGGAAGATACTAGACGTGTGCTGTGCCTGTGGTATACATGTATGTGGCGTGGGCGGTGGCCGTGCTCAAGGGTGAACGGACTCCGGGCTCGGCGGCACCTACGCGTGGCTTAGGCGTGGCTTACTCGGTGGCAGCCGAGAGCCGTACTCGGTGGTACTCGCTCCAGTTGTACCACAGTACTCACCCGTAGTTGTACAGAAGCAAGTAGTATAACAAAGGTCGGTAGGTGACCTAGCTTGTGCTTGAATTTAAAGGTCGACCATAGTAGATAGTTACGCCTTTTTTTACGAGCGGTCGAGGAGACGGACGCGCCGAGAGCGGAGCCGGAGAGGCAAACTTCCTTTTTCCTTAATTTTTACCGCACTCGTATGGTAAAGAATAAACGAAGCAATTGAAACGAAGTATATAAGAAGTATAAATAGTATTTACGCCGCCTGTGTCGAGCGGTCTTAAGGACGAGTAAGGCGTATATTCGGACAGTGGCGAGCTTGCAGCTCGCAGGGTTTCTAAGGGTTTCGTCATAAATAACTACACCCAATCTCCCCCGATCTGTCCTCGGGCTGACAGGCTCGGCAAAGATGCTCCTCCGCCCCGCCCACCACGGCGCTCCTCAGGCTCAGCCCGACGCACCACCACTCACTCCCTCGGACGGGCGGTGCACACTCCCGTACTGGTAGACCCAAGACCGGCTCGCCCATCGGTTGGTTCGGGTTCGGGTACATGTCTGTCTGGGGAGCGCGCCGCACGCTCCCGCGGCTGCGGACCGGTGTCCGGTGGACGCGTGGACCAGCGACCACGGGCCGCGCGACCGCGCGGGGCTCGACGTTTTTTCACTCAGGCACGAGGCAGCGGAATTCACACCGGTCTAACACCGGTCGTCACAGTGCAGATCACCCTACCCAGCCATGCAACACCACTGCATACCTGCCTAACATGGACGTCTTCAACCGAACCGCCGCTGACCACGTCAGCCCATGCACACCGCTTCCTGGTTCCTGCTAACGTCGTCTCGGCCATCTCCGCCCGACGCACCCTCAGCCCACCTGGTGAACCACGGTCTGCGTCTGAACGATCGTCTGGCGCGTCAGGTCGCCAATCGTCAAGCAGCACCCTAGCTGTGGGACACACACGAATCCGCAGCATGCAATTGTGAAGGGCACCTCATCGTCAGGGGGCAGTGCCGCGCTGTGAACGAGGCAGCAGCACTGATGCTGCGCTTTGATGCACGTGGTCTGCTCCTGGAGGCAGCGGATGGCCATGCACACGCACGCGATCCCGTCCTGCGGCTGCTCGAGCGCTTGGGTACCTAACTTGAGGCAGCACTCCACCTCGAGGCAGCAGAGGACACCCTTAGCTACCACGCCGCAGCAGTGATCACTCGCATCCGTGCACGAGGTGTTGCAACAGAAGCAGCCGTGGATGAGCGTGAGCTTCGACTCGTCGATGCTGTCCGGGAGCATCCGGTGCTTCTGCGCAGCGGCAGAGGTATTCACGAAGACGTTCTGTTGCGTGACGACTGTCGTCGGTGGGGCCGCGACATGAATGATCTGCGGCTGCGGCGCTGCCATGTGGGCGTTGACGTTCACTTGAGGCTGGGCGTACTGAGGCTGCTGGGCGTACTGAGGCTGGGCGTATTGAGGCTGCTGAGCGTACTGAGGCTGCTGAGCATACTGAGGCTGCTGGGCGTACTGAGGTGCACCCCCGTAGACGGGCTGAGCCATCGGCGGTGCTCCTCCGTAGACGGGCTGTGCCATCGGCGGTGCCCCCCCGTACTGGTAGACCGGCACGCCCATCGCGGGTTGGTTCGGGTTCGGGTACATGTCTGGTCTTGCTCCGCCAAACAGCCGCTTGCTTACAAGTAGAAGCGCGGGGCAGGCCCCGACTGGCTTTCGTTCTCCAGTTGAATTCACACCGGTCATCACAGTGCGGATCACCCTACCCAGCCCAAGCAACACCACTGCATACCTGCCACATGGACGTCTTCAACCGAACCGCCGCTGGCCACGTCAGCCCATGCACGCCGCTTCCTGGTTCCTGCTAACGTCGTCTCGGCCATCTCCGCCCGACGCACCCTCAGCCCACCTGGTGAACCACGGTCTGCGTCTGAACGATCGTCTGGCGCGTCAGGTCGCCAATCGTCAAGCAGCACCCTAGCTGTGGAACACACACGAATCCGCAGCATGCAATTGTGAAGGGCACCTCATCGTCAGGGGGCAGTGCCGCGCTGTGAACGAGGCAGCAGCACTGGTGCTGCGCTTTGATGCACGTGGTCTGCTCCTGGAGGCAGCGGATGGCCATGCACACGCACACGATCCCGTCCTGCGGCTGCTCGAGCGCTGGGCTACCTAACTTGAGGCAGCACTCCACCTCGAGGCAGCAGAGGACACCCTTGGCTACCACGCCGCAGCAGTCCTCCATGCACGCGCACGAGGTGTTGCAACAGAAGCAGCCGTGGATGAGCGTGAGCTTCGACTCGTCGATGCTGTCCGGGAGCATCCGGTGCTTCTGCGCAGCGGCAGAGGTATTCACGAAGACGTCCTGTTGCGTGACGAATGTCGTCGGTGGGGCCGCGACATGAATGATCTGCGGCTGCGGCGCTGCCATGTGGACGTTGACGTTCACTTGAGGCTGAGCGTACTGAGGCTGCTGGGCGTACTGAGGCTGCTGAGCGTACTGTGGCTGCTGAGCATACTGAGGCTGCTGAGCGTACTGAGGTGCACCCCCGTAGACGGGCTGAGCCATCGGCGGTGCACCCCCGTAGACGGGCTGAGCCATCGGCGGTGCACCCCCGTAGACGGGCTGAGCCATCGGCGGTGCTCCCCCGTAGACGGGCTGAGCCATCGGCGGTGCACCTTCGTACTGGTAGACCGGCTCGCCCATCGGTGGGTTCGGGTTCGGGTACATGTCTGGTCTGTGTGGGCTCCGCTCGCTTCGGCTCGACCGAGGCTAAGGCAAGCAAGCAAGCAGGGCAAACAAGTTTTATTCACACCTATCAACACAGTGCAGAACAGTAACCTTCCCCCGACGCGGCGCCCGCACCGCGTGCACACGACCTTCCTTTGCGCTTTGGAAAATCCACCCGCCTTAAGCCTCCCGGCTCCCCCTCAGAACGCGACGCGAGCTTTACCGATGATAACTACGCGGTTACGCTAGTAAGTACTGGGCTGCGTGAAGCGCTGCTTAAGGGCGCTGATCGTAGTACTGTATGTTTTATGGCGCACTGCTGGTCCGCTGTCTCTCCCTCTGCCTCCCAGGCCCCGATAGCTCAATTTCGAGAGACTCTCCCTGCGCGACGGCGCCCTGTGCAACTTTCTACCCGTCCCAGCCGCAACATTCTCTATCAGTTATCTCATTCCAAATCCTCAGGCGTACCTCGCGCCAGAGATTAAATCTCGGCCGTTGCAAGCAGCACGCGCACTGGTCGGCGTCCCCACCGGGTGGCATCGTGCGCCCCAGCAGGACGCCGCTCATGAAGACGGCCAGGAACGCCAGCGCCCACACGAGCGAGGTGCGGAAGGGGGGAGATCCGTTGGCGGAGGGGGGAGATCCGTTGGCAGCAGCTTTCGCCCCTCGCCACCCGTTGACGGCTGTGGTAGCCGCCTGCCGCCCCCCCTGCCAACAGTCGACGGCGGTGGCCCTGGCCCCTTTTGCCCAGCTCTGGCCGAGGGCCTGTCGCACCGCTCGGCTTCTGACGAGTAGCGAGGCCAAGCTCGCGAGGATTCTGACGAGCAGTTGACGATGACGATCGTCCTCGAGTCCGCTGAGGGCGGCATTCAACTGCGCCAGACGCAGGCCATCGTCGGCATACGCAGCCTTGGATGATTGGCCAGGCTCACCACCATGCAGGGCAGGCGAGGACGAAACCTCTGGCGAGGACGGCATGGCGTTAGACGAAGACGAGTGCAGGATCGAAAACATGTACGATCGCTTCGAAAATGCCGTTGGGCTTGTTGCTTGGACGGGCAGCTGCGTCCTGACTTTCTTCCAAGCCTGGCCCGGAGACGAGGCACCATCTCCCGTCTTCGAGGCACCATCTCCCGTCTTCGAGGCACCATCTCCCGGCATAAAGGGCCTGGGCTCCAAGGGAGCGGCGAGCTCCGGAAGGGGGCGCGGATCACGGTCCGGACTGGGCGAGAACGGACTCAAGGATTGCGAGCCGGATCGCCGCTCCGCGGGCGCCGACTGCGGATGCGGCGCGGCGGGCGCTAGCACGTCGCCCGGACTCCGACGTTGGCGTTCGCCTGGACTCCGCTTCGTCGGCGAAGGACTCCGCTTCGTCAGCGAAGGACTCCGCTTCGTCGGCGAAGGTGTTGATGGGCGCAGGATGTCTTTCAGCTCGCGGTAATCGAGGAAGCCCGAGTAGTCGCAGTCGAAGCGCCGAAATAGGGCATCCACAGCCTCTGACGTTGCCCGTAGACCCAGCACTGCAAGAGCCCTGCGGAAGTCGGTGGCGGAGATTTTGGTGGCGACCGCTTCTGGGCGAGGTCGGTCCTCGTCCCACGCATGGAAATGGTCGAGTACCCGGATGCGATTGGCGCGCAGCAGCTCTCTGAGCTGCTCGATGGCCGCGTCGGGCACTCTGCTATTGGGAGGGATGTGCAGCTTGGTACCTGCGCCTCTCGACCCACCGAGCGGGAGGAAGACGCGCTTCTTCCTCGGATCTCGGACGTACGGGCGAAGCCTGTCGAAGATGTCATCTATGCTCAACACGCCGGCCGCGTCCTCGTCGAGTGCCGCGAAGCACCGGTCGATCGCCTCGTCGCTTTGTTCAGAGTGTCCGAGGCTGCGCACGGCGTTCCGGAAGTCCTCGGGGCAGACGGAGCGCGTCCCCGCTCGCTCGAGGATTTGACGAATTTGGGCCGACTGGCGGCTGAGCTTTTCGAAGAGGGACGCTCGGTCGTAGTGGGCGGATGCCGTGGAGGGTGGCGACCTGTTCGGCACGCCGGCATCGTGCGCCGTTGGCATCCTACTTTCCTACGGCGAGAGAGCGCTGAATCGCGACGGTGCCGATGCCGGTCGAGATGTGGCAAATTACCCGATGCGCGCTGCTCTTTCTTGGATTCCTCGGTTTGGAATCTTACCGGTACCTTTACTTCAAACACTCGTATTCGACCCCCGGTATAGTTCCGCGGCGCGTGTGAAACCACAAAAGAACCCGAGAGGATGCGGCAACAACGCTCACGACGTCATCGAAGCTCATCACCTAGCGGTGCGAGGAGCGCGGCCATAGCGCGCAGGAGGGGCAGCGCACGGCCGGCGGTCATAGCAGCGGCCGCGCTCACGGCGGGCCGGGGCGGCCGCTCGCGCCCCCCGCACTGGTCGTCACGCTCGCCCGAGCGCGAGCCGCGGACGCTGCCGTTCCCGCTGCTGCTGCCGCTGCCGCTGCCGCTGCTGCTGCCGTCGTCGGCGTCGCGCGCTTGGAAGGGCGCTTGGAACGGCTTCAGTCCTCGTGAGGGGAGGAGGTCCGCGAAGATGGAGGGCGGCTCGGTGTCAATCGAGAGCATCAGCTGACCTGTAATGATGTGCAATCATGTGCAATCAGTAGCCATCAGCAGCAATCAGTTGCAAGGGCTGCTCGGTGTCAATCGAGCGCATCCGTGCCCAAATATGGTTCGGCATCCCAAAGATGGCAATCGAGCGCATCAGAATCGAGCATCATCTCTCACTGATTGCCTTCCTAATGGTAAAGGTCATCAGTGATGCAATCAGAGAGGCAGTTAGGAAGGCAATTACCGTACGAATGGTAAAGGTCGATGGTGGCATTGCTCGGCCCGACTCGACCCCGACGTGCCTTGCTCATCTCATTATCGATGACCACGCCTACGTGGCCTATCCCTGGACGGCCGTCGGCTGTTGGGCGCGTGCTCACGCTGTACGATCCGTCCGCCTGCCGCAATCAGAGGTCATCAGAGGTCATCAGAGGTCATCAGAGGTCATCAGAGGTCATCACGCTGTACGATCCGTCCGCCTGCCGCAATCAGAGGTCATCAGAGGTCATCAGAGGTCATCAGAGGTCATCACGCTGTACGATCCGTCCGCCTGCCGCAATCAGAGGTCATCAGAGGTCATCAGAGGTCATCAGAGGTCATCGGAGGTCATCAGAGGCCATCAGAGGTCATCAGAGGCCATCAGAGGTCATCAGAGACCATCAGAGGTCATCAGAGGTCATTAGAGGCCATTCACACCTGCCCTTTGGAGAAGCTCGCCTTCACACTTCCCGCCATCGAGCCCAGCTCAACCGCGTAGTTCGCGCCCGCGACGGCGCCGCCGTAGCTCGTGGACGCGCCCTCCGAGATTAAGCCCGAGATCCCAATCGAGCCGTGGCGCGAGATTGCGACGAGATTGGGAGCGCCGAGAGCGGGCACCGAGCCGTTGATGACCTCGGTCATCGGTAAGAGCACCTGCTCGATGAAGGGACTTCTGATGAGGGACGCAATCAGAGGCAATCAGAGGCAATCAGAGGCCATCAGAGGCAATCAGAGCACCTGCTCGATGAGGGACTTCTGATGAGGGACGCAATCAGAGGCAATCAGCAGAGGCAATCAGCGCACCGGGTCGGTGAGGGAGATTCCGCCAGATCCGGAGCTCGCAATCAGATGCTATCAGAGGCAATCAGAGGCAATCAGAGGCAATCAGCGCACCGGGTCGGTGAGGGAGATTCCGCCAGATCCGGAGCTCAGATTGAATACATGCGCCGTCGCGAGCGTGGCTGAGAGCGACGCCCACTCGCTCGAGAAGCGAAGGCCCTGTGGGGAGAAGGAGGGGCGCGCCGTGGTGAGCACTTGCATGCAAGCCGCGCCCACCCGCTCGAGAAGGGAAGGGCCTGTGGGGAACTGGAGGACGCCATCAGGTGCAATCAGGGACGCCAGCATATGCAATTAGTGACGTCATCAGGCGCCATCAGACGCAATCAGACGCAATCAAATGCAATTAGGGACGCAATCAGACACCTGCGAGCCGTAGGTTGGGGCGGGGCAGGTGCAGAAGAGAAAGCCATCAAGTAATTGGGGCGCCGATGGTGTAGGCGAGACGAGCTCTTCCCAGCTCAGAGTGCCGACGAGCTCCGACTGCTTGCAGAAGGAGCAATCGAGGGTGACGGTGTTGCTGAGGGAGGCGGCCCCATCGCCGTGCTCGATGATCACGTCGGCTCGCCCGAGGAAGTGCGTACCTGTGGGGAAGGGGGGGAGGATGGCGCCGTGGTGAGCACTTGCATGCTCGATGGTCACGTCGGCTCGCCCGAGGAAGTGCGTACCGCCCATGATGATAAAACCACTCGGACTGCGGGGGGGAGGGAGGGAGGGGGGAGGGGGTCATCAGGGGTCATCAGAGGTCATCAGCGGTCATCAGGGGTCATAAGGGGTCATCGGCCGTCCTCAGCCGTCATCAGCCGTCCTCAGCCGTCCTCAGCGCACCTGTACAAACGCGAGCGCGCCGCGCCGAAGGTGCCATTGCCCAAGATGGCGCCCGACACGGCGCCCGTCGCCGTGAGGGAGATCTCGCCGAGGACGAGCGCGTACGGGCCGCTGATTGCCTTCGCAATCACGTGCGGCAGCGGCAGCGGCTCGCGAGGCGCCGGCTTCTTGCCACGTGGCGCGCCGAGTTGGGCGCACGCGGGGCCGCCGATCCAGCCGTTGAGGAAGCGCAAGCCGGGCGGCAGCTCGATGAACATGCACGGCTGATGAGGGAGGCAATCCGCATGCAATCAGGAAGCATGCACGGCTGGGCGACGAAGAAGACGTAGGGTCATCAGAGGGTCATTAGAGGGTCATCATATGGTCATTAGAGGGTCATCATATGGTCATCAGAGGTTCATCAGGCGCAATCAGACGTCATCAGACGCAATCAAGGCTCCTCACCTGAGCGACGAAGACGTCATCATATGGTCATCAGAGGGTCATCAGGCGCAATCAGACGTCATCAGGGCTCCTCACCTGAGCGACGAAGACGTCGCCGACGGCGAGCGCCGCGCCTCGAGCGTCCACGCTCTGTGAGGCAAGTAGGGACGTGAGGCTGACCTGTGGGGAAAGGGGAGCGGGGCGCCGTGGTGAGCACTTGCATGCAAGCGACCACGCTCTGTGAGGCCTAATTAGGGACGTGAGGCTGACCTTTTGGCCGTTTAGTCCACGCTCAGGGACGCAATCAGGGACGCAATCAGGGACGCAATCAGGGACGCAATCAGGGACGCAATCAGGGACGCAATTAGGGACGCAATCAGGGACGCAATCAGGGACGCAATTAGGGACGCAATCAGGGACGCAATCAGGGACGCAATCAGGGACGCAATCAGGGACGCAATCAGGGACGCAATCAGGGACGCAATTAGGGACGCAATCAGGGACGTGAGGCTGACCTTGGCCGTTGAGTCTACGCTCAGGGCGCCGGCGACGATGATGTCTTGAATGGCGACCCCGCCCTTGCCGCGCACGGCGACGTGATGGAGCGTGTGACGCAGCAGCGCCCACGGGCTTGAGCGCGCGGGCGCCCACGGACCTGTGGGGAAAGGGGAGAGGGGAGCGGGGCGCCGTGGTGAGCACTTGCATGCAAGCAGCGCCCACGGGCTCGAGCGCCCACGGACCTGCAGCGCAATCAGGGGCGCAATCAGGGGACGCCATCAGGTGCAATCAGGGACGTCATCAGGTGCAATCAGTGACGTCATCAGGCGCAATCAGTGACGCCATCTGACGGACCGTCCTCAAAGCCAAACGGGGCGATCGTAGTGAAGGCACCATTACTCTCCACCTGTGGGGAAGGGGGGGGAGGACGATGTAATCAGAGGTCATCAGATGCCATCAGAGGTCATTGGAGGTCATCAGCTCTAAGGGTCCCAGGGAGTTTCGTCTTTCGTCACTCCACCTGGAGGTCGGGTAGGAAATGTCCGAGAAGGCTGTGGGAAGCGTTCGAGCTCAGCAGCTCGATGAGGAGTGCCGCGTCACTGGTGAGGTTCGTCAAGTTCGCGCTCGTGCCCGCAGGTATGATGAGCGTCAAGTTCGCGACGGCATGGCACCGACACGGCGCCCACAGCCACGCCCAAAAGCATCTGCTCGACGTCATCAGGTGCAATCAGTGACGTCATCAGGTGCAATCAGTGACGTCATCAGGTGCAATCAGTGACGTCATCAGGTGCAATCAGGGCCCAAAAGCATCTGCTCGACGAGGGCGAGCGCAATCAGACACAATCAGACGCAACCAGTCGCAACCAGTCGCAATCAGTCGCAACCAGTCGCAACCAGTCGCCATCAAGTGGTCATCAGCGCACCCCTCGTGGCATGCATCGGGCGGTGCAGCTCGAATAGCGAGCTCAGCCGTTGGCTCCTGCGACCCTTCACACGCGCCGCCGCTCGCCCACGACGACGCCGTGTGGGCGCCGTCGTGGGCGCCTCGAGGCTCGTCAACGGCCGCCCCCTCGGCGGGCGCCCACGGCGGCGCGCCCCCTCCTTGTAGTTTGGGCTGTGGGGAGAGCGGCGTGGAGCAGCTGCGGTTCGTCAAAAGGGGAGGGGCGCCGAGCGGCGCGGCGGAGCGCACGACCAGCTCGATCTCGATCTCGCCCGCGTCGAGATCGGGCGAGAGGAGCACCTGATGAGGGAGGCAATCAGAGGTTCGTCAAGATCGGGCCGAGATCGGTGGCGAGATCGGGTCGAGATCGGAGGCGAGATCGGGTCGAGATTGGTGACGAGAGGCGCACCTGCGTCAGTCCGTGCTCAAAGTCGTTGGTCACCTTGAGCAGCGTCGAGCTCATCCGCGCGTCCACCCCAAACGGCACGCGGAGCCGTGTCGTGTGCACGTGCGCCAACACGGCGCTCTCGAACGGGATCGCGGCGCTACCGGTACGGTCCTCAAAGGCCATGAACCCCACCCCGAGGGCGAGCGCCGTGGCGAGCACGCCGAGCGCCGTGACGAGCAGCGCGATCGAGGTCGAGAGGGTGGGCAGGGCGGTTTGGAGCCATGCCCACGATTGCATGCACGCGCGAAGCACGGTGTCGGACTCGAGCGCTGTCGTGGGCGAGCGGCGCATCCAATCAGATGCAATCAGATGCAATCAGACGCAATCAGACGCAATCAGACGCAATCAGACGCAAAGCAGTGGTGCCATCTCCGAGGTGCCATCTCCGAGGTGCAATCTCCGAGGTGCCATCTCCGAGGTGCCATCTCCGAGGTGCCATCTCCGAGGTGCCATCTCCGAGGTGCCATCTCCGAGGTGCCATCTCCGAGGTGCCATCTCCGAGGTGCCATCTCCGAGGTGCGATCTCCGAGGTGCAATCTCCGAGGTGCCATCTCCGAGGTGCGATCTCGCACCTGCCATCGTCGATGAGCGGCTCATCTCCGCAGGTCGACGTGTCGGCGAGTCGCCACGATCGCGGTCGCGCACGCCGCCGCCGCCGCCGCCGCCGACACCGACACCCCCACGATCGCGGTCGCGCACTCCACCGCCGCCGCCGCCGACACCGACACCCCCACGATCGCGGTCGCGCACT
>Ga0210247_100849_pt1 | contig 27213 bp, 14 predicted proteins | sample ChrtobMetP3_16mM_FD_155449 | JGI IMG/M metagenome (GOLD analysis project Ga0210247, IMG submission 155449) | Chrysochromulina tobin associated microbial communities from unialgal haptophyte culture, Seattle, Washington, United States - P3_16mM | ecosystem: Host-associated > Algae > Haptophytes >... | reverse complement strand
TGGATGTCGGCGTCCCCGATCGTGCCCGCATCGAAGAGCTCCTCGAGTGACAGAGGAGGCGGTGAGGGGGGAGGCGGTGACGGAGGAGGCGGCGAGGGGGGCGGCGGAATCGGAGGCGGTGAAGGCGGAGGTGGTGAAGGTGGTGAAGGTGGTGGAGGCGACGGTGGTGGAGATGGGGGCGGTGGGGAGGGGGGCGGCGGCGAGGGAGGGGTTGAAGGTGGTGTAGACGGTGATGAAGAAGGCGGTGGCGATGGCGTTGGCGACGGTGGCGGAGGCGAGGGCGTCGGGGATGATGGCGGGGGTGATGGAGGCGGCGAAGGAGGGGGTGACGGCGGCGGAGGCGACGGTGGCAGAGGCGACGGCGGCGGTGGCGGCGGCGGTGGTGGTGACGGTGATGGCGGCGGTGGTGACGGCGGTGGAGGAGGCCGTGGAGAAGGCGCTGGTGGTGACGGCGGGTAGGCACACATTGCGAACTCTGAGCTAGGGCCGCCGCCGTCGTCGCTGCACGAACTGCCAGCGGCAATGAGGCAGATATTCATGCGGACCATGGCAGGGGAATGTGGCGGCGGGGGCGGCGACGCTGTGCGCACGACGCGGTTGACGCAGTCGGTGCCGTACGCGTAGCTGGGACTGCCGTCGCTGTTCTCGTTGCTATCGTTGTCTGAGGTGAACACGCTCGTGTCCAAACAGAAGAAAGACCCTGACGAGGGCGAAGTTGCGCCAAGGAAAGGCTGACGGCTTCCACACAGGGGCATCTTATCCCTGTCAAAGGGTGTCCAGGTCGCGCTCTCGGCGCACATGCCCAGAGAGACAGCGACGAGCGGAAAGAGAAGCGGGAAGCCCCCGATCGCTGTAGGCATCGCAGCAGTCCGACTGGTCGTAGAGGGACATGGCCACGTACGTACTCGCTGTGGGTTGAACACGGGCGACGGAGAGTTCCAAAAAAGGTCTGGGGATGCTGTCCATGAGGTTACTTGTACTTGCGATGGCTGCGAGCAGGCACGAGGAACGTGTCTTAGCTGGGGCACGGGCGTTGGAGCTGGAGCGGGCTGCGAGTGTGGCAGGCGGTGACGTGTGTGTGGTGTGTGGTGTGTAGATTAAGGTGTACCAGAGCCCAAGCCACGATGAAGCAGTGGGTGAGGAGTGAGCGGGCAGAGAATACACCCAGGGGGGAGGCGCGGCGAGAAGTGCAGGAGGAGGGATCATGCCTTGACGATGCCACAGTGGTGCTTGTTGCGGCGGTCATGGCATGGATGATCAGGCCGAAGCCGACGGCGCTGCACTCGATGGTGAGCGGGACGAGCAGTTCGCCGACGGGGCCGCAGCCTCGAGGACGACCGCGCCCGGCTCACAGGCACAGGCTTCACAGGCACAAGCTTCGCGCCGCCTGGGCCATGCGGGAGAGCGCGGGCGTGACGGCGGCCGGATCATCTTGTGACCGTGGTGTCGACGTCGCGCCTGCCGGTCGTGGCGGAGATGTCGAGGGCGAGGTGGCCGTCGTGCCCGACCGCTCGCAGCCGCGGCTGCCTGCACCGGGGGAGCAACACGCAAGCCGTCAGCAAAACAGGCGAGGCGGCGCATTCGCACGTGCTGATGGCGAGCGCAAGTTGAGTCGCGCGGAGGCCGGCGCGCCTCTCGGCGGGCACGTAGTTGGGGCAGGCGCGGGAACGGACGGCGCGCGTGCGCGTGTGCACCTGCAGCATGTGCACAAGTCGCGCGCGCAGCGGCAGGGCCGACCGAAAGCTGCGCGCGCGCAGCGGCAGGGCCGACCGAAAGCTGCGCGCGCTGCAGGGGTGGCTGCCGGCTGGGCCGCGCACACCTGCGGGTTGATGTCCCTGGGGCTCGAAGAGGTTGGTGACAAAGTTGATCGCGGGGTGGATCGTCTTGCCCGCGCTCTAGTGCCGCGGCGCGTGCATGGTGATGTGTGCGCTTGGGTGTTGTGCGTGCGGAGATGAGTGTGCTGTTGTGTGTTGATCTCGCGTGGCGGCTCGGAGAAGAGGGTGGGACTCGGGCGGAGATCGCACCTCGAACTGAAGCGTGGATTGCACCACAAACTGAATGGCGTTCGCCTCCTGATCGTCGAGCGCTGGCAAAGCGACGACGAGTGGTAATGCGACGAGCAGAAGGCGCAGCATTGATCTCGAGGCTCTCGAGTTTGGTGTCTTGTAGTCGCAGGATGTAGTCTGCGTAGGAAGGCGGGCAGGCGGGTGGCGCGCGATGAGTTGCGCGACGTCGATCGCAGGCGTGCGGCCACTTCGTTGGCTCGCGCGCTTGCGCGCCCAGCGCAGTTGCTTGGCGGATGGCGTGCCCAGCGCAGTTGCTTGGCGGACGGCGCGGGCGCTGCGGGGCTGGGGCCATTCACGTCGCTGGGCAACGGGGCGCGCGATGAGCATGCGCGTCAGCGCTCGGGGGCCAGGCCGAGGGTGGTGCAGACAGATACCTTGCACTCGCCAGGAGCTAGCAACAGCGGCGAGGCCGTGTGTGTTGCAGACGAGTCTGGTATGACCCTATTATTGGAGCATTTCGTCTGTGAAACGTCTGAGCGCGGTCCTCGAGTGTATAGGTTCCCAACGCGGCCCTAGTTTCGACGTTATATGGTAGTCTATGTTTACAATTGTAGGATACGAAGGCTTCCTTCTCAATCACCGACCCGGTCCGGTGTCTCCCGGGCTCATCGACGGAAATCCGTTTCCAAGCTGCCATCACATTCTTCCTTTTGTACTAGTAGTTTATCGATAACTTAGAGCCTGACGCCGCCTCAGACCGGTGCTCGGTACGGCGCTCGTTGCGTAGACGTATGACAATGAAGCCGAAGCCGTGCCCAGCGACTCGGCGAAGGCGCATTCGTTTGCCCGTTGTGGCGCCTCGACCCAATTGGCGCTTGCTTGTTGCTGCGTCTGCCGGCGCGCCTTCAGCAATGGATCGGCATGCTATGTGGACCAGACCAAAGTAAAGCTGAAACGCTTTCACCTACGAGTATGGTGTAAACAGCGGCCCGCGGCACTTGATGGCGTGGAGGCACAGAGCGTGCCAGGTTTCGCTTCTCTGGGCGCCACCGCCAAAGAAGCAGTGCGAGCCTGGCTCCAGGCGCCGGCGGAACAATGGCTGCGCGCCGAGGAGTCAGAACGCCCGTGGCCGATGGCGATTACTCGTGTTCATCCTCCGCCCACCGATGATTCCATGGATGGATCTGGCGCGACGGTGCGCGCGATCGCCGCCGCAGCCACATCTGCTGTACCTGTGCCCGATGCGGCCGCGGCGGACGATCATGGGGATGGCGCATCTACCTGGATCCCACCTCCTCGGCAACGGAAGCGCAAGCGTGACTACCGCGAGGACGCCAAGGAGAGCAGCCACCGCCAGTGGAAGGCGTTCGGGTCGGACCCAACACGGCGCAGCATGAAGGGCATCCGCACTGTGCGCCAGGTGCTGCTGTATGGTTTCTTCAGTTTCGTCAATGAGCATGGGCAGGTGCTGCGCTTTGGGCGCCGCAAGGCGATGCGCTCGACATGGCGCCCGGCATGGCAGGTGCTCGACATGGCGCTTTGGGCGCCGCATGGCGATGCTCGACAAACCCAACCGCTCCACCTGGCAGCTGCTCGCAGCCTCCTCGACGCTGCGCCATGTCGACGGGCTGACCCAGCACGCGGCGCACCGTCTCGCGGCGGCTGTGGCCTTCCTGCAGGCGGTGCTCGGCCAGCGCCCACCACAGCGCCCCGAGCGCACGGCATGCATGCACGACGCGGAGCTCCACTTGCATGCACTTGCATGCATGCATGCACGACGCGGAGCTCCACTTGCATGCATGCATGCACGACCCGGAGCTCCACGGCCACGTTGGGCTGCTGATGCATGCACAGCTCGCCCTTGCCGCATCGTAGCGGCGGTCGCTCCGAGGTGTGGATGACGTCGGTGTGAAGTCGCTCCGAGGTGTGAAGGACGTCGGTGTGAAGTCGCTCCGAGGTGTGAAGGACGTCGGTGTGAAGTCGCTCCGAGGTGTGAAGGACGTCGGTGTGAAGTCGCTCCGAGGTGTGAAGGACGTCGGTATGCGATCGGCGCGCGCGCGTGGACGAAGCAAACAGCGCCGTGGTGAGCACTTGCTTGCCAGTGGCATTCGACGGATCGACGCGCGCGCGTGGACCGGGAGCCGATGGGTGCGGCCAGCTCCTGAAATCCACAGCGAATTCCACCGCGAACGTCCTGATACCTAAAAGCAACGGCTGGCCGCTCTCGAACCTCTCTCAGGAGGTTTAATATACCAAACGTCACGCCAGGGGACGCACCCTCGTCCCCTTGATTAATGGAGAATCCGCAAAACATGTCCGCTCCCGACCACGCTCATGACGCGAATATTGAAGCTATGAACCTCGCGACCCCTGGCAAGGACGCCTCGAACCCCGACAAGCCACCGCCGAGGAAAGCGCTATTCTCATCGCCACCGGCGCATACGTACACCAAGGACAAGAACCTAACACCAAGCACAACTGAGAAGCGCAACACTCGGGAGAGCAACTGGGTGCTTCTGCGCGGAGCTTGCATTGACATGAAGCCCGAGCAGAGGGTCAAGGATACGATCGAAGCGATCGAGAACGAGCCGCAGCTCGAGAGCATCATGTTCACGAAGCCGCTCGAGGCGATCACGACTGCTCTGGTCAAGATCACGACCGAGACGCTCGATGGCTCACCACTGCGCATGCATCAGAACCTCGTATTCCTGAAGGAGGGTCTTCCGGACATGCAGGCGATGTTCGTGCTGCCCAAGACCAGCTGCGTCGGCGCGTTCGCCTCACAGCTTGCCGGGTGCTACGGCATTTACCAGCGCATCAACCACATGACGCAGAAGGAGGATTGGGGCGGCGCACGCCTAGGATGGATGAAGAACGTGGACAAGCTGTTCGACACCGGCACTGCTGGCGAGTTCGAGATGAGCTTTGAGCGCAGCGTGGACCGTCACAAGGACAGGATCAAGTACTGCTCGGACGCCATGGCCCTCGGCTTCGCATCGTGGGCGCTCCCGCACGTGATCGCCTCGCTCGTCGCGGCTCTCAAGCTCGAGGAGTGGATTGTCTCCGACCCTGACTGGGACGCCGCGGACGTTGATGACCCGGCCAACGCCGAGAAGTTGGAAGCCATGCGCAAGCATTTCCACGAGTTCCAGAAGGAGCTCAAGACGGCGCTCATGGCGCTCGGAATCCAAGGGCGGGAGCGCGACGATGGGTGGGTCGTCTTCCCTGTGGACAAGACGGTGGAAATCACGGCGAAGGGGCTGGAGGTGCTGCGTCTTCCGCCTGGCGATAAGGTCGAGGTGAAGAAGCTCATCTCCACCGAGGAGCTGCTCTCCGGCGTCGATGTCTACATCGCACCCCAGGCGGGCATCTTTAACATCAAGCGCGCCTTTCGCGAGGGTGGGGAAGGGCTTGAGGCTGTGATCACGGAGCTGGGTGACGACGTCAGCCAGGTCATCCCGCGCCTCGAGATGGACACGGAGGCGACCGGGCTTATCAAGCTCACGCTCCGTATCAAGCTGACGGCGGAGAAGGCCGTTGAGAAGAAGCTGCAGGCGCTCTGCAAGGACTCGCGCAACGAGCTGGCGGAGATCAGGGGCGTGCCGACGAAGCTCGCATCGGGCGACGAGGTGCGCATGATTTGGTCGGGCGACCTGGGCACGGCACGCGTGCGCAACGGCCTCAATCGCGTTGCTGCAATCGCGGCCGAGCAAGGCATCAAGAGCTCGGAGGAGGTCAAGAAACTCAAGGGAGAGCTGGAAAAGCAGATCAAGGTGAACGTCGACGCCATCCTTGAGCAGGAGGCCAAGATCACGGCGTACTCCTCGCACATGCAGGGGCTAATGGACAAGCAGGCCACAGTGATCACCGAGATGCAGAGCCAGCACGCGTCGGCGATGGAGGACCTCCACAAGCAGATGGCTGAGAGCGAGACGGTGCACGCGAAGCAGATGGCCGACACGGAAGCGCATCACGCGGCCGCGATGGAGGACCTGCGCAAGGCGGTTCAGCAGCAGCAGCAGCAGATGGGCGACATGCAAAAGGTGGTTCAACAGCAACAACAGATGCAGCTCACCTTCACGACGCAGTTTGGCGATCTTTTCAACTTCATGAACGCTGTCACTGCCGAGATGATCGAGCAGCGCAACGCGGTGAAGGCCTCGGTGATAGCGATCAAGGAACTCAAGGACGGTCAGGCGGCGGGGTATGTGGATGCGATAGCACGGCGGCAGTGCGCGGTGCTGCGGGAGGTCTTTGCCATGCACGAGCGAGTCACCGCCCTCGCATCCCTCGTACGCGCAGGTCTGACTGATGAGCGACTCGTGGGAGACGGCGCGACGAGTCGAGACTTCCAGGCAGGAGAGGGGGATGCGATGGAGGCAGACGTGCAGTCTAGTGTCGAGGGCAAACAGGGCGCGAGCCGTGGAGGGGACGTGCGAGCCCGCGAGGGAGACGCAGCCGTAGGCGCAGCTGCGCTCGCGAGGCTGGCCTCGGACACTCGAGGAGCCGGTGGACCTATTGGGTCGGCAGAGCTCGGTGGACGAGTGCCCCATGAGAGTGACCAGAGCAGGCAGTGTGCCGTGAGAATGAGCGGGAGCACCAGAGTTTGCCGATCTAGAGAGAGCCCGCCATGGAACTTTGAACAAGGGGGGCAGAGTGGGGCACCGTTAGATGGACTTTGTGGCATATTGACGCGTGGCGTATCATACGTCGAGTCTATGTCTTTGTCTTTGTCCATATCTATGTCGGATACGAGGTGCAGTCCACTTCCAGCCCGCAAACATGAGCGTCGTGACGGGCGTGGCAAGTTTGGAGTCTTTGCGAGCACGCGTGGCTTTCATGCGATACTTGTTCTGCTTCTCGGCTGCACAGCGCGCGGCGAGGCGTTCGCGGGAGCGGCTACTTGCTGCGCGACGATGGAGCTGCGACGTGCGAATGGTGCAGCTCTATTATGTCGGGATGCGACAGAGTTGCGCTGCTACGATCGGACGGCATTGCAGCGCTCTGGGATCACTGGGCTTGGCGCTTCGTGCGGTGACGCGGGGTCGGCGTTTTGGAACTGCTTTGATACGATGGGAAGCATCCCAACACCGTCGATGACTGGCACATCAGCCGAGCGAGAGGTGGAACCGGAGCCTAGCCCGAGGTGGGCGTCAGACGGTCAAAATGAGAACAGGGAGCGAGCAACACTCAAGCGATCGGCGACGAACGCTATGTCGACGCCTATCACGGATACAACGGGCGGTGGCGAGCTCGTCCTTACTCAGCAGGCGGTGCGTGCGCGGAGAGTGGCATGGCGTGCTGTGCGACACTACACCGTGTTCACAGACCCGAACCGGCTACGACGGCGACGCCTTCGATGGCACATCAATCGACGAGCATGGAAACGGCTAATGAGGTCGCTTCGTGGGAACACGGTGGCTGATATGTTTAACGTCGCGCTGTGGAACGCGCGTGAGTTTCACGCACACGCGAATCCATCACGTGAGGCGTCTCGAAAAAAGATGCTTTGGATCATGCGGCGCTTGCAGGACGAAGACGCAGACGTCTGCTTCCTACTCGAGGTCATGGGCTCGCATGAAGCATTCACCGCCGAGACACACGGGCTACGGGCACTCGCGGCGAAGATTGGTTACAATGTACGTTGGATGGTTGGAGAAGGCGGGAGCCAGCGTGAGCAACTTATGCAGAGCGGTGAGTCACACACTAACGGCATTGCGGTGCTCGTCAAGAAGGCGACGTGCACTATCGAACGTTACGTGCGGATAGAGGAGAGAGTGCTCGGTGTATGGATACGAGGTCGGAATTCGAAGGAGCAGATTCGCATGCGGATTGCGGCAATCCATGGGCTACATCACGAGGGCACGTCGAGCTTCAACAAACAACTACAGGCGACGTACGCATGGGCTGCGGACGCAGCGCAGGAGAGCAAAGGCTGTCTCGTGGTTGGAGATTTCAACTACGTGGCGGACGTGGCGTGGCGATCCTCAGGAGCAGGGCTTGACGCCAAGGACAAACTATTTAGGGACTTTATCACGCAGCCAGGTGCGGAATATGTCTTACCCGTCGCATCTCGGCCGATTATTGTTTGGACGCGAAGAGGTGACACCGCGGGAGAGGTGAGTGATGCTGCGGGCGGCGGATCTATGTTGGACGGTGCAGTAGCAATCGGATGCGAATGTGCAACCTGGCACCGTACGGTTGTGGATTTTGCCTTCGACCGCGACGATCCCTTAGCCGCCTCGAGCAAGCCGCTCTCGGACCACGCGTGGATCACTTTTTCTCGGGAAATTCCGGAGGTGGTCTACAAGGGTGAAAAGAGACCCCGCTCCGCGCTTCCGAGAGGTGATGAGTGCATCAAGAATAGCTATCGAGATCTGGTGCGAAAGGGCGATGTGCACGAGGAGATCCTTCGGGCGCATGGCACGGTACACGCCACGACTGCTGCAGTTCAGGCTTTGAGGCGCGCAGCGGAGCAGGCTACGGCGGAGGTGCGAGCACTTAGGGAGGAGCGACCGCTGGAGATGGCGCATCGATGGCGAAGGTGGCTGCAGGAAGCTTACGCGGCTCGACACAGAGGGGTCTCTCCGCATGAGGTGCAAGGGGGGTTATTCAACTACCACTCGAGGCTCTGGAAAATTCGGGCAAGGTATGAGAACGCCGGTGACGATGTGTGCTGGGCCAAAATCATCAAGCGATGTCGGCAATGCTGGAAGTATGCGAACCAGAGGTTGCGTCGCAAGCAGCAGCGTGAGGATGCACGCCTCAAGGAGCTGTCACTTGGCATCGTGGAGGGCAAGGGCAGCAAGGATCTTGCCCAGGTTGCGATGTTGGCTTGGAAAGCGATTCGGCCGCAACGCATTTCCCTCGCCTTCGATCGGTTCCATCCTCGGGACGACGTGCGTGAGGCACCGATGCTCGCAGCAGATGACCCTGATGCCTTTCTCAATGGACTAGCACGAGAGGGCGATCGGCTGGTCAAAGGCCTCGCGGCAACCCCGCCGATCATTGATGCTTTCAAGGCCTTTTGCAAGGTCTTCTGCCCGACCTACGAGACCTTAAGGGGACGAGATGGTGGAGAGTGGGAGCTCATCAAGGAACTCACCTTCCCGGTTTTTCTGCAGGTTCTCAAGCGCGTGCCGAGGGGGAAAGCCGTAGGGCACGGCGGCTTCTCTATCGAGCTGCTCATTCACGCCGATCGCGAGATCAAGAGGGCGTTCTACGAGTGTCTCATGGCGGATCTGCGGGGAGGGGAATTTCCTCCGTCGTGGCGGAAGGTCATCTATGTGCTGCTCGCGAAGCCACCGCCCAGCAACCAGGCGCTTATCTCTGAGAGGCGTGAGATAGCGCTGATGGCACAAGACATGAAGCTGGTGATGCACATGATACGGGCGACTGCGTATCGGCTCATCACGGGCAGGCTTCGCTCTGAACAGTGCGGGTGGCTCCCGGGGTACGGGACAACAGATGCTGGCCTCCCCTTGGCTGCGGTGCTTCAGCAGGCGCAGCGGCAACGGCAATCTCTATGGATATTGTACGTCGACCTGGCGACGTTTTTTCCGCGCATCGACCGTGAAGCGCTCACAGTGGCCGAAGTTTTAGTTGGCCTCCCTCCCCAAGTGATCGAATTGGTCGGACAGATCTATGGTGCAGGGCGTGCGGTCGCGGAGGAGGCGGTCGAATGTCAATTTGATACCTCTATAGGCCTCAGTGCTCCGTTCAAGAATCATATGGGTGCGCTCATGGGGGAAGTGCTTTCTCCCGACAGGGCGAAAATTATCCTCAACTCGATCCTATGGGCTATTAAGCTCCACGTACACGGTGTGCAACTCTTCGGTTTCGGGGAGGACGAAGAGGGCCGTATTCGTGCGATCGCAAGCCTCGCCTATGCAGATGACTGGGCGGGAACGTTTAGCAGCGAAGCGGATCTTAGGCGTGCCTGGGCGATCTGGAGCGTTTGGGTTCCCATCTCCGGTTCGAAGCTGGGCATCAAGAACAAGCTCAAGACTGTGATCACGGGGGTGATACGAGATGGGCAGGGCAATGAAAGCGACATAGCTGACCCGCAGCTCGTTACGCTTGACGGGGTTCGCGTGCCTGTGCTCTCTCGTCGTGAGGCCTACAAGCACTTAGGCGTTCTGCGGGTCGCGATGTGCGGGGATGAGGCGGCGGCTGACTCACTCAAAAAGCAGCTTCGAGTGGCTATCGGGCGGGTGGCGCGAATGCACAAGCCAACCAGGCGCGACATGATTCTTGTCACGAACGGCCTCTTTCAGGGGCTCGCAGGGTTCAAGTGCAGCACGGTCTACTACCCGTTCGAGTGGATGGAGGACATCGAGAAGGAGTGGAGGAGAGTGTTCAACAAGAAGGCGATGCGAGACTCGTCCTCGCCGGCGTGCTTGCTCTATGAAGGGGGGGGGAGTGCGACCGGAGGAAGACGGCACCTGTGGGCTATTGGATGCGCCTCCTTCTACGTTGCCTTCACCAGAGCTCTTGCGGACGCAGCCGACACATCTCAGCGGGCAGCCGCTCGATCGTCGTTAGCTTTGAGCCTCTCGAGGTGGGGGGCGCAAGGCGACCCGAGGTTGTTCTCATGGCGACATCTCACGAGCACCCTCGAGAAACAGTTGCGAGGGCGACAACGGTATTTGGGGGAGGCTTTCATGCTCATCTCGAGCCTTCTACAGGGAGACAAGCCGCCGGGCGAAAATTGGCGGTGGGTGACGAGTCCGGAACTGTGTGACCCGCTGCATGAACTCCGACCTCACTTTCGGGAGCTGGAGTCGATTGCACTCTTCGAGTCCGAGCAGTGTGGTGGCCTCGGCATTGCACCAGCGCCCAAACTCCTTGATGCACGTATTCGCGTTGCTGGCCAGATGTTCACTTGGGGCACGCTGCACGAGGGCTCCCGGCTCATGTCGTTCGATGAAGCGCAGCGGCTGTACCCGTGGATGGCGACGGGAGCCAGGGCGGAATGGGACATGACAGTGGCGGGGTTGGAAGAGCGCCTTGGTGACGGGGCGAAGGTGGTGCCGGAGCGAGAGTCCAACAGGGCTTGGAATCAGCGTGGCCTTTGTGTCCACGGGCGCGACGTTGGGCTTAGCGATCACGTGGTGAGCAAGACCACCACCGATGCGGCAAGTGAGCGTGAGCTGCACGGTGCCATTCGGAAGGCGTTGGGCGAGATCAGGAATGGCAAGGAGCCTGAACCTGTCGATTGGGAATCCCTGCTGCGGAATACCTTTCAGGGCGTCGAGACGCCTATCGCTGAGGAATGGTGTGTCGGAGGCGGAGATCCTCAGGCTGATGCCAGAGGGGGTCGAGTCTTCTGTGACATCGATAGCGAGGAGGAGCCGCGTGGTGGGGAGGCGTCGTGGCTACGCCGTTCGGACATTGATGATCAAGGATTCCTCTCGGGGTGGATGGAGCGTGCAGGCGACATGAGATCTAGCTTCTCGTTCGACAAAGAGGGCTACCTTTGCTCGCGACATGGGGGGAGGATCGGACTTCAACAGTTGACGTCGCTTGACCCCGCTGTGCAAATCGTGGCTCGGGCGCGGTTGGCACTTGGCAACGTGGAGGTCGTCGCTGGTGACGGGATCAAAAGACAGCACACGCATGTTCAACTGTCCATGCAGCGAGGCCTGTGGGAAAAGCTCACCACGTGGTCTGCGCGGATACGGGCGACGCGCATCTACACACTGGATGGGGGATGGCGGGTGGTCAAGACGGACAAGGGTGGTACCAAGATTGCGACAAGAGCCGCGATCGACCACGAGGGGCGCGTCTTAGGAGGGCGGATATGCGAGGAGGATGTGAATGAAGACAACTACATAGCAGAGCTGGCCGCTCAACTTGACGCGCTGACGGATGCCGTTTCGCGGGGAGAGAAGGAGAGGGTCATCATCATTTTCGATGCCACGTCACCGGTGCGGGCTATGCTCCGATTTGGGCGTCTCAGTGCTCGTGCGCGCGGAGATCGGCTGGCGGCCGAACTTCTCGAACACTTCGAGCGCCTTCGTCGGCGTGTGGCGGCGCTCGTGCTCATTTGGCAAACCTCGCATGTGGGCGAACCGGTCAACGAGTGGGCGGATGTGGCGTGCGACACCTTTGGCATCGAGGACGATTGGCCGATTCCGAGGGGCAAGGTCGATTTCGCGTCAATCACCTTCCCAACACACAAGGGTTCGGCCCAAGCGTTCGCCATGAACGGCATGAGTCGCATTGTCGCGCAGCGCCTACGCGACCGTGTGAGGGAGACGGTACTTCGTGACCCCGATGAACATGTGCAACTCTTAGGGATCACGGCAGAGGCAAAACAAATATGCGATGAGATTGCATCGCGTCGGTGTCAATACGTGGATCAGCCATACGCGGATGCGCGGCTGCGTCGAGTGCTGGCCGCCGAATGGTGCCCCCTCGGTTGCACAGAGCATGGCGGGTGGCGTGAAATTCACCCATCGGCGGTTGCGCGACGGAGGGTTCTACATCTTCCTCGGCTAGCTAAGTTTGTTGCGACAGCGTTGGGCAGGCAACTAGGTGCCACGTGTACGATCTCCTCTCACGACACTCAGGAGCTCGGTGGGGGGTCGGTGGCATCTGGTGATGCGATCGGCTGGCAGGGCAGGTGGTTCGCCCTGGCGGAGCGAGCGCCCACGTGGTGGCATTTCCAATTCGAATGCACGGGGGCGCCGTTTGTGGCAGCCCGTAAGACGTACGCGCTGGCTGCGGTCGCGGCGAGGCGCTGCATGGTTGAATCGCAGAAAGGCCGGGAACTTGTGCCGCACAGTCAGCTCAACGATGTCATTCTTCTCATACATCAAGGGATGCAGGGTTGGGAGGCGGAAGACGGCGCGAAAGGGTCGTTGGCGCAGCAACAGTGCCTACGCAATCAAATCCTTCGTGGGATCACGGAGGCTTGGGAGACGGAGCCCCTCCGCGCCTGTGCGGCGGGTGCGATACGGATCTCTGGGTCGGGAGCGGACACAAATGGACGCTGGCGACTGGCGCTGACAGAGATGGTGATCAGTGGATGCAGGTTGCAGAAATTGGGCAAGGAACACTGCGCAGAAGGGAGGAGGGCGTTCTGGGGACGTCTCGGCGATCTGCGTCTCCTCGATAAGACCTTTGCGGCTTGGAATCACTCGGCCCGACATACGACGGCTCGTCGGGTCGTGGCGTTGCGCGAATTGCGGCAAGCGAGGGAGTTTGTCACGCAAGTAACGACGGGCGAGAGACGACGCCTCCGCAAGGAGGTCGAAAAGCGGCTGGCTGCGGTTGACAACGAGCGGTCGCACAACGCGCCAGGTGAATGGCTGCGGATGCGGGCGTGGGTTGCGTGGCGCCTTGCGCTCGCGCAAGGGTTCGGCAGGAGCGGCAGGCGCATCTTTCACGGGCCAACCCGCGACCTGCTCTGTGAGCAGCTGCTTGAGGCCTCAACGGGGCGTCAGCAAGAAGTCTCGAGGGTTCGAGAAGGCTTGGTGGCGCTGCAGGCAAGACGGAGGCTTGCCTGGCGGCGGTGGTTGCGCACTGGCGGGTGGGCGGCGTTCAATCTCAGCGTCTTCAAGATGATGAGAGCTCGACGGCATCGAGCCGTTGCAGAGCAGCGAGAGGGCATGCGGCGCTGGGCGTGTATTGCTGATGGAACTCGGTGGCAACTCTTGACGGACGAGGACGTTGAGGAGCGGTTTGAGCTATGCCACGACGGTCTGCGGACCGTCCTCGAGAGCAAACAGGTTTTGAGCGCGGGCGAATGGAGGGCTCTGGGCATCAACAATCTTCGACTCGGACACTTCATCAGGGTCGGCCATATGATGTACGGACCTGAACAAGCTCCCTCTTGCCATACGCTGAGTGGCAACAGGGCGGCTGACGTAGGGGAGGTCGTGCAGATTGAGATCGAGCCGAGGTATGGCGCACAGCGGGCGAAAAGACGCCGGCAGGAGGTTGAGCATAGCAGGCGTGACATTCGTCGACGCGTTGCCATGGGTCCCGTAATCGCCGGGCAAGAGGCGGACGACGGAGGGAAATGGGCGGTGCGGCGTATCGTCGCGGTACGACGCTTGGAAGGTCGGCGAGGGCGTCCGCTGGACGTGCTCGTCGAATGGGAGGGGGCAGACTCTGACGGGGACGACCTCTGGGAAGAATCCTGGGTCAGCGTCACATACCTTTCGAAGGATCTGCGTGATGAAGCGAGGCAGCTGGAATCGGAGTTATTTGGCTCAAGACCCGCGGCAGCAGCAACGGCTCCTCTAAGTAGGCGAGCTTCACGGCGGGAAGCCATTAGGCAGAGACAGGAGAGGGAAAGGGACTTGCAGCAATGGAGGGCACGGCTACGGGACCGGGCGAGAGAGGACATGCATGCATGACCCCGCAGCTCTTGAGCCGCGAATGGGTGCTGACTGATGACTTTCATCAGCCTCAGCATCTGCTTCGCTGAACACCGTACACGCTTAGTATGCCTGGGGACGGTCCCCTCGCCACGTGTACGCTGCCCGTTGGCACGTTTTACTTACTTACTTACTTACTTACCAAACGTCACGCCATCGCCAACCCGCAGTATTGTTGTGCACACATGTGTGCACAGTAAGATTCCCTGGCCGGGTAACATGACTACACGGGGCAGTCGAGGCTAGGCCAGCACCTACGCCAGTGGCAGCGTGCACCTCATCGTCTTGTGCACGCGGCCCTTCTGCCGAGGCGCTGTGCTAGCGCTGCGCGCGAACCGCCTCCATGTACCTTCAAACATGTAATACCCCCCTCCTACCCCTCCGACCCCCCCCGCCGCCCCACTGCGGCCGCGGTATCTGTATGGTGTCGGTATCGGTCACAGGTATCTGACGGCATCGCCCTGTGTCCCTCGGCGGCATCTTGCCACCCTGCTGCCGAGGCGCTGCGCGCGCGCGCGACCCCCTTTCAGGCAATGTACTTGCGATGGGCGCCGAGGAAGGCGTCGCGGAAGGTGGCTGTGAGCCCGGTCGCCTCAAGCAGCGGCAGCCCGTAGGCGGCGAGGCGCACATTGTGCAGCGCGTCGAAGGACGTCGCCACGCCATTCACGATCGGCATCGTGCCGTGAGAGAGCACCGGCGAGTGCAAGCCCGGCTTGGTCGCCGTGCCGATCTTCGTGATGTGCGTGGCGCGCACCGCAGCACTCACTGAGACGGACTCATAGACGATCTCGCCGACGGCGATGTCCTTGGCCTGCTTGAGGTCGGTGCAGCACGCGGCGCCGACGGGCACGTGGTGAGTGGGCGTCAGCGTCAGGTTCCGGTCCGACGCCGTCGTGAGCACCACGAAGGTCATTCCCTGCGCGTCCGCATCGGCGAGCGAGAGGGTCGAGACGGTGTCGGTGGTGAGGGTGCCGTCGGCGCGGGCGGCGACGATGGCGTCGCCCGCACGGAGCGCATCGAGGCGGCGCGGCGTGCCGTCAGCCATCGTGATGAGCGCCTCGCTCGGGAAGCACGGGTTGCCGACGTCGGCGTCGGCTGCGGCCGCCGCCGGCGGGTTGGCGGTGGCCGTGGGTGCACTCGTCACCGTGGGTGCACTCGTCACGGTGGGTGCACTCGTTACGGCGAGGCTGCCGCCCGTGCTCTCGATAGCCAGCGAAGCAGGTGCACTGCCATCCGAGGGCGTCGTGAGTTCGGTTACGATCGCCGACTGCAGCTCCGCCGCGCTCGTGAAGCTATTGGCCGTCATCTGAATAATCGTCGCCGTCGATGCGTCCGTCGTGAAGGTGAACTCGATGTTGACGCTCGCCGCGGTGATGGTCACAGTGGAGCCTGCGGGAGCGCCGTTGGGGAAGCCGAACGCACGCGCGGCTGCCTGCAGCAGCGCAGCGCACTCGGCAGTGCTGAAGTCCTCTGAGTTGCCTGCAGCCGTGAAGGAGACGACGACTTCGAAGATTGGGCCCCACTCGCGCGGGCCGCAGTCGGTGCAGTCGGAGCCGTAGGCACAAATACTCCATTCAGAGCCGGGGCCGCCGTCATCGCACCAGCCGTCTTCGGAACTGTAACACGTGTTAGTACAGCCCGGACCGGAGGGTTGCTTTGGAGGCGATGGCGGTGGCGGTGGTCGCTTTGGAGGCGATGGCGGTGGCGGTGGTTGCTTTGGAGGCGATGGTGGCAACAATGGGCGCTGGCCGCAGTCGGTGCAGTCGGTGCCGTAGGCACAAATACTCCATTCGGAGCCGGGGCCGCCGTCATCGCAATCGCCGTCGAAACCAAAACACGTGTAGGTGCAGCCCGGACCGGAGGGTTGCTTTGGAGGCGATGGCGGTGGATTTGGAGGCGATGGTGGCGGTGGCGATGTCGCATCCGGGCTGCAATTATATGGCGTCATGCACCACCATGAATAGCAAACTGAGTTGGACACCCACATCTGGCAGGAAGACAAAGTTCTATCACCATCACCAACGCAACTATACGAAGTACGTGTGCAAGGCTGATTTGGATCAACAACCACTGGTCGCTCTGGAGGCTGTGGCGGTGGCGGTGGTTGCTTTGGAGGCGATGGTGGCAAGAATGGGCGCAGGCCGCAGTCGGTGCAGTCGGAGCCGTAGGCACAAAAACTCCCTTCGGAGCCGGGGCCGCCGTCATCGCACCAGCCGTCGGAGGCGCCAAAGCAAGTCTCGCTGCACACGCTCGCCTGCGCGAAGCCCCCCATCGTGAGCAGCACCACCGCCGTCATCAGCGTCCGAAGGCTCTTGGGCGGCACCATTCTCTGAAAAGCGCTTTGCTTCGAGAGAGGCCGGCACTCGGACTTGGGCACGCCGCAGTACCCGACGACGCTCTTCTGGATAGCCCCTGCGATCGCCCGCATGTACGGCGCCGCGCTTACCCTCGGTGTCCACACGGAACCAAATAGGCACCTGCGGGTGGCCACCCGAATCAGGCTCAGGTACAGGCAGATGGTGGTCACGGCAAGGAGGATGCCGGTGCCGGAGCAAATGGCACCCCTAAAGTCGGCGATGACGGTGAGCGCGCCGAAGCACATGCCACCAACGGCGGCGACGGTGGGGAGGTCGCGGTTGAGCTCCTTGGCGAGGGAAGAGTCGTGGTGGCCCTTCATGACCATCGGCTGGTCGCGCAGCCGCTTCGCCACCTCCTTGGCCGACGAGCCGGAGACCTCGATCCACGTCTTGGAGAAGAGCGCGCATGCAACCAGGATGAGCATCAGGTAGAAGACGGCGTGGATCGGGTCAGCGACGACCTCGGCGATCGAGTTGGGCGGGGACAGGTAGTAGGCATGGCCACCGACGGGCGCGTGGCCGCTCGGGCCCGCCATCTCGTCGTTGTCGGAGGAGAACTCCGAGCTGGGACTGCCGTCGATGCTCTCGTTGTTATCGTTGTCGGAGGAGAACACGCTCGTGTCCAAACAGAAGAAGGACCCTGGCGAGGGCGAAGTTGCGCCAAGGAAAGGCTGACAGCTTCCACGCAGGGGCACCTTATCCCCGTCCAAGGGTGTCGAGGTCGCGCTCTCGGCGCACGTGCCCAGGGAGACGGCGACGAGCGGAAAGAAAAGCGGGAAGCCCCCGATCGCTACAGACATCGCAGCAGTCCGAATGGTCGTAGAGGGACGTGACCACGTACGTACTCGCTGTGGGTTGAACACGGGCGACGGAGAGTTCCAAAGAAGGTCTGGGGATGCCGCCGATGAGGTTACTTGTACTTGCGATGGCTGCGTGCAGGCACGAGGAACGTGTCTTAGCTGGGGCACGGGCGTTGGAGCTGGAGCGGGCTGCGAGTGTGGCAGGCGGTGACGTGTGTGTGGTGTGTGGTGTGTAGATGAAGGTGTAGCAGAGGCGCTGGGGATGCAGAGCCCAAGCCACGATGAAGCAGTGGGTGAGGAGTGAGCGGGCAGAGAATACACCCAGGGGGGAGGCGCGGCGAGAAGTGCAGGAGGAGGGATCATGCCGCGACGATGCCGCGGTGGTACTTGTTGCGGCGGTCATGGCATGGATGATTAGGCCGGAGCCGACGGCGCTGCATTCGATGGTGAGCGGGACGAGCAGTTCGCCGACGGGGCCGCAGCCTCGAGGACGACCGCGCCCGGCTCACAGGCACAGGCTTCACAGGCACAAGCTTCGCGCCGCCTGGGCCATGCGGGAGAGCGCGGGCGTGACGGCGGCCGGATCATCTTGTGACCGTGGTGTCGACGTCGCGCCTGCCGGTCGTGGCGGAGATGTCAAGGGCGAGGTGGCCGTCGTGCCCGACCGCTCGCAGCTGCGGCTGCCTGCACCGGGGGATCAACGCGCAAGCCGTCAGCAAAACAGGAGGCGGCGCGTTCGCACGTGTGAAGGCGAGCGCAAGTTGAGTCGCGCGGAGGCCGGCGCGCCTCTCGGAGGGCACGTAGTTGGGGCAGGCACGGGAGCGGACGGCGCGCGTGCGCGTGTGCACCTGCAGCATGTGCACAAGTCGCGCGCGCAGCGGCAGGGCCGACCGAAAGCTGCGCGCGCTGCAGGCGTGGCTGCTGGCAGGGCCGGGCACACCTGCGGGTGGTGGGTTGGTGTCCCTGGGCTCGAAGAGGTTTGTGCTAGTAGTTGATCGCGGGGTGGATCGTCTTGCCCGCGCTCTAGTGCCACGGCGCGTGCATGGTGATGTGTGCGCTTGGGTGTTGAGCATGTGGAGATGAGTGTGCTGTTGTGTGTTGATCTCGCGCGGCGGCTGGGAGAAGAGGGCGGGACTCGGGCGGAGATCGCACCTCGAACTGAAGCGTGGTTTGCACCTCGAACTGAACGGCGTTGGCCTCATGTCTGTCGAGCGCCGCTGGCAAAGCGACGACGAGTGGTAATGCGACGATCAGAAGGCGCAGCATTGATCTCGAGGCTCTCGGGTTCGGTGTCTTGTAGTCTCAGGATGTAGTCTGCGCAGGAAGGCAGGCGGGTACGAGCGCGATGAGTTGCGCGACGTCGATCGCAGGCGTGCGGCCACTGGGTTGGCTCGCGCGCTTGCGCGCCCTGCGCAGTAGCTTGGTGTGGGCGTGCCCAGCGCAGTTGCTTGGCGGATGGCGTGCCCAGCGCAGTTGCTTGGCGGAAGGCTCGGGCGCTGCGGGGCTGGGGCCAATCACGGCGCTGGGCAGGGAGCGCGCGATGAGCATGCGCGTCAGCTCGGGGGCCAGGCCGAGGGTGGTGCAGACAGATACCTTGCACTCACCAGGAGATAGCGACAGCGGCGAGGCCGTGTGTGTTGCAGTCGAGTCTGGTATGACCCTATTATTGGAGCATTTCGTCTGTGAAACGTCTGAGCGCGGTCCTCGAGTGTATAGGTTCCCAACGCGGCCCTAGTTTCGACGTTGTATCGGTAGTCGATATTTAGGATACGAAGGCTTCCTTCTCCTACACCGACCCGGTCCGGTGTCTCCCGGGCTCATCGACGGAAATCCGTTTCCAAGCTGCCATCACATTCTTCCTTTTGTACTAGTAGTTTATCGATAACTTAGAGCCTGACGCCGCCTCAAATCGGTGCTCGGTACGGCGCTCGCTGCGTAGACGTATGAACAATGAAGCCGAAGCCGTGCCCAGGCGACTCGGCGAAGGCGCATTCGTTTGCCCGTTGTGGCGCCTCGACCCAATTGGCGCTTGCTTGTTGCTGCGTCTGCCGGCACGCCTTCAGCAATGGATCGGCATGCTATGTGGACCAGACCAAAGTAAAGCTGAAACGCTTTCACCTACGAGTATGGTGTAAACAGCGGCCCGCGGCACTTGATGGCGTGGAGGCACAGAGCGTGCCAGGTTTCGCTTCTCTGGGCGCCACCGCCAAAGAAGCAGTCCGAGCCTGGCTCCAGGCGCCGGCGGAACAATGGCTGCGCCCCGAGGAGTCAGAACGCCCGTGGCCGATGGCGATCACTCGTGTTCATCCTCCGCCCACCGATGATTCCATGGATGGATCTGGCGCGACGGTGCGCGCGATCGCCGCCGCAGCCACATCTGCTGTACCTGCACCCGATGCGGCGGCGGCGGACGATCATGGGGATGGCGCATCTACCTGGTACCCACCTCCTCGGCAACGGAAGCGCAAGCGTGACTACCACGAGGACGCCAAGGAGAGCAGCCACCGCCAGTGGAAGGCGTTCGGGTCGGACCCAACACGGCGCAGCATGAAGGGCATCCGCACTGTGCGCATCCTGCACGCGCGTGCATACTACTCACGCGCATGCAGCTCGAGATGTACCGCGGCGACCGCCCGGATTGAAGGGAGCATACAGCGCCGTGGTGAGCACTTGCATGCCATGCCATTCGAGATCGACGCGCGCGCGTGGACAGAGCCGATGGGTGCGGCCAGCAACGCGCTGCTCCATGACGAGGGCGATGCTGCGAGCGCCCAAGATGACGCCCTGGAGGTAGTGCCCCAGATGGCGGCGGTGGCCGAACGGGGCCCCAAACAGGTGGGCATGCCGTTGCCGGTGCGAAGGGGTGCAGCGACCACCACAACGGGCGAGCGCGACGATGAGAATGAGCTGAGCGACTCTTCAGATTCTGTGGACGTCGGTGTGAAGGACGTCGGTGTGAAGGACGTCGGTGTGAAGGACGTCGGTGTGAAGGACGTCGGTGTGAAGGACGTGGACGACGAGAGCGAGGGACAGATGGGGAGTGAGGGGCAGATGGAGAGCGAGGAAAGGGGACGAGGACGAGGAGGACGACGAAAGCGAGTATGGCGGTGTGCTCGTCGAGGAGAGTGAGGCGGAGGGCTTCGTGGGCGAGGCGGAGCTATTGACCATGGCAGAGCTCGAGGAAGAGGATGACGACGACGCGGGAGATAGCTTGGGCGCCATGGGTGATAGCGAGGACGAGGGTGAGGAGCTGGAGGAGCTGGGCACGGAGGACGCTGACGATGTCCAGGCGGTGGAGGAGGACGAAGAAGGCGAAGCGTCCATCGCCCACGACGGCGCCTGAGAGGCGCCCACGACGGCGCGAACACGGGGCGAATGTATAAGGGCAAGTGGGACGGGAAGCAGCAGCATTATGAGATGACCTACTTGCCCACGAAGACTGGCGAGCTGCAGCATACGTGAGTGCGTCAGCGGCGATGCGCGCAGCTTCTCTACGACGAGTGTTAGAGCTGGTCATCCGTCGTTGAGTCGCTCGCGTGCTCCACCGACGGCCGAGGTGCCTCGGGTGGCAGTTCGAGTCCTTGCCGCCATGCCCTTGCGCTAGCCTAGCAGCCTCTAGCAGAGGGCTTTAGAGTTTTGGCGGTAGCCGGTCATGTAGCCGGTCATGTAGCCGGTCATGTACTACCTCTTCTACGGGATGCCGAGCTGCACGTCTGTGCGCTGTCGCGACTGTGTAGTGAAGTCTGAAGAACTGTTCTAGTACAGAGTGTCTACACACTACAGTTCTAGTACAGAGTAGTATCTGCGCTCCTCGGCCAAGTTGGCCCGCCCCCGCCGCTGGCTGGAAGATCTCACCTGCCATCAGCGCACCCATCAGCGCCGTGTCGAGCGCCGTGTCGAGCCTCGTGGGCGGCGCAGCGGCGGGCGCCGTCGTGGGCGATTCCGCTCGGGACAGCGCGCGATCGACGGCCGAGGAGTCGAGAGAGAACTCCTTTCGCGTGGACGCAGGGCCAAACGCGGCGAGAAAGAGAGTTGGTGCACCATTGCCCCACTCAACAACAAAACACTACATCCACGTACCCACTGATTCCAAAGGGAATTCCGCACAGTGATTATGCGCGTCAGCTGACTAAACGCGTGAGGCCTGCCAGGCCACACCCCTGGTCCCGGAGGCATGCAGCGGCATGCAATCCCTAACCGTCGACTGTGTTTACCAAATTAGTGTGTAACGGGCTGAGCGTGAGCCCGCTAGATTGTTGTGCAGTAAGATTCCCGCGCCGCTGAGGCAGCCGGGTTTCATGGCTACCCCCTGGAAATACACGGGGCAGCTGGTGCCGCGAGCCAAGCAAGCCGGTGGGACGGCTGCGCTCGAGCACCCCGCACGCGTGGTAGCGGATTTGGTCACGACTTCGACACCGAGTCGGAAGATCAACAAGGACGCGCAAACTGAAAAGGCAAGCGCGCATACCACAGCAGGCTTCAAGGAGAGGGCCACCAAAGGCGGCACCCCAAAGCAGCTGTGGCCGTCAACCGATGGATCGGTTGAACGCCAGAACGAGGTGCACTCGGCAAACACCCCAGTGCGCATCAAGGCAGAAGGAACCAAGAGCCGAGCATCTGGGCATAACACCCGCTTTCAGACCACACTCGGCCAAGATGAGGAGGCCCTGCACAAGGCAGAGCCCAGCGGCAACGCGCACGTGCAAGTACGCACGCGCCGCACACTCCAATCGGCCCCGCGCCGCCCCATCGCCCCGCCGAGCATGGGGAACGCGTGGCTCAACAAAGGGGGCGCTACGATGGCACGCCTCCTGAAGCTCGCACACAACGCGGGGCTCGTGATGGGCTCGACGCTGATGCTAAAGCAGCTCCTCCTCCCGAAGATGCTCGTCCACATGCCCAACATCATCTGCTACATCAAGGCGCTGACGCTCGCCGTGCGAACCGCCGTGATGCGATCAATTGAGCACGGCGCACGCCTCGCCGGCGCGTACCCGAAGACCGCGTCAGCGTACGCGATGGTCATGCTCGCAGCATCAGCATCAAGGATGCTGAAAGAGCTGAATCTGCTTGCGCACTTCATCGCACACGTGGGAACCGCAATAATCGGCATGCACGACATCTCGATGAACGGCAGTAACCACGACCTCGACGACGACGCAGGCAGCAACAGCTCGGCACCGTCATCGCAGGCAACGAGCGACGAAGAAGAGCTTGAGCTCGACACTGACGAGCACGGCGCGGCAGTGACGGACACGGACGGCACCGACGGCGACGACGACGAGAGCGCGACCTACAAGGACTTCACGACCTTCTGGGAAACGCGGCCGACGCGTGAGATGAGCAAGCAGCTCTCATCGCAGGAGATCGACGTGTACAAGACGGACCTGAACGTCGCGACGCTTGAGGACTGGAAGCTCAAGGTGCTCACGTTCATGCGCAGGCGGTACCCGCAGTTCGGAGCCCTACTCCAACTCGCGTGGACGGACGAGAACAACGAACGACCGCTCGAGATCATCTCGGACAACGAGCACGCTGCGACGGCCAACATGTGGGGCGCATCGGCGCTCCTCGCGCTCATCGAAGTCACCAAGCCCAAGGGCAAGGTCTTCGAGCACGAGCTGCTCGAGCTCGAACGCCAGGTACCCGGCACGACATCTTCGGGCATCGAGATTGCCGCACGCATCGGATCCTTGCTGACGGCACGGCACACGGGCGATGAGGAGGCAGACCTGAAGAAGCTCGAGGCGACGCAGTACCTCAAACTCGGCATGGACAAGGACTCCATCAAGCTCGCGATCGCGCTGCTCCAGTCGCACCTGCGCATCTCTCCGAAGCGTGTTCGCGAGGCCCCGCACGCACTCTTCCGCTGGATACTCAAGAAGGTGCCCAACGAGATCAAAGAGAAGTGCGACCTCATCACGGAGCGCATCAATATCGCGGAGGCTGCGGGCGAGAACGTCGAGCCAATCTACAACGGCTCCGTGCTCACCTTGCAGAGCCTCAGCAACGAGCTCGTCGAATACATCAAAAAGGCCTCCACCAAGGTCCAGAACGAGGTATCTGCGGCGGAGCGCGAGAAGCGCAAGAAACTGCAGGTGACGGAGTGGGCTAAGAAGCCGCCGTGCACCATGTGCGCAAGCACTACGCACGGCTGGGGCGACTGCAAGCTCAAGGCGAAGTGCACGTTCCTAGCGTGCCAGTGCGCACGCGATAAGGCATGCTGGGTTGATGCCGACAACATGCCGCCTGACAAGGAGCTCATCAATGCGCTCGGCAAACCTATCGTCGGCAAGCTCAAGGAGAAACTCGCCAAGTGCCGCACGGAGAAAGGCAAGACGGTCTCTTCAGTCGAGGTCTGCAACGAGTGCGACGAACCGATCGAGCTCGAGTGCTCGGTGCTCGAGGCGCACGACCTCAACATCATGATCGACCTCAGCTCCAAGCCGCCGAGCACACCGACGACAATCGACGATATGCCCACGGCAATCCTGACACGCTTCGTCGGCCTCGCCGAGAGCACGAACCCGTTTGTGCTGACCGCTGTGTCGCACGGCTTCATGAGCGCCGTCAACGAGTACGTCGAGAGCATCTACGAGGCCGAGGAGCGCATGCACGCGATCGAAATCGCTGACTGCAAGTTGCGGGCAGACACGCAGCGCAAGGCGCTTGCCGCGTCCCCGTCGCTGCGCGCCGTATGCGCCACGCAGATCCAGGAGGCATTCAAGCGCTTCCTCGACCGACGGCGCCACAACATCAGCGGCATAGAGCTCGAGATCAACTCGGCGATGCAGGAGAACACTGGCGAGTCGAAGGTGCGCGTGCAGATCGACGGCGGCGCCAACACGAACCTCTTCGTCTCTGATGCCATCCGGGCGCGGGCGACAAAGACGGGCAGCATGACACCGCTCGGACTCGCTGGCAAAGGTCAACACCTGCCGACGCAGGGCGACGCCAAGCTCACCATCGAGCTCATCGACGAGCTCTCGGAAGTGTTCGCGACGGGCACAATCAACGGCGTGCTCGCACCAACGGGCCGGCGTGACCTCCTCGGCGTGACGCCAGTATGGGATGTCGTGCAGCTCACCTTCCTGCCTGAGCCGTGGCTGCTCGCAGTCCACCCGGCAAGCGGCCGAGCGGGGACCATGACCCGCTGGAACGGGCTCTTCATCATGGACGCGACCATTACGACCACGGGCATCTCGTTCAAGCTGGACAAGACGCTCAAGCCGCACGACCTGTCGGCACTCATCTCATGCAAGACCCACGAGGTCTCGGTCGTGGATGTGCCATCGCACCACAAGTACGTGCTCCTGGCAGCACAAATGCATGTCGACGCGACTGGGCTCCGACGCCTCGCCGGCACCGCCCCGACCTTCGACTTCAAGACGGTACCGACGACAGCGGCGCGCCTCATCGACACGGACATGATCACAATTGCGGCCAACCTGCGCAAAGCACCTGCGGTGCAACGGGCGCCCGCTCTCCATCGACCGACCGAAATCCGGCCACACGTTCCAAGTCGACGGATTCGGGCACGTCGGAGTCAAGGCAGCCGGCTGCTCGGACACGTACCAGTGGCTCATCATCGACGCGGTCTCCGACTACATGTACGATCACCTGACGTGCACGTCGAACCAGGCCACGCTCTTCGAGTTCCTCGACACCTGGCACGCGAACGAGACGGCCCTCGGCCACAGCCCCAAGGTCCTCATCTTTGACGCGTGCCCAACGTGGGCATTCGACTCCGCCTTCATCCCGCTGATCGCAGCCCGCTACAAGTGCAAGGCGATCGTCGCAGCGGGGGGCGACCACAACCGCATCCCGAAGATGGAGGCTGCGCAAGACCCACTGACGCGCATGGCAGAAGCGATGCTCAAGCGTCGTGTGTGGGGCAAAGGCTTCTTCTTGCATGCGCGCTCCTACGCGGTGCAAATCAGAAACCACAAAGTCGCGCACCACCAGACGCACTCGAGGATCCACCGGCACACGGGCAAGGCGGACGATGCCACATTCATCATCTTTGGCACCACATGCGCGGTCCTCAAAGACGGGCTCAACTCACAGCGCACGGAGGTCGGCACGGAGCGCACGGACAACGCCGACATAATCGGGTACGAGCCTAACGCCCGCAAGTACAAGCTGTGGAAGAGCGACACGCAGCGCATCATCCACCGCACGAACCCGCGTCCGCTGAACGAGATGCAGCTCGCGCTGACGGGCATCCCAGCCAGTGGCACCGCAATCGAGGCGGAAGTGCAGACGGACGACGATGCGACCTACGCGCCGCTCGTACTCGCTGCCCCGCCGAAGCCACCGCCCGCACCGATCGTCATCCAGGCGGGCTACGAGCCGCTGCCTGATGGCACGCGACTTGAGATGTGCTTCGACACGGATAAGCAGAAGCCCACATGGTTCCCGGCCACGGTCACCAAGTCCCACAAGCAAGAGTCGGGCAAGGTGTTCACCGAGCTGAGCTGGGACGACAAGAGCTGGGCCGACGATCCGAAGTGGAAGGGCAAACTCTTTGACCTCACATCGCAGCACCAGCCGTGGCGGCTGCTCAACGCGCCCTCGCCTGCCGCTACCGCACCCGTGCCCGCCGCGCCTATCGCCCCAGTGATCGCGCCGCAGCAGGGGGCGCCACGTCGAGTCCTGCGATCGACTAGGCTGGCAATGCCGGTCTCGGCTGCGCTCGAGCGCGTCCTCCCCGGGCTCTCGGAGACCGCGGCCATCGACACCTTCAACGCAATCGCACACCAATGGCTCGGCCACGTCGTGCCGATCGAGGTGCAGTCGATTGAGGAGCTCGACAAGGCACGCGAGCACATCCACCAGCTGGAATGCGCCCTCGACAAGATCGACCCGTTCCAGGCCGAGGTGAGCGCCACCGAGCTGGCCGATGGCCTCGAAGTCTCCAAGGCGCTCAAAAACATCGTCGACGTCAAGTCGGCGAGCGGTGAGTGGTACACCATCACCATCCCCAAGAACGAGCGCGCGCTCAAGGCCGACCCGAACGAGGCCGCATGGCGCCTCTCGCATCAAGCAGCTCACGAATCCGTCCTCTCGAACCCGCTGAACACGATGGAGAAGCGCAAGGTAGCCAAGGCACTCGGCGCGATCATCTCCCCGGTCGTGATGCAGGACTCCGTGAAGAAGGATCTCGTGACGCACGAACTGCTCAAGTTCAAATCCAGGCTCTGCTCCGCCGGTGACCAGGTCAAGCGCATCCAGATCGCGAGGGGCGTTGAGGACTATGCGGCCACGCACGCGACGATCTCGGACAACCTGCAATTCAAGCTCATGCTCTCGACGGCAACCCTCGGCGATGTTCAAGACGAGCAGGGACGCCGCGTCCTCCCTTGGCGAGATGGCCAAGACGAGCAAGCGCAAGCGGCCACACTGCGGGAGCTGATGGCCAAGGACCCAAAGCTCCGCCGCGTCCCGAACGACGTCACGTCCACGGACTTCAAGAACGCGTATCCGAAGGCCGCACGCCTCCGTGATGTTGGCTTCATGGAAACCTACGAACCAATGTACGACGATGAGGGCGACCAGCTCTGCTACAAGCTCGGCGCCCCGATCTGGGGAGAAGCTGCTGCGGGCAACGAGTGGGAGCAGGATCGTAACAAGCGCCTCGTCGAGGCAGGCATGACCGAGT
>Ga0210247_100840_pt1 | contig 27402 bp, 23 predicted proteins | sample ChrtobMetP3_16mM_FD_155449 | JGI IMG/M metagenome (GOLD analysis project Ga0210247, IMG submission 155449) | Chrysochromulina tobin associated microbial communities from unialgal haptophyte culture, Seattle, Washington, United States - P3_16mM | ecosystem: Host-associated > Algae > Haptophytes >... | reverse complement strand
CCGCGGCTCCTGATCGAGGATCAGCCGCCACCGCTACCATCGTCGATAGCCGCTGAGTCGCCATGACTTCTGTGTGTCGTAGGCTGCCACTCTTGACCTGTGTCGGGCTCGACAGACTGCCCGGGCGACGATCCTTTGTAAGTGCAGTCTAGGCTGCTAGAATCACTCCGCCGTGAGGACCGCTCCGGGCCACTCATCTGACAGCACATTCCACACACGATCCTTCCATACTGGGAGTCCTTTCCTAATACGGTAATAGGGATCCGTGTAGTGAGTCGGGTACGGTTTACCCCGTAGAGTGTATGGTATTCAACAGGGCATCATGCATCTCACATCGATCATGTCACATGTGCTCACGGGCCGGCGAGCGGCTGGCTCGGCGGCGCGCTGCGACCGCCGGACCATCGAGAAGACGACTGTGCTCGAACTGCCCACCGTACACACTAGCTGTGCCTGTGCGGCCACAGCCTCGGCGGTGGCCTCGCCGCACTGATGGCGGTGCTCATCGGGCCTATGCTACGGAAACGCTACGGGTGGCGGCTGGCGGGGTGGCGAGGCCCCGCCCCTTGCCTGGGCGGCCGCGGCCTGATGGCTCATGGCAGGTCTCGAGCGGGGACGCGGGTCGCGGGGTCCCGATATCGATCGAAGAAACCCACGCGATAGGTAGATCGGGTCCAGGCACCCGATATTTACCTTTTGCGATTCACGGGCCGTATAAACAATTTTATACAGGACGAGTGTCCCATTTTAGGGGAAGCAACTTCGCATGCGGCCATTGGGTTGGGGTTGCTACGAGGAGCCACATGTTGGCTGCCGCCCAGAGCCGGCGCACTTCAGGCACTACGGGCATAGCCAGCTAGCTCAGGATATCACGTTGCACCGCCGCATCTTTTGCGATATGTGCGAAAAGGTGCCGCGGACGTACATTGAGCTTGGTGCACTTGACGGAACAACGCTCTCGAATACTTTACTTCTCGAGAGAGTCTTTGGTTGGCGAGGGCTGCTCATCGAAGGTCAGCCGACCAAAGCTCAGAAGCTCAACGAGAGCCGCGGTCAAAGTGGGCGCAATTTCATAGTGCCCGAGGCGGTGTGCAAAGAGCCCGGCTTCGTCAAGTTTATCACTGGCGACACTGGATCCGGTTTAGGTGGAGTGGCAGAATCATTGAGTGCACGCTACAAAAAATCTTGGAGCGCGCGATTAAGGCCGCAAATCACGGTGCCCTGCCGGCCCATCAGCCAGATGATCAAGCAGGCTGGGCTGAGGGAGGTCGACCTGTTTGTTTTGGATGTGGAGGGAGGCGAGCTTGACGTGCTTCGCACCATGGATTGGGATGTGCGGGTACACCTGTGGATGATCGAGCAGCCGGCGTTTGTGCCTGGAGAGGAGAATAAGCCCGCCGAGATCCGCAGGCTCCTTGCGAGTAAGGGCTACGTTGAGGTGACCAAGTCTTTGGGCGCTGGACCTCGCCTCGGGGAAACCAACTGGAGTCGAACACTGGACGACATGTTGTTCGTCCATGAGGAGCTCCAACCGACCTTTCACCAACGCATGGATACGTGCTTGAATCTGACGATATGCGGGCTTAAGGAGTACATGCACACGAAGAGATCGAGACCCACACCCGGCTGAGATCGTCGACGGCGACTGGCTACTGGAACAGTGCCGTGCGTTGTGGCGGAGTGCAGTGTGTGCGGTGACCAGTGTGTGATGAGCACAAAAATGTACAAGAGCCTGAGACCCAGGTGGTGTGCAGCGTCGTCGCCCCAAGGCAGTAGGCACTGTCCCAGGCGAGGCCGGCAGGCCGGGCGGTCCGGGGCGTCGGCGGACGGCGCCGGTCGGCTTCGATCCGGCACGGTCAACTCCGCGCCACGAGGCCGTCCAACCCCAAGCGCCGCCATCCCAACAGTACGTAAAAAGTACGTAATCGTATTGGCCGCGCCATGGGCCGCGCGTCCCGACCGGCCGTCCACGGGTGTGCGAAAACTCACGGGGTCCACGTCGGCGCTTCCAAATGTGGCTTGTGGGCGCTTCCGGAACGTATGAGCCGCTCTCAATATATGAGACGCCCTCCCCTTTTTCAATCTGCATACTAATCGCTCAGCACAGCTCTCAGCTCAGAAGCCGCTCTGACGTCTGGTGTGTGGTGTCTGCAGTCTTTCACACACCGGAGCAAGCCAGCGACCTGAAGCCCACATGCGCGCGGTGGTATTCGGCGTGGCGACCTCGGCAGGCACCCCCACGGACCCCATCACTATCGTCACTGGAGTAGCTGCTGCAGCTCCTCCCAGCAAGCCGTCCGCCATGGCGGCGGCCACGCCTCGATCGGCTGGCCATCTTTCAGGCCGCCTTGACCTCGGCCTCGATGGCCTCGTCGATCATCTCGATGTACTGCGCGTTGACCCCGTCGGTCTTGGGCACATTCCCGGCAAACCACGGGTGCTCGAGCAGCTGCAGCGCCGAGGGGCGCTCCTGGCGCGCGACCGTCATGCATGCGCGCACGAACTCGCGCGCCGGCTGCATGGCCTCGCCCTTCCACTGCGGTCGACGGAAGGAGAGGTCGACGTTGCGCGCGGCGGCGACGAGCGCTTCCTCGGTAGCCTCCTCGGGCAGGTCGAAGGGGAGCTCAGCGCACAGCAGCACGTGCGTCGTCACTCCCACGCTCCACACGTCGCAGCCCGCGTCGTATGGCTCGCCCTCCACCTCGCCCGTCTCATCCACCTCCACCTCGAGCCACGAGAGCACCTCGGGCGCCGCATACTCGGGCGAGCCGGCGACGCCCTCTAGCATCACGGGCCCGTCGCCGCCGTTCGCCGCCTCGCCCAGCAGCGCCGCATACCCAAAGTCGATGAGCGTCAGGTGCGGCCGCTCCGTCTCCTCGTTGCTCACCATCATGTTCTCAGGCTTCACGTCGCGGTGCACCACGCCGAGCTCGGCGAGCGCCGTGAGCGCCGTAAGCAGCTGCTGCATCAGGTGGCGCACGAAGCCGCTCTCGAGCGCGCCGCGCTGCTCCACCACCATGAAGAGTTCGCGGCCGGGCACGCGCTCCATGGCGAGCCACATGGCGTCGGATGAGCAAACAACCTCGTGCAGCCGGACGACGTGCGGCGCGTTGCCGGCGCGCCGCAGCGCGAATACCTCCGCCTCGAGCATCTCGAGCGCCTCCTCGTCCTCCTCGAGCGCGCCCATGTCGAGCTCCTTCAGCGCGAGCACCTGCCCGTTCCTCTCATCTACCGCCGCATACACCTTTGAGAAGCGGCCCTCGCCGATGACGTCCTTCACGGCGTAGAGGGTCGAGATGTCGGCGGCCGACGCATTCGACAGCTTCTTGAGTGTGGCGGTCAATTGATCAGCCGTGGCCGGCATGACAAGCGCGCGAGCTCGGATCACAGGCCGGGCCGCGGGTGAGCCCGGGATTGAGACTGCGGTGCATCGCCCGATTCAGTTTTCACGCCGAAATTCGAACGCGACTCGAAAAAGGAAAACCCTTGAAAGAATGGACGACTCCGTATCGATAAAACCGCCGCCCCTGTCTTTCGCAAAAACATCTCTTGAAAAAAGTCCACTCGAACGTGCCCGACTGTGACAGTCACGCAGCGCCGCTCTCTCGCCTCTCGCTGAAGCGGCCTGCCCTCCATCATTTCCGATTATTGGAGCATGGCCTCCATGTTGGCGCCTTTCCCCGCTCCGATGCCCTCGAGGAATTCGCCCGGCATCACAGCGCAGCACATGGTCCTCTCCAAGCAGCTCTCCGAGCTCGCAACGCTCCGGCGGGACATGCAGGGCCTCTATGAGAGCTCACAGGCCGAGCTTCAGACGGCGCGCGCCGACCTAGCCGCCGCGATGGCGGAGGCGGAGCGCGAACGCGGGCAGCGCGAGGCGATCGCCTCGGAGAACGCCGAGCTGCGTCGGTGGAACACTCAGCTCGCCGAGGACCTCTCGCGGCTGCTGAGCGAGCTGCGCACGATGGAGCGGTCGGTCAGCAACGGATCGCTCGGAGCGGGCGGCGACGCCGAGGAGGATGACGCGGAGGAGGCGATCTCTGCACACCTACGGCAGCAGAGGCCGCATCCCATCGCCATGGCGGGCTCGACCGTCGACCTGTCGCTGCTGCAACAGAGCCAGATGGACGCGTCGAACGCGATGGTGCGCCTCACGCGCACGCAGGCGCGGCTGCAGCGCAAGCAGAAGGAGCTGCGCGCGTCCTCGGACCGGATCGCGCAGCTGCATCAGACGGCGCAGGCGCTCTCGTCCGACCTCGCCGCGGCGACGGCCCAGATCGGCAAGCTCGAGGGGCGCATCCGCAAGCAGGCGGAGCTCCAACGGTCGTACGAGCAGCTTCAGGCGGAGCACGCCGCACAGAAGGCAGCCTTTGAGCGGTGCTCGTCCGAGCTCGCCCGCTCCGAAGAGGAGCGCGTCGCGCTGCTCCACGGCCCCCTCGCGGTGTCCGAGGCGCGCGCCACCGAGCTCGAGAAACGCGAGCGCCGCATGGTCGCTCTGCTCGAACGCAAGGCACGCCAGACGGCGGAGATGGCGGCGGCGGTGCAGACCCTCGGTGCCGACTCACGAGGGCGCATCGAAGAGACGATCAAGCTGCGGCTGCTCGCGCAGCGCCTCGGGGCGACACCCAAAGAGCTCGCGTCCGCGCGCCGCTCCACCGCCGTCGACGCCGGCATCGCCTCGTCGGCCGCCTCTGCGTTTGAGCGCGCTTCGGCCACGTCCGCCTTCGAGCGCGCTGCGTCCGCCGCCGAGCGCCCCTCTGCCGCCTACGAGCGCACCGCCACCGCGCCCATGTTCGCCAGTGCCACCGGCGGTTTGGCCGACGGGCGCACGCCCCAGTACTCCGAGCGCCGTGACGAGCGCCAGTACTCCGAGCGCTTGGGCGCCGTGACGAGCGCCGTGACGAGCGCTGCGAGTCTCTCGACGGCGTGGCTGCCCGGCCTCGACGGCGTGGCTGCCCGTTCCATGCAGGGCCTCGATGAAGACGTCTATGGGAGCGGCCGCAGCAGCGCTACGATGGCCACCGGCGGCCGGCGGGCGGGTGGGTCGGCGCGTGAGCATGCAAGCAGAGGCGGCGACGACGGCAGCGCGGATGGCGACGGTGTCGGATGGCATTCACAGGGATTTCATTCACAGGGATTGCATTCACAGCTCTCGCTCCAGGAGAAGCTCAAGAAGGTGAGGTCCCAATTCGCCGACATTAGGAAGCAGGTCGGATTCGACTGACGGCGGCGCGGATTACATCCCTCATCACGCGGTGGAGTGCCAGTGCCAGAATCCCATCCAGACATCCAGACAGTCTATCACATGTATGGCGCGGCGTGCGCGTCTCCACAGACGTCAGACCAGGGTGCACGGGCTCTCACTCTGAAGGCCCACTCGGAACTCGGCGAGTCGTCACGCGCGCTCACAAGAGCTTTACGGCTCGGGTAGGATTCCTAGCGGTAAGAGGCGCAGGCGCAGTAATCTAGCTTGTTCTGCGTTGCGGTTTCTTACCTGTAACCTGGGGCCCCCGTCGAGTTCACAGCCAATGGTTATAATTCACAGGGTGGCTTCGTAGACTCTTCCCTAACCCGCCGTCGGGCCGGGAGTCCATGCCGCCGATGCCGCCGATGCCGTCGACGGTCACTAAGAAACACGTGAAGACTTTCACCAATAGTCGAGCTCTCCTCACCAATTGGCACACCGAAAGCTCGAGCACGGAGATGGTCAGGCACGAGGACCGTGCGGTGCACGCGGAAGAGGTTTCTGACCAGGTGCCACCAGCCTTCGTTGGGCGAAGTGGACGCAAGTATGGCGGCCGATCGTCGCTGCTTCGACTGACAGTGGATCAGGAGCCACGACGATGGGCAATCGCAACCAGGGAGTCCAGATTCTTCGAGCCTTTCATCCTCGTCTGCATCCTCGCCAACTGTGTCACCCTGGCGTGGCAGTCGCCACTCGACCCGTGCTGTACTCCAAAGGCAATTTTCATCCAAGTGTGCGATACCTCGTTCCTGATCATCTTCACGGTGGAGATGTTTCTCAAGATGCTTGCGTTCGGGCTCTACGCGCACAACGGGTGCGTCGCTGGAGGCTCGAACTCGGATCCGCTGCGCCCTGTCATTCGGCTGCTGACGGCAGATGTTCGGCCGTCCCCACTCTGGCAGCGCGTACCTCAAGGATCCATGGTGCCAGCTCGACTTTGTGATCGTCGCGGTCGCCTGGCTGTCTTTCTTTCCGTGGCTAGGTAACATGTCAGGCTTACTAGCAGTTCGTGTCTTGCGCCCACTTCGAGCGCTCAAATTCTTGCCTGGGATGCCACACATGGTCGGTTGGATTTTCGAGGCGCTGCCCGGCATCTTCACGCTAGGTGCACTGGCTGCCTTCATCTTCATCGTCTTTGGGGTGGTCGGCATGGATCTGTTCGAAGGCACCTTGCATTACCGGTGCGCCCTGCCTGGCTTCGCAGAGGCGATGCTCGCGCTCCGTAACGGCCATAGTAACGGCTCGTCGGGCAGCTCAGGCGAGCCACAACACGGCCATCGAGAGCTGACTGAGACGGCTCCGTCTCCGGCACGAAACGGTGGCCACCACATTGGACCACAAGCGCCGTGGGATACGGGGCTATTATGCAACCCGAGCTTGGCACTCAGCTGCGCGGCTGCTCCTAGTAACTCCAGCTGCTCGTATTTTGACCAGAACCCCCCTGGTGACTTTGCGTCGTTTGACTCGATCTTCCCGGCATTTCTGATCTTGTTCCAGCAGCTCACCGGGGATACGTGGCACCACGCGATGTACGAGGTGATGCTCGCCTACTCGCCTTTTGCCTCGATCTACTTCTTGTTCGCCATCAATGTCAACTTAATCATCATCGCCAACCTATTCGTCGCCATTATCTTTGTTGAAGTGGAAGCTTCGTCACACGACACCCATGCAAAGCAGAAGAGCGACGTTCAACGGCTAAATCTGCTAGACGATGAATTCGGCGAGGGTGGTGGCGGCGATGATGGTGGCGGCAATGGTGGTGGCGGCAATGGTGGTGGCGGCAATGGTGGTGGCGGCGGTGGCGACTCCGCACATGGCGGCTCCGAGGCTGATGGCTCCGAGGCTGGCGATTCCGAGGCTGGCGGTTCCGCATGTAGTGGCTACGCACCTGGTGCTTTCGAGGCTGGCGGCGCCGTACCTGGTGCTTCCGAGGCTGGCGGCGCCGTACCTGGTGCCTCCGAGGCTGGCGGCGCCGTACCTGGTGCTTCCGAGGCTGGCGGCTCCGGCAGAGCTGCCTCCGCCGCAGAAGGCGTTGGCTCTGCTGTGCAGACGCCATCACCGCCGCCATCACCGACCGCCATCGAGTTCCACATGGCCGACGAGGCTGACAAGGACGAGAAGCACACGCCTGGCCAAGGGGGTGCAGCCCCCCCAGGACCACACCCACCGGACATCAAGGTGGAAGGCGCCAGCAGCGCTCGTCTGGGCAGATGCCTTGAGCGTGTGGCCACTTCCAAAACTCTCTATCGGCTCGCTATGAGCGTCGTGCTCATTGATTTGGTGCTTGAGTGCATGGCCTACGACGACATGAGCGAAGAGTTCGCAAACGACCTTGAAACGGGCTCGAACGTGATCAACTGGATCTTCTTGACCGAGATGAGCCTCAAGCTTCTCGGCCTAGGGTGCCGCGGGTACTGGTGCGACAGATGGAACGTGCTGGACGGTGTTATCACCCTCGAGTCTATGGCGACGATGGAAGTGAAGGAGTTCTTTTTCCGGGGGGCGGCGAGTTCCGTCAGCCTCTCATACCTGCGCGTCCTACGCCTCCTTCGGCTGATCCGCATCCTGAGACTCCTACATGATTGGCAGACGTTCTATATGACCTTCACCACATTCGTGCGAGTGATCCCACAGCTGCGGAACCTCACCATCTTGATCCTCTCCTTCACGTTTGTATTCGCCTTGCTGGGCATGCAATTCTTCGGAGGGCTTTGGACGACCGAACGAGGCTACGAAGAGGGCCACATCTCGTGGTACGAAGATGGCCATGTCGAGTGTGTTGAGCGCGTCTGCCCCAGCGGGCTGCTCGAGAAGCCAGAATATCATTTCGACCACTGGTACATGGCGATGATCACCATCTTCATGCTGTCTACCGGCAAGTGGGTGCATGCAATGGAGCCGATTGCCGAAGCTGTGGGCTTGGGGTGTGGATTCTTCTTCGTCGGGGTCGTCGTGCTCGGCAAGTACATGCTGCTCAACTTCCTCATTTCTGTCATCATCGTCGAGTTTTCCATCACGAGCACCGAGCAAGCGATCAAGAAAGCCAAGAAACTACGAGAGGAGCGACGAGCCCGCAGAGAAGCCCGCAAAGCTCTGGCTGCTCAAGCCGCCGCCGCTCGAGCGGCCACCGAGGTCGAGCGACGAGCGTTGGCCACCCAAGGATCGGCCGCTCAAGGCTCAGCCGCTGCGTCACGTCCATGGCGACGCGTTCAACTTGCGAGTGCAGCTACTGAGGCTGAGCAGCTGCACATAGCAGTGAAGCCAGTCACGATGGAGTTGAGCACGACGGCTGTGAAGCCGTGGCCCCACGACTTTTCGCTCCTTTGCTTTCCGCCGGCACACCCGTTCCGTCGCTTCTGCCGCTCGCTCATCGCAAAGCCAGCGTTTGATCGCACGGTGAACGCGTTGATCTTGGTCTCCTCCATCTGCCTGGCCCTGGACTCGCCACTGAACGACCCGACGTCAGCTCTCACACTCAACCTGCAAATCTTCAACATTGTTGTTGCAATCCTCTTCTTCTTGGAGATGATGATCAAGGCCGTCGCCCTTGGCTTCGTGTCGGGCAACATGTCAATATGGAATCCACGCGATTTTTTCTCCTCGGGCAAGGAATCGTACCTGCATTCCCCTTGGAACATCCTGGATTTTGTCATCACGATCATTCTCATGATCATCGTGATTGACGAAGTCACACCAGGCAGCACCCCCGCCCTCCGTGCCCTTCGCATCTTGATGGTTTTCCGGCCTCTTCGGTTAATTCGACGCCATGCAGGCATGAAGCGCATCATCAATTCTCTCGCCAAAGTGATGCCCGCCATTCTCGAGATCTTTGGCATTTTTCTCGCCCTGCACCTAGTCTTCGCCGTCTGCGGCATGGATCTCTTCATGGGCAAGCTCGCGTACTGCTCAGACCCTTCCATATTGACGAAGGCAGAGTGCTTAGGCGGCGATGGCGATCACTCGCAGAACAGCAGTCACTCTCAGGAAGTCCCTCGCCGACTTCTGACGGCGCAGACTCCGGACGGCGCAGGTATCGTCCATAGTGGCGACCCCGCGCGGCCATTTAGACAGTGGACGAATGATATGGCCTCTTTTGACGATTTCGGCCGGGCAATGTTGATGCTCTACGTCACGTCCTCGGGCGACCATTGGGGAGACCAGATGTTCTCGATCATGGGTGTGGTCGGCAGGGGCCACGCTCCGATGCGCGACGATTTCTCGCCCAATGCGCTCTTCATGATCGCGTGGATTTTTTTCGGTTTCATCTTTGTGCGAAACCTGTTCGTTGGCGTCATTGCCGAGAGCTTCGCCCGGCAGCATCGCGAGGATAACCACGTTGCGACCATGACGCCCGAGCAGGACCAATGGGTAAAGACAGTCCGCGCCGTGATGAACGCCGCCCCCAAAAAAGGGGTGGCCCTGGGGAAACATCCCGTGCGCCGGGCGGTGAGCCTGCTGGTTACGTCCCCCCACTTCGACAACTTTATCCTTCTCACCGTCGTCGTCAACGTCCTCTTGATGACATTTGATGACAGCGAGGATGTGATATTCGCAAACAAGATCTTTGCATCCTTTTACTGCGTCGAGTCCGTCCTCAAGATCATTGGCTTCGGCCCCCGCTTCTACTTTACTGACCCGTGGTGCCGATTCGACTTCTTCCTCTTGTGCACCTCGCTCTTTCTGCTGTTTCCTCTCCATGTGCTCTTGGATCCGATGATCATGCGTATCTTCCGAATCCTACGCATCCTGCTCATCGTGCGCGTACCCCGGAAGTTCAGACGCTTCCGCGACCTCGTCCTGACCGTCGTCTACATGCTCCCCTCGATTCTCAATATCGGCATGCTGATCTCCATTCTCATGTACGTGTATGCCATTCTGGGTCGACAGCTCTTTGCACGCCTCGCGGGGCCCGAGGCGGGCGGGGGCGCGAATGGCGGGATTACGAATGAGCGCAACTTCCAGACGTTGGGCTCGTCGCTCTTGATCGTCTCCCAGGTGCTCACGGAGGATGGATGGTCGAAAGTGATGGCCGATTGCCTCCTCAATGACGACGAAAGGTTTAGCGGCATGTGCTCCTACGAAGTGGGGGATTGCGGCAGCGTTGTGGCAGTGCCATACTTCATCTCGTGCCACCTGTTCGGCTCCCTGGTACTGCTCAACATCCTCATCGCCTCAATCCTGGAGACTTACTCAGCACTGCACAGGTTGAAGCAGAACCTTTTGTCACCGATTGACGTCGAGGTCTTCACCAGGGTCTGGGCTAGCTGTGACCCGACCGCGAGTGGCTTCATCCTCGCCGCCGAGCTGCCCGAGCTGCTCGAGCGCCTTCGTGTACCTCTGGCGATCCCGAAGCGCTCTACCGATGGGCAGCGACCGACGTTGTCCCTCCAGATACCGCAGTACGAAGCGTTCGTGGCGTATCAGGATGTTCTGGTGTGGATCCTCGAGCACAACTACTTCCGCGCGAATGCCGGTAGCATCGACGAGGCAAACCTCCGCAGCATTGTAGACTCGTCGCAGCTGCACCACGCGTCCAACAAAGTGCCTCTTTCAGCGTCGGACAAGGAGCGAACGAAGAGAACGAAGAGAATGCGGCGGCGACAGATGGTGAGTGGCTGTGGCAATGCTTTCAATGTTGCCGTGAGTATCCATGACCAAGTTGGCACTGAACTGGCTCCAGCACCAGTATCGCTAGTCGCTGGTCAGGCTCCTCCTCGATCTGCGGGCGAAGGCAAGGTCGTTGCGCCGAGCAGGGAGAGCGTCATCACACATACGAGTGGAACATCCCTTACAGAAGTCGCATGGCATGAGGTATTGTGATGTCTGATGATGCCAGCTCGAGTTGTGAACGACGGAGATCACGCGTGCCTCTCCAGGGAGCTGCAGGAGTAGGAAGAGATTGGAATCGAGGTGTTGGCTGATCGTGCATGGGGGGTCCTACTGCCTGGGCAGGCGCTATGGTCGTGCGCAGGCTGACTGTTATATCTTTGTAGGGTACACGGCGCGTGCCGGCCGGCCGGGCGGATTGACCGTGACTGTCTCGCTGAGTCGCTGTCGCGCGCGGCCGCCCACATTGTGTCCAGAGTTAGTCAGTTAGTACTCAGTTAGGCACCCCAGGGCCCAGTGTCTGGCGACCGTCTGATGTGTGGCTGTCGGGGCCCCCGGGCCACGTTAGGTTAGTTTACGCGGTTTATACATTATAGCTTCTTCTCTCGCGCTCTCGACTTCCCTCTTGTGTACGAGACAGTTACGTGGTCGTACTTCTACTCGTAACCCAGAAGGGGCCGGGGCCGCGGAGCCAGGTCTCGTCTGGAGGTCTACTAAATTTTTCATGTTATTATCAATAAGGGCCCAACTCTACACCTGTTTGGGAATTGTATGCAGAATTTGGTTGACAACTTCGAATGGTTAACGAAACTCCGACAAGGTCCTCTTCCCGCAACTGACGGCCCCAGCTCTCGTGCTCTACATGTAAGGGTACCGGTAAGAAAGGGGGTTGGTTGCAAACATGTGTTTTGAGCCTGTGACTGAAGGTCTGCCCGGGCGCGGGTGGTGGGGCGACTGACGAAACTTGTTGCCTATCGCGGACGGGCCCCACGCACAGCTCTTCACGGCCGTCGACCCCGCTCCCGCTCGCCATGGAGGCGGTCGCACCGTTCACCGACCCGGACACCGGGCTCGTCGTCGCACCGCTCGACAAGGGCCGCGCGCTCGACCTCATCGACCACCTGCCGTGCGTCGTCCACCTGCTCAAGGAGTTCCGAATGAAGCGCGTCCAGGAGCTGCCGCAACTGAACCTGCACCTGAGTGGCAGCACGGACGCGTCTGGGAACGTCGTCGGCATGCTGCTCTCAAAGATCGATCACGGCCGGCGGGGCGTCATTACGCTCGACTGCCGCCTGCTGTGCGTCGCCAGCTCGAGAGAAGCTGGTGAGAAGCTGGCGCGCTGGGAGATCGTTCGCGCGCTGCTCATCCCGATGGCATCCATCGCGAAGGCCACCCGCGTGGTGGCGAGCGTCAACAAGAACGACGTGGAGGCGAAGAAGCTGTGGGCGGATCTCGGCTTCGGTTTTGTCCCAAGCGACGACCTTCACACTCTCAACGCCGTTCTCGACCCCATCGAACTCAACATCATTCACAAACCGCTCTCGCGAGTGGCGGCGGCCCCGGCGCCCGCTCCGGCGCCCGAAGCACTCATTCCACCCAAAACGAAGCGCGGCCGACCCTCGAAAACGGAGGGGGCGGCGCACGAGGTGGCCGAGAGCGCCAACGAGTCCTCATCCATGGGCCAAGGAGCCCAAGCAGAGCGGCGGACTGCCACAGCGGACGACGAGGCCGGCCGCCCCAAAGCTTGGGCAGGCAAGCCTGACGAACCTGACGAACCTGACGCCTCCAAAGCTTCAAGGAGGGAGCCGCGTCCGCAGCAGCCACAGCCGCCTCCGCCGCTGCCTTCAGCACTGCCGGCGCCTCCGGCGGCGCGTGGGCTGCGCCGGCCGCCGGCCGACAGTTCCGTCAGTGCCGTCAGTTCCGTCAATCAGTTCCGTCCGGCCGACGCGGCTTGGCTTGACCAGACGTCGCACTGCACGGAGGTGGGTCCGCCGACCGACGATGGCGGCGACTACGAAATGACGGACGTCTACATCCGGCGTACGTGCCCGTCAGCCGACTTGCCACACCTGGTTCGCGTGCCTAAGGGCGCCGTTCCGCCGCAGGGCACCGACTGGGTGCAAGTGCCCGAGGAAGAGCTCGAAAAAAGGAAGACGGTGCAGTGCACTCAGTGCGAGAGAGTGCTGCTCCTTGCGCGCGACCACGGTGCTGCTGTCGATGGGAGCCTTGGGTTTCTTTAAAAAATTAAAGGTGCTGCCGTGCATGCCATGGAGCATGCAAACGTTACGAAAATGTTTTGTCTTTGCGGAATTCTACGGCTCGTCACGTGTCTAATAATAGGAAACTTCACTATGAGGGCCATGGCCTGATGGACTTTGCTCTGCTTCTTCCGATGCGCTTGCTTCTATGTGTGCTTCGGCTATCGCCCACCGCTGGGCAGCATGACCATGGCCACGTTGAGCTTGAGGCACACCTTGCGGCCGTCAACGCAGAGTTCTTTGCTCGCTTTCCGCGTGGCGGCCATGAGGAGCGAGCACGCCGGTTTCAGGCGCAGACGGAAGCGATCAACGAGGGGAAGGCGGATCTGGAAGCGCGCGCGAACGAAGAGCTTTGGGCCAGGTTACCGCGGCTCGAGGAGGCATCGAGGAGGCGGCTCGATGATCATCGAACTGACAGGCACGCCCAGCTTGTGGCCCAGCTGCAAGAGCGAGAACGCCTTGCTCGTGCGCGTGCGAAGGAAAACGTTCAGCACACGCACCGCGACCGCTCGTTGCAGGCCAACAACCCGCCGCCACCGCCACCAGCTGAGTGGGATGAAGAGAGGGCGGTGCTCACGACATTCTACGAGACCATGGGTGGTGCTGCATGGCTCGCTCGTGCCAACTGGCTCAACGGCTACCCGTGCGATGGGCGCGTGTGGCAAGGAGTCTTGTGCTCCGCGCCCATCGTCGAACTCGCTCCGGTCGACTCGGCCGAGATTTTCGCCCCTGCCACGCCGCCGCCGGCGGCGCCACCACCGCAATCGCCCAGACTGCCTCAGATTCCGGCCGCTCGTGTCATCGGCCTTCTGCTCCGTAACATTTCTCTCGTGGGCACGCTGCCGAGTGAGCTCGGGCTCCTCAGCTACCTCTCCGACCTCCGGCTGCCCGACAACTCGATCAGCGGCTTCCTGCCGACGCAGTTGGGCCGCCTCGCCTTGACGAATCTCGACCTCTCCTCGAATCGGATCTCCGGCACTATGGACGGCGTTCTTGGGCTCCAGCCCATGCCCTTTGCCTTTGGGACTGGCGCCTCTCCCGCGCCACCCCCGCCATCGCCGGATGCGCCGCCGCTGTCCCTCACCCATCTGATTCTCAGCGACAATATGCTGAGCGGCTTCATCCCGCCGAGCCTGGGAGCACGCACCCAGCTGCGCACCTTCCTTGCCAGCCGGAACGCACAGCTCAGCGGCTCGCTCCCGGCATGGCTCGCGCCGCAGCTCGAGCAGCTGCAGCTCTCCAACACGCGCCTCTCTGGCACTCTCCCCACAGAGCTAGGCGCGATCAGCAACCTTCAGCACATGCGCGTCGAGAGAGCCTCGCTTACCGGCACGCTACCCACGCAGCTCGGCTTGTGCGCCGACCTCACGACGCTCTCGCTCGAATTCAACCTGATATCGGGCTCCATCCCGCTTGAGCTCGGCGGTGACTGCTCCAGGGCGTTCAGTTACGAGCTGCACGGCACCAGGCGGCTCGTACCTGGGACGGACCGATTTGAGGACGTGAGCTCCAACACCGATGGGCCGCGGGGATTGCACCACCCTTACCTCCGACCGCAGTTGCGATCGACGGCGGCGACGCTGCGCTTCCGTGGCAACCTGCTGACTACCAACGACCTGGCTGCGACAGTGCCCGTTGACATCCGAGATCTAACCTCTCACGACGTTTGCGCGTACGCCCGGGGGGCAATGAGCTATGCGGTGAGCTCTGCCGAAGGAAGCGACACAGTGGTCCTCCCAGGAACCATCTTCCGCAGCCCATCGCCTCGGGCGACGTTCAACGCGTTGGCGGGCTATCCGGACGCGAATCCCACCCAGGACGAGGTCCGCGCCTACCATATCGACCACCCCAATCTCTTTTTACTTTGAGGACGTCTGAGCCGTGTTCAGCCGAACGGAGCCGCAGAAGGAGGGTGAGTGTGGCGTAAGCAACGGTTCTTCCCCGATTCACGCTCACACCTCCAAACTTACGCTCTCGTCCGACAAGAACGGTCGCTTGGATGAAGAACGATAGGCCCATCGGTGTTGGCGCGCCCCGAAGTGTGTAGGTGAAGAACGCGATGGCGACGCTCTTCAACCCTGGCGCAGCCGAACTAGAGGAGGCCGCGCGTGACGTGCGTATCGGGGCAACGATACCCTCCGCGCGTCAGGGCTTGCAGCTGATCGAGTACACCTGCGTGCTCACTGGTGATCGGCTCTTCTCGAGCGCGTACCCCCACGAGCTCGTCGAGGATGGCCTTGTCTACCGAGTGCGCGGCTCCATGGAGGATGGCTTGAACACTCTGGCGATCGAGGCGTTCACGCTGCCGGCCGACGGCGAGCTCCCGTTGCGCGTCATCGATATCGTGCGCTGGGCTGGTCTTCGCCGTGTGCATCTCGACAAGCCAGGATTCGTCAAGCATTGGCAGCGGTACGTTGGCGCACTACAGCGGCACATTGAGCGCGCCGGTAGCGGTACCGGCGAAGAGAGCGTAGCCGCCGCGTCCAGCGCGCAGGCCCGTGCCGACCAGCTGCTCCTGCGTGCGCACACGTTTGCGCGCAAGCTGCAGCAAGGCTTCGACGAGCTCGACTTCCTGATGAGTGCTAGCGAGGCACCGCAAGGGCCACTTATCGTGCTGCACTACACGGACGACGATCCGCTCACGCCGTACTTCTACGTGCTGGCCGACGGTGTGGTGTTAAACGCAGCTAGGTGATGGTGGCGCCCTGTGCACGCGCCTCGCAGCTCAGGCGGTGGGTTCTCAGGGCGGGCGCGTTGCCCCGGGATCGCGGATGGTCGATGGTTGCTCTGGTACGCCTCGTTTTGCGCTATAGGAGAGTACACGTATACACCGTAGTCGAGGTAGGGAACCTCAACAGCTCAACTAACTTTCCCGTCCAGTTCAGTTCAGTTTCTTCGTGGTCCCCCCACGCTCACTCCACCGCCGTCTCAAAGGACGGCTCCGCTCCCCTCGGTCAACACAAGTACTGAGTACTCGCTCGCTCGGGCTACTCAATTCCGCTAGTGAGGTCGGTCTCTCCCAGCACACGGAGTGATCTCCGGTGCTCGCTGCCCTATACTACCGGGCGGGATTGTGACAGGCAATCAGGTGGGGGGTGGGGGGAGGGGTGGGGGGTGGGGTTTTGTCAACCGTCATCATATCTCTGCCGTCGTTGTCCTGCCGCTGCCTCTGCCGTCCGTGCGAGTGAAGCGCTTTTTTCAATCATGCCGATCATCTGCGGTCCGATCTTGATTTCTTCCGTTAGCCTGCCTGTCGCAGTTCTCGCGTCGGCGATGTGCGGTATCTTTTGCTGGCGCGGTCCCGTCCTGTGGCTGGTCTCGTCGTATGTGGCTATCCTGTTCCTTCTGCGCGCTCCGGCCAGGACCGCTGCAACGGGCCCGCTTGCCCCACTCGTCGGCGCTGTTGCGCGTGCCGCACGTTCTGGCGTCCGCGGATACGCGTCGAAATATGATTTTGGCATTTTCACGTCCCGGCGTGGAGGGCTACTATGCGTGCGACATCAGTGTCAAGGGTGGCGGCAAGAGTGGCTTTGTGAGCGGCGGCTTCCACAAACTCTTAGCGTCGTGCTGAGCATTTCCACGGCATTTTCACGTCCCGGCGTGGAGGGCTACTATGCGTGCGACATCAGTGTCAAGGGTGGCGGCAAGAGTGGCTTTTTTAGCGGCGGCTTCCACAAACTCTTAGCGTCGTGCTGAGCATTTCCACTCAAAAAGTTCCGAAACGCGAAAGTCTTGTGCAACGATTGGCCCTCTGGGAGGTCGCCGCGATACATTGAGGACAAGCGACACACGAAAATATGCCGAAGATCACGGGGCGCCTTCCGACCGAGTCTATCGATGCACTTCGCGACGCGCTGCAGGCCGCAGTGAAAGTGGCCGTGCGCACGGACCCGGACCAGACCGTGCACTGCCTCATTGGTGCGCACATGCTCGGGCTGTGGCCGAGCGACAGTGCGGTCATGCCGCCGCTGCCCGAGACCCTGGAGCGCGTGCGCGAAATCTCGTTCGTGGCCACGGCTGCGCTAAACACCGCGGCCGGCATGGCGTCACCACCCTCGGATCTCGTCCGATTTGTCGGCTCGGCTATCCTTGGTTCGACGCCGCAGCTGTGCTTCTACGAGCTGGGTTGGGGTGCGTCCGAGTACGCGACACTCGCGGCCGTGCTTCCGGGGTGCGTCGCGCTTGAGGAGCTCACGATCGCCGGCATGACGTTGAATGATGCGGATGCCGCAGCCATCGTGGAGGCTCTTCCCCTCGGAGTCAAATCTCTCAGCCTGTCGTGCGCGGGCCTACGCCGATGTCCTGACCTGTCAGCTCTTCCGACTTTGTGCGTGCTCTCACTGGGCGGGTGCCCCGACCTCGAAGAGCCGCCCGATGTCTCACCTCTCACCTTCCTCGAGCGCTTGGACTTGTTTGGATGCACGTCACTCGAGGCCTCTCCTGACGTGAGCACGCTCCAGTACATTCAGATTGTGAACCTTGCGGGCTGCACGAAGCTCGCGGGGCTTCCCGACGTGAGCGCGCCTCGTCGCCAAGGGTCGCTCCGCGCGCTCGTTGCGCCCACGCACTTGAAGGAGGAGGATGCTTGAGAGTGGGGATCATATCATATATCGACTAGCAACGGCTGTGCGAGAGGGGCGAGGAGGTGGCAAGCGCGAGAGAGGGGCGCGAGAAGACAGTTCGCAGTGTGCTTCGTTGATGTTTCGTATCGAGGTAATCCAAGCCGAGTGACCGAGACTACCTGCTCGACACACAAGCCGTTCCTTAAAGTTAAACGTTAGCCGTTCCTCTCGCAATACTCGTTAATACTCGGTGACCGACGCTTGAAGCAGAGTAACCTACATTCCGAGGGTACATCCTCCCGCCCTGCCAGCCCCGGCCCTCGGCGCGGCGCCATTGCCGATTGCGTCCGGCGCGCCCCGAAGTGTGTAGACTCGCCACCCGGACTTGCACCCGGAGACCCGGATGTCCCGAGACCAGCTTCTTAAAGATACCGCGACCAACGGCAATAATTATCTGATGCAACACGGACGCACTAAGTAATCTATGTATGGGTTGGGCGATGTGTTACATGTAATGGACTTCAGTTATCTGTGAATGTGTTGGGTCACGTCAAACCTTCACAGCGCGCCATGCGGCGTGCCGAGGCAAGCTCCGCGGACGGCCGCCCGGCCGCACAACTCGAGGCCCGTCGCAAGCCCCGTGGTATACGACGCCCATCAACAGGTTGTCGCCACCGTGCCTTGCTGGCTGGAGCCGGTTTGGTCACCTTGTGGCTCATCTTTGTCATCTCGAGCGTCCTGGTGCCTCCGTACACGGCACCAGCTCGCCGCACCGGTTCGCTGGTGCCATCACAGCCTTCGCCTGCCCCACCTCATCCCCCATCTCCAGCGACCGCTGCGGCAGGAGCAGCAGTGCAGCAGTTAGAAGCAGCGGTGCAGCAGTCGCCTTGCCCTCCGCCTTCATCGCAGCCACCGAATCTTCCGCCGCCTACTGAGACCTCGCCACCGCCTCCATTGCCGCCATCGCCTCCTTCCCCGCCATCGTCGTCACCCTCTCCTCCATCCCCGCCCTCGCCTCTGCCCTCACCACCGCCACCACCTCCGCCACCTCCACCACCTCCTCCGCCACCCGCCGGTATTTTGACCCTTTCCGAGATTCCTGGCTACGCCGGCACCGTCGTGGTTCAGTCGGCCTCCACCGGCCTATATTGGCATCTGCTCGCAGACGTGCCCACGCGCCGTGTCGTCGTGATGGCGAGCGGCTACACGGTGCCGGCAGCGGCGACCCATTTTGCGCTCAGCTGTGAAGGGAGCGCGCCGCTCAGTGTGGAGGTCGTCGCGGGTGCCACGGCTGGTGCCGGCTGCGCCCTGCTGGCTCTTCCGTCATTGTGGCCCTTGGGAATCCTCGATGCCGAGGCGGCGCCCAGCAGTCTCCAACCAGGGCTCCGTCGCCTCGGGCTCGAGATGCCTCCGCGGGGCTCCAACTCGTCCGAGATTAACTCCGAGATGCCTCCGCGGGGCCCCAACTCGTCCGAGATTAACTCCGAGATGCCTCCGCAGCTCCTCGAGTCGGATGCAACGGCAGCTGAGGTGCAGATGGCCGAGCAGCTGGCCCCCGTCGACGCGGCCGCCTTGGAGGAGCGGCTGCGTACGGCAGTGCGCTTCCGCTGGGCAGCCGTCCTCTTGGGCAAGGGGCTCTCAACGGCAACGGCCTCCTCCGCTGCTGCTGACGTGGCCTCGGCGGCGGCCTCGAGCCCGGCTGGACTGCAGCTGCATGCGACGTTGACGGCGGGCAGCGGCGGCGTTTTGTGCGTGGGCATGCGGCGACCGATGCATGTGCACGCCGTCAAGCCGTCGGCACGCCTAAGGACCGTGGCCGGTGGTCGTGGTGTAGCGGCAGAGAGCCCATGCGCCGCCCTACGTCTGCACACCGTGTTCGCGCCGCCTCGGCTGTCTGCGCCGATAGAGGCGGCGGCGGCTGAACGCACCGACCGCTTAGGAAGGATCGTTGCCGATGAGGGCCCGAGCACCGGCGGCATTGGCAGCGACGGTCGCCTCGATGGCTCCAACGCCGACCAAGAGCGCGACCATGTGGCTGACGAACCTAATGGCGACCATGTGGCTGACGAACCTAATGGCGACCGTGTGGCTGACGACGGTGCGCCGGCGGCGGCGCAGGGGCAGCCGTCACAGGTACCACGAAACTGGGCGCGCCCACCTCCGCGCCTCTCTCTGCGGCTGTTGCACTGGAATGTGCTGGACGGCTGCTCGCTCGCTCCGCACCGGCTGGGCGGCATCGGCCGATGGCTCATCTCGCGCGGCGTCGACGTGCTCAGCCTCAATGAGATGAATGGGTGGACGGACAGGCACTGGCCCGCGGCGGAACGCTCCCATGACCTTGGGATTGCCTACTTGTCTGATGGCCTCTAATGACCTCCGATTGTCTCCCTCATCAGCACCTTCGCCTTGCTCGCACGCTCCTGGGGGCTTCAATACTCGATCCTGCTTGAGACGAGCACCGGGTACCACCTCGGCGTTGCGTCGCGCGTGCCTATCGAGTTGGAGCATGCGATGAGAGGACCGCCATTCCACCACGGCTACGTGCTCGTGCGTGTGGGTGGCGTGCGCCTGTGCGTGACGCACCTCTCGCCGTTCAGCGCCGCGCACCGGCTGCGCGAGGCGCACGCCCTTCTCGCCCTTGAGCGCGCGGCATCGCCACGTCGCGGCTTTGTGCTCGTCGGTGACCTGAACTCCCTCTCCCCCCTCGATGCCGCCGAGCATGCGGCGAGCGGTCTGCTCACGACCCTCTCAGCCGACGCAGGCCTCACCCGCAAGTTCCTCGTTAGCACGCCCGCCCCGGTAGTCGGCACGGCCGCTGACGCCTCTTCGGAAGCCGCAACGCCCGCCGGCGGCGGAGGGATGATGGCAGCTCTCTTTGGCGGCGGTGGCGGCGACGAGGTCAGGGGTGTGCCAGCGCCGCCAAATCCTACGTTAGAGATCGATTACGCCCCTCTAGAAGCCTTCCTCGATAGCGGATTTGTGGACGCTGGCTACATCACGAGCGTCAGTGCGGCGAGCGCCGACGCTGTGAGCGCCCAACACGACGCCGAAGCTGTGAGCGGCGCGGAGGCGGCGGCGGCGGGTGGCGCCCAGGCAGCGGCGGCAGGCGGTGCCGGCGGCCGCCCTGGACCGGGGCTGCACAACCATTCGGTTCCCACGCTCGTCAATACGGATGTGATGCATGCGGCTCAGATGCGTCTTGACTACGCACTGCTCAGCCCAGCCCTCGCCCGGCGGTGCTCGGTGCGGAGCTGGCTGGCCAGGGACGAGCAGACGGAGAGGCTCTCCGACCACTACCCGCTGCTCACGGAGCTCGATTGCGACGACTGGTAGTGGTACTAGGTGACCTAGGGACCACACAGCGCCATGCGAATGGATTACTCTAGAGTTACAGTCGAGGAAGTTGCTTTTTCTTTGATATTCGAAATACGGTCAGGCAGCGAGGCCTGCGGCGAGTCGCGAGATACTGACTTTCATGGCCGGCAAGACGGCCGTTTTGGCGAGAACGAAGGTGCACACCGGTCGCCGACTGCGGTGCACACACCGGTCTGAGCCACACCGAGAATCACCACCATGTCGAGTTCAAGGCCGACATGGTGTTCGGATCGTCATTTGATTCATTCCCACAACACACCTGACACCAGCACGTACGAACGAGATCGCATGAGATCGCGCACACGTGAAGACCACACCTCGTACACGTTCAACACACTCGCTTCATTCTCATGCTCGCGAGTTGGAACGCGTACCGCGCTCACAGACACGGTTCTGAGTCGCCGTACCCCGGGTCAACCCCGGGTCAGAACCCGTGCAACCACGTCGCCTGACTGGCGCGTGGACCGTGGCGGACACACATACAACACACATACAACCATCGCGGCCAGACACTTCGCCCTCGCTCCTCGCACCTCGGGTCCGCTCGGCTCGGCACATCATTTACATAACCTCACTCGTCATCGCGGCTCCTCAAGCCTCATGCACCTCTCTCTCCGCGCTGGCGAGTCATGGCAACACAGGATCCGCCCGTGCCTCGGCATGCGGCCACATGAATCATGATTACGCACGACCACCTGTGTGCACAACAACGGCCTCTAGAGGCCGCCTACCGATCCCGTTCCGAGTATCGAGACAGCCCATAATGCTCGGAGCTCACGCATGCCATGCGGCCGGTGTAGAAGACTCGATGATCCAACTCATATGCCGCTGGATGTGCCCCGAGTCGCTCCACGTTTACCGCAGGATGGGCGTCGCCGAGCACGAAACCCTTATCCGGAAAGCATCCGGGTGTCACGTCGACTGCACTCAGTCGGTCAACATTCCAGTGGTTGTCTGTGACCGTGCTCATAACTGAAACACACAGGCACGCGTGGGCGTTTAGAATCATCCTGCAAATTCGCGAGCTTGAAGGAATGCACTGGCGATGGGGCAAGGGACGTGCCTCCCAGGGCATGGTGCCTCGGTCGGCTCGGTTTCGTGCAAGGCGCGACGGAGTACGTGAAATATGGGGCGACGAGCAGCGCAAAGGCCGACTGGCGAGAGCATGAGAAAAAAAGTGGCTCGACGACAAAACAGCAGCAGAATCCGACAGTATTTCGCCAAAGGTCGCGGCAAGACGAGAGTCCAGGCTTCTTGTCACTTACTCTGCATACGCACCATTCAGCACTGTCGTGTAGCTTGTCGAGATAAAACTGTTGACTCACGCATCGTGCACTTGGGACGTCCCTAAGCATATAAATGTCTGTCTTCCACATGGTCATCCCCGAGTGGCGGCTGCCTAATGCCATCGGCCAGGGAAGGGGAAAATGAGTAAATCGTCGCCAGGGATCCGAAGCTCCACACGTCGGTGGGCTTGGCTTTTGCGCCCGAGGTGAGCGCAAAGGCCTCGGGAGCCATGTAGGTCGGCGTGCCCGCTGGCCCCTCGGCCTGCCCGGCATACTTGGTGAGTTTGGTGCCAAAGTCCGCCACCTTGGCAACCCATTGCTCCGTGAGTAACACGTTGCCAGGATTAAGGCGCGATGGATCACGCCCTTTGCATGTAGGTACGCCATGCCCTTGGTCACATCGAGGGCGATCAACATCGGCTTCCGCGTGGGCAGCTGCAGCAGCTTGCGGACTCGCATCCTGCGCGCCTCGCGCATATCCACTGCGAGCGCGTGCTCGAGGTCCTCAGTCCTGAGGTGCAGGTGCTCGGCGCGCTTCTGATCAAAGTGGACCGCGATCGAGTCCTCGACGTCGGAGAGCAGCTGGACGACATCCTTCCGGTCGGCTTTCCCGGTGAAAAAGTTTGTCTTCGAGAGCAGTTTCTTCTTGCACTCGCGGAGGAGGCGCTCCGGCGACTGCGCGACCTCCACCACACACGGGGCGTCGATCACGTCGATGTTGATGAGCTTGGGACCGCTCGCCTCTACCGAGGCGAGGCGCTGCTTGAGCTCGTCCGAAAGCTCGCCGCGCCGCTGGACCTGGTTGTGCGGCCGGACCGCATACTGGACGAGCTTGAAGCCATCCTTCGTGCGAGTGCCTCTCGTATCCAGTTGCCCCACAGGACACTTTAGCGCATCCACGCTCACGCCATCGGCCCGCGGTCGCCCTCGTACCGTTGGTAAGCCAGCAGGTACTCGGGGTAGATGTACTCCGAGTGGAAGACGATGAACTCGCGGTAGCGCGCGGGTGGTGAGACGTCGGCAAGCAGCGAGTGGTAATGCACGGGCGGATAGACGCCGGCCGCCGTATCGAGCTCGCGGAACGAGATCGGGAACACGGGCCGACCCGTATCGGTACTCGTGGCATCCCGACCAGCCTGCTTTGTGCGCACGTGATGGCCGAGCGCCACGCGGCACACGAGGATGTAGAAGACCTTGCCTGGGTGGTGCGCGCCGTGCGCGTACAGCCGCTTGTGCACCTCCGAGCTCCCATCGCGCTGCGAATCCACCTTGGTGTACTGGTCATTCTTGCCCGCGTCCTCGGCCAGGTAGGAGCCATCGCCGTACGCGGCTCCGTACGCGGCTCCGGCGAAGCGCTCGTTCAAGCCCGTGGAGAGGATATTGATGAGCACGCCGGCGTTCGAGCCGTGCATCAGGAAGGCCTCATTGACGTCCGCGTGCAGTAGACCAGGTAGGGCGTCCGCTGCGCCGCGCGTAAGGGGTGGCGCGCCGCCCGCGGCTGTCACGCCCCCCTGCCGGATGCGCTTCATGTCGTTCATCACACCCTGTACACCGACCATGTACTTTTCCCACCGCAACGGGTTCTCAAGGCGCCACGCGCACGCGAGCTCCAGCCGGTCGTGCCTGGTGCCCCCCCGATCGGCACCGCTCTGTTTCAGCTTCACTGGGTCGGTCTGCAGCAGCCGCTCGAGTGCGGCCCAAGTGCTACGGTCGCACCCAGTGCGGTCGAGGGCGATCGCGGCGAAGCCATCCGGCGAACTGTTCGCAATGTGCTTCTCCCAGTAGTCGGGCATGGCGCGGGCCTTGGTGCGCGCGAGCAAAAGCTCATCGCGTTGCTTGGTGGCCTTGGCCTCTGCTCGCTCCGCCTCGGACTTTCTCTGCTCACACTCGAGCGCCACTCGCTTCTCCTCAGCTTCGAGCTCCTTGCGCTTGGCCTGCGCCTGTGCGCGCTGCTGCGCGGCCTCGCGGTCTGCCTCCGCGCGCACTGCCTTGGCGTCGCTCGTCAGCTTCGCCGCCGCCCGCGCCTTCGCCTCCGCCTCCGCCTCCTGCTTGCGCACTTTTGTCCACTCTTGTTCGAGGCGGCGCTGCTCACGCTGTATCTCGTTGAGCTTCGCCGCCGCTTCGAGCTCGCTCTGCTTAATTTTCGCCACTAGCGCCTCCTCTTGCTCCGCCTGCATGCGGCGCTGCTCGGCCTCACGATGGGCAGCCATGCGATGCACATGCGCTGCCTCCTGCTCGACGGCAGCCATCTGCTGCGCCGCCTCTTGTGACGCCTTGGCGGCCGCCTGCTGAGCCTTGGTGCTCACCTCGTGCGCCGCGGCCGTGTCGTGGAATGCGTGCCGAAGCGTCTGGCTCGCGCTCAGTCGCCGCGCGAGGGCCTCTTCGTTGGTCGCCGCGTCGGCAAGAAGGCTCTCGAGCAAGTGCGCCAAGTGCGCATCCACCTGATTCGCCCGGTCGCGCGACCACGAGCTGAGCTTGCGGCCGTCCTCGACTTCGAAGTGGCGGATGGCTTTATCCTGCTCCTCTTTAGTCGGTGGCAGGCAGCACGCGAAGAGGCAGCAGACGCCGTAGGAGAACATGTCGCCCATCGCGGTGGGTTTCGCGTCGCGGCCCTCTCTGCTTGCCTTGAGGATCTCGGGCGCCACGTAGAGCTCGGTGAAGGCGATGCCACCGCCCGTGCTCGACCTCAGGCTGCTGCGCGAGCCCATCGTTTGTTGGCGGCGCGCGGACTCGAAGTCGGCCAGGTGCGCCGTCGCGCTCGCGCCCACGAGCGCCACGAGGACATTCTCAAGCTTGACGTCGCCGTGCGCGAGGCCGTGGCTGTGCAGGTGGCGGAGCGCCTCGCACAGCTGCCCAAGCAGCACCTTGCGCTGCCAAATCCTGGGCTTCCTATTGCTCAGGTAGTTCAAACCCTGCTCCAACCAAGTCTGATCGGGAACGTCGCCGTTGAGCCACCTGAACATGTTGCCGCCATTGTAGTAGGGCAGCTGCACGTAGGCGGCGTAGCTCGGCTCGTAGACGACAAAGACGGCGTCGACGGAGGCGATGAACAGGCATTCTGAGAGCTGGCCGAGCAGTTTCACCTCTTTGAGCAGCGCCTTCCACTCAGATGCATCGCTCAGATTGTACTCCTTGAGCACACAGAGCTCAGCCTTAGCCTCGTCACCGGCGTAGCTCGCACGCCACACCTTGTGCCTCCCGTCCTTGGCGCTGATAAGTTTCATGTCGTCGTAGTGCGAGAGCTCGCGGTCGACGAGCACACGCCGCAGCTCGTCCGAGTCGACCCCCTCCGCCGCGTCCAGCTTGAGCAGCCGCTCCATCGCGAAGAGCTCCGGGAAGTGCGCGGCAGCCACCTGGGCCAGCCTAATGCGCTCGGCGTGCAGCGCGCGCTCGGCGCGCTGCACTGCACTTCGCGCTCGGCGGGTGGCCTCGATGGCTGCGTCTGTTGCACTCCCACGGCGCCTTTCATCTTTCTCTTTGGCTTGAAAGAGATCGAATGCTTTATGGGCGGCGAGCCATGCCTCATGCAGCTCGCGCAGCTTGTCGGTGCTTGGCCGTTCAGCGTGGCGGAGCAAGTCCTCTCGCTCCTCGTGCACTGTGCCGATCTCGAGCATGGGCAGCACATGATTGTGCAGACGCTCGAGCCACACCTGCTCGGCAAGCGTGAGCCCGCACTCCCCCTGCTGCTTCTGCTGCAACGCGGCCACCTCCTCGTTCAGGCTCCGCCGCTGCTCCTCGCCCTTGTCATGTGCGCTCAGCGCATCATCAAGCACACGGACCAAGGCGACGCGTGCCTTGTCTCGCGCCTTGGTGGCGTCGCACAGTGACTCGTCATCGTTGGTCGCCACTGCGGCCTTGAGGCGCACGCGGTCCTGCGCCTCGCAGAGCCACGCGCGGGCGTTGGCCATCTTTTCCAATTCCATCTTCCAGTGCCTCACCTCGGCCTCCGCCCTCTCGGCCGCTTCCCTCTCGGCCTCTGCCACGAGCTCTGCTTTCTTTTTCGCCTCCTCGGCCTCGGGCTTTGCTTTCCTCTTCACCTGCCTATGGGCGTGCCCCCCGTTCGCGCATCGTCCGCGGCCCTCTCCGCCGCCGCTCCCTCCGCCGTCTTGAGAGCGGCCGCCGTGGCCTCCCCCTTGGCCTCCCCCTTGGCCTCGCCCTTGGCCTCGCCCTTGGCCTCGCCCTTGGCCTCGCCCTTGGCCTCCCTTAGCCTCGAGCTCTGCTTTCCTCTTCGCCTCCTCCTCTGCCGCCCTCTCGGCCGCCGCCCTCTCGGCCGTCGCCACTTGCGGCATCTCAAAACCCTCCCTCGCCGCCGCCGTCTTCGACGAGCGGAGCATATCTTTACGATGGCGACGAAAGAGCATGAAGACGACGAGGGCAAGGGCGATCATAACGCCGATTACAGCGCCAACGATAAGCCCAGTTGCGCTGCTCGTCTCGAGTTCCGGTGGAAGCGACGGCGGGGCCGGCGGAAGGAATGGTGGCGATGGTGGCGATGGTGGCGATGGTGGCGGCGACGGCGGCGGCGGCGGCGGCGACGGCGACGGCGGCGGCGGCGGCGGCGACGGCGGCGGCGGCGACGGCGACGGCGGCGGCGGCGACGGCGGCGGCGGCGGAGACGGCGGCGGCGGTGAGGGCGGCGGAGGCGACGGCGCCTCGATCTCGAGGATATCGTAGGTCGAGATGACGTTGGAGATGTTCACCCCAAGGCCGCTGGAAAGCGATGCGGCGGTGAGCAAGCTGCTCGCTGGTGGCGGGGATATGAAGACGCGGAAGTCGAATATCATGCTGCCAGAGCGGACCTGTAGGACGACGCTGGACACAGGGACGCCGAGCAGCTGCGCCAGGAGCGCCCGGAAGTTGGCCACGGCTGCGGCATCAAAGTCCTCGGCGTTGCCCGCGAAGGCGAGCGCCAGGCTCAGCACCGGCCGGTACTGGGCACCGGGCTGGAGCGGCGGTGGTGGCGAGGGCGGCGGCGGCGAGGGCGGCGGCGAGGGCGGCGGCGGCGGAGACGGCGGCGGCGGTGAGGGCGGCGGAGGCGACGGCGCCTCGATCTCGAGGATATCGTAGGT
>Ga0210247_100839_pt1 | contig 27415 bp, 19 predicted proteins | sample ChrtobMetP3_16mM_FD_155449 | JGI IMG/M metagenome (GOLD analysis project Ga0210247, IMG submission 155449) | Chrysochromulina tobin associated microbial communities from unialgal haptophyte culture, Seattle, Washington, United States - P3_16mM | ecosystem: Host-associated > Algae > Haptophytes >... | reverse complement strand
GCGGGCTCGTCGGTGTAACCACCAGTGTAACCACCAGCGGGCTCGTCATCCCTCTAGTGAGCACGGGCGTCGCCGCCGCCGCCGCCGCCGCCGCCGCCGCCGCCGCCGCCGCCGCCGCCGCCCTTGGTGCGACCACCTCACCGGCACCGGCGCTAGTCGAACTGGCGTCGGGTAGCTTAGCGGCGCCGCGCCGCGGCGAGCTCATCTTCGAGTCGGTGAGCTTCACGTATCCGTCGCGCCCAACGCAGCGCGTGCTCTCGAAGCTGAGCCTACGCGTCCCCGGCGGGCAGCGCCTTGCGATCGTGGGCGGCTCGGGCAGTGGCAAGTCGACCATCTTTGCGCTCGCGCTGCGCTTCTATGCCGCGGGGCGCGGCCGCGTGCTGCTCGATGGTCAGGATGTCCTGACGATGGACGAGGCCGATCTCCGCCGCCAGATCGCGTGGGTGCAGCAGGAGCCTCCGCTATTTCCCAATACGACCGTGCGAGAGAACATCGCTTACGGGCTCGTCGACTGCCCGATGGAGCGCATCGAGGCGGCCGCCAAGGAGGCGAACGCGTACGAGTTCGTCATGGGACTTCCACAGGGCTTCGACACGCGCATCGGCGCCGCGGGAGCCTCGCTGAGCGGCGGGCAGAAGCAACGTGTTGCCCTCGCGCGGGCTCTCGTGCGTGACCCGTCGCTGCTGCTCCTCGACGAGGCCACGAGCGCACTCGACCCCGAGTCAGAGCAGCTTGTGGAAGCGGCGATCGCGCGCGCAGCCGCCGAGCGCACAGTGCTCTTCACGACGCACAAAGTCGCACAAGCGCGCAATGCCGACCGCATCATCGTGCTCGCGCACGGCGTGATCGTCGAGGAAGGATCCCATAATGAACTGCTGCGGCGCAACGGAGCGTATGCGCAGCTGGTGCGTGCCTCCAAGGGCGGCGGCGTGAGCGAGGCCGAGGCAGGTGCGCTCATCGACCAGGCGGCAGGCATCGTGGAGGAGGATCCACTGCCGCCAGAGCTCGCGATTGGGACGGTCTGACGCATTCGAGTGTCGTCGAAAGACATGCGATCTCAGCCAGAGCTCGAGATTGGGACGGTCTGACGCATTCGAGTTTCGTCGAAAGACATGGCTACCTGAGCCTACCCTTCCCAAACGATGGTCTTTCGTGTATCCGTGGCGACGGTTCGTCCGTGGAGCTTGCAACCGCAAAGTAAGGGCCTCTGTAGGCAGAACAGCGTGGTGCGTCGCGGACGGTGCGGAAAAGCGCGCTGCGCGGGAAGGCCGAAGCCGGCGCCCCCGCCGCGCCACTCGCGCGCGGTCCGGTCGCGGCCGTTTGCCCGTTTCCCACCCGGCAGCGTCACGGGTGCGGGCAGCGGCACTGCCCCCGCCCTTCGCGCGCGTCGGACGGTCCCACCGTGAGTGATGAAGCTCGTTGAAGCCTTGCGAACGCGAGTCGCGACCCGTCGAAAGCGTGCATGTGGGTTGCATGTCGTTTACTACGACTAGGTTCGACTACGGTCTACCGGCGCGGCGAGCGTCGGCCGTCGCGGTGCGTTCGAGGTTCGTCGTGTACGCTCTATACAGTCACGCAAGTGTAACTACGTATTTAACGCCCGGTCAAGTAGAACCTGGGATTAATACGACGCGAAACCCACGGAAAGTCAACCGAACGATCTAGTACCGCTACGAAGACGGGTCAATCCACAATAACGCGGGCGGAAGCGCGCGGAACAATCTTGCCATGAAGACGCGTCTGAACAATGCACACCGTGTCGATGGAGACACTCGGAGTCGGACTCAGACTCTCAGATATGCGCACCGGCGCATCCCTCGCGCCTCAGCGGCATGATTGTGCACTAATTGTGCACATCCGCACATGCGATACAAATCATCACGAACACATGCACACGAACACACAGGTGTAGAACCAGTGAAATACCTCCTCAGCTGTTCTCAGCTGTTGATCGACGTCATATGAGTGTGCAACGCGTGCTCCGATGGTGACCCTCTGACCGAGCAGTTGGCAAACCATAGCTCCCTTCCAGCGTCGCGCGTGGGGCTAAGCGGCTGCGGGAGCTGCAGCACGCGCTCCGCTTGGCTCGCAAACGAGGCATGCACCCAGAGCTGATCGCCGTAACAGCCGTGCTCGCCCACAAATAGGTACGAGTGCGCTCGCAGCCGCTCGCGCAGCGTGCTGCTCGGACGCTCAACCGTCAGGGAGAGGAAGGTAAATTGTGCGAATGGAAAGTTAGGTCCCAGGACACTCTCTTCCGCACCTTCGACATCGAGCGAAAGATAGTCGATGACGCTCGGCGCGTTCACGTAGCGCAGCAGGTCTTGGAGGGCGACGGTCACAAGCTGCTGCTCCCTCCAACCAGCTCGATTGGATCCAAGCTTGCCAGGCGTGGGATGGGTGGGATCCACTTGGAGCAACCCCACAACTGAGCCGAAGCCCGAACGTGTGTCAATTGCACTGTTGCTCATGGCGGTACTTCTAGCATGTACGGGCGTGGTGAAGGAGACCGTGTCCCCAGACTGGTCAGTTACGACCGCCTGTACGCAGCGGCACGTACGATACTTGATGGATTTCTGGAGCAGCTCTGCATTTGCATCGATGCAAACACCATTCCAGCCCAGATCTCGCTCCAGGGTGCGCGTGTTGGAGAGGTGTATAGGCTCGTTCGAGGCCAGGTCGATGAAGAACCCGCCGCGCTTAAGCCCATGAAGCTTTGCGATCGTCTTGTCCTGGCCAGACTGAGAGTGCCAAGAGCCCTTGGTATCGACCCCCTTCATGCCCTTAATCCCTGCTTTGGTCTTGGTCACCACTGTTTCGTGCGTGCCAACCCGAGCACTTTCGTACTGTTTCGTGCCGATGTACACTTCAATACTGCGGAAGCCAGCTGAGCTGTTGTTCGCGATATTCGCTGCTATTGTGATCAGCAGTGCGGCGGTCGCCAGAGGCATGATCACTTGTAAGATCACTTGTGTGCAAGGCACAGGAATTGCGATTCCTTGTTCCTGACTTGTTGCTGATGAGGTTTCGTTTCGGGCATTTGTAGTTCCACATGTCCTCAAAAAAAAGGTCGTGCTGCATGCGGCTCTTCGGACGCGCCTCCGAGATCGAACGTGTTTCTTGTCGACACCGGGAATTCGGAATACCCGGCTCGTCACGGGGTCATTGGTCATTGGTCATTGTAGCAGTGAGTGATTCTGAGTGAGTGAGTTTATATTGGGACACAGACACACCATGGAACAATACGGGGTTCGGGTCGAGATACCTACTGAGTTAAAGAGTACGCGGAAACACAGTACACGCTTAGTATGCCTGGGGGAGCCCCCCTCGCCACGTGTACGCTGCCTGTACTTGGCATGATGGGTTACTACTTACTTACTTAAAGAGTTACGCGGAATCTGCACTGCGCGAGATTTTGGCCTTCTGAGGGAAGGTTTCAACACTCAGGTAGTTGAACCCTAAGTATGGTGTTTCAACATAGTGGTGCGCGAGATTTTGACCTTGGGGGAGGGTTTCAACCCTCACTCCCGGTAGATGTTACTTGATGTTACCGTATAGCGTATATCATGCCGTATATATGGTTAATATGGTGTTTCAAGGATTCAACAATCAACATAGTGCTGCACGATATCGCGGACCGCGGCGCGACGCCCCGCGGCGTGGCGGTCAGCCCCTCTAACCGGATCGGTACGGGAACGGATTGTCGCCGTTAAATGTCGCTTTTGTCGGATTTCCGCGCTTTGTGGATGCGAGTTTGGCGGTTAGGCGTTAGCCGTGCATAGGGTGGGGGTAGCTTTTTCGGAGGGTCCGAAGCTTTTACCGTTTTACGAGAATCTCGCCAAGTGGCAACTTTTACCGCTATACGCCCATATCCTGTGAGTCACTTTTACCGTTTTACCGCAATCAAACACTGAGTGGACGGAGGCTCCATGTCCGAAGGAGTGCGTCTCGGTCGGGCACGCAATGCAGGAATACAGGACCGGTGAAGTCTCCTGTTCATGAATTACATTCACGCTCGGCGGTTTAAGCGAATTTTACTGGCGTGCTTTCAGTAAAAGTGGCTTTCACCCTGCTTTTACCCTGGATACGGAGGCACGAGGACTTTTACCGTTTTACGCGAATCATGTGCAGCTGCACACTTTTACCGTCTTACGCCAAAATGCCCTCACTTTTACCCTACCCCCACCCTATGTAGCCGTGTCGACGTGTATGACTTATGAGTTGTAATCGCGCGCTCGACTTCGGCCTTCGCGCACGAAACCAACAATTGGTAATGTGGTGGTACATTTCTTGCGGGTGTTTGATCATTGATGTTTCCTGTGAAAAGCGTTCCGGCACACAATTCCACACTTGCCGGACTTGGGCACATGTCTAGCGTAGGCCGTAGCCAGTGGGCGCGCGACCCACGCCATGCAACCCTGCAGCTATCTCCGAGAGGTGCCGCGGCACCACATGCTATGCAGGGGCCAACGCCGTCGGCCCATCGCCCCTAGCACATGCCGCGGCAAATGTGAGTGCGTGCCGCGCGGGCGTAGCGAGGGCGGATCGACCATGAAATAGATGCGTCACGATTCGCTGGATCAATTGTCCCATTCGCCTAGTTTGAGCTCAGCCTTGTTCTGGGCCGACAGGTTCCAAATCTCAACGACGCGCGTGCGGTTGCGCACGTACTCAGCATCCATGGCGGCCTTGGCGGCCGCTTGGTTCGCGCCTTGCTCGAGCGTCCGAAGCTCATCCTCCTTCGCGTCGAGCCGTGCCACACGAGCGTCGTGGGCCCCGTTCACCATGGCCATAGGGGCCTCCTTGTCCCCTAGCAGTGCGCGTGCGTCATCAGGCAAGTTGCTCGCGTTATCCGAGGCCACCCTCTCCAGCAGCTCGGTGCATGCCGCGATGACGCGCTCGTGGTAGGCTGCCTCGAGCTCGCGCAACTTGCCGGTGAAGACTTGCAACTCTTCCTGAGTGCGCTTCGAGAGCTCGTCAAACGAGGACTCGAATTTGGAGATGGCCTCGGCGTACCGTTCGGACGAGGACACCTCGAGATCCATCAGCCGCTCGAAGAGGGCATCGTTCGCCTTGTAGAGCATCTGAAGCGTCGCCGGTGGGATCTCGCCCCCGGCCTCGATCAACGACTGCTTCACGAGCGCGTTGTACTGCGCGATCTCCGCCTTGCTCTCCTCGGACGCCTCGGCCTTCGCGTACTCCATGGCAATGCTGAAGTCGTCCTTCTCCTTGTGCTTCGCGTCCTTGTGTAGCATGATCGTCGCGACGTAATCGGCAGCCAGTGCCTCCACCTGCTCGCGGAGCTGCTGGAGGGGCTCTTGGAAGGGTTGTAGCGAGCGCAGGCGCTCGCCGAAGTCCCCATCTCCTTTCATCATGATGTCCTCGAAGATGGTGTCCATGCCCCTCATATTCGCGCTCAGATGCAGCGCGACCCGCTTCGCCTTCTCCTCGTCCGCCACCGCCTGCGTCTCCTTATTCCCCTCGGTCTCGTCCAGTTCGAGGAGCTCGTCCTGGTACTGCTCCTTGGCAGACGAGACGGCCTGCTGATCGACGAGCCGGTAATCGAGATACTTGACGTGCTTCAAATGGGCCAGCACGTACCGCCGATACTCCTCCTCCTGGCAAAAGGGGTTCCCCACAAGATTGACGGCTTGAAGCTCCTCGAAGGGGCGCAGGTACATGATGTTATCCAACTGCGAGAGGAGGTTGTTGCCGACGGAAAGCACCTGCAGCTTCGATAGCGTGTCCATCCCACCGAGCTGCGTGATGCGGTTGGAGAAGAGCGAGAGTGAGGTCAGGCTCGTCAGGCTATCGAGGCCGGCAATCTCGCTGATGTTGTTGAAGGAGAGGTCTAGCTGCGTCAGAGACGTAAGGTGCGAGAGGTTCTCAATCTTCTCGATGATGTTGTTATCGAGCTGCAGCTTGACGAGCTTATCGAATCCCACCAAGTTGTCCATCTTCAAGAGGTTCTGGTACGAGAGACGCAAGAGCTGCACGTCGCGGAAGGCAATCGAATCCTTTTTGGCTTCGTACTCCTTGCCGGCGGCACCCGTCTTCAGAGAGCCGATGCATTTCCGACATAGATCTTCATCGATCACAGCCGGCGGCGACGCGAGGATGATCGACATCGGATCGGCACCGGATCGGGCCCAACGAGCAGGCCGACAGCGTCGCGTGCAGAGCCGCGCCCTCCACCCTCGCAACTGCAGGACGGCGCTGTCTTGGTTTTGAACTAGGAATGTGAATGCTTCCTGGATATCGACACTTTTCGGTTCCTTGATTTGTGCCAATAAATAAATAATTTCGCGTCAAGATTGAAATACCACGCGACATTCCGCAACGGCGCTTCGATGGCTGAGCGCGCGAGGGCTTCAGCCAGGGACGATGTGTCGCACGGCGCTGGCGCCTTTCTCAACGACGTGCGCTCCCAGATCTCTGACTCGGCAGAGTTCCGCTCGCTGGCGGGCGCGCTCTACAGCGGCGTGCGAGACAATCTCCGTGAGGTGGGCCAGCCGAGCTTTGGCAAGCTCTCGCAGGCTGAGCAGGAGGCGCTCGTGAACCGCGTGCGCACGCAGCTGCTTGGGACCGAGGTCTACGCCCGCTGCCGTGACGCGACCTGGCGCGCTCTCGATGCAGCGCTCGACGGCGCCTCCGAATCGCTGGTCTCCAAGCGCGGCGGCAACATGGGTGGCCGGCGTGGCCCGGGCCCGACGTGGCCGACGCAAAATGCGGACGACGACGAGGGCGATGAAGGTTCGATAGGCGTCCAGCGCAGTTCGACCAAGGTCGGCGCGATCCTCGAGTTGGCGAGTGTGAGCGCCTCGTCGCTGCTCGACCGCTGGCCAGCGGCGCAGGACGAGCTGCTCTGGCTCCTCAACACGGAGCTGCCCACGGCGCTGCGGCACTCGATGTGGCACCTCAAGCTGCGCGCACCCGCCGCGCGCGCCGAGTACGAGCGCAAGCGCTCCGAGTCGGTCTTTGCCACCCTCTCGCTGCGCGACGGCGCCATCAGCCAAGGCTGCCAAGCGACGTTGCAGCGGATCGCGCCGCAGCTGCTGAGCCAACTCAACTTCCACAAGACCTGCCTCTCGTACGCGGACTCGCTGCGCCCGCTGCCGCCGGCGCCGAGCGGCTGGCCCTCGACCATCCTCGACGCCTCCTCGGGCGCCCACGACGGCGCGGCGGCCACGGGTGGCGACGGCGCCCGCGACGGCGCCAAGGGCGGTGCCGGCGGCGCCAAGGGCAGCGCCGGCGCCATCCACACAGCGCCCCTCGAGTCCTTCTGGGGTGTGCCGCTGCTGCGCGTCTTCGTGGGCAGTGCGAACGCCACGCGCTCCGCGGCCGAGCAGGCGGAGCTCGAGGCGACGTTAATTGAGCACTTCATCGCCCTCGTGGCGATGCCCAAGCCTCTCTTAGGGCTTGCGGCGGACAAGAAAGGAGGCAAGGCGGACAAGAAAGGCAAGGCAGCGCTCGGGCCTTCCTCGGCAGAGGCACTGCTCGGCACGGTCGACGAGGAGCTCGCCAGCAAGCTCGTTGGCATGCTCGGCATCACCGGCATCGACGCCGTCCTGCTCCCGTATGCGCAGCGTCTCGCGGTAGGCTTCTTCTCACTCGGACTGCCTATGATTGTCTCTGATTGCGTCTGAGGGGCTCTTGATTGCCTCCCTCATCAGGTGGGCTTCTTCTCCCTCGGACTGCCTCTGATTGTCTCTGATTGCGTCTGATGGACTATTGATTGCCTCCCTCATCAGGTGGGCTTCTTCTCCCTCGAAGTGGCCACCTTCGTCTGGGACTTATGCCTCCTCGCCGGCTGGTCGGCGCTGCAGCCGGCGCTCTGCTCGGCGCTCATCTGCTTGCGCGAGTCGCTCATCACGTGCGCAAGCGCCACGGAGGTCAAGCTCATCCTCGCCGCGCAAGGACCCCAGATTACAATCTCCCAATTGCAGCGCATGCTCACCGCTCACTTCATGGCAGGCATCCGGAAGGAACTCGCGGCGCCGCCGCCACAGCAGGCCTTTGAGCTCACGCCTGGCGGCTCGTGGAGCTAGTTACCGCAGGCTGTGCCTACGCATCGATGTGGTGCGCGTGCGCGGACGCGGTGCGCGATGCTGGGGAAGTCAGTGGGGAAGTGCGGTTCACACCGTGACACACCGCGGTCGTACCGATTGCGTCGCCCCCACCGTGGAGGCTGAAGCGGAGCGGCCGCGCGCACCGCGCGCGGCCGCGCCTCTCGCGGTCGCGCCCGTTCTGGAGGCGCTTAAGGAGCTAGAGGAGGCGCGACGAAAGGTGCGAGAGACCCGGGGGTCAAAGACTCCCAACTACAACTAGAGGATTATAGACTGTGCAAAACGACGCGTCGAGATCAACTCATAATTTTGCGTCGATCGACAGCGGCGGAGAGAGTTACCGCGGCTTTGGGCAGCCAAGACACCGAACATTGACACGTTGCCGCCCCGGCAGCGGGGACACCTATTTTAATCATGACTGTGGTCGTGCCAAGAACCGTCCACTGCCATCGCGGTGACGGCACTGGCCCACTGCGACGTGTGGGCACCGGAGAGCCGTTGCGAGCTCATCAGAGCGGTACGAAGTGTGCGAGGTTGAGGGCGCCGAGGAAGAGGCAGAAGATGGTCGGGATTGTGAGCCAGGTCCATACGGGCCAGAAGGCCACTGTGAACGCTACGAGGCTGCTGACGGCGCATATGGTAGCCACGGGAATGGCGCGCGGACTGTAGTCCTCCCATTCGCCCGGAAATTTGAGAATGTACTTGACCCACAGGATGAGGTAGCCGGCCACCAGGCACCAGCCGCCAAAGCCGGCGAGACCAACGTTGAAGGAGAAGCTGCGGTCAGGACGTGCGTGACGCTGTGGTCAATCTTGGATCAGGGTTCGAGGCGTGGCCTGCAATGCACAGTGCGCGCGCGTTTACCGATTGAGCTGTCGCTTCTCGTCGTGCGGCGGATGGCCGTCCAGGATCACCTCGTAGATCTCCGTGTAAGCGCAGATGAAGGATGCGATCACAATCCATAGCAGCGCGTGCAGCTTTGCGAGGATGTAGGCGAGCCACTGATCGGTCTTGCTCTTGTACTCCTCTTCATCATCGTAGTCCGCGCCCGCGGATAGCGGTTTGAGCTCAACGGATGCGTATTTCTTTCGCTCGCGCGGGACGCTTGACGCCATGTTTTTGCGAAGTGCCACGACGACGCTCGAACGGCGCGCGACTGCCCGCCTAAACGGCAGGCACCTTTACGTACACCAGACGTTCCTACTCAAACCCACTTGGGGTTTTTCACAGTCCACTTCACGCCCGAGAGCCCCCCGAGTCGATCGAGCAACGCCCATTCGGACGAGGAGGATGCCAGGCTCGACAACGAGCCAGGTTTCATCGACGAGCAGCGTGACGACGATCAGCACAGCGTCGCGCGTGGTGCGACCCATTCGTCACCATGCAGTTGAGCCGGGTTGGGCGCGAGCAGGCAATGGGCCACTCTACATTGGCCCATGGCAGGAGTTTGCGCTCAGCCGCGCTCTCAACCAACGCCCGAGGCGCGGCGGTGGCGCATCGAACACATTCGCGGCACCATTCGACCCGACATGCTCCGAAGCCTCGTCCACCGCCTCGGGCTTCTCTGCAGCCAGCAGCGCCTCCACGCGACCAGCCGATGGCCCGGAAGAGCTCGCCCAGTTCGTCGCGGCGTTCAAGGAGATGGCGAGCACGATGGACGAGGAGGGCGCGCGCAACCTTCTCATGTGGTCGCCTCTATTCATGCCGACGGTCGAGAATCTGATGAAGAACAGCTCGCGCAGCATGGGCGGACCCGCGCGCAAGCCACGTCTCAAGGCTGGCATGCCGCGCGAGGTGACGCACCCGGCTCCAAACGCACAGGCCGACGCTGCAGCGGCGCAGCGACAGGCGCACATGGCCAAGCTGCAGGCGCTCTACATGACAGGCGCAGTGCCGCCGCCGCCACACGAGACACGCATGCCGCCGCTGCATTCGGCGGTGCCGCCGCAGCATTCAGCCTGTCCTGGTGGGTATGGTTCGGCGTTGACACCCGAGATGCACATCTCCGCAGCGGGATCGACCACAAGCTACGTGGATATTTACCCGCGGCGTACCCCGCCACGGGCAGCATGCGTATCCGCCCTCAACGCCGGCCTCAATGACGACTGGGAAGAGGAGGTCGACGACCTGCTCACATGGACGACTCAACTTCCTACACCCGACTTGTAAGCGCGCGACCCGGCGGGTGGCGCGTGTAAGGTATTTCAGAAGAAACAAATGATACATTCAACGTGGCACCAACCATCCAACGTTAGAGCAGATATAGATGATATAGGTCGGGGGCCCGCTCGTGCTGGCTGCCGGGCCGGGGACAGAACACGTACCGACGTCGACGAGCGCGCCGAGCGGGGCCGGGCGCGGTCGGTGCGAGCGCGGCGAGGACGAGCTGGTCGAGCGCGTGCGGCGTGGCGGCTGGCGCTGACGGAGGAATGGCGTGCGGTGGCTCTTCTCGCCCTAAAGGGACCTCCCAACCGAACCGCCTGCGCCGCCGCCAGGCCACTACCAGGCCTCTGCGCTCAGCGCGCGGCGCGTACAGGGTATCCGAACTCTCTCTGCCAGCGCCATCTGGCGGCTCACAAGGCGTCGTTGGGCAGCGCACGACGTTCACCACCCAACGTGAGTCGCAATGAGCGCGTCAAGTTGTCACGGCATGCACGTATGTCTCTTCGGCACGACACGCGCGAGATCGTGACCTGCGGCTCGAAGATGTGAAGCATTTCCTCGGAGGCAACGGCCAAGCCTCCGTCATCGCCGTCGCCGCCGTCGCCGCCGTCGCCCCCGTCGCCACCCATACCTCCCATACCTCCCATGCCACCCATACCTCCCATACCTCCCATGCCGCCCGCGAACCGCCCAGAGCCTCTGTGGAAGTACGCGACCCGTGCACCGCCCACCGCTTCCAGTGCGCTCCGCACGTCAACGCGATCCATCGACGCTCCCGAACCGCTCCCAAAGTGCGACGCTCGCGACGACGCTCGCCCAAAGGTGCGCTCGTCGCTCGCCGCAGCGCTCGTACCGTCCACGCCCCGAATGTCGGGCGCAGGACAGCTTGGCCCATCAGCGCCTGCGCTGCTGCTGCCGCCACTCCCGGCAAAACGACCCTTAGTACAACGGCGACTGCTGATCCATACGCAAGGCTTCGACTCGGTGTGCGCGAGGTGGCACTCGACCTCGTTGGCGATGGACGAGCACCAGCCTGTCTGTTGGCTCACCATCTTGCAGCCACCGCCCGCGCAGCAGCCCGCGGCGGCACCTCCGCCTCCACCTCCTCCGCCTCCTCCGCCTCCTCCGCCTCCACCACCACCGCCCGGCAGTAGCGCGAGCGGAAGCGGCGGCCCGAGGAGCTCGTCGAGCGCGATCCGAAAGAAGAGGAAGCGCGAGGCCGTTGGGCACACGCAGGGCAGCATCGGTGCATTGGTCTCGTGGCGCAGGAGCCGTTTCACAAAGTGAATGAACACTTCCGTCGCGGACCGCCCAGCTGCCCACCGATGCCACTGGGCCAGCAGGGCGGCCCGCGGCGGTAGCGTCGAGGTGACGGAGGCGTAGATGGAGCGCCAGGTGCAGAGCTCGCGCTGTTGGAACGAGTCGCGCGAGCAATCAGGACGCACTCAAGGCACGATCAGGACGCACTCAGGACGCACTCAGGGCGCGCTCAGGACGCACTCAGGGCGCACTCAGGGCGCACTCAGGGCGCACTCAGGGCGCAATCAGGTCGCAATCAGGTCGCAATCAGGGCGCAACCAAGGCGCACTCAGCGTACCTGCTGGCACGAGTCGATGGGCGGCGCCGCCATCGCCCATCCTCTGCGCGCGCATCGCTTCCCGGTTCGGTTGTAGCGCACGCACACCTTGCGCCCGAACGGCATCAGAGCATCGGGGTGCGGCTCGAGCCGCCGATCTCGCACGGACGCGTACGAGGCGCAGCCGAAGCTGTCGTTCACGAAGCCCTCCGAGACGGCGCGTGCCACGTCCGCTGACGCGCCGTCGTGAAGCAGCAGCACGAGGTCGAGAGGCCGCGGCGTTGTCTTCGGACGCGCCTCTGGTGGCAGGAGCGGAGCATACTCGACGAAGGCGGTGGGCATCCACGGCTTGCGTTCTCCGGTGTAGTGGAGCACAGCGGCGCGTTCGATACGGCGCGCGCCTACGAGGTGGATCATCTCATGCATCGGGATGTGGCCTAAGCCATCCAACTGCACCCAGCCGCCATGCCCATCGTCGCCACCGACGATGCCACCACCGACGCCACCGACACCACCGGTGCCCATGCCCTCCGTCACGGCGTGCTGTCCAAAGCATTGCACCTTGCCTTGGTAGACGAGGTACGCCACGCCTAGGCCATACAGGAGCGAATCGGGCGCCACGACTCGCTCGGTCAGCAGCTGTGCCGCCACACGCTCAAACCGTGCAGCGAGTCGGTGCTCGCGATGGCGCTTGAGCTCAAGGAGCGTCGCCCCGAAGTTCCACACGGTGTGGTCCCTCTGGATGGGCGCCTGCAGCGCGCGGCCGAGGGGTGCCCAGTGCGCCGGCTGCAGCCCGTGCTCGGACCGCCCAAACCAGGCCGAGTAGTTCTCGTGCGAGATGGACCATCCTACACACCTGATGAGGGACGCAATCAGATGCAATCAGAGGTCATCAGCGGCGAGAGCGAGATGGACCATCCTACACACCGCCGGCTCCATGCGAACGTATCGCAGTTGGCCGCCAGCAGCGTCCCCGGCTGCTCCAATGGCAGCTCGAGGAGGTGCCGCAGGCTGCGGCGCACGACGACGTCGTCGTCGAGCAGCACGATGCGCGCCGTCTGTGCGAGGAGCGGCAGCTCCGCGAGGAAGAAGCGCAGGTGGTTGAGGCACAGCGCGTGCTTGATGTGACGCGAGGCGGGCTGCACTAGCGTCGGTCCTGAGTGCCGTCCTGTGGGCGCCGCGAGTGCAGACGCGTTGCGATCGAGGGTGCACACACTCCGTGGGGCAAAGCCACGCGCTTCGAGCACTCGGACGACGTCCGAAGCCAGGAGCGGCAGCAGACGGCACGACTCGAAGCGAGGCTGCAGTCCCACTTGTGGGGCGGTCGACACGAACAGCAAGTCCACCTCGTCCTTCTGCCTGCATAGGCTGCGAAGGGTCACCTCTGCAGCCCGTTCGAACCGGTCACTCAGCATGACGGCGAGCGGCCGCTGGCCGCGGAGCCGCTCGCACGCGGCGTGGTTGTCGGAGCATGCGGCAGGGTGGTCGGTGCACCTCCTCCCTGGCACGCTGGCATCGCACCACCACCCCTGCCCTCCCGCGTGGATCGACGGCTCCGAGGCTGCGCGCATCTTGTTGAACCCAAACAAGCCGACTAACACGGTGCTGACAAGTAGAAGTAGGCGGCAGCGCGGGGCTTGAGCGCGCGTCGTCACCTTGGTGGACGCTTGGTCGACCGCGAGCCTCCACTTGGCGCGCCCGTCGTCGGTGTCGCGACTAGAAGTGGACGCTGCGCGCCGCAGTCTGCTAGACTTGGTGGATCCGAGGAGCGCTGGCACGATGAGAGTCGATCCGCCGATCGTGAGAGAGGCACCTCGCGATCGCGCAAGGTCCCATGTGGTTGTGGAGGAGGACTGCCATTTTCAGACCGAGGTGTGAATAGGAGAGACTGACTGTGGACAGAACCGACCTCACATCTCAGCGCACGAGCACACGACATTTCGACACACTGCTCGGGACGTCGTAGTGAGCGCACACATCTCCGATCTCGCGACTTCCCGAGGTAATATGCCGCTGGGTCACGCCGCGCCCCCATACAGGCTGTTTCGTAGTCGCCGCGGCGAGCAGGAGGGATCGACGCTTTTGCCCATATATTACATCCAATCTTGTGAGGGGAGATTGGAGGCCGCGCCTCCGCACCAGAGACACGTCTGCCGACCGCCGCCTTCGCGTCCATGCCGCAGCGGCATCGCGTCACGCCGCTTCCCTCTCGACACCCCAGAACAACAAGAGCCGCCACCGTCGTCCTTTCCGGGGCGCCAAGCGAGCTCACCAGCGAGCTCATCAGCCATGGATCTTGATCGGCTTGTCGGCGTAACCACCCCTGCTTGCATTCTTTTTGCGACCGGCTCCGGGCGAGTGGGCGTGCTCAAGGCCAAGATAGTCGTCCCAGTTGCCATAGTTGTCGTGCTTGCGGAAGCGGTTTTTGACGATCTCGTCGTCCTCGAGATACTCGACCCGCCCAAAGGAGATGACGGCGAGCTTCCACTTCGCGAGCTCCTCGTCGCTCAGGCTGAGCTTTGCCTGGATGCGCGTACGCACCGAGGCCGTCGTCTCGGCCTCGCCAAGGAGCAAGAGGAAGGGGTCGCCGAAGTTGTGCGTCATGTTCATGCGAGAATCGCGATGGAAGTGGCGCACATGCACTAGCTTGTCCTCGGGCCCGGCCCGTAGCTCTTCCTCGGGGATCTTCTCCGCGCGGATCGTCCAGTATTGATCGTTGATCGAGTCGATGTCGTCCGACTCCGCGAAGATTTTGTATATCCGGTGGTTGAAGACCTCCATCAATCGCACACGGCGCGGCGCGAGCGCGAGCGGGTGCGCCTGCGCCGCCGCCTGCGCCGCCTGCGCCGCCCCCGCCGCGCCCTCCACATCGCTTGCGGGCAGCTTGCTCAGCTCGAGCACGAGCGCGTCAATCGCCTGCCCCACGTTGCTCTCCTTGTGCAGCAGCAGGTTCACCGTGCACACCTCCTCCGAGGCGCCGTTGTGCCACGAGACTTTGAGCGCCTTTTTGGACTCGTACTCCTGCAGCGGGATCTCGAGCGCCTCGTAGAAGAGCTGATCGGTCGACTTTTGCATCGATGTGAGCATCTCCTCGAGCGTGCTGACGCCGCGGAACTTGACAGGCTGCGGCTTGGGCAGGTCGGAGAAGGGATTGTGCATCGTGAGCCGCAGGTGGTCGGCCCGCAGCGACAGCGCCTGCCCGATGCGACCGGTGACCTGGTCGTACGTCCAGCGCTTATCCATCGCAATCTGGATCGCGCGCTCCTTCTCGCGCACGCCCTGTCCTCGTTGCTGCTGCGGCGGCAGCTTGCGCACGTGCACAACCACGCGGTTCTTGACGTGCTCAAAAAACTGGCTGATGGTCAGCAGCGGGTCGCGCTCGCTCTCGAGGACGACATTGCGCGGCGGCGACTTCGCAGCCGCGGTGGTGACCAACGCACCGTCGCCGCTACCCTCGGCCATGTCCACGTCGGCGGGCACGGCTGCAGGCACGGGCGGAGGCGGCACCATGGGACGTGCCAACTGATACACAAGGATGTCGCCGCTCTGCAGCTCGCAATCCTTGAGGCTCTTGCCATGGACGATGGGCTCGAAGCGCACTGAGGTCTCAAACTCGACCTCCTCGTACACGACAAGCTCAGCCTCGGCCGAAAGCCCCTTGGCCTGGCGCAGCACGGGCAGCAGATCCGACAGCGTGTCGTGGCTGCTCGCCACGTGCGTGCACACGAAGGAGAGCTGCTCGCCCGCCGGCTCGTAAAACTTGAGGAACAGGAGCAGCTGGTCGGCGCCGAGCAGCGGATAGCCCTCCTCATCGGGCGCGACCGCATCGGGAGGGGGGATCTCGAACGGCATCGGGCGCGTCGTCACGGGCTCGAGGTAGAGCCGCAGCTCTGCTTGGAACTTGCCCGCGGGTGGCGGGTGGTCCTCCTTCACGTCCATCATGGCCACGTGGTCGTCATATTCCTGCTGCAGTGGCCGATCGGGCCGGAAAGTGTGGTTTTGCCGGCGTGCCCACATCCACAGCCGCTGCTCCGAGGGCCGCACGCCCGTCATGCGCCAGATCTCGTGCTTGAGCTGCAGCACCGTGTGCTCTTTCTTGATCCGGAGCGTCGCCACATTATCAGGGTTGACGAGGTCGAAGAAGCGTTCGGTGCCGATCTGCGCCTTCAGATCAGCGCTCGTGGCGACGCGTATCACAGTGTACAGGTGCGCCTCGAGTCTCTCCTTCTTCTTGCGCGTCTTCTCCTCTTGCTCCTTTTCGAGCGTGTGCCGCAGGTGCGCGGCGATGTCATCAGCGGTCACGTCAATGTTGATGTCGCCGATTGCGGACTCGCGCACGTACACAAGCATGTACGCGGACGAGATCTTCGGATACTTCCATTGGGGCGTGTGCCCCGGGGCCGTGTGATGCTCGAGCCCGCCGTACTGCCCCTCGACCGCCTCCTTCTCCTTCACCTTGGTCACGCGCTCGTCGTCAAACTTAAACCACTGCTCCACGCCGAGCGGCCGAATGTAGGCATAGTAATGGCCGCCGTTGGGCCCTCCTGAGTGCACGAGCACCGAGTGCAAGTGGTACAGGTTGCGCACGGTCGGGTCGGCGTCCTCGGTGAAGTACTTGCGCCCCTCGCGGTCCATATCGAGCGTCGTCGGGAACTCGAAGCGCTCGTTGATCTTGGCCATCTGATCGGTGGTAAAGTCGTACTCAAAGCGGCGCAGATGCAGCGCGAGCACGGGCGGCATCGACGTGAACGCGACGCCCTTTTTGGCGTCCTGCTTGCCGTGCTTGTCCGAGTAGTACTGATTGTCGCCGTCGAGGGTCTCTTCCTTGACGTACTCGTCGAGCGAGTCGTACAAGGTCTTGCACCCCTTGACAGGCATCTGCAGGTCGTAAAAGTCCTCATCGCGCGTCGACTTGTCCTCTACGTTGATGCATGCGACGTAGTTGGTGAACTTACCGCGGAAGAGGTGTGCCATGGTGCCCTCAACTGAAGTGCCCTTCATCTTCTCCTCGAGCTTGTCGACGAGCACGCGGTTGAGCTCCTGCACGTCGTGCTGCATGAAGGTGTCGTTCGTGTCCCACCCAAACGACTTTGTGAGCTGCTTGGTCGACACGGACGAGTCCGAGTGCTGTAGCTTGTAAAAGATGCGCTGGAGCGCGAGCGCAATCGACTGCTCGGGATCCTCGCCATCGGTCGTGTGCATGTGGTACACCGCCTTGCGAAAGTACGGGATGTGCGTCAGCGTCTGCAGCAGAGAGTTCATGTAGCAGGTCGCCCCCTGGTTTTTGAGGCCCACGTAGCCAGTCTCCTTCTTCGAGTCCCAATTCCACCAGTTGACCTGCGCCTCCACACGCACGCGCGCCGAGATGACGAGCTTATCGTCCATCAAGAAGCCCGTACGCGAGTCCTTGAGCTCGGCGAGGGGCACAAACTCGCGGAAGCCCCAGTCGCAAGCGCGCAGCGTGAAGTGGTGGTCAGCATCCTTAACCACGGAGCGCTGAGGTTCCTTTTGATTCTGCACGGTGAGGCTGAAGTGCGCCTGGCGCGACCATCCTTGGGGCAGTGTGACCGAGTCGGCCACATCGAGGTACACGGAGAGCTGCTGCACGTTGTTGCCGCCCGGGAAGAGCAGGATGCGCCTGACAGCCGCGAGACACGCGAAGAACTGCCGTCAGCGGCAGGCGGCAGGCGGCGGCGGCGGCGGCGGCCGCGGCGGCGGCTTGGGCAGCGGCCGCGGCGGTGGCGGCGGCGGCGGACACGGCGGCGGCGATGGCACTAGAGGCTGATCAGGGGGATGGGAGGATGGGGGGGTGGCCGAGGCCGTGGAGCGCTCGAGCGCAAGATGCCTATAGCTGCGCGTGGCGGACGTGGCAGGCGCCACGGCGCCGGGGCACGTGCAGCGAGCGCGGGCGGCCCCTATCTGCGTGCGCAATCTGGAGCGTAGACGCGTGAGGCAGCCATCGCGGCCATCGCCGCCGGTGCGCCCAGCTCCCCCGCGCCCAGGTCGGGTCGCGGCGCGCCGGATGCGCCAGGCCACAGAGCGCGCTCGCGCACCAGTTGTACTGGCCGCTCTGGAAGACCGGAGAGTACAGCTTCAGCTGCTTGATCTTCGAGTAGTTCTCGATGGTCCATGTGTAATCTCCTGTGAGAGCCTCTTCCGAGGCGTCCTTGTCGACTGCGGGTCGGGGGATGGATCAGGCCGCGGTGTGCCGCGTCAGCAGCAGAGCCCGAGTGCGTGTGCCCACCCACAAGGCCGCAGGCCCTTGAGGAATTCTCAGTCAAGGCAAGTCGCAGCTCACCGTCCATTTCGTCTGCCTCTCCAGTGGTGGCGGCCGGCACCTGCACGACATCGGTCACCTCGGTGGTGTCCGCCGGCACCTCGACTGCCTCCGTCTGCTGCGTCATGTCGGTTCGCTGTTTGCAAGCGCGCGCGGCGCGCTCGGCTAGGTGCGACCGCAGAGCAAGTCTTCTCTCTGCTGCACAGTGAAAGGTCCGTACACATGAAATTACCATTGGCTGTGAAACTCTTTTGCAAGTGCTCACGCTAGCGACGCTCTTCACGAGTCGACGTGTCACATAAACTCCGGCGGGGAGGCACACGGGTGGTATATGAGAGACGGGTCCAGCTGCTGCTCACGCGTGTAGGCGTGTTACGCCCCCGCGGCGCTCGCGCGTCCGAGCCGCTGCAGCCGAGGCGGCTGCCAACAGCGGCCCTATTGGTACTACAATGTTTACATTCGGGGGAGGAGGTGGGCACCGGTCTGGCGCGCAGATGCTAGCCCGGCGCTCTCTCTTCCCCCACGCTTCGCCGATTAACGGCCTGTGTTAATACGGGTGTGTTAGCACGGGTGGTGTCGGCCACACCTCCGTCCATAGCGACAGTGACCCTCGTGCTTGGGGGTCCGGAGCAACGTGCGTTGTGTTGAACGCTTTAGCTTTTTCATGTCTGCTCGTGGCAGTCCCAGGCTGAACCTTACTTTCGCGCACCACCGTGTTGCGCCCAACCCACCATCCGGCGTGGGCTCGGCCAGGCCGCAGTCTGCACGCACTAGCAGCGACCCTTCGCCGCCTGACGTCTATCCCAGCGTCGGACTGCAGTCCACCGTCACATGCGGTGGATCGGTTGAACCCACCTCAGCGGCGAGCCGTGCCTTTGGCGGCACCAACCTGCTCACGACGGCACGAACAGCAGCGAGCAGCGGTGGCGCTGTCGCCGGTGCGAGCGCTGAGCATCATCATCAGCAGCAGCCGCAGCCGCAGCCGCAGCAGCAGCAGCCCACGCAGCCAGCGGCGGCTGCGGGTGGCGCGTGCTCCGTGTGGGCCGCGGCCAGCAGCAGCCCGGCCGAGCCGCCGAAGAAGGCGGGTCTGGGCGGGATGGGCGGGCTCGCGGCGCGCTTCCAGCTCGCTGCGGCCACGGCTGGTGTGGGCGGCAAGGGCATCAAGTCCATCGCCGACGTGGCGAAGCCGGCGATCAAGGCCAAGGGTGGACTGAACGCATTGCTCACGCGCTCGCCGCTCGATGGGGCGCTGACAGAGTCGACCCGGGCCATCACCGATGCCAGGCGCGCAATGGCCGAGGGCGAGATCAACCTGAACAAGCTGTACGCGCTGGACCATGACGGGATGATGACTGCTCGAGGGCTGCTCGTAGGATCGAACAAGGCGATTACGAAGCTCATCAGTGCGAGCGAGGCACTCATGACGATTGCGGACGAGGCGCGTAAGAAGCTCGAGGATGATAAGAAAGCGCTCCGGGACGCGGGCAACCAGAGCATCCGACAGCTGACCGCGCAACGCGAGATGCTCGCGACGACGCTTCTGGCCGAGCTCGCGTGCATCGAGCAAGACACGACCTTTTCGATTGTGGCGCTGCTGGGCGCGAACCAGAAGCTGGAGCGCGACGTCGCCTTGGGCCACGAGCGCAAGAAGCAGGTTGAGGAGATGCTCGGGAGCTCGCTCGGAGATCTCGGCACCAAGCACACGCAGTACGTGGCCGACCATGAAAAGTACCACTGAGTGCTACTGAGTACCACTGAGTGCCTCTGAGTGCGCCACTGAGTGCTACTGAGTACCACTGAGTACCACTGAGTGCGCCACTGAGTGCGCCACTGAGTGCCTCTGAGTGCCACTCTGAGTGCCACTGAGTGCGCCACTGAGTGCCTCTGCGTGCCACTGAGTGCCGTTGAGTGCCTCGCGTGCAGGTACGTAGCCAACGCCGAGCGTACCGAGGAGCGCCTCTCTGCGGAGATCGGGCGGCTCTGTGGTGTGGTGGAGCATCTCAAGCTCGAGATGGCGCGCCAGGTGCGATCTCCCTTGATTATGATGAGGAGGAGGAGCGGAGCATCTCAAGCTCGAGATGGCGCGCCTGGTGCGATCTCTAGAATGCGTCAGATGGCCTCGGATTGCGTCGGATGGCGCCTTGTCTTGCCGCTGATGGCCTCTGATGGCCTCGGATCGCCTCTGACTGCCTCGTGCAGGCGCGCGAGTCGACCGAAGCGTACAACACGCTCCAGCGCAACATGTCCAACGCCCTCGCCGACAAGCAACAGGCTATCCATGAGCGCGACACGACCATCCTTGAGTTACGGGCTACTCTCAGCGGCACCACCTCTTCGCTCAACTCGAAGCTGCATGACCTCGCGCGCGAGAAAGCGGAGCGCGAGCAGCGGCTTGAGAAGGAGAAGCAGGAGCTCGCCGAGAGCGGCCGGCGCGCGACGATGGAGCTCGACCAGCGACTGAGCATGCTCCGCATTGAGAAGGAGCAAAAGGAGCAGGCCATGGCCCAGGAGCTCGAGCGCTCGCATCTCGAGAGCGTCAAGCAAGCAGAGACGCTCAAGAGCAAGATCGAGAAGATGCGCAAGCTGCAGGAGCTTGCCCTCGGCGGCCTCGCTGGTGAGGACGGCTCGCCCCAAACGACCGGCAAGCCGAAAGCGCCGTCGACACGCGGCCGCCAGCTTCTCTACTTCGAGGCACTCAAGAACAAGAATGCCGAAAAGTCGTCGATTTCGTGGCGGGGCAACGACGTGTGGGCGCACGAGCAGATCAAGCAAGGGACATGAGAGAAGAAGACATCTTCAGAATGTGTGAAGCTCACATCAGTTTCAGAGAGAAAACGGTAGGAATCCTATTCACGGACGCGGTCAACCTCGAAAATTCATGCCGCTCTACCAGCATGAGATCGCGGCCGACGGCGCGGCGTTCGAAGCCGAACTCGAGATGGTTCGACGCGAAATGATTCGTCCGCCAAACGAGTCGTTCATTTCACTTTTCGCCGAGCTGGACGCATTAGTTGCCACTGGCAGTAGGCAGTCGTTGCAGTCGTTGCAGAAGATAGAACCGGCGGCGCAGCGGCGGGCAGCGCTGCTGCGCATGGGCTCGATTGCCGCCTCGATGACGCAGGTCCGCCTCTATGCAGCAATTGCGGCGCAGCCAAGCGTGCACACCATCTGCGAGATTGGCTTCAATGCCGGCCACTCGACCGCCGTCTGGCTCTCGTCCAACAAGCACGCTACGGTGGAGTCCTTTGACCTTTACAAGACGCGAGCGTCACACGCGGCGCTCCATCTATTGCAGCAGCGGTTTCCGGGCCGCCTCACAGCCCATCGTGGCGACAGCCTCTCCACCGTGGCGCGAGCGAGGCTCCCGCGTCGGTGTGATTTGGTGCATGTGGACGGCCGGCACTCATTCCGGCACGTTGTGGCCGACGCGCTCAACATGATTCCCTTAGCCGCTCCGACAGCCATCTTTCTCTTCGACGACCAGTGCAGGGCCTCCTCGTGCGACGCCGGGTCCACAGTCGCTGGTGAGCCAACGCTGGCGACGTGCGAGCTCGAGAACGCGAGATTCTTGCAGGTGAAGGCCACTGATGGCCGTCTGATTGACCTCGGATTGCCTCTAGTAGCGTTCACATCCTCTCTCTCTCTCTCTCTTGATTGATTGACCCCGGATGGCCTCTAATAGCGTTCGCTTCTCTTTCTCTCTGTGTGTGGCGACCTACAGCCGATGAGGCTGATTGACGACAGCGCGCTCCAACAGCGCGCCGCCTTGAGCGCTGCATTGGACGGCACCAATCAGTCGGCGCCCGCCTCGGCATCGCTCGTGCGCGTAGGGCGGCGCTACTGCAGCGTGTACCAACTCGGTATCGAAGGCGCGCGACTCCAAAGCACGCGCGGCGGCGACGCTGCCGAGCGCCGTGGCGAGCGCGCGGCAGGAGGAGGCGCCACCACGCCGCCGGCTGGCACCTTGCCGTGCATGCCGCGCTGCCGCCTCGTATGGGCGAGTACCGCCCTCGAGCGCCGATGGGCGAGCTACGCGTATGGGACCGGCTATGAGGCGGAAAGGTGGCAGAAGGCGCTGCGCCCTCAATCGTGTATCTATGGAAATGTTTAGGGCGAACTCTGCGCATGTGTGATTCTCGTAAATTTCGGCGCTGCGATGCGCGTACCCGGTACCGGGTAGTGAGGCAGGGTCGGGTTTGCTGGGGGCGGCCTCTTCTGAGTCGGCCGCGGGGAGCGGTCGGCTTCGGGCTTGCGGCTGTTGAGTCGGCCGCGGCTTCGGTCGTCGCGCTGACGTGCGGGGTGTTTGTTGTTGGTGGGTTTGGTTGGTTGTGAGATTGGTCTGTGTGCCTTTGTGCGTCCGCGTGTCCCGTGTGTCCCGTGTGTGTCCCGGCTCCCCCCGGTGTCTTTTTACCGGTAGTGATGAAAGATCAACGCCCACGACAGCGCGTGTGGACATGCGGCCCTGTTCGTGACGTGGGCACAGAGCTGACGCTGCCATCGGGCGAACATGTCGGCCGAGGTACTCAATCGTTGGCAGGCTTACACCTCGCCCGAGGCCGAGGCGGAGCGCGCTAAGCTTTTCGCGGAGCTCGGCATTGATTACGAGCCACCCCCCGTCGCTGTCGTCGTGAAGGAGGAGTATCTGTCGATGCCAGTCGCAACGACATCCAGAAGCTGCAACGACATCGTCATTGGCATCGGCTCGCTGTCGTTGCCAAGTCAGGCGACTCCCATGTTCAAGCCTCAGGACCCAGCTCAGCCGGAGGAGCACGTGACTGGGAAGAAGCCCAAGAGCGACAGCATGGCGCCCGTGGCAGTCGAGGAGCCGCAGGTCTTTACACAGAAGTGCAAGGCCCAGGACGTGCCAAAGGAGACTACAGAGAAGCCCAAGCGTAAGGACGTTCCAAAGGAGACCGCACCGTTGGCAGGCGCTTATGGTAAAGAACCCATGACGATCAAAAAGAGAGAGGAGGCCACTCTCAAGCAACGTGCGGCCCTGGTCCTTGTCATCTCGTTCGTCGGTGCCATCCTGATGATCACTTCTTCACTGGTGCCGCTGCCGACGAGTGACGACTATCGATACGTACCGCCGGCGGCCGGCGCTGCCGCCTCGCTGCGGCGCATCTCGAGTGGCGACAAGGCCGCCAGCGTTGCAGCAGCGCTCGACCTTGATACGCTACTAGAACAGGCCACGGCGGCTGGTGCGGCGGTGCTGGTTCGGCGGAGCGCAGCGCCGGCCGCGCCTCGCGAGCGAAGCAGCAGCGGCGGCCGAAGCGGCGGGAAGGCCAACGGTCGAGGAGGCAAGGGCGTCGGTAAGGGTGCTGAGGACCTAGGAGCTGCTCGGTACAGCGCCTCCCAAGCTCCGTTCGCGTCCTCTCGGGCGTCCTCGTCCTTGTCGTCTTCGCCGCCTCCGTCACCGTCGCCCGAGGCCACTGTGGCGGTGGTTCGGAAGACGGCAAGGGCGGCCAAGGCGGCCGAGAAGGCGGCCAAGGCGGCGGAGGCGCTGCGTGCCGCTCAGCAGGCCGCCGAAGACGCCCGTCGGGAGGCCGAGCAAGCAATGAAAGAGCCATCCGCCGAGGCCTCGCCACCGCCGCCGCCGCCGTCGCCTCGCCCACCCTCGCCGCCGCCACCGCCGTCCATGTCGCCACCGCCGCCGCCGCCGCCGCCGTCGCCACGGCCACCCTCGCCGCCGCCGCCGCCGCCGCCGCCGCCGCCGCCGTCCATGTCGCCACCGCCGCCGCCGCAGCCCCCGTCACCACGCCCACCCTCGCCGCCACCGCCGCCGTCCTCGTCGCCACCGCCGCCGCCGCCGCCGCCGCCGCCTGTGCCATCACCCCTTTCCTCGCTGCCGCCGTCGCCGCTGCCATCGCCGATGCCCCTACAAGCTCTAATTCACACCTCAACGCCGATGCCCCTACCGGCTCCGATTCGAACCGTCGCCTCAGCGCCTGTCGCAGCCTACGGCTCACCAACCGTTGAAGATGCAAAGCCGTTACGTCGACGGGGCAAGAGGTTCGGTGGCTCAGCGGTCGCGGCCGAGGCACCGACGGCGACAGCTGCACTGACGCAGCCTCCATCTCTTTCCACAGTTACGGTCGAGGCGCCAATGGCAACGACGGCACCGCTGCCCGTGCCGGTGGCCGTACCAGCGGCGGTGCCGGCGCCAGTGGCCGTGTCTTTACCGGTGGCGGTGCCGATGCCGGTGGCCGTACCAGCGGCAGTGCCGGCGCCAGTGGCCGTGTCTTTACCGGTGGCGGTGCCGGTGCCGGTGGCCGTACCAGCGGCAGTGCCGGCGCCAGTGGCCGTGTCTTTACCGGTGGCGGTGCCGGAGCCGGTGGCGGTACCGGTGGCAGTACCAGCGGCGGAGCCGGCGCCAGTGGCCGTGCCTGTGCCGGTGCCTGTGCCGGCGCCGGCGTCAGCGTCGGCGTCGGTGCCGATGGAGGTGGCAGCACTCTTCGGCGCTACAGCGGTGGCAGTGCCTACTGAGGCAGTGGCGGCGCCCGTTGCCGTGGCCGCGCCTGTCGCCGTAACTCCACCCGTGATGGTTGATCTGCCAGTGGCCGCGGAGGCGCCGCCGATTGAGACGCAGCCGACCAGCAAGCGCGGAGGGAGGCGCCGTGGGCGACAGCCATGACATCGTCCAGCAGCCATGCTGGGCAGCTCGGACCGCCCCCGTCTCGACCCTAGCAGCACGCCGCGGGTGCCGTAACGGTCGCCGCGCGGCATCGGTGAGTGGGCTTCTTTGAATGCTGAGTGCACGAAGAGGCAGCCGGCTGCACAATCATCACACATCGGTGGCGAGAACGCTAGGCCTGCAGCCATTTTTGTTTATGTTTGGCCCGCTGGTTTGTCGTCGATGGGTCAGCTCGAGCTGCGCAGCCGATTTGCACCACCACCCCTGGGTGACAACCGGAGAACGAACGCAGCGCGGCGCCTCGTGTTGTACGCTAGAGAGTCGAGTGACCATTGAATGGTGACCTCATCTTAGGATCGTTTCGATTGATTGGATCGTTGTTCGTTCGATTTGTGCGTTCAGACGAACATCAACCTGTGCACGACCTCGAACGAATACCGTACGGAAGCGGGATGGGAGGGCGCTCGAAGGCGGAAAAGCAAAAGGCCGAAGCCGCGACGCGCACCTCCTACGCACCTCCCGCGCGCCCCACCCGCGCCCCTCGCAGCCTCGCTCCACCCCCTGCTCCCGGGACCCGGGGACCGGGGTGCGGGCGGGGGACGGTTCGAGGGTTCGTCTCGTGTTCAAATTCAATAAAATTCAAGAGACGTATACGCAGATGCGGGAGACGCGCGTCCTCAAAACAACAGATGTGAGTCGCTCGGTACCGGTGGCAGTGAGCCGCCCGCAGCCCGGTTGACCCGAGCGTCCCACATCCACTCCCGTTTCGCAGGCTCGCCAAGGAAACCAAAGGAGAACAGGGACGGTTGCACAGTTGCGGTGTCGGGTGCAGCGCCCGGAGCGTCTCGAGGATTTCTTGGAAGAGTCGAACTGGTTCGGATGCCTGAGGCTGTCGACGGTCGAGAGCCCAGCACGGTCGACCGGGTTGAGCTTGGTAGGTCAAAGGTGACCATCAGGTGACCGGAGGAGCGTGCTCGAGAGCCTGCAGTCGACGGTCGAGAGCTGGTTGTCAACGGAGTTGGACTTGTAGATGTAGTCGATGGCTCATACACACGCGGCGCTGATCCGCCTCGCTGCGCCACTGACATCGCTCGCCACCTCTCTTGTTCGATGGCAGCCCGAACTTGATGCGTCGTCTCGAACGACCTGAGCAGATCGAGCTTGTCTCGGCGCATGCTCCTGGTCGACCATGAAACTCGGCTGCTGGGAACGAACTCGTGTTTGAGGGTTGAAAAGGTGGCCCGAACGTTGGCATCCCGAACCTGATGCGAGATGGCGTGAGCTTTCTCTCTATTCTGCTCATAAACTCGTGGAGGCGAGGGCAGCTTCTTGGAGGCTTGGCAACGAGGGTCGAAGGGCGAGGGCCGAGGGACAAGCGGCGATGGTGACAGACGAATGCGAAGGTGTGTGTGTGACAGGAGCGTCGGTTGCGCCATCACCTTGGGCTCGTAGACCCGCGGGGGCCCGAGTGTGCTGGCACTGTTGGGCCTGGCCACTTTTCCCTCGGGCGAGTAAGCGATACACTGCGTGGCATCCACGTTGAGCAACGGCCCTCTCATTTGAGCGTCGGTGCGCGACACGCCGGTCGTCGCCGCCCACAGCACGGCCGAGTAGCCGACCGCGCGCGCGGCGTGTGGACACAAATCGATTTGTTGAAGACCGACCGCGCGATCCAAGCGTCCGTTTCGGCGTCAACAAAGTGTCAACAATAAAAAGAGACCGATGCATGCTTATCAGCCGAAATTCTGTGATCACATCACCACTCCCTTAACATCGGGCCTCAGGACGCCGCGATGGGGTTGGGGTAAATGAACGTCTGGATTAGCAGCACGATGTTCATGAGGCAACCTCCCACGAAGCCCGCGAGGACGAGCTTGTCCTGCGTAATCTTCCAAGTGGTGAAGACGCGGGCCGCCGTGCCTGCGGTACTCAGCGCCGCGCTCACTGGGGACCAGCCGCACGTGCCCGTCCGAAACGGCAGGAGAATCTGCGGCAGGATGGAGACCGTGACGAGCGTGCCTGAGACGGCCTGCAGCGCCTTGAGCACCAGCTCGGGCGCTCGTGATAGCGCGACGAACAGGGCCGATCCGGCACCTAGTCCAGCTACAATTATGCGATAGTCGATGTGCATATCAAAGTAGAGCAGCAGGCTCAGGATGGCCACCGTCTGAGCCGTGAGAGCGATGAGCTCAGCATACGTGTGGATCGGGTAGCCGCAGGCCGACTGGTACACGAGCGCGCCTCCGAAACCAATCAGCGACAATGCCCAAGATGTGGCCGAGAGGCCGCTTCCACTGCGCGAACGCAAAATCTGCATGATAATTGGCGAGTAGAGGAACAGGCTTCCAGCCAAGACGACATAGCCGATTAGCGTGGCAACGACGTTATCTGATGAGTCACTCGCCTCGACAGGGTGCCCAGACTTGGTCGCGGCCAGCGCGGCTGCGATAAGAGTGACGGGAGCGGAGCCACCGCTGCCGCCGCGCAGCGCGAGCAATGGCGAGGGCGCGTGCAGCCGCATAAAGGTCTTCGCGGGGGATCTTGTTGCTTCGGAAGTCTTCGTTCATGAATTCACACACCACACGTAAACACAACACAGGCGTTCACAACACACCAAGCAAGCAAGCAAGCTACAACACACCAACACGTGCTCCGCGGGGGGGGGTGGGGGGGGGTGGGGGGGGGAGGGGGGGGGGGGG
>Ga0210247_100831_pt1 | contig 27679 bp, 18 predicted proteins | sample ChrtobMetP3_16mM_FD_155449 | JGI IMG/M metagenome (GOLD analysis project Ga0210247, IMG submission 155449) | Chrysochromulina tobin associated microbial communities from unialgal haptophyte culture, Seattle, Washington, United States - P3_16mM | ecosystem: Host-associated > Algae > Haptophytes >... | reverse complement strand
GGCCGTCGCTTGAGCAGCAGCACGGCCGCGCAGATGTTGTCTTCGCTCTCCGCCTGATACGCCCCGAGCGCGACCGCCTTCGCCGCCAGGTGCGGCTTGCCTGGGTTCTCCTTGAGCGCCTTGAGCGCAATCTCGCACGCCTTCTGGTCGCTCAGCACGTCCCACACGCCGTCCGACCCCATCACGATAATGTCGTCCTCGTCCGTCAGCTCGCGCCTGAACACGTCCGGCTCCGCGCAGATCAGGTGCTGGCTGCGCGGCCCCACCTTATACTTGGCGTCCCCGAGCGAGCGTGCGCACTTGAGAAAGTTCTGACCGTCCGGCGACACTATACCACCATAGTCGACCACACCGCCGAGCGCCTCGATGCGCTTCTTCTCGGGGCCGTCGGGCTTGTGATCGACCGTCGCCCACACCGCCTGCCCAGCCGTGTTGCACACCACCGCGCGCGAGTCGCCAGCATTCGCGACGTGAAGCGTGTTTCCGCGGATCACGAGCGCGCACGCCGTCGTGCCGTCCTCGCCCCCCGTCGCCATGTACTCGTCGTTGGTGATGTGGAAGCTCTGGCGCAGACCCTCACCAATGTCGCCCGCCACAAACTCCGGCGTCTCCATCAACGTCAGATGAAGCTTCGTGTTCGCCCACTCGGCGCACTTCTCGCCGCAGTGACCGTCGTACACTCCTGCAAACAGGTCGCCCGTCGGCAGCCGGCGCACATTCAGACGATCCTCCATGTACCCGCGATCGCCCTTCATCTCATACGTGCCCATGCCGAGCTCGGCCGACAGTGTCTCCTCGGCTACCGCCCGCGCCCTTTCCGCCTCGGCCTCGGCCTTCTTTTGCGCCGCCATCTCGGCCGCCTTAGCCTTGCGCGCCGCATCCGCCTCCGCCTTCTTGGCCGCCTTGATCTTCTCCCCCTCCTCCCTCTTGCGTGCGGCCGCCGCCTCCTTGTCCACCGCCTTGGCTGCATCCTCACTCTTGCCACTGGCGTCAGCTTGCTGGCGACCACGGCCGCCTCCGCCGCCTCCGCCGCCTCCGCCGCCTCCATGGATCGCGTTCACATCTGTGTCACCCGAAGGACGGCCCGACGGCCCGTCGGACTGTCCGTCACCTCCGCCACTCCTCGAGCCTCCAGCCGCGCCCCGACTGGCGTCAGCACTCGACGAAGGGGTGCTCACCGCCGCGGCCGTACCCCCGGACAAGCCCGGCCGTCGCTTGAGCAGCAGCACGGCCGCGCAGATGTTGTCTTCGCTCTCCGCCTGATACGCCCCGAGCGCGACCGCCTTCGCCGCCAGGTGCGGCTTGCCTGGGTTCTCCTTGAGCGCCTTGAGCGCAATCTCGCACGCCTTCTGGTCGCTCAGCACGTCCCACACGCCGTCCGACCCCATCACGATAATGTCGTCCTCGTCCGTCAGCTCGCGCCTGAACACGTCCGGCTCCGCGCAGATCAGGTGCTGGCTGCGCGGCCCCACCTTATACTTGGCGTCCCCGAGCGAGCGTGCGCACTTGAGAAAGTTCTGACCGTCCGGCGACACTATACCACCATAGTCGACCACACCGCCGAGCGCCTCGATGCGCTTCTTCTCGGGGCCGTCGGGCTTGTGATCGACCGTCGCCCACACCGCCTGCCCAGCCGTGTTGCACACCACCGCGCGCGAGTCGCCAGCATTCGCGACGTGAAGCGTGTTTCCGCGGATCACGAGCGCGCACGCCGTCGTGCCGTCCTCGCCCCCCGTCGCCATGTACTCGTCGTTGGTGATGTGGAAGCTCTGGCGCAGACCCTCACCAATGTCGCCCGCCACAAACTCCGGCGTCTCCATCAACGTCAGATGAAGCTTCGTGTTCGCCCACTCGGCGCACTTCTCGCCGCAGTGACCGTCGTACACTCCTGCAAACAGGTCGCCCGTCGGCAGCCGGCGCACATTCAGACGATCCTCCATGTACCCGCGATCGCCCTTCATCTCATACGTGCCCATGCCGAGCTCGGCCGACAGTGTCTCCTCGGCTACCGCCCGCGCCCTTTCCGCCTCGGCCTCGGCCTTCTTTTGCGCCGCCATCTCGGCCGCCTTAGCCTTGCGCGCCGCATCCGCCTCCGCCTTCTTGGCCGCCTTGATCTTCTCCCCCTCCTCCCTCTTGCGCACCATCTCCGCCTCCCGTTCAGCCGCCTTGGCAGGATCGACCTCTTTGGGCTGCTTGGCGCCGCCGCCGCCGCCGCCGTCGTCGTCTCGGGGTGTCTCCTCGCCCATCTCGGCCGCTCGCGACGCAGCGTACTGCTTCTTCTGCTGCCGCTTGCTGAGTTGCGGCGCCTCCTCCTCAGCCGGTGGCTCTGCGGGAGCGGCAGCCTTGACGGCGACGGCCCTGGCTGTGGCGGTGGCAGTGGGCTTGGCCGTGGCCGTCACGGTGGCAGTGGGCTTGGCGGTCGCGGTTGCGGTGACGGCGGGCCTGGCGGTCGCGGTTGCGGTGACGGTGGGCTTAGCAACAGCAACCGCAGCAGGTACTGATGCGACGACGCGCGCTGCGCTGACTGTCGCAGTGGCTACCGCAGTGGCCGGCGGCCGTGCGACCGCTACTGCCTTGACCGCGACCGCCGGTGCAGCCGTCGCCGTCACGCGAGGTGTCGCGGTCGCCGTCGCGGTGACGCGCGGCGTCGCCGTGGCGGTCGCTGTGACCGCCGGGCGGGCGACCGCGGTCGCCGTCACGACCGGTGGCATGGGCGTCGCTGGGGCGACTTCGCTCGCTCGCCCGGTGAAGGCTCCTGCATACCTGCCCTTTACCAAGCGCCTGTTGACGGGGCCTTGTGGGGAAAGCTGACGCGACCTCGAAGACTGGTGCTTGGGGATCCTCCTATCGAAAGAAAACTATACGAAAAGGGCGTTCGGTCGACACGTCTCGCGCACGCGACGGTAGGAATTTCCTAGGTCGGACGTGCTTGAGGAGAGTGTTGAGTTCGCGGTGCAAGCCGACCGTGAGCGCCCGCAACAACGCTCGAGTTTTGCGGGACTCCGGTTCAGGGAGCCTCTTCTCGACCGTGAAACGATACAAATGGCCGTTGACCTGAAGAAGGCCGAGGTGGACGCTCTGTTCCAGGAGGTGGAGCGACTCGAGGCGGCCGTTGACGTGGCGGTCGAGAATGAGAAAACCACCAAGGAGAAGATGGAGACGGCGATCATTTCCTGCAAGGTCGCTGAGGAGAAGCTCAAGGAAGCAGCCGAAGCGGCGAGCAAGACGTCCGCCTCCATGAGCGGCGCCACAGAAGAGAGGAAAAAGCTGCAGGGCCAGACGGCCGAGGCACGCACGGAGGTGGCAGCGGCGCGCGAGGGCGTGCGCAGGTATGGCGGCTCCGGCGCGGGCACGGGCGAGGAGGAGCCGCCGACGTTTGACAAGCCGGCAGAGATTGTTAAGGACGACGCGGCGCTCGCGGCGGTGAGCTCGGTCTCGGAGCGGGAGCTAGGCGAGGTGCGCAAGCTCGCGCGTCCGCCGCAGCTCGTGCGCCGCGCGCTCGAGCTCGTGCAGGTGCTGCTCAAGGCGGCCGAAGGCAAGAACGTCAAGGTGAGCGCACCGGGTGAGGAGGCCGACTGGGCCGAGCTGCAGACGATGCTGTCGAGGCCGGACTTTATCAAGCGCGTGCTCGCGCTGAACGCGCTCGATCTCTCGAAGCGAACGGACCTCCTCGACAGGGTCTCCGAGCGATGGCCCGCTCTCAAGGAGGCTGTCGGCACGACGGCGGCTCCGCGCTGGAAGAAGACCGATGTGATGAACAAGCTCGGCCTAAGGAACCAGCTCGTGGCGGCGGCGGCCAAGGGCGGCGGCGGTGCCGCCGCCGCAGCCGCCGAGGTGGGCACAGAAGGCGACGAGGAGGGCGCCATGCCACCGACGCCGGGCGGGCGCGGCGGCGTCGGGCTCATCGCGGCGGTCAAGGCAGCAGCAGCGGAGAACAAGGCGGACGGCCCAGCCCTCACGGTGGAGGCTGTCGAGTACGCTTCGCGCCCATGCGGCGCGATCTTCCGCTGGTGCGCGGCGGTGCTCGTCGCTGCCATGTCGATGGGACGGAACCGCGAGGCGGCGCAGGCCGTTCTCGACGCAGCGTTGACGAAGCTCAATGGGTTGAGCGGCGCGCTCGCGGCAGCCGAGGCGTTTGCAGCGGAGCTCGGTGCGGAGGACGCGCAGCTCGTAGCAGCAAGCAAGGCCGCGCAGCGGAACCTCGACCTGTGCCAGGGCATGCGCATGAGCACGGGCACGGCCCATTCGGCGGCGATCATGGCTCTCGAGGAGGCGAGGCGGAAGGCCAGGGAAGCCTTCGAGCGCGCGAAGCTCGAGGACGCCGCCTTCGGTCGGTTACGCGAGGAGCTCGAGCGCAAGCAAAAGGAGCGCGAGTTGAAGGAGGCTGAGGCGAAGCTCGCCGAAGCTGGGAAGCTGCCCATCAAGCACGCGCCGCCCAAGCCACCTGCGACGGATCAGCTCTGCTGGCTGCACGAACTCCAGATGACGGAGGTGAAGCCCCTTGAGTTCCAGATGGCGGCGACCACGCTCCCGGTAGACGCGCACGTGTCGCTCGCCAAGGTAGCCAAGGAGCTGCAGCGCATGCCCTCCCTCCGGCTGCACATTGCCGGCCACGCGCAGGCCGATGAGGATCCCAAACTCTCGGCGCAGCGCGCGCAAGCGGTGGGCGCGGCGCTGATCGCCTTGGGGACCTTGCCCTCGCGACTACGGGCGAAGGGATACGGCGCATCCGTGTCGCTCTCGTCGGCGATGAAGGCGCGCCAGGGCATCAAGACCGACCGGCGCGTCGGCGTGCATGCGATTGCGGAGCTCGGCACGCGCTATGGCATCGAGTTCCCGGCGCGCGAGTCGACCATCACTGAGCGGAGCCACGAGATGCTCAAGGAGGTCGCGAAGCTGCTCGACGAGCATAAAGCGCTCAAGCTGTCGGTTGAGGGGCACACGGACGATCGAGAGTACTCGGCCGCAGAGAATGCGAAGCTCTCCGTGCAGCGCGCGCACGCCGTCTGTCGAGCTCTCGATGCCCTCGGCGTCGACGTGGCGCGCCTCGTGCCGCACGGCTTCGGTGCGACGCTCCCGCTGCAGGATAACTCGTCGGAGGACGGCCGACAGCGCAACCGGCGCGTGCAGTTCCTCGTCATCCCCAACGTCAACCCGCAGCAGAGGTGATGCAGGACCTCGCTCGCGTCTCCTCTCCCATCCGCATCCCCGCGAGTTTCCACTCTTTTTGGAGCAGCATATGCCTTTCAGCACAGCGTATTACGGGCTCGCAAGTGTCGGTACTCCGTACTGGAACGGAACATCATCAGCTAGACATCAACCGATCATTGAATAACTCATGTCCGATGTCGCGACACAGCGGCGGCCGGCGCGGCGACCGGACCCGACACCCGCGTCCCTGTGAAGTGGAAATAAACTGAGAAACCCCGCACCGAGGCTTAACCAATAACCGTGGCCGGTTTCGTTTATCGTGTGTACGGCACGGATATGAGCCAATTTGTATACCGATACCGTGTACATGCACGGGGCGGCTTTCGACAGCGAAAGCGCCCAGCATCGAGCATGCGCCCAGGGAGTGTTCCCCCCCGCGCGCCTGAATGGCGCCTGACTCCAACATCGTCGACGGCCACCTCCCTGGCCATGTCGTTAGTTGGGGTTCGTCAGTGTCGATGGGCCCCGAACGCGCCTCCCCGGGCCATGTGTGGCGTTCGCTCGCTCGCACATCAAGACGGTCAGGGGTAGACGTCGGCCTCTTCATTACGCAACTCGATGCGGCGGAGGATGGACGCGTGCTGGGTGCATGTCTTGGCGAAGCTGAGCTCGTGCAGGAGCGACTCTTTGAGCTCAGGGGGGCACGTGGCGCCGCACCCCGTGAAGATGGCGCGGTACTCATCGCACGTCCTCGGCGTCGTCAGGCTAGCGCCGCACGGTACGAGGCACTCCGGAACCTGGTTGGAATTGGCGCGGCCCTCGTCGAGCACGCATGACTCGCCCGACTGGCCGTTGAAGTCGAGGAGGATCCGCTCCAAATCCCGTGATGAGCACGTCTCGGCGCACCCCCCTGGGTCTTTCATCGAGTTGACTTCACCGCACGACTCCGGCTCGTTACACGACTCGGCGCACGGCAGCTTCTCCCAAGCGTCCTCCCTGAGCCGGCATCGAGCCTGTGCGTCTTTGCTCATCTTTGTGCAGCAACGCTCCTCTTTCTTCGGCGAGTCAGCCGCTGCGTCGCAGTAATTAACGCACGCCTCCTGTTCATCTACGTCTTGGATTGCGCAGCATGGGTTCTCTTCGGGCCCCGTCGAAGAGCAGTAATGCCCGATGATTCGAGTGATCTCGCCGCCGCTGGTTCCGCTGTTAGGGTGATTGTGCAGGTAAGCGTTCCATCGGCATTGAGCCTGTTCGTCGTGGCCACTGAGAGCGCAGCAAGAATCCACCTCGGGCCCGTGCGTATCGCAGTAAGAGATGCATTGCGTCTGTTCGGTGCGATCGTGGAGGGCGCAGCATGGGTTCACGTCTGGAGCAATAGTATCGCAATAGGATCCTTGCAACTCTTGCATGACTGTGGACATGCCCTCTACGATCGCACCGAACACGAAGAGTGCATGAGCCATCACGGAGCTCCGATTAGGCATTGGCAAACTCACGACGCTTACCTTATTTGGGGTTGCCCGAGAGCGACGACTTTGACTTATGTACTTCTCAGTACCTTCGTCAAATCTCCCAAACTCGGGGCGACAAATCTGCCGCACCCAGGTCGTGTGACCGCCCGCAGCGCGTTGTGCTTGACTTGACTTGACTTGACTTGTGCATTTGAAGAGAGCCACTGCGCCACCACAAGGCTCAAAACTGGCACCTCGCCACGACAGACGGCACCATGCGCAACACGTTGGCCTGCCTCATTAGCCTTGCCTCATTGCTCAACACCCACTCGGTTCGGCTCACCTGGCCAGCCCGCCCGAAGGCCAAAAGCGTCGGCTCTGCGAGCACCTCGCGGAACTCGCATTTGTATGGTTTTCCAAAGCCAAAGACGAGGGCGGTGATGCCCTCGGTGCAGCTTGCGAAGCCATTGGGCTGGTTCAGCTCGCCTCAAAAGAAATCTGAAGCTGTTGAACGCAAGCTTCCCAAAGTGCAGCGGTTCCTCGTTCCCAAAGTGGCGTTTGCCAATGCATCAGCTTGGCCCGCAGCTTTGGCCCTTGACGCCACGGCCGTGACCATATCCTTGCTGGCCACGGCGGTCCGCGCGGTGCAGAATTCTTCGGCGGAGGTGGGCGCTCCGATGCTCGCTACCACATCTGAGGAGGACGTGCAGCTGGTGACCGAACTTGCGAAGACCACGGTGACGATAGCCGCGGCCGCCGTCGCCGCCGTCAAGTTTGCTGCGGCGATGGCCAAGGCGACTGCCACGGTGGCGACGATGGCGATCGCCGGACCGACAACAAAGCTACTCGGCGCTGCCGGCGCGATTGCGTTCGCCTCCGACGCGCAAGAAGGGCCGGCGGGCGGCGAGCGCTCCTCGCAAGCGAGGATGGAGCAGACGCTTGCCGACGTGCCTCTGTTTGCCCTCGCCGCAGTCGAGGCGGCGCTGCAAGCGGCGGGCTTCCAACCCCTCAATGCCGGCGGCGATGGCAAGTACGTGGGGGCTGTCGCAGCCTCGCGCACGGCGATGGTTCTGGACTTGGCGACGGAGGAGGAGCATCTCGACGTCGCCTCCACACAGGTCGCGAGTGTCGACGAGATCGAGGATGAGAGCGACGAGGCGGCGGCGGCGCGGGCGGCATGGCTCGTGAGGCTTGAGGAGCCGCCAACGGGCTTTCGCGCGAAGGCGATGCAGGCGGCGGTGGCCGAGGAGGTGGTGGCGGTGGCCGAGGAGGTGGCACTAGAGGCACTAGAGGCCGCCGCCGCGCGCGAACAAAGGAGGCATGACATGGACGTCGCCCTCGCGGCGTATCGGCAAAGCAAGGCTTTGGCCAAGGCAGACATCGACAAGGTGGCCAGCGTAGCTGCGATCGAGGTGGTGGGCGAGGGCGAGGCTCCGTGCGTGGTGGAGCCATCGAAAGGGATGGCGATGGCGGCAGGTACAGTGGCACAAGCGGCCATGGCACCGGAAGGCGGTGCGGCGGAAGGCGTGGCGCGGGGCCCTGGATTAGGCGGGGTATCGGAGGTGGCATCGGCGGTGATCACCCGCCGTCGCCGCCACCCTCGCCACCTGATGACCGTCCGCGCTCTCGTGGGCGTCCGCGCTCTCGTGGGCGTCACGATAGGCGGCGTGTGCGTTGGAGCTCTCAGACGGTTGCCGCATCCAATCGCCTCATGGACCACCCTAGCGCCCGCCGCCCACGCGCCCGCGCACCGGCTCGCGCTGCTCTGCTCATTATCAGCGATGCTCATTCTCAGTGCCGTGGCGGCTCTCGCGGGACCGGTTTGGCTTCTCCGCTGGCGGGACAGGCGGGGCCGGTGGGACAGGGTACCGATGGGCGCGCACGACGCCACCGCTCGGTATGGTAGCGGAGGCGGTGTCCAGCCTAGACGCGCCTAGACGTGAGGGCGCAAGCACCATGACATGCGAATTATTGAGTGTGGTGGCCGGGCCACTCTTGGGTACCGGTGGAGCTACAATGAGGTAGCGTAGTCGAGAGGCTCGCTCGCGCTCGCCGGTCCGTCTGGCAAGCTCTCACTCTTGTGTTTGAGTTTGTACCTGGCGAGATCTTGGCCGGGGCGACGGAATGCCCAAGACGGCGCTCAGAAAAACCCGGTCTCCGCGACGGGGGGTCTCGAGGAAGAGGTCTCGTCGATGTCTCGTCCGAGGGCCGCGCCGTCGGAGAGTCTCGACCACTTCCATGGAGGCCTTTCTGACTGCGTATGAAGCCATCGAGGCCGGCACGAGTAGGGTGGGTGCGCACGAATCATGCAGGCCATCCTGGCGCTCCACTGCGCTCGCAATGGCTGGCGTTCTGATCGTCACGCAGGGCATACTCTTATGGCGTGCCCAGTCAGCGTCGGAGCACTCCCTTGCTCTGCTAGAGAGCCTCGAGCGAGCGCACGCAGCAACCATGCTGCAGACACTCGACAGATCGGGCGGCCATGGCTTGTTACAACAAGACAATCCCGCAACTGTGTTGGTCAATAAGAAAAAGCCGCACAAGTTCCTCCTCTCCGGCATCACGCCATCGGTCGACCAGATGTACCGCGGCGACTGCTGGCTGTTTTCGCTGACCGGCATCGTGGAAGATTCTTACCGGCGTTACGGCGTCAAGCGCGGCTGGCTCGAGCCCGACAGTTACGTCCAGCTCAGTCGGCAGGCGATGGGGATTGCCGTGATGGACTTTTGCCGCCGAACCCCAAGCTTCATGTGTCCGGCTGAGTCGGACAGCGAAGGCAACATCTGGTGGGGCAACACGACCGAGGGCGCCGACGAGCGCATGCTCTTCTTCTTCGAGGCGCTCGGCCAGTACGGCGCTCTCCCCGCCTCTGTGTGCCCGTACTCGAAGAATAAGCTGAACGAGAAGCAGTGCGAAGGTCTCGACGAGAAACGGCGCACCAACCCGCTGCAATTCAACGTGACGCGCGCGGACAGCTTCTACGAGAGCTTGGACATTAAGGACGCGCTGCTCGAGAAGCAGCAGCCGCTCACCCTTGGGATTACGATGGCGTGGAACAAGGTGGACCTACCTTGCACCAATTGGACAGCCAAGTATTACCCAGGGTCTGTCCAGAAGGTCGAACGGGCGCTCTGCTCGGCATGCAAGTGCTCACCACGGCGCTTACTCTCCCCACAGGTGTGTCCAGAATGTCGAATGGGGTATCTGCCCGCCGTGTCCACCCACGCGCGAGTTCCAGAACGTCAAGTGCTGTGCCTCGGAGACGCGCCCAATGGTCACGATGCGAGGCGAGTGGTACTACAGGAACCACGACGTCAAGGAAGAGCTTGGGGGACATGCGATCAACATCGTCGGGTACACCGACACATACATGGATGAGCACGGCAACGTGGGAGGCTTCATCGTGCGCAATCGTGGAGCGATGGCCTCTGAGTGCATGCTGTTGGCCTCTGAGTGCATGCTGATGGCCTCTGAGTGCATGCTGATGGCCTCTGAGTGCATGCTGATGGCCTCTGATTTCCTCCCTCATCAGGTACGCAATTCGTGGAGCGATGGTCTCGGGCTCGCGCATGCTTCCAAGGGACGTGGCTCGCACTCGTACCTGTACTACATGCGCGCCATCTCGGACGGCGATGAGTCTCTCGTCTGCCCGAACCCGCACTCTCCACGCTCATGGCCCACTTGCGACGAGCTCGACAAGTGCTTGGGTGACGGTGTGGCCATCGCGGGTGCGCGCGCATTTGGGGGTGTGAGGCTGCTCGAGTGCATCGACAATGGCGGCTATCTGATCCCAGGTGTGGATGCTCGTTCTGATGACCTCTGATGACCTCGGATGACCTCGGATGACCTCGGATGACCTCGGATGACCTCCCTCCAATACCCTCTCCTCTGATGACCTCGTATGACCTCTGATGGCGGCCATCTGATGCCAGGCCTTTGTGAGAAGGGGAAGTTGTACTTCATGTCGAGCCTAGTCGAATGGGATACGGGTGCCGACCGCGCTGGCCTGTTCATCGGATGCTTTCTGCGCGCCGACAACAGCACCGGCACCATCGGCACCGAGGTCTGCGCACCGCCGCTGCTGCTCGACGACATCGCGACGCTGTTCACGCCTGAGGGTGTGGAACACGGCAAGCTGCCGCGCAACCAGCCCTCACAGTGTGGCTTCAACTTCATACCGTACAAGCTGATTGACGAAACACAGAGCCGTTTCGGAGGCCTTGAGAGCACGAGCTTCGACATCGAGTGGTCGCAATCCTCGTACCTCTCGCAAAAGGACGTTGCGGGCGTCGGCGTTGAGCGCGCTGACGGACGGGAACTCGATTACAAACTGGTCGAGAAGAGTCTCAAGCCCATGCCGATCATCGGCAAGCAGACGGGTGCGATGTGGGTGAATCCCCTCGCGCCCACCCCCACCCCCGGCCCCGAGTGAGTCTCACGTGGCTCAAGATATGGGGCCTGCGCGCTCAGCATGGCGTTCAGTTTGTGCTCGGTTTGTGCGAGCCCGTGTGGCCGAGAGGGTGGGTGGGACGGTAGGAGGACGAGCTACGATTTGGAGCTGATTGGACGGGCCCCGCCCGGGGTCGGTGGGCGGGCATTAACGGGTATGCGTGAGGAGGAGGGGTCTTGCCGATAAAAAATACGTCGCACCGTAGGCAGGCTCGGGATGCTCTCATACTACATGGATACGCACAGCCACACTTTCAAAAACGGGATCCGAGCGATAAGCATAAGGAGAAAGGACATGCCGCAACACCGTGCCGACATCGACCGCACCACATCTGAAGACTCAGTCTATTAGACTCTGTCGTCATACAGCCAGACCGCACGACTAGCGGTACGGCAGCACGTTGCGACGTATTACGCTAGGTACTACCCCGTAACTACCCCGCGCAGGGCGCAGCTAGCGCCTCCCGTAGCGCCTTAGCCCAATGGGAATGTCCTAGCCCGAACAAGGCTGCGGCGGGTTGCGGGTGACAAGTGTGGCCCTGAAGTGTGGCAGCTCATCAAATATGGCTGCAGGGGGAAGACGGGAGTCGTCCTTAGCGTAGCTTAAGCGTTTGCAGGTGCCGAGTGGGACAGGTTCGGAGCCTAAGCACAGCTGGTTTGGCTCCGAACGGCAGCCCCATTTGGCTTCTCTTCTCATCGCTTTCTCCCGCAGCGTGGGGGAAGGTGGGGCGGGCGTCCACGGGGGGCGGGCGGAAGGGGTACGGAAGGGGGTGCCTAGTACAGGTGCCTAGTGATCAGCATTGAGAAGAAATAGTGACAGCCTAGTTCCTAGGTCCCGTGATCAAGGGCGCAAGATTTCGACCTTGGGGAAGGGTTTCACTACTCAGGTAGTTACCCTATGGTGTTTCAACACACGAACACAGTGGATCATGTGGTGATTATTAATCACTGGAACTTGATCTGAAAAAGTCGATACATGTACATGTAAAGCGTGAGTGGTGTTGGTGACACAGTCGAGGTCTGCGACTGTTATCGACTTTCGTCGCTCTGACCGCGGCCCCCTCCGCCGAAGCGTCGAATTGAGCGCTTTTTCTATTTCTAATATGTCGCGCAGTCTCGCTCGAACGCAGACGTGCTCGCTCCTGCAGGTCGAGGCTCGCCTGGCGGAGCTGGGCGCCGAGCGCTTGCCCAGCTCACGCTGGCGCTGCACGTGCAACTACCTGCGCAGCGAGGAGCTCTTTGTGCTGCACACGATGGAGGCGCCGAGCGAACACTTTATCGTGTCAAAGGCTGCTGGCGGCGGCGATCGTGTGCTGCGCGCAGGCGCCGAGCTCGAACCGCTGATGGAAAAGGCCCAGGCCTGCGCTCAACGTCTTAACGTGCTCATCGAGGGCTCCGTGTACGCATGCGGCGACTTTGTGGTTCGCGTGGGCCAGCTCTTCCTCAACAAAGGAACTCTAACCGGCGTGGCCGTCGAGGTCGAGTATCTGCCGTGCACGCTCGCCACGGCCGCTGTCGCACCGCTCGCAGCCTTTATTGACTTGCTGCTGCCGCCGGGCGAGCGCGACTTTTGCAGCTCCGAGGTGGAGTGCTTCGCGTCTGACGATCTGCCTTGCGAGTTCACCCTCGAGCACAGCGCACTGCTCCTCGTCGGGCTGATGAGGGCGCGGCTGGGCGTGCCGGCGAGGTAGCGCGCGTCGGTGTTTCTACGCCCGGGGCTATTTGAGACACACCGGCCGGGTCTTACGTAATTCTCGAAACAACGAAAGGAAAGCCGCCAAAACCACCGTTCGACGCGTCTCGTTCAGTCTCGTAAGCGTTAGGCGGCCGTTGAGGTTGAGGGCGTGACCGGTGCACGTGCTGGGGCCATCGCACACCCCAATCGCCCTTCTGCTTGCAGGCCATCTTCGGTGAGAGTCTGCCGAATCACGAGAAGTTGATCCGCCGACGGCGTGATGCGGAAATTGCCGCGAAACGGGTCATTGAGGTCAACGAGCAGGGACGCGGCGGCCGAGAGCACACCGATGAGGATGGTGAAGAGCACCCGCAGCTGCACCGAGTTGAGAAACTGGAGCGCCGCCTCATCTGACTCGATCAGAAAGGCAACGATGATCGACCCTCCGAGTAGGGTCATGATCTGCCAATGAACGGCTGGGTAGGTCGTCTGAAGCTGCGCGAGCCGATGCGAGCGCAGGTGGTTGAGAGATTGCACGAGATTTGGCAGCTGCATGCGTACAGGATCGTAGAAGCGCGCTGCGCCCTCGAGCTCCGGGTTCCTCCGAGTGCTGTACACGCTCTGTAGTAGGCCGTCAAGTTCAGACTCTGAGGTGAGGCTCACCTCACACTGCCGATTGGAGACGCTGGATTCGACGATCAGGCGAGTGACATACTGGCGCAGGAGCGCCAAATACTGTGTACGGAGCGCCCTGTCCTCGGCGGCACCGTACATCAAGGTCAACGTCGCGTCCAGCATTCTCACGTCGCATGCCTCCTTGTTGAGACAGCTGCGGATCGAAACTTGACGGTCACGCAGCGTGGTGAGCGTCGACGTGACCATCGTCCCAAGCACGATGGCCACGGCCGGCTGGACGATGCCATTGATTATGGGAATGATGAGCTCAGCCTCCAGCCTGCCGCCATCAACACTATACCAAGATTGCGTGAAGGAGATGAGTTCGTGGAAAATCGGGACGACCGCATCATAGCCGAGGAATGCCAAGGCTGGCATCACCACTGGGAATGCGCTGAGCACAATTCGAAAGCGCTCCGCAGCTGCCAAGTCTTTCTCGGATACCTCTAGGCTGTCATCAAAGATGGGAAGGTAGCACTCCTCTAGTAATGCCTCATCCTGCATTATAAGTCTTGATGGAGCAGTCCTCGCCTGATAGCTCAGCATCCTGCATTCAGAACAGCCCGTAGTTCTGACGGCCACTGGGTGGCGAGCGACGATTAGTGAGCACCGCGCTCCCAACCCGAACCCTAAACCAAGCACAAAAGCTGCCGACATGCAGAAGTGTGCCCCCACAGATGCAGAGCGCCGAAGTTAATTAATCACAAATTGAGCCAGTGACGAATCCGAGAGAATTTTACTTATTTTTGTCAGAAATCCGATCGCAGGATCACATCAGAGTACAGAGCACAGTCGCGCGGCTCTCGTTGAGATTCTACTCCGTACTCGTCGCAGCTCGCAGACTCGTCTCCACGGATGGTTCCTCGGCCGTGGCGCGTGGGGGGCGTCCATGACTCGAGCTCACTCCTATGACCTATGGCCCAGGACGGGTCGTTACATCCGCTCGATGGCCACAGGGTGCTGCCCTTGCTTGATCCAGCTGTGTTCGAGCACCTTCTTAGCGGTGAATCGCTCCTTAGGCTCCGCCTTGAGCAGGGCCTGCACGAGCGCGCGCGCGCCCGCCGAGACGGTCGCGTCGAACTGCGCGAGCGACACGGCGCGAATGCGTGTCTCGAGCTGCTCGAGAGTCGCACCATAAAAGGCAGGCTTGCCGTGTATGATCTCGAAGAGGACCACACCGAGCGCCCACATGTCCACCGGCTTGCCGCGATACCCTTCCTCCTTGCCACAGCCCGTAAGCTCGGGGGCGAGGTACGAAGGCGTACCCACTAGCTTTCGAAGCATGCGACCGCCGCAGACCGTGGTGAAGCCGAAATCGCAGAGCTTGGCGCACATCTGCTCGGGCTTGGTCGCGCCTCCCTCATTGTCGAACAAGATGTTGCCCGGCTTGACGTCACGATGAGCGAGGTCGAGAGAATGCATGTGCTCAAGTGCGCTCGCCACCTGCCACGTCAGCTTGGCCACGTCGCTCTCGGGCATGCCAACCCCTTCGGAGGCGAACCCGGCCGCCGAGTGCGCAGCCGCGCCGCGTGTGGGGGCACGTTGTTTCTGGAGCAGCTGCATGTGCCTGAGCAACGAGCCTCCCGGACAGTACTCAAGCACCGCGTGCGTGGTCGCCGGTCCCTCATGCTCCGCCAGCATGTACGCGATGTGCGGATGGCGAGCCCCCCCGCGCTCTCGCGCCGCCGCCGCGAGGATTCGTAGTGCCTTGAGCTCGTTATCTCGTGCCTCGCCTAGGTCCTTGGACTTGGCGCACTTTGCGTTATCAAAGGTCTTGACAGCCACGTCGCTGCCCTCAGCCACGTCGCTACTGCTGCCGACGGCGCTCGCCACGGCGCTCGCTCTCGCCTCTGCCTCGTCCTTGCTGACAGGGCAAGCGCTGCGTCGTGCGCGAAGGATGACGGAGTAGGCACCCGCCGCGATGGGGCCGAGCGCCTCGTACCCGTGCTGCGCGAGCTCACGCGCCGGGTCCGCCGCCGACGGCTTCGCGTCGCGCCGCTTCTGCTCCGCCACCGTCTTGTCGGCCGTCGCCTTCGCCAGAGACACCTGCTCCGCCGCGCTCAAGGGCCTTTTGAGTGGCGAAGCTAGGTGGCTGCCGCTGCTCGTGACGAGCTTCTTGATCTTGATCCCCGCGGACCGGATGGGCGACTTGCGCCGCACCTTCGGCTTACCCTCGGCGCCTTCTGACCCGGTCGCCTGCTGCTCCTGCTGCAGCCGCTGCTGCTGGTCGCGCTTCTCAGCGGCGTGGAGCCGATCGAGGAAGTCGCCGTACATGCCGCCGCCAGTTTGCATGCCGAATGCAGCGTTCTCGCGCTCCTCCCGCAGTCTTTTGGCCTTTTCGAGCGCCTCGCGCTTCTTCGCCGCCCAGTCCTTGGCTTGCTCCGACCTCACCGTTGGGTCCACCTTCCGCGGCTGTGCCGACGAAGATGGCAGCTCGCGGTCCTCGCTTCCTCTCCGGCTGCCGCTGACGCTCGGAGGAGATTGCGACGGGCTGCGGGATCTGTCCCCTGGGGCCTTTTCCTTGGGAAGAGGCTCTGATGGTGGTGCCGAGGGCGGCGGCATCGGCGTGGAGGCTGTAAACCAGTCCATGACGACGAGAAAAAATTGGGGTGAGGTGTTCATCGAGCGCGAGCGTGACTGTGAACGATTTGTCTTCGACATCGTCGCAATCGCACGGAAATATGTTCCCACTTCACACACTGTCAGTCAACCGAACACTCAGAAGTTTATGCACACAGGCCCCGCCCAGACACTCCCGGCAGCCAAGCTTCAGTTCACTTGGACTTCTTCTTTGCCTCGTCGTACGCGACGAGCTTTTCGCACGCCACCGCACCTTGCACCAGGTTGCACACCTGCTTGAACACGAAGAAGGGCGTGCAAAACATGAGCGTTAGCTTCACCGCCGGCACGCCGAGCACGAGCGGGCCGCCCGTGAAGTGCAGCGTGTAGAGCGAGAGGTACCAGAGCTCCGTAAAGGCGCACTCGATGAATAGCACCGGCTTCCAGTAGTAGAAGGCCAGGATCGGGTTGGTCACCTTTTTATGCGAGTCGCTGCCGCTCAGAACGCTGGCATACATGTGGTACCAGTGTGTGATCATGTCCACCATGACGAGGGCGGCGAAGAGGGTGATATATTGGGGGTACAGATGGCCGAGCACAATACATAGACACGTGGTCGACGCGCGGTCGGTCGTCATGTCGAGCACTGCGCCAAACGTGGATGACTGCCCGAGAGCGCGCGCAGCAAAGCCGTCGGCGGCGTCGAGCAACTGACTGAGCGAGTAGGCGCCGAGTAAGACGCGGTAGTCGGTGAGCGCGTATGCGTAGCCGAGGAATGCGAGGGCCAAGCGCAGGTAGCCGATGAGGTTGGGCACGTAGAGGTAGACGGAGACCATCGATGTTCGGGTTTTGCGAGCCGGCGTCCGCGGGGAGCAGCCCGGACGCAATCACCAAAGTTGACGCATACACACGTACTGGTATTCACAGCCAGCACCGCGCTGTTCGCGATCTAATCATAAATTTCGCGCGCGTAAAACTAAATGTGCGCGTCGGTCGCCGTTGGGCGCGGCGAGCGCGGCGAGCGCGGGGAGCGCGGGGAGCGCGGCGAGCCCTTGGGCTGAGGCTTCCCGCCTTTCTTGCTGCTGATGCTCTTCGCGGAGCTGGCGACGGAACGAGCAGTGTCTGCCAAAGCAGAACGAGCCGAGTCAGCTGCCAGTGCGCCCTCCTTGCTCGGCTGCGACGTCTTCAGGCTCGGGGTTTTGGGCTTGCCGGCCTTCGGCGGCTTTTTGCTCGGGGTCGACTTGCTCTGGTTCGCACCGTCCTTGTCGACCGCTGCCTCTGCAGGCTCTGCAGCAGCGCCGCCAGTCGGCACTGCCGCCTCAGCGGCAGCATCCACGGCTCCGGGTGCCTCGGCCCCAGCCGGCTGCAGTAGAGGCGCTGGCTGCGGCAGAGACGTCTCTGCCTCGGCCACAGCCGGCGCACTCGCAGGTGCACCTGCAGCCAACCTCTTGCTCGCTTCCTTGGCGTTCTTGCCACCGGGCTTTTTGAAGCTGCCACCCCCTTTGGACTCCTTTTCCGTGGGCTCCTGTTGTTTCTTCTGCCTCTGCTGCTGCTCCTGCTCCTGCTGCTCCTGCTTATCAGGCGCCTCGGCCGGAGGCGTCACAACGGGCGGGGGCGCCGTCGTGGGCTTGGTCCCCTCTATGAACTGCAAGGGCAGCGCGGGCATCTCAACGTTGTCCAGTCGCGCGATCACGCGGTACTCGCCGACCGCTCCGGCGGTGAAGACGAGCAAGTAGGTGCCGTCCTTCTTGTCCTCGACGTGGCAATTCGACGCGTTCGGACCGAGCACCCGAGCATCTACGCGCGCACCGCCGCGGTCGAGCGTATTGCCCAGCTTGTCCACGGCCGTCAGCTTCAGCTCGCACGGATGGTGCGTCATCGGCTGCTCCTCAGGCGGCGAGATCCGCGAGCGGACGGCTGTGGGTACCGAGGGCTGCACGACGAATTTGGCGGGCGAGCCTTCGATCGGCTTGCCATCGAGCGTCACGTGCACGGTGTACTGGCCTTTGGTCGTCGACTCGTGCGCCACATCGTATGAGCCGAGCACCTTCTGGTTGGGCTTCACCTGCAATACGGTCTGCGACCCGTTGGGATCGATGAGCGTCGCGGCCACCGCGCCGGGTGGCGCGGACGACGGGTTTCCAAACTGGTCGCGCAGCTGCGGCTTCATCATGAGCTTCTCTCCCGCAAACATGGCCTTCTTCTCCTCGACCTGCGGGTTCATCGAGCTTCTGGCGGGGTCGGGCCGATTCTCGCGCACGTGCACGGTGAATGGAGAGCCGGGCAGCAGCTCGCGCACGGGACGCCCCGGCTGGCTCGCCCCCTCGGGGTCGGCCCAAAGGTGCAGCTGGTGGTCACCTGCCTTGGACGCCTTGTAGCGGATCTCGTACTCGCCGTCAGCCCAGAAGCCGAACCAGTCCTTGTCCTCGCCATAGACGAGCGGCGTGAGCGCGTCCGCCATCGAACGCATCTTACGTGAACGCGAATCCTCATCCTTCTCGTCCTTGCCTTTGCGCGCAACGGGCTTCTTGATGACTTCATCCTCGGGGCCACTTTGTCCCTCGCCTTTTTCGGCATTGTTCTTGCGCTTCTCCTTGGAGCGCTCGCGATCGCTCTCGACGGCTGAGAGCGCAATCCCAAACGTGAGCTTGGTCGACGGCGTGGCCTGGTTGCGGAACTTATCGCAACACTTGATGCGCAGCGCCGCCGGCTTGCCCGCCGTTGCGCGCGAAAGGCCGGGCCCGCGCACTTCGCAGTTGCTTACGTCGAGGTTGCCGGCGAGCATCGTGAGCGTCGCCGGTGAACCCGACACGGCCGTGCCTTCGATCGACACTGAAACCGAGAACGTGCCCGACTTCGTGGAGCGCCACTTGAACGTGTAGCTTCCGTCGTTGTTGTCGTTGGCGCTGCACTCGACATCTTCTGACATTGGTTCTATCTCCATCTTTACGGGCGCGCCGCCATTGACGCACTGGTTGCCAATCTTGTCGTGTGCGAAGAACGTCATTTCGCGCCAGGTTTCGCCCACGATGCCGCACAGCGGCAGCATTTCCTTGGGCAGCTTTGTCGATGGGGCGTACGCCGGGCCGGGCGCAACGATGAGCTCAAAGGGTGAGCCGGGCAGCTCCACCGACTGCTGCCGCAGGCCCACATGCAGACGGTAGACGCCGGCGAGGCCCACCGAGAAGTACACGGTGTGCGTGCGCACGAGCTGCCCGTGTGCGTGCAGCGTGCCCGGCGAGAGGCCGCCGTAGGCGAAGCCCACGCCCTGCGGGTCGCTTCGCAGCTCGTACTCGAAGGACTGCTGCAGCACCCCAGTGAGATCCTTGTGCGCATGCTTGCCGTGAGTTGCGTGGGAGTCGCTCTCGGCCGCAGCCGCCATGCGCCTGCTTGATTTTTTGCTGGCCAACACAAAGTCGCCCGGGTACGTGCCGGGGCCTCTGGAGTCTGTTGAACGCCGCCGAGCCCACAGCTGCAAGTGCTGCTGCCTCTCAACAGCCTCAAGGCGGACATACTTCGGGACCTCCGGCGCCATGGCGACCTCTGCGACCACTGCTGCCGGCTCGGGAGCAGGCCCAGAAGCCGGCGCTGCGGCGGCCGGCTCCGCAGGTTGGCCAGCTTTTTGGACCGGCTTGGCCTGCTTTTGAGGTTGGCCAGATTGGCCTCCTTTTCTCCTTGGAAGGTGATAGTCATCAACCGCTTCCACCTTCGTTTCGTTGGGCTTCACGTCGAAGACGAAAGTCTCAGGCTTTTCGATGGTAATGTTGAGGGGCTTGCGACGAGCGCGAAAAGGCGCGACGCCGTCGTCTGCTCCTCTGCTCGTCTGCGCGCCGTCAGGTCTCTGATGCAACAGCGCGACCCCACCAGGCGGCACGCGGAGCAGCTCGACGTACACGTCGAGCTCTTCTGCGTAGCAAACCTGACCGAAGGCGTCGACAAAGTCGACCTCGAAAGAGACCGGCTCGCGCGAGACTGCCATCTTCAGACCTTTGCCGCGGCACTCGCACTGTGCCGCGTCCGCCTTGGTTGAAAGCACCTTGAGCGGGAAGGGCGATCCGGCGATCTGCTCGCCATTGAGCCAGATCCCCACACTGTAGTTGCCGGACACCCACGCGCGGTACTTGCACGTGTATGAGCCGTCTCTGTTGTCGATGAGCCGCGCGCGCACGACGGACGTACCGCGCACGGCGCACGCCACGTCATCTCCACCCGTGGACCGCTTGTTGCCCTCGTGGTCGTAGGAGAAGATGACAAAGGAGCCGAGCTGCCGCACGATGGACGTCCTGAGCCCGTCGCCCGAGACCGTGCAGTAGTTGGCCGCCGCAATCAGCTTGTCACTATCCAAGGGGTCTGCAGATAGCGCCCTCACGTTCACCCGAGCTTCATTTCGACGGTCCCACGCCTCGAGGACCGCTTCGACGTCGAGGCCTCGAGCCTTAGCCTCCTCGCGCACAGCCAGCCTGCGTATCGCCAGGGCCTTCTCAGCCCATCGTGGCGCACTGGAATCATCCTTCTTGTCCGCGCTCTTTGCCCCTTGCTTGAGGTCTTCGTCCTTGCTCGCATCGTGAGCGCTCTCACCCTCTGGATTCACTGCTAAATCTCCTTTTTTCCCCTTGCGAACAAGCTTCCTTGCCTCTGCCTCTGCTGCGAGCTTCACCATCGGATCGGCCTCGGGAGCTTTGTATTCGAAGTCATGGGTGACGAGACTGGGCCTCACGAAGCCGCCCTTCCCTTGCTTGCACTCGAAGAAGCGCTTACCGAATACCGAGCCGTCGTTCTTGCCAACTGGCTCGTCGTAAGCAACGCCAATAAAGAAGCCCGGTCCAATGTCTTCGATGCGCCCGTTGAAGCGAACCTCAGCCTTGCGCACTGGTCCTTCGCTCAGAGTCACGTTGACTCTATCACCGATCCTAAAGCGGAGCGCCTCGGCAGAGAAGGCATTATCGTCAATCACTACTTCCTTGGCGGCTTGTTTCTTTTGCATGGACGGCCAGATATCTGGAAAGGCGCGCGGGGGCTTCTCACGGTTCTCCTCGGCCATGCTGGTGAGCACGGCTTCGAATCTCCCTGCGCAGTCTGTTCGTCGCTCAGATCCGCAGCGCGCGCGAGATGGGCGGCCGGCCGAGCAGTGGAGTGGACGTCGGCCTTCAAGCCAAATCGGAATGGTTGTAGATGATCGCTCGTCACAGCGCGCCGGCCGCCTCGCGGGCATAAGGATAGGTTTTCGGCATCTCACGCGGCAATAGTAAAGGACAGAGCGATGTACTTGTAATTGTGGGGTTGACAGGAATTAAGCTATGGTGTAGGAAACAAGGAAAGAAAGGCGATTTAAAATTTGAAATGACCTCGAGGCTTTGTCTCTCGCGGGCAAGCTCGCGGGTAGGCGGGTTCAAACGAGCAAACAACACGCATTGTATGGCGTTCCAAACTCACGTCGACATAGCACCCGACTCTTGTGGCGTCATCCAAAAGTCCAACCGTTTCGAACGCGCGCGCCGGACGCGCGCCCACGGTGGGGCGCTCGTTCAAATCCCGCGAAATCATTCTGTGTGCGCCACTCTACACGAGCGCTCATGCGCCTCGACCCGGTGGACATCAACGTCGTGCAGGTATGCCCTCGCACAGGCAGAACGCTGCATTCGAAGAGGCACACGGCGACAGCTCTCAGCTACTGTGTCGCAGAGACCGACTCGGCTGCCTCGCATGGCCGGAAGGTGCTCGTCATCGGACGTGAGGAGAAGACGCAGCAGGAGTTTGCCATCGCCGGCGGTGTGCGCGTGCTGGCGAGGCATGCTGCGAGCGAGGGAAAAGCTACGATCATGCTCACGCAGCGCAACCTTCAGATCATGTGTCAAGCCGAGCCCAACGCCATGGTGGGCTGGCTGCGTGGAATCGCCGACCCGGCGGCAGCGGCTGCTGCCAGGACGTCGCAGCAACCGCCACCGCCCGTGCCGGCACCGACGAAACGAGTGCTTGCACCGTTATCACCCAATTGTATGAGCCCTACCGCTGCCGCGAGGCTGCAGCCGAAAAAGGGCCGCGAACCGGGGCGCTCACCATTGCAGGCAGCCTCGGAGGCGAAAGCGGCGCAAATGGCGGCGGTTCGCCCGCTGCAGTCGGCACGCACGGCGGGGCACGCGCCATCACCGCTGGTGGCGCTCTCACCCGCTACGGCTCAGAAGCTCACCACGGAGCAGCAGGCTGTCATGCGTGACGTACTCGACGGCAAATCGGTCTGCCTCATCGGCGGGGCATCGAACATATTCACTGCGTGCCACTGATCCACTGTGAGAGCACCCATCATCATTGATTGCGCCCCTCATCAGGTCTTCCTCACCGGCGGCGCGGGCGTTGGAAAGTCGTTCCTGTTGTGCCAAATTGTCTCCAAGCTGCCGTCAGCGACCACCTTCGTCACAGCCTCGACCGGGATCGCTGCGTGCCAGATCAGCGGCGTGACCATCCATCACTGGGCTGGGCTTGGTGGCACCGAGCGGCCCCTGCCTGATCTGATCGAGCAGGCGAGGCGTAAGCGCGGCGCGCTGTGGCGAGCGGCTACGTGTCTGATCATCGATGAGGTGAGCATGCTCGACGGCGACCTCTTCGACTCACTCGAGAGCATCGCACGCGCAGGTGAGGAAGGCGTCTTCTGACTGCCTCGGATTGCCTTGGATGGCCTCTGGCTGACGCTCGAGAGCATCGCACGCGCAGTCCGCGCCGATCCACGGCCGTTCGGAGGGCTGCAGCTCGTCCTCGTCGGCGACTTTTTCCAACTGCCGCCTGTGACTAAGGGAGGTCCGTCGGCCACGCCGCTCAAGTTTGCCTTCGAGGCGCGCGCCTGGCCCCTCTGTGTGCAGCGCGTACATCAGCTCACTCAAGTCTTCCGACAGGTGATGGCCTCTGAGTACTCCTGATTGCCTCTGAGCACTACTGATGGCCTCTGAGTACCCCTGATGACCTTCTGAGATGGACTTACTCAAGCCTTCCGGCGCAGTCGGACACGGAATTCGTGGCTGCTCTCAACGCAATCCGGTTCGGCCGCTGCCCACCGGAAGTGCGTGCCGTGCTCGCTCCGTGCGAGAGGCGCGAGCTGCTCGACACAGCGCTCGGCATCGTCGCCACGAAGCTGTGCACGCATAAGGCCGAGTGCCAAGCCATCAACGACGCACAGCTCGCGAAGCTGCCAGGCAGCCAGATGACCTTCACAGCGCGCGACCAATCGCTCGATGAGAGTGCCCTCGGGCTCCTTCGGTCGGCGTGCGTCGCGCCGCCGGAGATTAAGCTCAAGCTCGGAGCTCAGGTGAGGACGCCTGATTGCCCGGAGTTTAAGCTCAAGCTCGGAGCTCAGGTGAGGACGCCTGATTGCCCGGAGATTAAGCTCAAAGTCGGAGCTCAGGTGAGGACGGCTGATTGCCCGGAGATTAAGCTCAAGCTCGGAGCTCAGGTGAGGACGGCTGATTGCGCGTGATTGCGACGGATCAACCATGAATGCGACTGTGTGCGATGGAACGGGACTGATGGAATGGGACGGATGGTCCCGGATGTCCCCTATTTGGCAGGTGCTGCTGCTCAAGACGATCGACCCTCCCGCCGGCCTTGTCAACGGCGCGCGCGCCGTCGTGGTGCGCATGGTAGGCAGCTGCCAGCACCCAATGTGTCGCTTCCTCAATGGTGTGGAGCGCATCATACGTCCCGAGTCCTTCCAGCTGACGCAGGCGGGGCGCGTGGTTGCAAGCCGTGTCCAACTACCCCTCGCGCTCGGCTGGTCCATCTCAGTGCACAAGTCACAGGGGATGAGCCTCGACCGCGTCGAGATGAACCTGCGTCATGTCTTTGAGTGCGGCCAGATCTACGTGGCGCTCTCGCGCGCGCGCTCACTCGAGGGGCTCGCGCTGCGTGACGTCGACTGGAGCAAGCTGCGCGCTCACCCGCGCGTGCTTGCGTGGCATGAGCATGAGCGAGCGATGAGTGACGCGATACGCGCAGGCGGTGACGATGGCCGAGAGCACGAGACCGTGTCTGAGTTGATTTAAAAATTCACTGTCGACGTTTTCATCGCATGCGCATACGGCCGACGATGGCCAATTAGGCATTATGGAGAATTTGGTTTAATATTCTCGAGGACACCCAACGCCCACCGGACCTGCGTATCATTATATATTGGATAGAGGTTACTCCACCGGCTACGTAGATACATCGTAGATCGTTTTTCTCCGTCACTTCCCAAGCTGCACGGAGGGTTCGAAATTCTGCGCAACTGGGCCGTGATTGCCCTCTACCCACCCAATAGTGCCTAAGCTACTGCCAGCAAACGCTGTCCGTGTCGGGCAGCGCGCTTGGCAATGAGCCGTGCGTCGCCAGCTCCGTCGCGAAGACCAACACGCTGGCAGCGGCGGCGACAAGGCAAGCGGACTCTGCGGCCCCGAGCAGAGTTGCAGGTCCTGCCTCCAGCTGCTTCGCTTTGGCTGCGCTCAACCGCTTCCGCTCCGCTGTCGCCATCTGTGCCTTGAGGACACCCATCTCCGCTTTCGCGGCCGCAATCTCGGCCTGTTGCAAGGATTGGCCGGTGTTGGCTCGAGAAAAGATCGAAAGCAGCGAAACGCCAGCGACAACCGTGTACGCAACTCCCTCGAGAGTGCCAGGCAGCTCTCCACGCAGCCCGCACCCTGTCGTCACGAGCGAGAAGAGACTCGCGCTCACAATGGGCGGCGCGGCGAGGCCAATCACAGCCTTAGAGGTGGTGACGGCTAGTGACTCGCTCAAGCGAGGTGCGGAGCAGCGTGCCTCCGCGCACGTCCCTAACCCTGACGTCCGAGGTCGCGTTGGCGTCGGCTGAAGAGCAATCGCGACGCACATAGAGACCGTCCACATTGACAGTGCCCACGACAGCGATTTCGATTTTTACACGCGGAGGTCATGGATAAATCCCCGCCACACAGTAATCCGCTTAAAAAGAACGCTACCTCGAATCGTTTCGTCTCCGCATCGAGACCTCGATCACCGACGTCGAGAAGGACGTGGCGGCGAGCACAGCCGACGATTATAAATGGTGGCGTGTGCCCACGGTCGCGCATTCCATGGTGTGGCGGCGCTGATGGTGTGGCTGGCGAGCACGACCGTGATTGGCGCTCGCCAATTCGACGTCTCGCAGCACCAGCGAGGTGCCCGCGGAGGTGGCACCTCCGCACGGCCGACGCTGCCATGCGAGCCGCTGCGCTCTGTGACGCAGCGGTGTGAGGGTGAGGCGCGCGGCGCGCTGATAAACCGCAAGCGCGCGCGCAAATCGCTCTTCCGCTACCGCGGCGGCGCGGACGAGAAGGTGGAGGGCCATTGCATTGGTATCGACCTGGGCACGACGTACAGCTGCGTCGGCGTCTGGAAGAATGGGCGCGTGGAGATCATCGCCAATGACCAGGGCAACCGGATCACGCCATCGTACGTGGCGTGGACGGCGGACGACCAGCGGCTCATCGGCGATGCCGCCAAGAAGCAGGCGTCCGCCAACCCGGAGAACATGGTCTACGACGCCAAGCGGCTGATCGGTCCCAAGTTCGCTGACCAGACCGTGCAGGAGGACATGAAGCATTGGCCCTTCGAGGTGGTGGACGTCGAGGGCAAGCCCAAGGTGGTGGTCACCGCGGGCGGGCGCAAACAGTTCTCGCCCGAGGAGATTTCGTCGATGGTGCTCGCTAAGATGAAGGCGATCGCCGAGGACTACCTAGGCACTGCTGTCAAGTATGCGGTCGTGACGGTGCCAGCGTACTTCAACGACGCGCAGCGGCAGGCGACCAAGGATGCGGGCACGATCGCGGGGCTGCGCGTGCTGCGCGTGATCAACGAGCCCACCGCCGCCGCGATTGCGTACGGCCTCGACTCGAAGATCAAGGGAGAGCGTAATGTGCTCGTGTATGACTTGGGAGGAGGCACGTTTGACGTGACGCTGCTCACGATCGACGAGGGCGTGTTTGAGGTGAAGGCGACGGCGGGCGACACGCACCTGGGGGGCGAGGACTTTGACCAGCGGCTCATGAGCCACTTCGCGAAGACCTTTGAGCGCAAGACGAAGCTCGACATCTCGGGCGATAAGCGAGCACTCCAACGGCTCCGGCGTGCGTGCGAGGGCCTTAAGCGTTCTCTCTCGACGCAGACGTCGGCGACGATCGAGCTCGAGGCCCTCAAGGACGGAGTGGACCTGCGTGAGACGATGAGCCGCGCGCGCTTCGAGGAGCTCAACATCGATCTCTTCAAGAAGACGATGCAGCCGGTGATCCAGGTGCTCCAGGACGCAAAGGTGGACCGCTCGGACGTGCACGAGATCGTGCTGGTCGGGGGCTCGACCAGGATCCCCAAGGTGCAGCAGCTGCTACAGGAATTCTTCAACGGCAAGGAGCCCATCAAGGGCATCAACCCCGACGAGGCCGTCGCGTACGGAGCCGCCGTGCAGGGCGGCGTCCTCTCAGGCGCCGCCGCCGAGGCCACCAAGGACCTCTTGCTGCTCGACGTGACGCCGCTCTCTTTGGGTATTGAGACGGCGGGAGGCGTGATGACCGACCTCATCCCGCGCGGCACGACGATCCCTGTCCGCAAGTCACAGACCTTTTCGACCTATGCGGACAACCAGCCGGGGGTCAACATCCAGGTGTACGAGGGCGAGCGCCGTTTCACCAAAGATAACAACCTTTTGGGCAAGTTTGACCTGAACAACATCCCCCCGATGCCGCGAGGCCAGCCGCAGATCGAGGTCACTTTCAACGTGGACGCGAATGGGATCTTGCAGGTGGAGGCCGCGGAGAAGTCGACGGGCAAGAAGGCGGCGATTACGATCAAGGCGGAGAAGGGCCGTCTCTCCGATGAGGAGATTGACCGGATGGTGCAAGAGGCCGAGAAGTTCAAGGAGCAGGACGCGCAGTACGCGGCCAAGGTGGAGGCACGCAACGCGCTCGAATCATACGTCTTCTCGCTCAAAAACTCGCTCACCGGCCTGGAGAAGCCTCTCGGCGAGACCGACTATGCGACGCTCAAGACGGCCATCGACGACGCCCTCAAATGGCTCGAGGACAACCAGGCAGCCGAGAAGGACGAGTACGACGAGCAGCGAAAGAAACTCGAAGAGATTGCCTTCCCGCTGCTGCAGAAGGCGAACGCCGCCGGTGCGGCCAGCGGCGCCCCCCCCAGCGCAGCCGGCGCGAGCGCACCCGAGGGTGATGGGCCCACGGTCGAGGAAGTCGACTGATGCCGCGCCGCCAAGTTGTCGACCGCGCTCACCCGCGCTAGCGCGCTTACGGACTAGGAGAGAGAAGAGAGAAGAGTTTCAGACGCCGGTGCAGAGCACAGCTCTCTCTTTCTCTCTTGTGTGTGTGCGTCTCGTCACATCTCGCATGCAGTTTGCATGCCGCGCATGGCCGGTGTCGTGCGGGCACACACGTGTGCGCCCGTGCGGGTCGGGTTAGGTCATTATCATGTATCTCCGTGTCATCGCTCGGCTCGTCGCCGCGATCATCCAACAATCGAATCTACGCAATGCGTATATCGAACGGCGTGACTGCTAAACGGAAAACGCGCGAACGTAATCCGGCGTATCCGCCGGGGCCGCACACTGTCGGATTCTGGTTCCATTCGGTCGTCGAACGAATTTTTTTCCATGCTCTCGCGAGTCGGCCTTTGCGCTGCTCGTCGCCCCATTTTTCACGTCAGCCGTCGCGCCTGGCGCGAAACCGAGCCG
>Ga0210247_100814_pt1 | contig 28029 bp, 11 predicted proteins | sample ChrtobMetP3_16mM_FD_155449 | JGI IMG/M metagenome (GOLD analysis project Ga0210247, IMG submission 155449) | Chrysochromulina tobin associated microbial communities from unialgal haptophyte culture, Seattle, Washington, United States - P3_16mM | ecosystem: Host-associated > Algae > Haptophytes >... | reverse complement strand
GATTACAATTCCCAGTTTCCGAGTTTGAGCCTCAAATTCCCGATTCCATGACTTTTGATGGAAACTGGGAATTTCAACGTCATGGAAAGGCTAGGATTACAATTCCCAGTTTCCGAGTTTGAGCCTCAAATTCCCGATTCCACGACTTTTGTTGGAAACTGGGAATTTCAACGTCATGGAATTTCGAGGGGGCTAGGATTACAATTCCGAAATTCCGGGATTTCAATTCCAAGTCCGCCCCTGCACTGTCGCCTCACCTTAGGCTCCTCAAATGCTCAAAACAATGTCTACATGTGTCTACCACCCACCAAAGTCAAGCAGCGCAGGTGCAACGTAAAGTCAACAGCAGCACACCTTAATAAACATAAACCACACCACGAATGAGAGAAACGTGGTGACTGCTGACTGGCGAGCGCGTGGGGACCGCGACGAAACTGACTGACTGATTGGAGGAGATAAACTCCGCTTGCCCCGCTTGTTGGTGTTGCGACGAAACGCCTCTAACTTTCTCCCTGAGCCGCTCGGCAGGAGGGGGGTAAAACGACTGATTGACGGACTGAAACTCCGCTTGCCCGTGAAGAGCGCAGAAACGGAGGACGCCGCTCCCGACTGGAGCCGCAGCACAGGCAGACAGAACTTCTCACCATGGCTGCCTCGGCAGCCTTGGGAAGGAAACTGCCCCCAAGGCTTGCGGAGGAGCCACCGTCTCCCTCTGGACCCGCGCCAACGAACGGAGCCGACGCGGAGGGCTCCGGCTCATCGCAGTCGAAGCGGCCGGGCTCAGCACCCTTGCTTTCGGCTGAGAAGCGCGCGGAGCTGGCCGAAACGGCACTGCAGCGGTCAGAAGTCGGGCGCGTGCGGCTCCGCTCGGCGCTTGCGGAGCAGCGTGCGGACGCCGAGGCGCGCATTCTCGAGATCGATCGGCAGCTGCTCGCGACACAGAAGCAGCTGCGCGAGGTGGAAGGCGGCCCAGGCTCAGGAGCGCTCTCGGAGGCGCAGATGAGCCAGCTGCGCGAGCAGATCGAGGCAGCGCTCGTAGGCTCCGAGCACAAGGCCACCGAGAAGGAGCTCGAGGCGCATGCCGCCATGCTCGGCTCCGCTCACACCTTCCAAGTGCAGCAGCAGCGCTTCCACGACCGTCTGCAGGCGGAGCTGACCGCTATGCATCGCAAGAATGAGCAGCGCGACGCGGCGGAGCAGGCGCTGCAGGCGAGGCTGCAGGACCTGGACGCCCAGCTGCGCTCCGCAAAGGCCGCTGCGGCTGGTGGCGCCGGCGGCGCGGTCCCAACGGCAGCCGGGGCGCCGGCGGCCATGGCTGGTGTGAGTGCTGCGGCGGCGGCGAAGGCGGCGGAGGAGCCCGGAGTGATCGGCAGCCTAATCGGCTTCGGCATCTTTGGCGATAAGATTTCCAAGGCGGAGCAGCTGCCTGCGCTCCAGGCCTCATTCAAGTCGGCGATGGAGGAGCTTGGGCGGCAGACCGCCGCCAACCAGGCCCTCCGCTCCGAACTGCGCGCCGCGCGCGAAGCGGCCACGAATCGACAGAGATCATCCCACCTCATGCCGGGTACCGACGCCGCGAGCGCCGCCAGTGCCGCTGGCGCCGGTGCCGGCGCCGGTACGGCCGAGGGTGGCGGTGCGGTGATGTCGGCAGAGGATGCGATGGAGGTCAAAGCCGCCATCGCGATTGAGCGCAAGGCACTCGAGGAGGCGTGCGCTGGCTTCGATGCGGTGATCGCGACGCTCGGCGAGGCGAAGAGCCAGCGCAAGGAAGGGCAGCGTGTCCTCTCAGACATCCTGTGGCAGCTGCGACGGCGCAACCCCGGCGAGGATCTTGAGGCGAAGGCGACCGCCAACGAGCTCGCGCGGCTGGCGGAGGCCATCGAGCGGCAGCAGGCGGCAGAGACGGCGTTGCAGGAGGTGGCCACCTCGCACGCGCGGGAGCTCTCCGCCGCCAAAAAGGAGGCCGAGCAGTCCAAGAATCGCGCCTTTGTCGCCGAGGCCGCCGTCAAGTCACTCCAACGACGCCTCGACGCGGCCAACGGCAGTGGGACGAGCGCGGCCGCCTCGTCGGCAGGTGGCGGCGTGGCCAAGGGCGGTGGCGGCGGCGGCGGCGGCACGGTCGCCGAGGCCCAGCTGCGGGAGACTGAGCTGGCCCTCGAGGCGGCGGTGGCCGAGGCGGCCGAGACGCGCCGCTCGATCGACCTCGTCGAGGCCGAGTTGAGCGCTTCGAAGGACGAGATCTCGCGCCTCGACGCCGAGATCTCGCGTTCTCGGCGGCGCGAGCTCGACTTCCAGGCCGAGGTGCGCGCGGCGGAGGCCAAGGGCGCCGAGGCGCTCAAGCGTGCCGAAGAGGCCGCCCAGCTCATGGTGTCGCGACTCAGCCGCCAGCTCGCTGACAAGGAGAAGGCAGAGATGGCCACACTCTCCAAGCTCGACGAGGCGCGTCGGGCGCTCGCACGGGCGCCGGTGACGCGTTGCGCCGCGAAGGCGGTGGCCGCGGTGGCCGCGCGCGTGCCCGCTGAGTACCAGCGGGCACGGGCGACGCAGCTTCGACTCGGGCTTCTGTTTGCGCGTGCCGCACTCGAGGCGGCCGCTCGTGAGGCAGCGGACACGCGCGACGTGCTACGGCAGCGCGGCGCGGCGGCGGCGGCGGCGGCGGCGGCAACGCGCGGCGCGCTGGCGGCGGCGGAGGCAAAGTACGTGGAGCTCAAGGAGCGGTGCGATGCGGCCGAGTTCTCGCTCGAGGAGGAGGCGGGGGAGGTGACCATGCTTCGGAAGGAGCTTGCGAGTGCGCAGCAGCACGGCTCGTCCGCCAAGGAACAAGCGGCTCGGTACGCCGAGGAGATGGCCAAGGTGGCCGCCGAGCGCGACGATGCGCTCAAGCGGCTCGAGGACAAGGAGGTGGTGCAGCAGACGCTCGGCGCGGCGGCGGGCGAGGGTGCCGAAGCTCTCACGGCCCAGCTGCGCGCCCTGCGCGGCGCCCAGGCGAACGAGGTACAGTCCGTCCTTGAGGAGCTTGAGCGTGAGCGCAAGCGGCACGAGACGCTCGACACAGCGCTCCGTGCCGAGATGGCCACGGAGCGCACGCAGATGGAGGCGATGCTCAAGGCGATGCGGGCGGAGGTGGAGGACACGCGGCGCGCGGCGGATGAGTCGTGCAAGATCGCACGCGACGAAGTGACTGCTGTGCTGGCGGCCCAGGCGGCGGCGGCCGAGGAGGCGGCCGCCGCTCGCGCGGCGCTCGAAAGCCGCGTGCAGGCCGCCGAGGCCGCGATGGCGGCAGCACAGGAGGAGGCGGCGGCCGGTCGGCTCGAGGGGCGTGCGCAGTCTGAAGGCGACGTGCGCGCGGCCGAGGCGAAGCTGGCGGCGCTGCACGAGGAGGTGGCGGCTGCCAAGGAGCGCTCTGCCTTGCGAGAGGCGGCGGCCGAGAAGCTCGAGCAGCGGGCGAAGGCGGCGGTCGCCAAGGCGGAGGCGGTCGCAGCGGCGTCGGTCGCCGCGGCCGAAGCGCGCGCCGCCGACGCGCTGGCGGAGGCCAAGGGAACGCGGGACAAGCTGAGCTCCCTGGAAGCGCGATGCCTCAATTTGGAAGCTGAGGTTGCAGCCGAACGCATGCTCGGCGGCGGCGGCGGCGGCGGCGGCAACGGCAACGGCAACGGCAACGGCGGCGCGGCGGCGGCCTTGGAGATGCTTCGTGCGGTGCAGTCGGAGCGCGACGCCCTCCGCTCGGAGCTCGCGGACCAAAAGGCGCGCGCGGCCTCGAAGGTGGATGAGTTACGTCGGCGCGCGGCGACGAGCGACGCGGACGGCCAGAGCGCTCAGAAGGAGCTGCAGGCGGCCGAGGCGCGTGCGGCGGAGGAGGAGGCGGGGCGGCGCCGGGCGGAGCGCGCGATCGAGGCCCTCAAGTCGGAGGCGGCCGTGGCGGCAAGGGCGTCGGAGCGAGCGATCGAGCAGCTGCAGGTGAAGCTCATGGGTTCGGAGCGAAAGACGCATGGCGAGAGCGCCAAGGTGAGCGAAGAGCTCGCGATGCTACGCAAGCAGCTGCGGGATCGCGAGGCCATCCTCGGAGATGAGGTCGCCGCGGCGCGCAAGGCGGCGCAGCAGGCGCAGGCCGACGCCTCGTCACAGCTTGCCACTGCTGATGCTGAGCAGCGCGAGGCGCTCCAGCGCTACCGTCTGGCCGCCGAGCGTGCCCAGGCGTCCGCGGAGGAGGAGGTGGGTAAGCGCAAGGGGCTCGAGGTGGCCCTGGCGACGCTCGAGAGCACGCTGGCTGCCGAGCGTGCCCACTTTGAGGAGCGGATGAAGGCGGTGACGCGGCGCCTCGACACGACCAGTACGGACTCATCGGGCCGTGAGGCGGCACTGGCGACGCGCGTGCGACAAATGGAGGCGGCGCTGAGCGCGGCCGCTGCCCAAGCGGACGAGGCGTACAAGCGGGAGGCGTCCCACAAGGAGCTCATCAAGCAGCTGCAGCAGAAGGCGACGCAGGCCGCTGCGACCGCGCTGCAGGCGGGCAAGCGCGGCGGCAACGGCGGCGGCGAGATGTTCGCCGCGATGGCGCAGCTGCAAGGGCACTCGGAATCTCTCCAAACCGAGCTCAACGCGACGATGCGCGCGCTCGAGATGGCGCGCGCCGAGTTGGGCACCGCACGGCAGAACCAGCAGGCGGCCGTGCAGCAGGCGCTCGCGGAGGGCGAGAATGAGCGCGCCGCAGCCGAGCGCGCCGCGCGTCAAGCGAAGCACGAGCTCGCACTCTCCCAACAGGCGGCCGCGGAGGTGCGCATGCAAGCGGACCTTTTGCGCAAGCGTCTCGACTCGCAGCTCTCGCACGAACGATCGCGCGCCGAGGGGCGCGAGGGAGCGCTTGCGGCGCAGCGTGAGGAGCTGCTGCAGCAGCTGCAGCACGAGCGCGCGACCCTCGCTCAGGTCCGTCGCGATGGGTCCGCAGCCCTGCAGAACATGCAGAATGAAGTGGCACTTGCTCGCAAGGCTGTCTCGCAAAAGGAGGCCGACACGGCCATTGCGCAGACGGCGCGCTGGGCGGCGCAACAATCGGCGCTCCAGAACCAGCAGCGCGTGAGCTCACTCGAGAAGCGCATCTCGGATCTCGAGACCGAGCTCAAGCAATCTCGTCAGGCCCAGGCCGCGGCTGAGCACGCGGCAGCGGTGGCGCGCGCTGCAGGGGCGGGGATGGGCGTTAAGAGCGGCAGCGGCGGCAGCGGCGGCAGCGGCGGCAGCGGCGGCAGCAGCGGCAGCAGCGACCCGCTAGGGCTGGGTCTGGGGACGCTCTCGACGCCCTCGACGCCCGGCGCCAGTTCTCGCCCACCGCCTCGCCTCCCCTCCCAGCCCGACAGCAAGCCGAAACCCAAGCCGCCTTCCTACCCTCGCCCTGCCACGCTCCCAGACTACAAAGCAACGCTCGCAATAGGCAGCAGCAGCTATGGCTCGAAGCCCAAGATGGCTTCGAGTCCATTCCGCTCCTTCCCTGTACGACCGCCGCCCAAAGCTGAGTCGCTCGAGAAGACGTCAGGGCCAGCAGCGGTGGTCAAACGGATCGGTCGCTCACTGTCGTTCGGCTTCGGTCTCAAGACCAAGAAGAAGAGTGAGCGCAAGAATGATGAGGGGCTCCTAGAGCGACGAGGAGACGAGGGAGACGAGTCGGACGAGGAGCGCGCCGTCGAAGAGGACGTTGAGGGCGCCGAGGACGAGAAGGGGACGGCGCGACTCAACAAAGGCCGTCGAACGTCCGACGACGCCGACGAGGGTGCCAGAAAGCCACTGCCGCGCAGTAAGAGCTTCGGCCTGCCGGGTATACGTCGGATGTTCAGCCCCGCCGTGCAGAAAAAAGGCTCACTCATGAACGATGACTGAGGTGAGCCATCGATACCGGACAACAACTCGCGCGCATGGTCTTCCGAGGTGCGTCTCCTGAGGGCGCGCGTCAGTCAGTCCACAGCCTGTCGCGTGACAGCCACGGCCCGAGCCGACGCCCGCGCGCGGCGGCGGCTCGGCTTTACGCACGCATGCACGCTCGGCGGTCGAGATTCGCGTGACAGTGCTGGAGACTGAGAGAGGGGGGAGACACCTGTGTGAGAACAGAAGACATTGTACAGCATGTGGGTTACAACACCGTATCTCATATGACGCAACGTATTTTGATTTTTTTTGATCCGGATTGTATTTAGATAACAACCGTCGTCCTCACAACAATGTCTTAGCACGTTTCATTGCACAAATTCTGGATGATAACTTAGAGCCACACTCGACAAGCCGCAAGGAATATGCTCTTCGGTGCTCGCCCGGCCACTCGTTCAAAGCCCAGCGGCAGGCCGCAGGGCGCAGCCCGTCGCAGAGCACTGGCAGCACGGCGGGGCATGTGCAGATCACAAAGCCGCTAAAGGGGCCATGCGAGCATCACAGTGGCGCCGATCTCGTGATCCTCGGTAGTGACTCCGATCTCGACTTGATTCTCGTTGTATGCGTCCCCTCCATATCATCGGTTGTGCTCATATCGGGGCCGCCAATTCGCTCATTCACCTCTTGCCTCATGTCACCGCAGCGTGGTCTGCTCTTGGCGGTTTCGCCACTCTCATTGGTGGGGAATGTCGTCTTCTTGAGAAAGGGTGGCGACAGCGATCTGATGGCACGTAATCTGGTCACAGACTTGCTCAACAACTTCCTCCTCGCCGCCTTAGCCTCAAGCTTAGCGAGATGCTTTGCCATCGCTTCGGCTTCGGCCACCTCGTTCGGGTTCAACGCCTCCATAATGCCTAGACCGTTGAGCATCTCAGACCAGTTGCCGCTCTTCTGATTCTTATTCAGCGCCAAGCGGGCGCGTTCAGTTTCCAAAGTCTTCTTCCCCCAACTAGCCAGCGCGAACTTGATGGCCACCCAGTGCAGCTTCGCCGCGGCAAGCGGGTACGTGCATACCATCTCCGGCTCGCCGTAATTGGTCATGCCCGCGATCTGTTGCTCGGTGATGATGCCCAGCAGCGTCTCGCGCGTCACGCGCGACACGTCAGCGTATGCGAGTGCGCGGGCTCCGGGTGCGCGCAGGTCGGTGCGGCTGAGGATGCAGTCGGTGCCCCACATCGAGCCGCCGATGAGCACTTTTCCGCGATCGACGACAGTCCCCTTGCTCAAGTGGTACATACTGTCGGCGGAGATCAGCTCCATCGGCACGAAGACCATCGGCTCGAGCGCGAGCGAGATGCGCACAGTGACCGCCACCTCGACGCCCCGCAAAAAGGGGACTTTCGTCAACCATGGGCCGTTGGCCATAATAGAGAGCTCGCCCTGCAACTTGTGCGACAAGAGACTCATGAGGTGCTTTTCCGCGTTGCCCATCTGCACGTGCTTGGCACGGTACAGGAACTCGCGCAGCTTTGCGCGCGTGGGCTCGGCGAGCTTGTTCATCCTTGAGTAGTGGTTGAGCTGATCCATGTTGTTGCGGAAGGCGATGCTCTCAGGGTGCATGTTCGAAAGCACGTCGCACAGCCACGCGATGATGTTGCCATTGAGCAGGCACGCTACGACAACGATAAAGGTGAAGAGCAACGCCTCGGGTGGGCTCATCATGTTCGAGTCCGTGTCGCCGCCCGAGGCGCCCGAGATGATCATGATCGTCCAGTAGAAGGACAGGATCCACAGGTCCCACGGGCTGACGCACCAGACATCGGCCAGGTAGACACCGAAGGCCACTGTCGGCGGTTGCAGCTCCCAGGTTTTGCCCGGTAGGAAGGACTCGCTTCGCCTGTCGTTTGGGTTGTCGGCGGTTCGAACGCAGTAGCCCTTGGTGCCACGCCATGTGTGCAGGGGCGAGTCGGCGAGCAAGGTGGTGCCGAGAACAAGTAAGCACGCAAACCAATGTGCTGCTAGGAGATATACGACGAGGCACTTGATGAGGGTCTGCGTTGAGAAGTCGAGCGAGATCGACGTCTGCCAGCGCTTGATGAGGCGCGACGCCTTGACCACCCTTACCAACTTGACGAGCCTCAGAACTCGGAGAAAGCGGAGGATCTTAAGCGAAGGATCGATTTTCGTTTCGCCCACGCTCGACGAGCCCGATGCAGTCTCCTGCGCCACGTCCACGACTTGCTCTGATAGGGAGGAATCAAAGACCGGGAGGATGTCGAATACCACGGTGATGATGGAAAGGAAGTCGATGAGGAACCATGTTCTGAGGTAGCGGAGCGTAGTTTTGTCGATGCGAGTGATCATCTGAACCACCTTGATCTTTTTCACCAGGCCCGCGCGCGCCAAGACCTGCTTTCGATGGTCCACCTCCCACTTGGGCTCCTCGGCATACATGATGATAAACTGCATGAACATGTCGAAGAGGAAGAACAGATCGATGATGCGATTGATCCAGAAGCGACCCGAGCGCCAATTGGTCTCGGGGCCGAGAAAAGCCACCTCGAAGGGGCATGCAAGCGCCGTGTACGACAATGCGATACCGCACGCGGTATCCCAGTTGGCCAGAAAGGTGCTTGTCCGCGGGTCAATCATGAAGCAGGGTTTGGGCTCCTCATGGAGACTGCTGACGGGCTTGTCCGAGACCCCCTTCGTTGATTTCGCGGGCGAAACCGAAGTGTCGCAGGCATACTTCTCGGGATGCTTGGGCACTGGACGGGTCGGCCCGTCCTGCGGAAAGCGCACCCGCAGGACGGGCTTCTCCTTCAGTGCGCGCGATGGCGCCGCAGGTGGCGCTTCTGGTGCGAGTGGTGGCGCAGGTGGCGCCGCCTTGACGCCCCGAAAGCGCCTGTAAGGTGGGAGAGGCATGGACTCTGTGCGACTCAAGACTAATCTGGGGCGATCCCACGCATCAGCGGCGACGTGCCGAATCGAGGCGGCCGTCGCCTCCATGGCGCGCCTGGCAAAGTCTGCGTCCTGGTGGAAGACGATTGTCGCAATCAGCTTATCGCGCTGCTTGGTAGGGATGGTATGCGGCTGCTTGCGCAGCCTTATGACGAGGGATAGTACGTCGCCCTCCTTGAGCGTGACGGCCTCGCCATGGACCATGCGTTCGCCATTCAGGAAGGTGCCATTTGTGCTTGTATCGCACGCGAGCACCGCCTTGCCGTCGACTGTCAGGCTGATGTGCCTGGAGCTGATCCGGCTGTCTAAGATTTTGTAGTCGCCTGTACGGCCAATGGTGAGGCGACCAGCGGTGAGCTCGGCGAGCCCTTCGCAGTTCGCCCCGCGCCAGAGCCACACGCACGGCGCCATCGATCGGGGCGCGAGCTGAACAAAACCCTTACCGGTCTGTAGCGAGGCTTACCGGCTCAAAAACACCGGGGGAGCCGGGACACACGAGACGGAGGCTTACCCGGTATGTTTACGGTATGAACGAGGAAGGGTATCACGCCGTCGTGCCTATAGCAAAATAGAGCAACGATCAGTGACTGACAGTGTTGACCGATACAAATTTATTCTGGCCACGTGCAGAATAAGCCCCATATATTAAACAAAAACATCGGGGCAACTTGCCACCGGCCGCTAGAAAAGGAATCGTGCGACTACCTACCACGGGATTTGGGTGACACACGCATCTCGAGACGTGTGTCGCCGCCCGCGCGCTCGCTCACTCGAGCTCATCGTCATCGGGCAGGTCCTCGTCGAGGAATAGGCTTTCGTCTACGCCCGTGAGGTCGGCCGCGCCCGCCGCCCCCGCCGACGGCGCCCCCGCACTGCCTTCATCGTAATTGGCGCCGTACTCTAGCTCCGCCGGCTCTCTCGCTGCCGCCGCGTCGTCGACGTCGTCGCCCTCCACCACCTCCTCCTCCTCCTCGTCGTCGTCTTCGTCCGCGCCAGCCGGCGGCGGCGGCGGCGGCGGCGGCGGCGGCGGCGGCGTCTCCTCTGGCGGCGGAGTGGGCGGTCGAATGTCGCCTGGCCTCAGCGGCACGAAGGTCTGCGCGCGCGAGCCGGCGGTCACCTGGCCGCCATCCGCCTTGTCGCCCGCACCCTCCTCGCCCTCCTCGCCTTCCTCGTCGTCCTCGTCCGCGTACACGTCACGCTGCACGTCGTTCGCCGCCGCGTCGTCTACAAAGAGAGAGGCGTCGATGGTGAAGAGCATCTTTCCAGTCACACCCGCCGCCTTGCCCGTCTTGGCGTACGCCGCGCGCTTCTCTTCGAGATCCGCACTCTCCGCGGCCGCCGCGGCCGCCTTCTTCTTCTCGAGCCACTCGATCAGTCGCTCGAGAGTCACCGGCGTGCGCGTCGTCAGCGCCTTCCGTTTCTCCTCGATGATGTCTTCCAAACGAGGCCCTTCGTCTGGACCCTTTGGTCCGGACGCCTGGTCGCGCTTGAGCACGTACCCTTCGGGGAGCGCATGCCGGTACTGGCACTTGTCGCCGCCGTTCGGGCACTCCCAGAACCAGCCGTACCGTCGCGTCTCCACCGCATCGATGAAGTGCTTGCAGATGATGTCCGTCTGGCACCGAAGACCCTGGCCGCCGGACTTTTTGCTGACGACTTCCTTAAGCTTCTCGTCATCCCAGTCCTCCATGCCGTCCGCCTCCTTCTTCTGATCGCGCGTGTCCACGAAGATGTCGCGCTTGTCGGGCTCCTTCTTCTTTTCTCCCGCCACCTTGGCCAGTGCTGCCGCCGCCTTGGCCTCCGCCTCGCGTTGCAGCTCTTTCTTCGATTTCGCCTCTGTGAAGAGCATCGCGTCGATGGCCGCGGCGGCGGCATTGGCCTTTTGCTCAGCATTGGTCTGCGCGCACGGCAGGCACGCATGGTACACACCACGGCTCAGACGCTGCTGCCAAGAGCCAGCCGTGCTGATTTTGAGAGCGGCGTGCACGCGCACCTCCTCTTTCTTGCCGATACCCGCGGAGGCCTTCATCTGCTGGATCTGCTTCTGCACCTGTTTTGACCTGCAGGCGGCGCGGCGCATGCCGTCAGCGCGGCGCTTGAGTGATCACGGCCAGCGTGCAGAGCCTACGCGCCAAAGGCTGATTTGCGCGGCTGGGTCACGCACTTGTTCTTGTTCTTCATTCCAAAGGTGCTGTCCTCGATTTTCTTGGCCGCAGCCTGCTGGACCTTCTTGTCGATTTTGGGCGCCATCAGAGGGTCGAGAGTGCGCCCGAGCTGAGGACGTAAGCACGCTCCGCGACGCAGAGAAGGACGAGTCCGCCGCGCCGAATGCACGTGAAAGAGCGGCTCAACTTCGTCAAAACTTCGAAGACTGGAATTGAGGTGGTCGTGCGTGGCCCTGCCGTCGTGAGGGATTCTCGTCTCGCCGCGACAAACTTTCCCGTGCACGTGTCCCGTCCACTGCACAGATGCGCCCATCGCTCGGCCGAGGCCAGAAGCTTAACGCGGTGTCGGACGAGGCCGACCCACAGCTCGATGCGCTTCGGCTCGAGTGGCTGCGGCGGCTCCAGGCTCCGCGCACCCACGCGTCCGCGAGCCTGCCGTCAGCCGAGTGGGATCCCGTCCGCGCGCTGGCCAAGGTGACAAAGGAGTGTGGCCGTGACCTGCTGCTGATGGGATTCCACCGCGACGGCTCGCAGTGGCTATACCCAGCCGAAATGCTCTGCCTGCTCGAAGATAGCCTGCTCAAGGTCACCATGAAGCCCGCTCCGGAGGACGCGAGCACACCCGCCGCAGCAACCGGCACGGATGGCACGGGCACGAGCAGCGCCTCCGTGAGCGGCGGCGCCTCGTCAGCCCCCGCGCCGCGGGTGCTCTCGCTGCAGGAGGCGTACTTTTACGTACTCGGCGGTGCCACACCCGTCGTCGACCGCACCGTCTACGCGGTCTTTGCCTACCTGTACCGCGGCGGCTTCATCTGCCAGATGCGCGATGACAGCGAGGTGTCCGGCGCCGTCGGTGGCGCGGCCGGCGTCGGCTCGGCTGGCGCGAGTGCGAGCGCACCGAGCACAGCGAGCGCCGCGCCACTGCCGCCGATGCTCCACGTGTATCATCGGCGCAACTTTGCCCGTACCAAGGCGCGGGACGGCCGGCTGTTGCCGCTCTTCGTGGCAGCTGTCTTTGCCACTCCCGAGGACATGCCTAATTTGGACGCGCCGACCCCGCAAGTGCTCCGGGCGCTGTGCGAGCGCGTCGCGCCGATCCCGCTGCGCTGCGCGTGCGCGTGGCAGTCGCAGATCCTCTTCTTCGACCTCGGCCTCCCGCCCGATGGCCGGCGGTTACATGTTCCCTCTGGGGCTTCCCTCGCGCCAGAGGCCGCGGCTGCGGCGGCCGCCGATGAGGCAGCGAGGGCGGCCGCCTCGGCCACAGTGGACGAGGCGCCGATGGAGGTCGAGGGCGCTGCTAGCGCCAGCGCCCCCGCTGATGTTGGGCCGGTCAGCGCGCCGCCCTCGCCTCCGACTTCACCGCCGCCGCCCTCGCCTCCGACTTCACCGCCGCCGCCCTCGTCGTCGCCCTCGCTGCCCTCGCCGCCCTCGCCGCCCCCCTCGCCACCGAGCCGCGGGGTCGTCATCGCGGGCGAAGACGAGGAGGACGAGGAGAGCGAGCCGGCACCCGTGCCGGCGCCAAGTGCGGCACGCGCCATGCCGCAACCTCCGCCGCCCGCAACGCTCGCTGCCGAGGCTCAGGCCGCGATCGCTCCATTGGGAAACGGCGGTGGCGGTGGCGGTGGCGGTGGCGGTGGCGGTGGCGGTGGCGGCGGTGGCGGTGGCGGCGGTGGCGGCAGTGGCAGCAGTGGCGGAAGTGGCGGAAGTGGCGGAAGTGGCGGAAGTGGCGGCGGTGGCAGTGGCGGCGGTGGCGGCGTAGCAGGACCGGCTGCAGCCACAGCAATCGCAGCAGCGACGGCCGGGGCAGTGGCAGCAATCACGGCGGTCATCTCCGAAGCGGCGACTGGGGCAGCGGATACGACCGCCCCGGTGGTCGTCTTTGCCGCTGATGAGGCGGTGGTAGATAGCCGCGCGCAGCGGCGGCTACGGCGGCTGGCGGCGGAGGCTTTGGACACTCTGCGGCAGGCGATGAGCACGAGCGTCAAGCCTGCCTGCACGAAGCTGGAGGCCACCTCAGCCAGTGCGACGCGAGCCGCTGCGGCGGTGGAGCGAGCGGCCGCCGTGATGGCGCGTCCACGGGCGGAACTTGCTCTGCTCGCGCACACCATGAGCTTGCTCAGCGATCGTCCCGAGGAGAGCTTGGGCAAGAATGCTGCACTGTGGCGTGACGGTTGAGGATTGAGGTGGGCCAGGGTGGCGTGCTGAGTAAAGATTCCGAAAGTTTCGACCGCTCAGGACGGCGCTCATCCACGTCCTCTCGCCACGGCCCCAATGCGCGGCGCGGCCACGGCGCTCTTCGCGCGCGCTCATACTTTCGACGCCCCGTGAAGCCGTGATACACGCGGTCGCGGATCAAAGACTCGACTGACGTGACCCAGGCTCGATCCCTCGCCTGTGGGGAAAAACTGTAAACTCAGAGTTAGACGGCACATACATATCATACTCTCGACCACATACACTACCCACGGCCACATTGTGAGACCAGTACTCCACCACTCCAACACTCTCCAACGAAGGAAGATCCTACAGGGAACACACCGGTACAACGCGGATGAAACAACAAGCGGAACGGGGGATCGGGAAACAGTAAAACGGCAGATCTCGGGGTGTACAGTCGGGGTTCACAGTCGGACCGAAGCTGTGAGTCGTGAGACTGTCCCATGCAGGCTAACTCCAAGATCTCCGCGGCCCACGAGGGCCATGCGCCCATCACGTTCAAGGTCGAGTACGGCATGTCATGAGACGGTGGGGGCCAAGAGCGCGACAAGGCGATTTCCATCATCAAGGTGATTATCGCCCTTCTTCTCAGCTGGAGTTTCCATGGATTATTGCTGACGCAGTGTGTGCCATACGCGCTCTTTGCAGGATATTTTCCCAGGAGCCGCGGTCACAGCTGAGGCGAATAATAGCAGCCAGGTCAAGGTCACCGCCATTGCTGGCGGAAAACCCGTCCCTGTCGTCACGGTGGCGCAGCGGGACCTGTATCGCAAGTACGGGTGGCCGGCGGAGCCGCAGATGAGGCAGTTCCTCGAGGTCTTCAAAGAGGAGTTCCAGAGCTAATTAGATCGCCTTGAGCCCTCGCATACGGGCGCATGCGCGAGTCGAGGCGACCTGTGTGAGAGGGCAGCGAAATGACGACGACCGGAGCAAATCTGCGATCCCGCGGAGCCCGACCGCCTGAGCAATGCGCTGTCCTCTCATACTGAATCTGCGGCCTGGGTCCCTCGTTGCTCGGACAAACTAAGTGGATCCGTCCCGGTGCCAGAGAGCGCTGTGACCGACGGTCACGTGAACAAATTTGTGCTAAAACGACCCGTCGAGTCCCCACATACTACTGGAGGCCCACGCCTCTCTGGAGTCCGGTCCACGACCACGCCCCTCCACGCATATCCATATGCCTCCACGCCTGAGCCTCCTCAACACCCGTCAACACCGCGTCGCGTTCACCTCCTTGCAAATCCTGCGTGCCCTGACAAGATTCCAAGTAGAGGGACAGCTCTCAGTACTTGTGTTGACCGAGGGCAGCGGAGCCGTCCTATGAGACGGAGAGTGGTCATGAGCGCAGCACAGCGACCGCGACGTAAACTGGTCTGAGAACTATCAATTGTTTTTTCTCAAAGACCTCGGGTGTCCGAGCGAGAATAACCGTCGATGGCGCACCTTGTCCCGAGCTGGCCTGACCAAGTGCTCTGCAAGGAGAATAAGCGAAAGGCCTTGGCCGAGCAGCAGCGGAGGTGGATGCAGCAGCGTGAGCAGGAAATGTCTCGACAGACTGCAGATGATCACGATGACGACCTAGACAAGATCAACGGGTTCCTTGACGACATTGGACGCACGCTCACTGGACGCACGCTCACTGGACCACGGAAGATCGAAACGAATGTGGTATCATCGTACGATGAAACCAATGCCATGCTGCGCGATATTCACTTGACCAATTCGCAGAAGCGAGGAGCGTCACACGATGCGGAGCCTGCGGCGAGGGTCGAGGCAGTGACAGCTGTGGTGTCACTTGTCCGTGAACTCGCGCCGCCAGTACGGTCGCAACGTCGGACCGCTACGCAGCGTGCTGCTGCAGAGCGGCTCACGCAGCTGCGGCCAACGTCGTATGCCGCGGTGCCGCCGCCGCCACCGCTGCTCGGTAGCGAGGCCTTTTACAAGCACCAGCAAGAAGGGATACGGAACTTCCGGACGGCGTACGATGCTCGCGTGCAGGTGCACTCTGACGCCCTCGCCGCTGGGTCGGGCTGGGCGAACGTGGCGCCACCGGCTTCTGCCGACGCCATTGGCGCTCTCGCTCACGAGATCGCGTCGCGGCATGTGGCTCCCATCAGCCATCAGCCATCAGCCATCAGCCAAGTTGTGCACGCCAGCCGCGCCGAGGCAGGCGGCACGCTTGCAGGCACGCTTCGCCGGCCGCGACCAGAGCCGAGTACATCCATGGTTGGCTTCACGAGCGGGAAGACGGCAGGCCGGCGCGGTGGCCGAGTCGGTCGCTCTGGCAGCATCCATGCCGCGCTCCGCGCGGCGGAGGCTCGCGGGCCGCTCCTATCCGAGAGAGACCCGAGAGTTGCCGCCCCTGCCGGCGACTCGTGGCACGACTGACTTTCCGTGACTGCGCTCTGCGGTTGTGCGGACTCGCCAGTCGGCGCGCGACCGGACTCTCACGTCTACGGTATTGTAAGTTTCCGCGACTTAAGCACGCTCACCTAGAACGGCGCACCTACACGCGCTCACACAGTTGCTTCTCGACGGGTCGCTTTCGATCCGTGAAGGGTGAAGCCCCGGGGCGCCGCGCCTACCATGGCCTACCGTACACGCCACACCTCCAACGCGCCACAGACAGAGAGTCTCTCCGAGCTCACATCAGGATGTAGCTGTTCATGCGGCGGCGCCCTTTGACGGCGCGCTCATCGGTGGTGCCGAGCATGTCGAAGATCTTGAGGAGGAGCCCCTTAGCAGCGCCCTCGTTCCACGCCTTGCCACCCTTACGCAGCACGAGCAGCAGCTCCTCGATGCTCTCGTCGTGCTGCCCAGCGCCCAACAGCTTCTGTGCGAGCGCGTAGCGCGTTGCGTGGTCGCGCGGCGCGCCCTCGAGAGTCATGCGCATCTCAGCCTCGGTAGGGCCGCCCGAGGCGGCGGCATCGCCCGCCTCTGCCGCGAGCGCCACCGTCGAGATCGCCTTGCGCACCTCCGGCTTGTTCAGGCTGCTCGCGTAATTCTTGTGCAGCTCGGCGACGAGATCTTGCGCCAGCGCCAGGTTTGGTGGCGTATCCCGGAGCGCGCACAGTGCGAGACCGGCGCGCGCGCTCGCCGCGTGCTCGGGCAGCGCGAGCAGCTGCGCGTACGCCCGCGTCGCTCCCGGCACGTCCCCCCCCTCGAGCAACGTCGCAGCCTCTTCGAGGGCGCGTGGTCCGACACCCGCACCGCCCACGAGCGCCGCGGCCTTGTCAACGAATTGCTTGATCTGCGCGTCGGGCAGGACGCCCGTGAACTGGTCGACCAGCTTTCCCGCATGCAGCAGCATCACTGTCGGCAGCGACTTGACCTGCAGCGCCTGCGCAATCTCCGGCAGGTTGTCGACATTGATTTTGGCGAGGCGCACGGCGCCCTGTGAGGCCGTGACCAACTTCTCGAGCTTGGGTGTAAGCTGTTTGCAGGGGCCACACCAGTCGGCGTAAAAGTCCAGGATCACCGGCCCGCCGACTGGCGGCGGCTGTGCGGAGGCCACGACGGCGAGCTGCTCAAACTCCTGCGGCGACTTGATCTCGACAATCTGCGCGGTGTTCTGCGCAGTGTTGGTTGCCATGGCGGCGGCGGGTGGCCGCGGCATCGTCGACAGCAGCCGATGGCGCGCGTGCGGTAGCAGCGAAGCGCCGAGGCGCAGGCGGAGCGCGGCTCTTAGCATTCGCTGTTCGACGTGACTGTACACACCTCCGCGCGTGTGAATGGGTTCGGCCCCCCCCGCGCTCCACCCGTCTCAACGGTCCTCCTGGTCCGATGGCTTCGACATGAATTACGACAGTGCCTTCAACACACGATTGTTGTACAATATGATTCCACAGTATACAATGGAAGAGACCACTCACACTGTCTCTCACTCGACTGTGTACATGCTGATTCCTACCCGGTATCGTGTATGGTGTATCCACCCAGGACGGTCCTACGTAGTATCTTAAATTGTTTCTCATTCATAGATGGACGGTGGCCGGGGGCGAGGCGGCCGGGCGCGGACGGCGGCTGTGCCGGTGGCCGGGTGCAGGGCAGCTGCAGAAGGCGGGAAAATGGAATTGGAAAGACGAGCAGAGAGTTGCGAAAACATCCCTTTCGACGTCGGGTCGGCCGGTGGCTCGGTGCGCGCGTGTGCCACTGCGGCCCCTAATGCGGCCGACGGCGAGACGACTTTGGGTCGTGATTTCATGGCGCCTGGGTTGTTAGTGGCCGGGGCAGCACGGCCTGCCGGCAAGCTCTTCTTCCCGGAAGCGCCCTTGCCTTGCGTGCCATGCGTGCCCGGCGAGGCCGGGCTTCGGAGCCGTGGCGGCGGCTCAGCGCGTGCAACTGCCTTGCCCACGGCTCTGGTGCCCGGTGCTTGGATGGGGCTCGGGGCCTTGGATTGGGAATCCCTCTTCGCCTCAACGATCGTCCGGTGCAACCGCCTCAGGCGCAGGTGCTTAATGATGACGGCGATCGCAGATGCCACGCCGATCGGGATTTCGCCCGTTAACGCGCCGTGCTGCAAGGGCGAGGGTGCGAGGGTGCGAGGTTTCTTGAAGCTTGAAGACGCACTGCTTGATGGTCGTGAGTTCTTCGGGGTCGGATCGCGGCTCGTCTGGCGCGAATGCACCCTGTCGCGCTCCTCAGGGTCGTCGATCACGTTGCTTTCAACCATTTGGCTGATCAGCCGTTTGCCCGTGGCAGACTCCCTGAGCTCGCTTTGGTCTAAGATGTCCATCCACGAGCGCACATGGCGCACGCGCTGGCCCTTGTCAAAATAAGCGTCACGCACGAGGCACCCAAGCAACTGCCTGAAGGGCACCTGCGGCACGCCGTACTCGTTGGTGACGGGCCTCACCCGCAGCTTGAAGACGTACTGCTGCACGTGCACGCGCTTGAGCACACCCTCGGGGTAACTCTTCGGATTCAACCCAAGCGGCGGTGGCAGCGAAGCCACAAAGTCGACAAGGTACTTAGTCGGCATCAAGCCACTTGCCTGGGGGTCGAAGCGCGACCACACCTCCATGAAGATCTCTGCGTCCTCGGGCTTGACCGACGACCGGTCGCGCCTGAGAGTGCGCAGGTAGTTTTCGATGATGAGCACGATCATCATCTTGAGCACGATATAGGTCGAGAGCACGATGTACGAGACGAAGAAAGGCACCGCGAGGATGGAGCCGCAGTTCCTCTCCTCATCGGAGCACTTGCCGCTCTCGGGGCGCACCATCATGTCGTGCATCAGCCCATTCCACGACTCGCCCGTCGAGCAGCGGAAGAGGGTGAGCGCCGCGCGCCCGAAGGTGCAGAAGTTCGCGTCGAGATCGAGGTACTTGCCGTGCGAGACGTTGCCAAAGAGCTGCATACCGAGGAGCGAGTACATCGAGAGCATGATTAGGTAGATACCAAGGATGTTCGAGAGCGCGGGCAGCGAGAGCAGCAGCATCGAGAGCAACAGTTTTAGGCTCTGCGCCGACTTGACGAGGCGGAGGGTGCGCAGAATGCGCGCGAGACGCACTATGCGCAGCACCCGCAAGAGCGTCGGGTTGGTTTCGCCCGAGCTATTCAAGATCACGATGTAATGGATCAGCCAGTCGGCGATTGAGACGAGCACCACGAAGAAGTCGAAGACGTTCCAGCCGTCGGAGAAGTACTCGCATCCAAGCGCTACGATCTTGCAGAAGGCCTCGGTGATAAAGACGCACGTGCACGCATTATTGAGGAGCTCGAGAGTGTGCTTCTCGGCAGGCGGCACGCCGTACCCGTCGAGTGCCATGAGGACCGTGTTGAAGAGGATCACGCTCAGAATGCAGGCGTCGAAGAACTTGTGACGCACGAGCACGTAGCAGCACGCGCCCAGCCCATTTTTAGGCTTGGGCGGCACGCGTAGGGGCTTGAGCTCGAGGGCACTCTCCATGCTCTCCGTCCACTGGCGCTGCTCGTCGGTCATCAGGGGAGCCCCGGGCTCGCCGCCGCCCTCCTCCTCCTGCTGCTTGATCTGGTTGAAGACGTTGACGAGCACCCCGACGAAGAGGTTGAGCAGCAGCATCGAGCCCAAGATGATCCACAGGATGAAGAAGATCGCATTTCCGACGTTCGCGTCACGCACAGGCGCCTCTCCGATGGCGACCACGTCGATGGCCCCAAACATGACGGCCGTCCACCCCTCGAGGGTCGACATTTCGAAGAGCAGCAGCATGGCCGAAGGCGTGTCGTCAAAGTTGCCACTCGAGGGGTTGCGCCAGGTTGCGCCCTCGGCCATGTTGCACGCGTCACGGTCGAGGAGTAGGACGCTGTCTTTGCAGCCCTCGAGACTGCAGACGGTTGGCGTGTGGCACGAGGCAAACGCGCCCCCGAAGAGTTGCACGCCCAGGATGGAGAAGACGAACAGGAAGATCAGGTAGACGGCGACCACGTCGATCACGCGCGGCATCGCGCGCAGCAGCAGCTCGATGGCCGTGCGCATCCCCTTCGAGCGCGCGATGAGTCGCAAGGGGCGCAGGACCCGCAGCACGCGCAACATGCGCGTCGCAGGTGACGAGCTCATCAAGCTCAGCAGCCCCGAGGTCACCACCAAAAAGTCGAGCTGGTTCCAGGGGTCTTGGAGGTAAGCGCGCGGCGTACTGATGAAACCATATGCGAGCACCTTGAAGGCGAGCTCCATGACGAAGATGCCCATGGCGATCAAATCGATGCCGTAGAGCCGCGCGGCGAGCTCCGAGGCCGGGTCGAGGTCGCACGAGTTGAAGGCCATCGCTATCGACGAGGCAATGATGATGGAGATGATCAAGTTGTCAAAAGATAAGCCGCTGTTGCCGATCTGGAACTCGACGAGCGCGCACGCGAAGCGACGCACGCTGTGCCTAGGTCCAAAGAGGCCCAGGGCGTAGTCAGATGGGTCCTCGACCATGCCCTCGCCCGCCTCGATGTCACGCAGAGCGTCATCCTCGATGAGCTCAACATACGCTCGCTCGGGAGGGCTCGGGGGCGGCGTCGCATGCGCCGATGGGCTCGTCGCCGCTGCGCGGGGGCGAGACGCATACGCGAGCACCCCCCTCTGGTTGCCCCCCCCCTGGAGACGCCCTGGAGACGCGTACGCGAGCTCCTCCTCGTCGTGCTCCTCCTCTGGGTTGTCTTTGTAAAGGGTCGATGGACGCCGACCCTTGTAGAAGGATTCGGCCGCCTCAACAGCGGCGGCGTCGTCGTCTGCGGCTTCATTCTCATCCCTAAGGAGCTCAATGTCTTCCTGCTCGCGCTCAAGACGCTTCCTGCGCGCCTTCGCCGCCTGCTGGTCAAAAGTACCGATAAGGGTGGCGACAACGAGGTTGAGCATGATGAAGTTGAGCAGCACGATCAGCGCGACGAAGAAGGGAACGGAAACGACGCCGACGGCGCGCTCTGTGTTCCGCCGCACAGTGTTCCAGTCCTCAAGGTTGGCCACGATGAAGACGGTGATCATCGAGAAGGTGATCGAGTCGAAATTGGCGCGCGGTGGCTCGGCAAACTTGGGCTCAGTGAATTGGTCTCCAAAGAGCTGCATGCCGAGCAGTGCGAAAATAAAGATGAAGAGGGCGAAGAGAATCATGAGGTAGAAGAGTTGCACGAGCGAGTTGTAGAGCGCGGCGAGCAGCTCGCGCAGACTCTCCCACACGCGCACGAGTCTGAAGATACGAAAGACGCGGAAAAGGCGGAAGGCTCGGAAGACAATGAGTTCGGACCAATAGAACTCGGCAACGATGTCGACGAGCGAGATGGTGACGATCGTGCCATCGAACCGATTAAAAGCGTCTGACCAATAGCCGCCACAGCCGAGGGCACAGTGCTTGAGCAGCATCTCGAGCGAAAAGAGCAGCGTCATCACCACGTTCGCTTCCGCGAAGAATTCGGTCTCTTCGGGGGTCATTGGGTAGTGCTCCATGCTCAGGAGCAAGCAGCTCGCGATGATGAGCGCCAGGATGAACTTTTGGAAGCCTACCGAGTTGACGAAGCGCTCGAGGGGCGACGCGGTGCGCAACGTGGATGGCGGCGCTGAACCAAAGGGGCTGTTGGCCGCCGCCTCCAACACCGTCTGGGACGGAAGGCGGAAGGCGACGGCCGCCGCCTCCTTGGATGCGGTGGCAGCGGCCGCCTGCGCAGAGAGGGGTGCCGGTAGATACTGCTTGCCCCACAAGCGTACGAGCTCGGCCTCGGGCTTCTTCCTCTTCTTACTCTTGGGTTGACGCGGCGGCGTCCGGTTGTTGACGGCCCACATGACTGCGAGGAAGAGGTTGAGCACGTAGAATGAGCCGAAGACGACGATCATCACGCAATAAACGCACGCCAACGGCCCCGACGCCCGCTCCAACATGTACATGATTTCAGTCCACCCCTCGAGCGTGACGATCTGGAAGATGGTCATGCAGGCGGATCCGATCGTGTCGAAACTCACCGTGCCCGCGAGAGGGTTAGCACCGTAGGAGCGGCACTCCTGGCCGGCGAGGCACGTGCCCTGCCCGGCCTCCGTGTCGCCCAATGAACACACGCCTACGCGCGAGTCGCCGCTTGCGTCGATGGGGCGGGTCGCGCCAACCTCGTAGCAGCGGTAGTGCAGTGTGCCGGCAAACATCTGGACGCCGAGCACGCCAAAGACGACCATGATGAAGGCCGAGAGCTGGGCCACGTCAGCTAGCTGTGGCAGCGACACCAAAAGCGTCTCGACCTCCTGCTTCAGCTCTGGCAGCCTGTTGACTGCGCGAAGCGGCCGCAGCGCGCGCACCGCCCGCATCCCCGACAGGTTGTCGAGTGACGGGAAGAGCAAGAGCAGCCACGAGGTGAGGACGACAACAAAGTCGAGCTGGTTCCAGTAATCGGCGAGGTACGCATCGTCGTGCCCGATAAGGCCCATCGCAACGACTTTGAGGAAGAGCTCCACAGTGAAGTACAAAGTTGCGCCATCCTCGATAAGGTCGTGGTACTCTGCGTGAGGCCGGTCGGGCGGGCCGAGCATCGCAAGGTCGACGCAGTTAAGCACGACGACCGCGAGGGTCAAGCGCTCAAACCACGGCCACTCGATGATTGCGATTGCCGCGAGTCGCAGCTTCGAATCCCCGAAGAGGCAGCCCATCGAGGTGCTACGGTACTGCCGTACTCCCTCCACGCCCTGGAGCTCGAGGCTGGGGTTGTAGATGGGCAGGATGGCGTAGCCGCACCAGCCACGCACAATCGGAACTCCTTTGCCCATCAACGTGAACCACCGCTTCTTGCGCCACCAGCGCTGTATTTTGAGGGTCGCGCACAGGAGGTCGCGGAAGTTGGGTGGAACGACCACCCTCTGCTGCCGGCCCTTGGCCTTGGTGGCGGCGATCGGCTTGGTTCGTGGGCTAGCGGAGCGTGGCCCTCGCGCCGGAGGCATACTTGAGGAGGTGAGCACGGCCCCGGGTCGTGTGCGCGGTGCCGAGGGAGGGGTGCCTCAAGTTATTTTGGCCAATTCGAGAAACTTAATCTCGTTTTGGAAAAAAGGAGGCAAGACTGTCTTTCTACACACTTTATGCAGGGGTGCATCGATTCGGGATGGTTCAGCAGTAGTAGGTTTAGCGATTGCCGATTCCTCGGCGATCTCGGCGTCTCGTCCTGACTGTCTCTCAAGACATCCTAGATCCTAGGACATTATTTCCGAAGACGCCCCGCCTCTCAACGCCCCGCCTCTCATTAATTTCCGAAGACGCCGCACTCTAATTTTGTGCGTCGGCCTGGCTGTTTGTGAGAAAAAAAGGGTTCACACGATCAGAACTCATCACTCTCGAGAGAGAGCTCGGAACCGGAAATCAATGCGGCCCATGTCCTCGACGCTCGTGCTTATTATGGTCTCGTGCTCCTGGGCGTCATTTGCACGCTACCCGCACGCCGTCGCTGCCGACACGGCCAAGCCGTCTCCGGCATGCGTAGGCCAGCACCGTCCCGCTGCTGCCAAGTGCGTGGGATGGCCTCGGAATCGCGGGACGAGGTCATCGGCCGGCGTATTTTGGTCGGAGGCAGCGGCAGTGCGTAGCCAGGGTCGGAGCCAGCCAGATAGCGATGACTCCGCGCCGTTAGTGCCGCGGACCACGGTGCCTCGCGCGCTGCTGCTGGCGATGGTCTTCCTCCATGTGCTCGCCAACGCGCTGATCGCGCAGGCGCTGCCGCAAGCGCTGCGGATTGCCAAGAATAACGACCTTGTGCGCACGGCTACCGCGCTAGGCAAGCTCGGCTCCATCGCCGCCCTCCTTGACATCCTGATCACGCCTCAGCTCGGCCGGCTGAGCGACACGATCGGGCGCAAGCCGCTGCTCATCGGCGCACCGATCCTGGGCTGCCTGGTGCGCGCGGCGGTGGCGCTGAGGCCGGCGACGCCCTTCCTGGTCGCCGTCAAGGTCCTCGGAGGTGTCATCTCCGCCACGTACATGGTCGCCATGCGCGCCGCCCTCGCCGACGGCCACCGCGACGACCCGCCGACGCTGACTGGCCGGCTCGGTCTCGTTTCAGCGGCCTCGGGCGGTGCGTACGCGATTGGAATGTACGCGGGCGGCGAGCTCGTGGCGCGCCAGCTACGCCTGCCCTACGCTGTCTCGGCCAGCCTCCTCGGCATCCTCGCCATCCTGGTTTGCTTTGGCTTCCGCGAGACGCACAGGCCGGCGGCGCGAGTGCCTTTCCGTCCAAAGGCACCTGCGGTGGGCTTTGTGCGTCTCTTCACGTCGGGCGGCACGCTGCGTGGGCTGTGCACGGTGAACGCGCTGCAGCTGTGCACCGTCTCGATGGGCGATACGTGGCAGGTCTTCGCACGTCAGCTGCGTGGGTGGGAGGCAGCGCAGTGCGGCCTGTTTGGCTCCCTCACGGGCCTCGGAGGCATGCTCGCCTCGCTGTGCGTGCGCTCGTCGGTGCGGCTGCTGGGCACGCGAGGACACACGCTGCTCGCGACGGGGTGCGTCATGCTGACTGAGCTCCTCCTTGGCAGCATCACCTCGCCTACGCGTGCCTTCGTCGCACTCGTACCCAATTGGATAGGGCGCACCCAAACAATGGCCGTGGCCGCACGTATCACCTCGGTCGGGGCCACTGTCGGCTTTGGCCAGGGCGAGCTTGCGGGCGACCGGCAAAACCTGCACGCGCTGATCAAGATTGCTGGCCCCTCTGTCTACGGCTCCCTCTTCGCCCTTGGATGCCGGCTGGGCGTGCCCGCGCTCCCTTTTTATTTCGCCGCGGCTGTGGGCAGTCTCGCGTGGCTGCTGGTGCTTCTTTCACCTGCCTCTGTATGGAAGGGCACTGTGGCTAGCGCGGCGTCCGAGCTGCCCCTCGTTCCCCCCCTGAGCCCCGGGAGAGCGCAGAATGGCACGCAGCCGCTTATCGACCCTGAGTGATCCTCGCACGATCGCAACTACACGTGAGAGAGCCCTTCACGGAGACGAGACGAGAGAAGAGCCTTGTGCTTCGAAGCGAGAGAGCGCACGGCCTAGTCCCTAGAGCTTAGTACTCTGACGCGTCTGAGTACGTGTATTTCCTAGTGGCTCGTTAAGGTGGCTTGAACGCGGTGTAACGTTAAGCATGTACGCGCGCGGCACAGGCGGTGAGCGAGATCTCCCGGTCTGTGACGTCTCCGACGCGCCTGAGTGAGATGCATCGGCCGGATCATGATCCTCGATTCGCATCGCGTCGGTGGCGGACTGTGCACTGTCGCGGGCTCCAAGGCCAGTCCGGCGCATCGCGCTCAGATCTCTTCCAGCACGCGATTGCCCGGCCGGCAAGTTGTGCACATGCATCACCTCGTCGAGATGCTGACGCCTCTCTGTGTCTCGTTTGACCTCTGACGTGGGCGCACCCGTGAGGCGTGAGTCGTCAGTCGACACACGACAGTCGTGACTCCGCTCTGTTACTGTCTCTACTCCTCTTGGAGTAGCTTCTTGCCAGCGAGAAGCTGTTCCAGACACCTCCTCTCTCGCCATCGCACCACATTCTTGCCTTTCTTCTTGAGAGCGAGCCGCTGCCGTACCGCCGCCGTGACGCTCTCGATCGAGGGCAGCCTCGAGAGGCCGCCGTCGGCCACGTCGACGATGAGCGTGTGCGCGCCACTCAGCCGCGCAATGGCCTCAAGCGAGGTGGGCTTCGCGAGCCGAAGCACATGCGTACCGCCCTCTCCGCCGCCGCCGCCATCAACCTCCTCGCTGCTGCCGCCGCCGCGGACGCTGCCGCCGCCGCGGACGCTGCCGCTGCCGCTGCCGCCGCCGCCGCCGCTGACGCTGCTGCCGCCGCCGCCCTCGCCGCCCTCGCCGCCCTCGCCGCCCTCGCCGCCCTCGCCGCCGCCCTCAGGGTAAGCGTGTGCGAGGTGACCCAAGTCACGCTCGTTGAGCAGCAGCTCGTCAAACAGCTCCCCATCCGCGCCGTACTGGTCGATGCATTTGAGCGCGGGCATCAGCTGGCAGCAGCTCGGAGCACGTGCGGGCGGCCACGTGCTCACGCTCGAGTAGTCGCCTAGGGCTCCCATCTCGACTGTTCGGCGCAGGTGCATCGGTGATGGTTCGAGGGGCACGGTCGGCACGAGACGCCAGCCGGGCGCGCGCGTGCTCTCGTCGCACAGCGCCGGATCCGCCAGCTTGACCACGATCGTCGACTTGCGCAGAGACGGCGGCGTTTCGGGCACGGGCACTTCACACGGAACGAATGGGAGTACAGGTCGACGGCCGAGGACAAGCCCGAGGAGCGACCAGTGGACTAGGGCGGTGCGCAGAGCGTGCACGCCGCTCGCGTTCGTGCGCGAGTGCGTGTAGGGAATGCTGAGCCCATGCGCCCCGCGCAGCACGAGTGGACGCACCACGGCCGCCGGGAAGACGGCCGGACGCGTCGCCGCCGCCATCGCCTCGCCCTTCGCCTCGCCCGCCGCGTCCACTCTCGGAAACGTCTCCTCTGGGGTCGCTGCATCGTAGCGCCACCAGCCAAGCAGCCGGAGGAGCCAAAACTTAGCCTTGGAGCCAACGACGTGTCCGACGAGGACGGGCGCGGGGCGCCACGCCCACCGGCCGTCACACACGGCCCCGTGCGGGCACAGCCTATAGCTGGAGAAGAGCCAGAGCGGCACACCGCCAAAGCTCGCGTTGGATCTCGCGCTGGAGGAGAGAGCGCCGGCCGGTGGCGTGAGGGGCAGCCAGGCGGAAGGGAGCGCTGGCGAGTCGGCCCCAAAGAAGCGGAGGTGCTCGATGCCCCACGCCCAGTCTGACGGGAGCGGCTTCGAGAGCCTGTGCGGCGGCGGCCCCCCCTCCCGAGCCGCCGCGTGGAGCCATCCATGCCGGTGAGACTCAACGGCCGGGCTGAACGCCACTGTCTCGAGGGCGTCCTTGAAGGTGTCCTGGTCCCACAGGCTCATGCTGCCAGCCGGGACGCGCGGCCACGGGATCGGGCGGCCCACCAGGATACTCTCGAGCCGGCGTCGCGTGCCGACCAGAACTGCATGGCCCGCGCCACCAGGCGGGCCGCGCGCGTACACCAACCCCACGTTGATCTGTGGAAAATAGTAGGTGCCAAACGTAGGCTGGTCGGTGTCGAGGCCGGTGAGCAGCTCGTGATGCGCGAGCGCCCCGTGCAGCAGCGGGTACGGACTCGCGCGCACCGATACGTCCGTGTCGAGCGACAGTACCCGGAAGCCCAGCCCCACCGCCTCGGACAGGAAAAACCAGCGCTGCCACCACAAGTGGTACACGTGATCGTCGCCGATGCCGTACGCGGCGAGGCCGCCGTCGATCGCGGCGCTCTGGCCACGCTGCAGGAAGCTGCTCGTCCCGCACGCGAGCGACACGCCCAGGCCGCGGCTCCGGCGCCACAAGGAAGAACACACATCCGCCGACGAGGCGATCACCACGTGATGGTGCAGGCCGAGCGCGTCGAGGTTGAGGATGAGATTAAGCGCCATGCGGACATGGTGCGCATCGCTCAGCATAAAGATGATCTCGCGATCTACGGCGCGCAGCGCGAGCACTCGTGCAAGCACGCCGGGAGCGGCTAGGTCACCACAGTTTCGCAGACGCAATTGATTTGGTTGCGACGGCTTGGCAGCATATGGTGAGAGCACGGTGGCTCGCTGCCGGGAGAGTGCCACGCAGAGCGCGCCGACGAGCACGCCCGCGATGAGTGACGCCACAGAGGACGCTCGCATTTGAGCCGGCTCGGACCAGGCACATGCAGGCATTCACAGTTGGAAAACGCCCGTGGAAGCCTGTCCATTTTCAAAACAGACACATCCTTGCTCGCATCATACGTGCTGGTGAACGCATCGTCGCTTCCAGCGCGAGGGGATGACGCCGAGGAGATCGATCAGATTCGCAGCGGCGCGAGGTCATGCGACCGCGGACCGGGCCGTTCGAAAGAACCGAAAGACTTTTGTCTTTTACCGCTCGACAGCACGACAGTCGATGAGTCCTACGTTATATCGTGATCCTACATGTACCCGTGACTAAACCTTAATACCGAAAAAGAGCCGTGTTCTCTATAGGCGTCTAGGGATCGTTCCCGGAATGTTCCCGCCCCCTGCCCACTCCCTCGCCCGGTTTAAACCTTAATTTCCCGCGGTAATGGTCGGGATAAACTAGCGTTCTTGCGCGTCCGCCTATCAATGATCCCCTCGGGCGGGTGGGGACACCCTCCGCCTCAGGATGGAGTACCTGCACCCCTCTTTCTCAACGGGCGTCAAAAAGCTAAAAGTGGCTCAGGAGCGCCGTCAGCGCGCATAAGATTGATGCGCCATCGGAGGACCTGCGCTCTCAGTCGTCATCCTCATCACGCACCACATCACACCTCCAGGCGGCTCAAGCGAGAGACGATCACCCGCGGCACGGCGCGC
>Ga0210247_100805_pt1 | contig 28246 bp, 40 predicted proteins | sample ChrtobMetP3_16mM_FD_155449 | JGI IMG/M metagenome (GOLD analysis project Ga0210247, IMG submission 155449) | Chrysochromulina tobin associated microbial communities from unialgal haptophyte culture, Seattle, Washington, United States - P3_16mM | ecosystem: Host-associated > Algae > Haptophytes >... | reverse complement strand
ACGCAGCAGGCCTTCGTCTACTATGACCGGATCCGCAAGGACTCCAAGGACACCGACATGCCCAGGTGGCTCAAGAAGGCACGCAAGGGCGCCGAGGGCGACGCGGTGCGCGGTTGATGCTCATCGAGTGCCACTGATTGCCACTGATTGCCACTGATTGCCACTGATTGCCACTGATTGCCACTGATTGCCACGTGGCACGAGGGCGACGCGGTGCGCGGTTGATGCTCATCGAGTGCCACTGATTGCCACCGATTACCACCGATTGCCACCGATTGCCACTGATTGCCACTGATTGCCACGTGGCACGAGGGCGACGCGGTGCGCGGCGGAGGCTCTCTCGCATCTGATTGAAGGCTGATTGAAGGCTGATTGAAGGCTGATGGCATTATGATTTCATCCCTCATCAGGTGCGCGGCAGTGGCTCGTTCTTCTACTGATTGCTACTGATTGCCACTGATTGCTACTGATTGCCTCCCTCATCAGGTGCGCGGCGGTGGCTCGTTCTTCTACGACATGTCGCTTTGGTCCATGCTCTCGTGTTCCTTCGCCGCGTGCTGCGGTGTCGTCAGCCATCGCGAAGTGATCCACTCGCACGCGATCTGCCTGCTGTGGTTCGTGATGCATCACCAGTGCGTGCTGATGGCCTCTGAGTGCATGCTGATTGCCTTCATCATCAGGTGCATGCGGGCGACCGCATAGCGAGGCACTGGATACTGAGTGCATGCTGATTGACTGCCTCATCAGGTGCGTGCGGGCGACCGCATGGCGAGGCACTGGATACTGGCACACGCTTTTCTCACCATCGGCTGCGCTCTTGCCGCTGGAGTACTGCCTCAATCTCATCGACCAGGTGGGATTGCACTCGCGGGGCACCTTGGATGGCTCCTGATTGCCTCTCTAATTACCTCCATCTCATCGACCAGGTGGGATTGCTCCTCGGATGGCTCCTCTGATTCCATCTCTACTTGCCTCTCTAATTGCATCACTAATTGCCTCTCTAATTGCTCCTCGGATGGCTCCTCTGATTCCCTCTCTAAGTCGCTCAAGCGCTGCCCCAATCTCGCCTCAATCTCGCCCCAATCTCGCCCCAATCTCATCTTGACAGGAGATGATCGGAGATCATGGTCTCGAGGATCTCGCCAAGTGGCGTCAATTCATCAAGGCGGAGACGGGCGTCGAGCTCACCATCATCGCCTGATGACGCCCGATGTCGTCGAGCTCACCATCATCGCAGAGCCGCCGGGGCGCGCGGCCAGTACCTGTGCCCAAATACATGCATGCTGCCGCCGGGGCGCGCGGCCAGTACCTGTGCCCAAATACATGCATGGTGCCGCCGGGGCGCGCGGCCAGTACCTGTACCCGAATGCATGCACGTATTGGGGCGCCGAGGGCGAGCGCGCGAAGTACGTACCATGTTGCCACGTGATTGGCGGCTGAGACAGGTTGCATGCCTATGGCGGCGCGGCGTCGAGTGTCCCCACTTGTGCATTCTAGCCGCACATGTATCGCACACGTGCAGCCTGCACACATGCAGGAACGATGCATGCGGATTCGATTGCATGCAGGCTCTAGCCCATAGGCCCCATACGGTGCGCGGTGGGGCCTGCGCGCGCCGCGCCGCCGCCTAGTTACAGTTGTGTGCATGTGGACACGATTGAGAAGCTCTCGATCTCGGAGATCTGGAGATTTTTGAGAACGTCGGTGTGTTCACACGGCTTTTCCGTCATCAAGAAGTCGGACGGTCTCTTCGCTGGCTCGCTGCTCGCGCGGTCGAGGAGCCCATGGCTGCCGCCTATCCAAAGCTCTTCTCGCCGCTCAAGCTGCGCGGCACGACGCTCATCAATCGATGCATCATGGGCTCCATGCACAACGGGCTCGAGGAGGGCGACGGCTTCGGCCATCACCTCGGGCGCATGGCGGCCTTCTTCGAGGAGCGCGCCAAGGGTGGCGTCGGCCTCATGGTGACGGGTGGCATCGCTCCGAACAACGCCGGGCGCGTCGCGCCGATGGCTGCGATGATGGCGACACCCGCCGACGCGGCGCGCCACCGTGAGGTGACCGAGGCCGTCCACCGGCACAACGGCCCCAAGATCGCGATGCAGATCCTGCACTCGGGCCGGTACGGCTACCACCCGTTCAACGTGTCGGCGTCGGCGAAGAAGGCACCCATCGGTTGGTTCACCCCCAAGGCCCTCTCGTCGGCTGAGGTCGAGCGCACGATCGAGGACTTCGTGCGCTGCGCGAGCCTCGCGCAGGAGGCTGGCTACGACGGCGTCGAGGTGAGTGCATGCTGATTGCCTTTCATTGCATGCTGATTGCCTCCCTCATCAGGTGATAGGCTGGCCACGACGGCGTCGAGGTGATGGGCACCAAGGGGTTGCCTGACTATGCAGAACGCCTCTGAGTGCATGCTGATTGCTTCCCTCATCAGGTGATGGGCTCCGAGGGGTACCTGATTAACCAGTTCATCGCGGCGCGTACGAACAAGCGGACGGACGAGTGGGGGGGCACGTACACGAACCGCACGCGCCTTCCACTAGCGATCGTCGAGCGGATCCGGGCGGCCGTCGACCCCAAATTCATCATCATGTTTCGGCTCTCGATGCTTGATTTGGTGGAGGGCGGGTCGGAGTGGCCCGAGGTGGTGGCGCTGGCACAGGGCCTCGAGGCGGCCGGTGCATGCTGAGTGCATGCTGATTGCATGCTGATTGCATGCTGATTTAATTCTGATTGCATGCTGATTGCGACTGATTGGCACAGGGCCTCGAGGCGGCCGGTGCATGCTGAGTGCATGCTGATTGCATAATGATTGCATGCTGATTGCATCCTGATTGCATGCTGATTGCGACTGACTGGCACAGGGCCTCGAGGCGGCAGGTGCATCCTGATTGCAGGCTGATTGCAGGCTGATTGCAGGCTGATTGCAGGCTGATTGCATCACTCATCAGGTGCGGACATCATCAACACGGGCATCGGGTGGCACGAGGCGCGCGTGCCCACGATCGCCACGTGCGTACCACGTGGCGGCTTCAGGTGATGACCCCTCATCAAGCCTGATTGAACCCTGATGAACTAAGATGAACCCTGCGTGCCACGTGGCGGTCTCAGATGGGTGCCGAGGAAGCCGGTAACTTCGACTGAGTGCATGCTGATTGCGACTGATTGCCTCCCTCATCAGTTGGGTGACGAGGAAGCTGCGCCAGGAGGCCAACGGAGTGACGATCCCTCTCGTGGCGACGAACCGCATCAATACGCCCGAGATCGCCGAGGAGATTCTGTCCAAGGGAGATGCCGATCTCGTCTCGATGGCGCGCCCCTTCCTCGCGGATCCCTTCTTGCTTAATAAGGCAAAGGCGGGCACGCCCGAGCGCATCAACACTTGCATTGCATGCAACCAGGCGTGTTTGGATCACACCTTCCAGATGAAGATCGCCTCGTGCCTCGTCAATCCGCGCGCCGGGTGAGTGCCATTGATGACCGCTGATGGCCTCCCTCATCAAGTCACCGACGCCCATCATCACCGATTGACGCTGAGTGCCACTGATTGCCGTTGAGTGCGCTGTTGATTCTCATCGAGTTCCACTGAGTGCGATCATCATCACTGATTGCGTCCATCATCATCAGGTACGAGACGGAGCTGTTCACCGACAAGCCTACCGCCCAGCCGCTCGACGTTGCCGTGGTCGGTGCAGGTCCGATGACGCCTGATGACGCCTGATGACGCCTGATGACGCCTGATGACGCCTGATGACGCCTGATGACGCCTGATGGCGCCTGATGACGCCTGATGACGCCTGATGGCGACTGATGACGCCTGATGACGCCTGATGACGCCTGATGATGTTGCCGCGGTCGGTGCAGGTCCGGCCGGCCTCGCCTTCGCCACCACCGCCGCCAAGCATGCAAGTGCTCACCACGGCGCCCTCACCTCTTCCCCACAGGTCCGGCCGGCCTCGCCTTCGCCACCACCGCCGCCAAGCATGCAAGTGCTCACCACGGCGCCCTCACCTCTTCCCCACAGGTCCGGCCGGCCTCGCCTTCGCCACCACCGCCGCCAAGCGCGGCCATCGGGTCACGTTGTATGAGGCGTCGGATAAGATCGGGGGGCAGTTCAATCTAGCGAAGATGGTGCCGGGCAAGGTACGTGGAGTGCCTCTGGTGGTAACGACTGATGTGAAGCGTCATCAGCTGCTGACGATCTCGGACGATCTCGTACGACCGCTAATGAAGTCTGATGACGCCTGATGACGACTGATTGCGCGCAGGAGGAGTTTTACGAGACGCTGCGATACTTCGCGCACGAAATCAAGGCCACCGGCGTCGACCTGCGGCTGGGGACACGCGTGCGTGCTGATTGCATCTGATTGCATGCTGATTGCCTTCCTCATCAGACTTGCGGCTGGGGACACGCGTGCGTGCTGATTGCCTGCTGATGACATCCGATGGGCGGCCGTTTGCACGCAAGGGAGCCATCAGATGTCATCAGATGTCATCAGATGTCATCAGATGTCATCAGATGTCATCAGATGTCATCAGCAGGCGGCCGTTTGCACGTCGGATGCGATCTGATGCCCTGCCCTTTTGCATGCAAGGGAGCGCCGAGCAGCTGCATGTCTCGTTGATTGCCTCCCTCATCTTCGTTGATTGCCTCCCTCATCAGGTGAGCGCCGAGCAGCTGCAGGCCTCGGGGGCGCAGCGTGTGGTGCTCGCCACGGGGGTGACCCCTCGCAAACTCAACATCCCCGGCGACGACCACCCATCGGTCCTCTCGTACGTGGAGGTGCTCCAGCGAACCAAGCCGGTAACTGCGGCCCAGTGCATGCTGATTGCGCCTGATTGCCTCCCTCATCAGGTGAGCACGCGCGACCTCCGCGAAGTCTTCGTTGATTGCCTCCCTCATCTTCGTTGATTGCCTCCCTCATCTTCGTTGATTGCCTCCCTCATCTTCGTGGATGGCCTCCCTCATCAGGTGGGCGAGCGCGTCGCCATCATCGGAGCTGGCGGTATCGGCTTCGACGTGGCAGAATTCCTCGCCCATGGTGATTGCATGCTGATTGCCACTGATGGCCACTGATTGCCACTGATTGCGACGTGGCAGAATGCCTCGCCCATGGTGCCGATAGGCTCCCCCCCCAAAAGGCCCCGCCCAGCATGCAAGTGCTCACCGCGGCGCCCCGCCCTTCCCCACAGGTGCCGATAGGCTCCCCCCCCCAAAGGCCCCTGCGCAGCTGCCGGCCGTGAGCTCACTCCTCGGTGGAGCCGATCACCTCTCGCCTCGCACCGCGATCACGACGGCCGCCTTCTTGGACAGCTGGGGCATCGACCCAACCAACAGCATGCGAGGCGGCTTGCTCAATGCCGCCGGCGCGGATACGGGCGCCGCTGCGGGCGCCGCTGGAGGTGCGGCTACAGGCGCGGCGCCCGCAACGGCGCCCGCGCCGTCGCGGCAGCTGTTCCTGCTGCAGCGAAAGAAAGGCAAGCACGGCGGCGGCTTGGGCAAGACGACAGGCTGGATCCACCGTGAATCGCTCAAAAAGGAAGGTGTGAACATGATCGGCGGCGTGAGCTATGAAAAGGTGGATGATGAGGGCTTGCATATGAAAGGTCAAGCCAACCAGCACTCGAATGCTGATTGCATGCTGAGTGCATGCTGAGTGCATGCTGAGTGCATGCTGAGTGCATGCTGAGTGCATGCTGATTGCATGCTGGTCAGGCAAGGATGGCAAGCCGACCGTGCTCAAAGTGGACACCGTCGTCGTGTGTGCCGGCCAACTCTCCGATACGTCCCTCGAGAAGCCGTTACTCGCGATGGGGATCCCCACCTTCAAAATTGGAGGCGCGCACCTCGCGGCCGAGCTCGACGCCAAGCGCGCCATCGATCAGGCGACGCGCCTCGCGGCCGAGATCGAATCTGCATCTCCGGAGAAGGTGGGAGATTTCATCGCGCCCCTCGGTATGGCCGGCTGATTGCATGCTGATTGCATGCTGCTTGCATCCCTCATCAGGTGGGAGATTTTATCGCGCCCCTTGGTATGGCCGGATGGCTCTTCCAAAAGTTTGCGAGCAAGAGCGCGTGATCGCACGCTCGTGACGGCACGCTCGTGATGGTGTGCGTGAAATTGCGTGCGTCCTCGCGGCGAACGGCGCTCAGGCCTTTAGACGCGACCCCCCTTTGGCTGATGAGGAAGGCAATTAGCATGCACTCAGAGGCCTAAGTGACGCCCCTTTGGCTGGGGGTGCGGCGGGGCAGGACGGGCTCTGGTCAACGATCAGGGTGAAGGCTGGAAACGTAAAGACAGGCGGAGCCGGAGGCGGCCCACGGTCGTACACTACTCGGCTTCGCGTCGTCCCGTTCCGTTCGGTTGGCTTTGGCACACGGATTGTGATTTGTGTCAAGTGATGTTGTACGATACAAATACAAAGCGCACGGCCCGCTCCCAAATACACGAAAATCGAAAGATTAGGGGTCATCCCTAGATCATACGCACGAATATCCCATCGAATGCGAGATCCGGGAACGGAAGTTCAGTCTACATTTCCCTGTCTCTCTATTGACTATTCAACAACAACTATCAACTAGGAGCAGGGTACAGCGCCGCAGTAAATCGATGCCGAGAGGTTCCAGCGGCAGCACTGCAGTTATTGCACGTGGCTCGGCAGCGAGCCGCGATGAATTCCTCACGACAGTGACCGATTCGTTCCGTGCACCACTCGGCGCTCTTCGTATTGACGCAAACCATCCTCGGCCTCGCGCCAGCACTCCGCAGCGCTGTACTTTTGAACCGTTCCTGGTCCGCCAAGATCTCGGGTGAGGCGATCACGCCCAGCCCGCCCCGAACGACGACGTTCTCCGCATACGCCGCTGCCACTAACACGAGCTCGCCCTTGTTGCCGATGCCCTTGATCGTCTGGCTGAGCACGACCTCGATCTTTCTGCCCGCCGCCTCTTTCTTGGTGCGGCACTCGGAATCATTGAAGCAGCAGAATGCGGGGACGCGCTCGTGAGCTGGCCGTGGCCGTTCGGTACGGTTCATGTAAAGATTGTGGATGTCGGGAAGATTCCATGCCAGCTGCAGCCGCCGCCGATGGGAGGCAAGAGCGTTCGCAAGACCGGCTCGTTCGAAGATGGCGGCGGGATCAAATCGCTTTGCAAAGAGCCTTCTTCGCTCCATGGCGCGCGCTCGCTCGGCCGCGGGGTCCTGCTGCCACGTGGCAAACACCGCAGGCGCAATGGCCTCGATCGGCAGGAACTGCACGAGGCCTTCATATTCCTTCTCGTCTGCTGGATAGCAGTGCTCCGAAAAGACGTTCGCACCCGATGCAAGCAGTTCTGAAAGCCGAAAACTCTCGCACCCCGCCGTGGGTCCTTCAGAGGGCTCATGCTCATGTCCAACAGACGCTGCCCAGCCGCACGCCTTATGGAGGTTGAGATACGTGGAATGCCTCGCCATCGTCGCGCTCCAGGTCTCATCTGAATCCGCGGATTTGATGGATCGGAACGGGCAAGAGGCATGGGCCACGCCGCACCAACGAGGGTTGCAAAGGCTGTCGATGCACCTTGAGGGGAGGGGTGGTGGTTCTGACGCTCGGGTCCCAAGTCTTTCCACGAGACCACGCACGATATGCTTCGCGCAGCTCATGCGCATGTCGTAGACACGACTCACAGACCCAAGAAAGGCGAGAGTCCGTAGCGCTGGGGATGTGACTTCACTTGCCGCCAGCGGCCGACCTGCTGCGCGCACGGAATATCCCGGTGGCACGTAGCGCACTCGTATCCCAGATGGATCATCCGGACAGCACACCACGTTCACCGCAGTGTACTCCCAAATCTCTCGCACGGGAACCAACCGCTTCCGATCGCACGAGTGATGTTGGAAAGCTTCTGTCGAATAGAAGACGGTGAGGACATTGCGTATCGTGAGGCTCCGAAGCATACTTTCGACTCTTCGAAAGTTTATCGGTTCCATGTTCGCTGTGCCGACCCACACGAAAACGTCTCCAGCTCCCAGACCTTCGATCAGGCGTCGATAGCCGCTTTCACGCAGTTCTCCCAGCCCGCTGCCTTGGATCGTCTCAAATCCACTGGCTTGCAAACCCTCCATGACGGTACGAACGGCAGGCTGGAACCTTAAAGCAATCGACCGTTCACTCAAGCTCTGAGGCCGTGAGGAGTTCGAGGAGTTCGAAGCTCTCACGCTCGACCAAACGAGAGCGCGCGCGACCATTTTCAAGCCGTGTGCTCGGTCGCACTCCCAGCGCGTCGGAGACGTAGTACGAAGTACACAGGATCACACTCGATAGCTCACAATAAGGGCTCATCACGACGCTTTGAAAGTTTTGAAACGACCTCATCCGAAAACTTCGTTACGCTATTACCGTAACAAATCGAATGCCAGACCGGACTCTTCCAGCAGACCTGCACCAACGTAGGAACGTATACCTCCTCCTCTCGCCTACTTCCTTTTCTCTCTCTCGCGTCACTCTCGACTGGCCTCTCACATCTCGTCGCATCTCGTCGAGTCCGGCCCGTCACACGAGACCCCGCTCAAGCGCCCACCATGACGCCCAACACACGCGCGCCCGCTCACGCGCCCGCTCATGCGCCCTCGACGAAGCGCAAGACACTCTCGGCGAACGCACAGTACGCCGCCTCGTCAAACGTAGCGCGGAAGAAGTTGCAGCTCAGATTGCCCTCAAGGAGCAGCATGCCCTCCGGCTCGGTCATCGCCACGTCCCAACCGCACAGCGGCACGCCCGGCATCAGCTTCTTGTGCGCACGCGTCACGAGATCGCTGGCCTCGGCAAGCCCGAGCACGCGCTCGCCTGATGATGGAGACAATCAGGCGCAATCAGGCGCAATCAAGCGCAATCAAGCGCAATCAGGTTGGCTCGGCAAGCCCGAGCACGCGCTCGCCAGCAATCGGCGTGTCCGTGCCTGATGATAGAGACAATCAGGCGCAATCAGGCGCAATCAAGCGCAATCAATTGGCTCGCCTGCAATCGGCGTGTCCGTGTCCGGGTGATGTGTGATGGTGTGCCCGGGGGAGAACCACGGGCAAGAGAGGGCCTTCCGCCAGAGCTGGTACCTGATGAGGGAGGCAATCAGAGATCATCAGAACCAATCAGCCTGATGAGGGAGGCAATCAGAGAGGGCCTTCCGCCAGAGCTGGTACCTGATGAGGGAGTCAATCAGAGATCATTCGAGTCAGTCGGAGACCATCAGAACCAATCAGCCTGATGAGGGAGGCCATCAGAGAGGGCTCGTACCAATGGGCATTCGAAGTGCCTTTCTTGAGCGTGCACGTGGGTAGGTCGACGTCGAACATGATGCACGAGTGGTCCGTGCTCGCACCGGCCCGGCCCGCCCGGAAGCACGCCGAGAGGACCAAAATGTCATCCGATGAGCATTGCTCGTCTGGCACCTGTGTGGAGGGAGTAGGTTTGCCTAATTAGGGAGGGTGCTCGATGGAGGATTGCCTGCTCGTACGCAATCAGAGGCCATCAGTGGTCGCACCGGCCGAATGCATGCACGGGAGGCCGTGATGAATCGGAACGCAATCACAGGCCATCAGTGGTCGTACCGGCCGAATGCATGCACGGGAGGCCGTGATGAATCGGAACGCAATCACAGGCCATCAGTGGTCGCACCGGCCGAATGCATGCACGGGAGGCCGTTATGAATCGGAACGCAATCAGAGGTCATCGTTGGTCGCACCGGCCGAATGCATGCACGGGAGGCCGTGATGAATCGGAACGTGGAGAGCGGAGCGTTGCTTGGGAGCAAGCGCGCGATCGGGGCGGCGTTCGCGAGCCAGCCTTGCACGATCCAATCGCCGCCCGCCGCCGCGTTCGAGTACGTATTCATGCCCAGCCCACCCTCCTCATTCCGATGCTTCACCACAATCTTGGGGTGACGGAGCCACGGAGACACCGGCACGCCCTCGCGTTCGGCCGCCTCGAGGAAGGTGAGCTTGTCCTCGAGCGCGTAGCCGGGGTTGGCGGTCTTGCGCGCGTGGTACGACGCCAGCACGCAGTTCAGCCGCCAGTACGAGAACCAATCGCGGGGCGTCAAGAGCGCCTCGGCGAAGCTGGCGCCGAGAGGTGCCCCCCGGTAGACGAAGCCGACGATGGCGGCCCCGAGCGCGACGAGCGGCACGCCGAGCCACATGAAGAGGAAGCAGATGGGCTGGACGTAGAAGAGCAGCGAGAGCGGGATGCCGGTGCCGGGGATCGCCACGTTGCGCAGGTTCTTGCGCGCGTCGTTCGCGAAAGTGCCGCTCCGGTAGTGCGGCTCGCCCCAGAGGCGCACGTGAAGGGCGAGCCAGTAGATTTGCAAGCAAGCTGCTGGCTCGAGCTCGGGGAGAGCCGTGCGGAGGTTCTGGTACCTCGCGCCCTTGAGGAGGCACAGGTACAGGCCGCGCCAGTAGGCGGAGAGAGCTGCGGAAGCCAGCATGAATTGCCGTGAAGACCCAAACTATTTTCAATGACCTGTCCCTAGGCCACGTGAAACGAACCCGAGGACGCGGGACCGAGACCGGGAACATGCTTTCGCGAGCGATTGACGAAACGACGTCCAGAACACGAGGGGCTCCTTCGCCGTCCAGCCTCATCGCCCCGCTCGCCCTGACCCGCAGCCATGGGCTGCCCCTCATCGAAGCCGGTCGAGGTGGATGCCGACGGCGTCGAGATTTCGGGCAAGAAGTTGCAAAAGATGCGCTTGAATACCTCGCGCAGCTCGAGCGACACCTACTCCGAGCGCGACGACGAGGCGCCCCGTAACCCAAAGATTAAGGCGACCTTCACCGCGGCACGTGCTCCTCCTCCTCCGCCGCCGCCGCCGCCGCCGCCGCCATCGGTGGCGGCCGCAAAGGCGCTAGCCTTGCTCGACCCTGCGCGCCCTGCGCCGGGCAAGGCGATGCCTCCTCCACCGCCGCCGACTCAGCCGACTCAGCCGACGACGACGGCGGCGGCCAAGGCGCCGGCCAGGCAGGCGTGCGTGCTGTCCTCGCCGGCGACCAGGCAGACGTGTACTGTCGCCTTGCCGGCAGCGGAGCAGCAACAGAAGCGGCACAATGCCGAGGCCGAGGCGGCGGCGGCAAGGGTGACATCGACGGCCGCCGCTGCGGCGGCGGCGAAGGCGAAGGCCACAGCAGCAGCGGCAGCGGCAGCGGCGGCCAGGGCGGCGGCGACGGTGGCGGCGAACGGGGCGGCCGAAGCCAACGGACGACACCCTCCGACCTTGCCTCCGCCCGCGAGGTTCATCCCTGGCATGGAGGTGGCCCAGGTGCATGCTGATTGCGACTGAGTGCATGCTGATTGCGACTGATTGCCTCTCTCATCAAGGTTCATCCCTGGCATGGAGGTGGCCCAGATGCGTGGTTGGCGCTGATGATGGGCGCTGATGATGGGCACTGATTGGCGCTGATGGCACTGCGGATTGCGACTGGATGCATGCTGGTTGCGACTGAATGCATGCTGGTTGCGACTAATTGCATGCTGATTGCAACATTATTGCAATATGATTGCGACTGATTGCATCCCTCATCAGGTGGAGGGCCGGCTCGAGGCTTTTGCATGCTGATTGCAACTGATTGCAACTGATTGCAACTGATTGCAATTGATTGCCTCCCTCATCAGGTGGAGGGCCGGCTCGAGGCTATTCTAACCAGGCGGCGCGAGGCCGCGGAGGAGGAGGAGGAGGCAGCGTGGAAACGGCCTGCCGATCACGACGAGGTGATGGTCGTTGATTGCGACTGAGTGCATGCTGATTGCGTCCCTCATCACTGCTGATCACGACGAGGTGATGGTCGTTGATTGGCGCGGATGGCCCCTGATTGCGTCCCTCATCAGGCGGCGGAGGACGAGGACGGAGACGATGCCTATGATTGCCTCTGATTGCATGCTGATTGAGTCCCTCATCAGGCGGCGGAGGACGAGGACGGAGACTATGCCTATGGCGACCACGACGAGAACGAGGTCGAGGACGAGGACGAGGACGAGGGCGAGGGCGGTCTGCGCGTTCGAAAGCCTCGAGCGAGGGCGGGAGTTTTGGCGGTACGAGCTGCAGCGAGGGCGGCGACGGCGACGGCGAAAGCGGCGAAGCGAATGCCAGGCGGCGGCGCAGCGGCGGCGGCGGCGGCGAGGGCGGCGAAGGCGACGGCCAAGGTAACAGTGGCGGCGACCAAGGCGACCGCCAGCGCAACAGCGGCGGCGACGAAGGCGACTACGGAGGCGACGATGAAGCATGTTCCGGGTGCAGAGAGGGCCGCAACGGCGACGGCGGCGGCGGCCAAGGCGACGGCAGCTGCCGCCAAGGCGCTCCCGGGCGCGGGCGCGGCGAAGGCGAGCGCCGCCAAAGCAGCGAATGCGACGGCGGCGGCGGCGCGGCGCGTGCAGATCCTGGGCTCTCTCGCGGCTGAAAGGGCGAGAGACGCATTGTAACACACGAGGGCTTGGTGCCGGCTTGGGGGCTTGCGTGGGCGCTCGCCATGGCGCTCGCCCCCTGTGGGGGCTTGCGAGGGGCGCTCACCAGGGCGTTCGCTCCGCTCCCGGGTGCGAAGATTCAAGCTGTGAGACGACCAGATGAGAGCCATCTAGATTTCAGTTTTTTAGAAAGTGTGTCCTCTTTCTTCGACTCTTCTTTCACACCGGAACGCTTGTGAAACGCGGCACGCTCGGCCGCAGGGTGCGACGGCCCGACGGCGCGTGCGCGGCCATGTCGGACGACGACTACGGCTTCGAGTACTCGGACGACGACCAGGACGAGGAGGATGTGAACATCGAGAACCGGTACTACAATGCCAAGGGCGATCTGGCGGAGGGGGACGTGGAGAAAGCGCTCGCGAGCTTCAAGGAGGTGGTGAGCATGGAGGATGAGAAGGGCGAGTGGGGCTTCAAAGCGTACAAGCAGATGGTGAAGCTGCACTTCAAGCAGGGCAACCACGCCAAGATGATGGATGCGTACCAGCAGATGCTCACGTACATCAAGTCGGCGGTCACGCGCAACTACTCCGAGAAGGTGATCAACAAGATCCTCGACCTCTACTCGGCGACGGAGCAAATGGAGCTGCTGCAGAACTTTTACGAGATCACGCTCGCGGCGCTCATGGAGGCGAAGAACGACCGGCTCTGGTTCAAGACCAACCTGCGGCTGGGCAAGCTCTGGTTTGATCGCGAGGAGTACGGAAGGCTCCAGCGCATCCTCAAGGAGCTCCACAAGAGTTGCGAGGGCGAGGACGGTGAGGACCACTGAGGACCACTGAGGACCAATGATGACCACTGATTGCCAGTGACGAATCCTCAAGGAGCTCCACAAGAGTTGCGAGGGCGAGGACGGTGAGAATCTGAGTTGCCCAATCCCCCCCCCCTCCTCCCCCCATCATCAGGCGAGGACGACTTGAAAAAGGGCACCCAGCTTCTCGAGGTCTACGCGCTCGAGATCCAAATGTACACGGAGACCAAGAACAACAAGAAGCTCGCGTCACTGTACACGACGGCGCTCGAGATGCGCTCGAGATGACGAGCGCCTGATGGCGTCTGATGGCCTCTGATGGCCTCTGAGTGCGACTCTTGCGTCCCCTCTCTCCTCAAAGGTACACGAAGGCGCTTGAGATTAAGAGCGCAATCCCTCACCCGAAGATTATGGGCGTCATCCGAGAGTGCGGCGGCAAGATGCACATGGTGCAGCGCGAGTGGGAAAAGGCGCGTAACGACTTTTTCGAGGCCTTTAAGAACTACGACGAGGCGGGCGTGCAGCGACGCGTGCAGTGTCTCAAGTACCTCGTGCTCGCGAACATGCTGATGAATTCCGACATCAACCCGTTCGACTCACAGGAGGCGAAGCCGTACAAGAACGACCCGGAGATCGTCGCAATGACCAACCTCGTCTCCGCGTACATGAAGAATGAGATCCGCGAGTTTGAGAAGCTTCTGAAGCAGGCGAGCGCCTTCTGATTGCATCTTATTGCCGTCTGATTGCATCTTGATTGAAGAACGAGATCCGCGAGTTTGAGAAGCTTCTGAAGCAGGCGAGTGCCTTCTGATTGCCTTCTGGTCGCCTCTTGATTGCCGTCTGGTCGCCTCTTGATTGCCGTCTGATGGGGCCGTTCCGTCGTATCGCTCGCAGAACTCGCGTTCAGTGATGGGCGACGCGTTCATCAAGGCCTACATTGATGACTTGCTCAAGAACATCCGCACGCAGGTGAGTGCCATTGATTGCATTGATTGGCATTGATTGCCATTGATTGGCATGGATCGCCATTGATTGGCATTGATGGCCATGGATGGCCTGCTCAAGAACATGCGGACGTGATCCCGCCTGATTGCGATGGATTGTCACCATCTGAGTCCGTCCGATCGCCCGATTTGGCAGGTGCTGCTCAAGGTCATCAAGCCGTACACGCGCATCTCGATCGGCTTCATCGCGCGCGAGATCAATATCTCGCCGGCCGAGGTCGAGCAGCTCTTGGTCACCTTGATACTCGACGGCATGATCGACGGCTCGATCGATCAGCTCTCGCAGCAGCTGCATCTCAACCAGTCCTCAACAGACAAGGCCAAGTATCAGGCGGCCGAGAAGTGGGCCACGCAGCTGCAGACGCTCCAGCAAGCCGTGATCGGCAAGCTGGCGTAGGCACTGCCGACCCTAATTAGGCAGTACCGACCCTAATTTGGCAGTACCGACCCGCCGAGAAGTGGTCCACGCAACGGCTGCAGACCCAGACGCTCCTGCAGGCCGCGCTCATAATGTTGCGTCGGCGAGCACAAGCAAGCTTGCTTGCTTGCTTGGCGAGCACGACACGGCTGCGCACCCGAAGCTCGTCACGGCAGCGCACCCGGTGTACCGGTAGCTCTGACTGGTGGTCCACACAAAAGTTAGGGCGGGTGAACGCGTCGTGTTGCGGGTTGCTCTGACTGTTCCGCACACGCCAAAGACAGACCACTCGCCCCCGCGTGCTCAGAGACTTTGCTCGGTCCATGATCGCACAAGTTCATCATCGTCACTTCCGACACGGGTGGTGTCATCAGATCACAGAATGATAGCCGCAAGGTCGCGTTAGCGATACATCACCTCAATGAGATAGATCACAGAAAGATCACAGATGAATGATCATGCCCGCAAGGTCGCGTTACTAGCGATACATCCATGGATACATCACCTCAACGAGATCTGCAGGTGCAGCAGCAGGAGGGCGAATGGTTCTGACGCGGCCGGCGACGCACCCTCCACCGGTCTGTACAAGTACTGTATTGAGCTAGGGTGGTTTGTCGTTTGTTTGAGCGCAGGAAGAAGCGCTGTATTGAGCAAATAGCAGCGCCTGCCATATCGGGCGAGTGTCAATGCGTCGGCGACTCCTCGCGCTCGCGGCGGCCGCCCTCGCAGCAGCGGCCGGCTCGGCCGCGCTGATTTATGTCCTGGGCGTCCATCGCGTGCTGGAGATCCCAACCGACTGGCCCTGGGATGGTCATGCCGATCTCGCCGCACAGGGCGCGCTCGCGCTGCTCGCCTGCGCGGCGCTGCTCCTGGTGACGCTCATCGTCGGCTGCTGCTGCACGACGGCTGAGGGTGCGGCGCGCGATTCCCTCGACGACGCCTCGATTGCATCCAAGCTCTCGTTCTGGTGGGCCATGCCGACGCTCACCACCGCCCTCCGCAACGGCAAGCTCGAGCCGGCGGACCTGCCGCAGCTGCCCCTTGCCGACCGACCGCAGCGGCTGTACGCTCGCTTTGTGGCCGCATGGGCGCGCGGTCGGCGCCGAGGCCCATGGCGGCTCACGTTTCTGGGCGTGTATGCCGTTCAGCGCGCCGTCTTCCTCCAGTCATTTGTCGCCGGCTGGCTCTTCCAGGGCTGCATGTTCGTGGACCCGATCTTGCTCCACAGGTGCTGATGACACGTGATTGCGTCCCTGATGACGTGCCTGATTGCATGTTCGTGGACCCGATCCTGCTCCACAGGTGCGCTCGGGCCACTGAGTGCATCTGAGTGCATGCATCTGAGTGCATGCATCTGAGTGCACGCATCTGAGTGCATGCATCTAAGTGCATGCTCGTCGATCCCGATCCTGCGTTTACATGCGCAGCCTCCTGCAGTCCGAGGACGCTGCAGAGCCGAGCTCGGGCGAGATCGGCTCGAGCTCGGGCGAGATCGGCTCGAGATCGGGCCTGGACGTCATCAGTGCTCATCAGGACGTCATCAGTGCTCATCAGGACGTCATCAGTGCTCATCAGTGGGACTCCTCAGTGCTCGTCAGTACCGTGAGTAGCACGCCGTGGCTGTGGCGTCAGCTCGGGCTAGTCATCCTCCTCTCCCTCTCGATGCTCGTCCGGGTCACGTGCATGGAGCTCTGCTACTTCTACTCTGTAATTGCATGCTGATTGCCTCTGAGTGCAAGCTGATTGCTCGCCCGGGTCACGTGCATGGAGCTCTGCTACTTCTACTCGACACGCTCATCAACTTCCTCTCCATGCTGATTGCGTGTCGATTGCGTATGGATTGCGGCTGAGGACTGCTTGATTGCCGCCCTCATCAGGCACGCGCGGCCAATAACTTCCGCTCGATGCTGCTTCTCGGAGTGTTCCGATCGACGGTGGCGAACCGGTGAGCTGATGGCATCTGAGTATCGCTGAGTGAATCTGAGTGAATCTGTGTGAGTGAATCTGAGTGAATCTGAGTGAATCTGAGTGATTCTGAGTGATTCTGAGTGATTATGGGAGCATCCGAGTGTATCTGAGTATCGCTCATGGCTGCTGATTGCGTGCTCCGTTCGATGGTGATGACAGGGCGCGAGCACAGAAGAGCGCCGTCCCGAGCGCCACGTGGCAGGGCACGAGGGTCGTGGGTGCGGCCGAGGAGGGCGCCGAGTTGGGCGCGACGACGTCCACGGGCAAGTTGACGAACCTAATGGCCACGGATGCGGACCTGATCGGCCGGATTGCATGGTTCGTTTGGGTGCTGGCGTGCTGGTCGTGGTCACTCGCCTCGCTCCCGCTGGTGATTGCAACTCCAATGGCCACTGATGGCGCGCCTGTTTGCGGTCTCTGAGATGCCAGACGCGATCTGCCTGCGTGTGTCCCTAACATGGCCTTTCAAATCGCGTCCCTAATATGGCAGGTGCTCTTCATGATGTGGAAGCTCGTCGGATCGGCGGCCGCTGTGGGGATTGGGTGCTTGATCGTCTCCAACTTTGCCTCCGCCGGCCTCGCGCGCGCGATGACGCCCGTGCAGCGCAGATTGCAGGTGCTGATGACACGTGATTGCGTCCCTGATGACGCCTGATGACGTGCCTGATGACGTGCCTGATTGCACGCGCGTGCGGCTGCAGGAGTGCCGTGATGAGCGCGGTGAGCTCGTGGCCGAGATCGTGCGCGCAATCAGCGTCATCAAGGTGTACGGCGCCGAGGCTGCATGGGGTGAGCTTGATGACGCTGATTGACGCTGATTGCGGCGCCGAGGCGGCATGGGGTGAGCGCCCCTGATTGCTGGTCCAATTACATGTATGATGGCCCATGACTGCACTCGTTGCCATATTTGGCAGGTGAGCGCCTCGGGGCCGCGCGAGAGGCCGAGCTTCGTCAACTCAAGACGCTTCGCTATTTAGGAGCTCTCATCACGCTCGTGTGCGGGCTGCTCTCCCAGGCAGTGCCCGTCTCCATCTTCAGCTGGTACGTGGCGGTGCTCGGTCGACCTCTGAGCCCGCAGGTACGTCTGATTGCTTCTAGTTGCCTCTGATTGCCTCTGATTGCCTCTAATGGCCCGCAGGTGGCCTTCTCGACGCTCGCATGGATCTGAGTGCATGCTGATTGCCTCTAATTGCATGCTGATTGCCTCCCTCATCAGGTGGCCTTCTCGACGCTCGCATGGATCGCAACGGTCAAGTGGTCGATTGACGCTCTTCCACAGGTACGTCTGATTGCCTCTGATTGCCTCTGATTGCCTCTGATTGCCTCTAACGGTCAAGTGGTCGATGGACGCTCTTCCACAGCTCTTCAACTTGCGAGCGACCCTCCTCCCGAGCCTCCGACGACTCTCGGCGGTGCTCGACACGGCGCCCTCCGCGGTGCTCGACACGGCGGATGGCGGCGGCGCGACTCGCGCCCACCACGGCGCCCGCCACGGCGCCCACCACGGCGCCCGCCACGGCGCTGCGCACGACGAGGGCGCTCCCTCGAGCGCCGCCGTGGGCGCCAGCGCCGTCGTCGCGCCCGCGACGGCGCCGATCTCCGTGACGAGCTCGCCGCGGAAGAGGCGCTCGGGACGGCGCGCGGCGCCCGGCACGGCGCGCGACTTGGAGGAGTCGCTTTTGGACGCTGATGGCGCCGTCATCACGTCGATCAATGACGTCCCCATCGTCGGACCTTCTTCGGTCGCGTCGTCGGCGGCGGCGCCGTCGTGGGCACCTGCCTTATTGGGAGCGCCCTATTTGGAGCTCGACGGAGCGCTGCGCGGCGACACGGAGGTCGTCTGCAGTCTCCATCGCGCCGTGTTGGTGGCGCCGCCGCCGCCGCCGCCGCCGCCGCCGCCGCGGCCGCCGCCGCTGCCGCCGCTGCCGCCGCTCTCGTCTCCCCCGCCACGTGCACGTGCGCAGCAGGGCGCAGGCGGTGCTCAGCACGGCGCGCACCCGGGCGAGGGTGGCGGCGCGCGTGCCGTGAATGGAGCACGCGCTGTGAACGACGCCAGTTCCGTCCATTGGACGCCTCATCATGAGGCGAGGGAGGCGAGCCTCGCCGCGACGGGCGCGCGGACCGTCGGGAAGTTTCCTGGAAGTCTCCCGCCAACGGCCGTGAATGGGGAGGCGCCCTTACCGGTCGATTTCGGCGGATCACCCTTACCGGTCGACGCTGCCGGCGCCCAGTACGGCGCGGACGCCCAGTACGGCGCGACCGCCCAGTACAGCGCGACCGCCCAGTACAACGGACGGCCGTTACTTCCAATGATGCCGCTCGATTTCGGCGGGTCGCCGCCGCCGCTGAACTCTGGTGGGGTGCCGCACGTCGCCTTCTCCGCCACCTCCATCACCTCGGGCGCCTTCGCCGCCGCTCTTGCCGCTGCTACAGCCGCTCAGCCTTCGGACGTAACGGCCGCTCAGCCTTCGGACGTAACGGCTGCTCTGCCTTTGGACGTAACGGCTGCTCTGCCTTTGGATGTAACGGCCGTTCAGCCTTTTGACGTAACGGCCGCTTTGCCTTTGGATGTAACGGTCGTCCGCGGCGAACTCCTCCTCATCTGCGGAGCCGTGGGTTCGGGTAAGAGCACGCTCCTCGCCGTGCTCGCCCCTGATGACCCCTGATGACCCCTGATGGCCTCTGGTGGCCTCTGATTGCCTCTAATGGCCTCTAATGGCCTCTGATGACCTCTGATGGCCTCCCTAATTGGCGCAGGTAAGAGCACGCTCCTCGCCGTGCTCGCGGGCGCACGCCCCCCCTACCTCGGCCACGTGTGTCGCGCGGGCAGCCGTGCGTATGTGTCCCAACCGCCCTTTTTGATGCGCGAGTCGGTGCGCGAGAACACCTCTGATGATGACCTCTGATGATGAGCTCGGATGATGACCGCGGATGATGACCTCTGATTGCCTCCCTCATCAGGTGCGCGAGAACATCCTCTGCTGATGACCTCTGATGATGACCGCGGATGATGACCTCTGATGATGACCTCTGATTGTCTCCCTCATCAGGTGCGCGAGAACATCCTCTTCGGGCTGCCGTTTCATCAGGGGAGATATTCGAGATGCGTCGCGAGATCGGCGCTCGAGGCGGATCTCGCGCAGCTCGCCCACGGCGACGCCACCGACGTCGGCGAAGGCGGTGCGCCACGCTGATGGCGTCTGATTGCGCCCGATTGTCACCCTCATCAGGCGTGATGCTCTCCGGAGGGCAGCGCTGATGACGTCTGATTGCCTCCCACCCCGACCTGATGACATCCGATTACCCCCCTCATCAGGCGTGATGCTCTCCGGCGGGCAGCGCGCGCGCGTCGCCCTCGCCCGCGCCTTGTATGCCGAGCCCGACAGCCTCTACTTCGAAGACATCTTCGCTGCCGTCGACCAGCCAACGGCCGCGACCCTGTGGGGAACCCTGTGCGAGCTGCATGCATTCGGAGTGACCATCGTGCTTGCGACGAATCAGGCGCGCTCATGGCCACTGATGGCCCCTGATGATGATTGATCGCCATTGATGGATTGCCATTGATTGCACGCACTCGGAGGTACCATCGTGCTTGCCACGAATCAGGCGCACCTCTTCGGCCGCCCCGAGGTGCCTGATGAGCCCTGATTGCCTCCCTCATTGCATGCAGGCGCACCTCTTCGGCCGCCCCGAGGTGACTGATGAGCCCTGATTGCCTCCCTCATTGCATGCAGGCGCACCTCTTCGGCCGCCCCGAGGTGACTCGCATCCTCCTTCTCGAGCCTACCGGTCTGATTGCCTCCCTCATTGCATGCAGGCGCACCTCTTCGGCCGCCCCGAGGTGACTCGCATCCTCCTTCTCGAGCCTACCGGTGTGCTCGTTGGGCTCGCGCCGTACCGGGCGCTCCGGACCGAGTTGCATGCACGGGGCTTCACCGCGGACGGTGGCGCGGACGCGCTCGGGACGACGCGGACGCCCGGGGAAGCGCCGGATCCGGTGGTCGCCGCGGACGCGAGCGAGCACTTGACCAATCTCGGTCAAAATCTCGCGTCTTTGGACGACGGCACAGCGACGACGGCGGCGGCGGCGGCGGCGGCGGCGGCGGCGGCGGCGGTTACCGAGGCGGCGGCGGCGGCGGCCGAGGCGGCGGCGGCCTCACGCGAGACAGATGCGGCGGCCTTCAGCGCCGCCTCGGGCGTCCGCACCTTACGCATCTCGCTCGCGAGATTTGAGGGACGGACGTTGGACAGGCGATTGGTTGAGACGCTCTGTGCGGTGCGTGCCGCTGAGTGCATGCTGATGGTCTCTGATGGTCTCTGATGACCTCTGATGACCTCTGATGACCTCTGATGACCTCTGATAGCCTCTGATGGCCTCTGATGGCCTCTGATGACCTCTGATGACCTCTGATGACCTCTGATGACCTCTGATGACCTCTGATGACCTCTGGTAACCTCTGATGGCCTCTGATAGCCTCTGATAGCCTCTGATGGCCTCTGATAACCTCTAATGCCCCCCTGCTCGGCACACAGGTCTTGAGGGACGGCGGGAGCGGTTACACATTGGATGAGGAGAAGCGATCTGGGCTGATCTCGGCTGCGGACTTTGGCGTGTACCTGCGCGAGTTTGGCACGCGCGCGATGCGCCTGCTGCTCATCGCGTGCACCGTGCTCAGCGCACTCGCCTCCGTAGCTGCCAACCTGTGCGTCTGATTGCCTCTAATTGCCTCTGATTGCCTCTGATTGCCTCTAATTGCCTCTGATTGCCTCTGATTGCCTCTAATTGCCTCTAATTGCCTCCGTAGCTGCCAACCTGTACCTGAGCCGTGGATGAACTCTGATGACCTCTGATGACCTCGGATTGAAGCTGATGGAAGCTGATTGGCGTGATTGCAGGTACCTGAGCCGTTGGACGGACTCGACCTCCCACTCGAGCTCGGGTGTGAACACCGTCTCGGCGGCTGTGAACTGGACGGACTCGAGCGCCGACGCGTCCTCCGGCGCGAGATCGTACCTGGTGGAGCAAGCCTTGGAACAGAGGCGCTCGCTTATCATCTACGTCTGCCTGGGCTGCTGCTCGCTGGTGAGATGCGACCTCCCTGATGACCTCCCTGATGACTTCCCTGATGACCTCCCTGAATGACGCACTAATTGCCACTAATTGCTCACTAATTGCTCCTGATGGCTCACTCATTGCTCGCAGGCGCTCTCAGCGATCCAGACGGTCCTCCTCACACTCTGCTCTCTGCTGACCTCTGATGACCCCTGATGAACTCTGATTGCATGCTGATTGCCTCCCTCATCAGGTCCTCCTCACACTCTGCTCTCTGCGGGCGTCACGCGAGCTCCATAGGCGGATTGCGGCGGCGTTGCTCCATGCGCCGCTCGCCTTCTTCGACGCGACGAGTACGGGAGCGATCCTCAACCGCTTCCTCTCAGACACGCAGGTGCGCTGATGGCCACTCTGATGGCCATTGATTGCCACTCTAATTGCTACTCGAACTGCGACAGATTGCCACTGATTGCCTCTCGAATGAGCCCAGCTGATTGCCACTCCTTGCCACTCATTTTCCCCTTATTGCCACTCATTGCCTCTCGTTGCCACTCATTGCCACTCATTGCCACTTCTCACCGACACGCAGAACATCGATTCGGTTGTACCGGACTCCTTATTAGGCCTCGCCACCCAGGTATGCTGATGGCGGCTGATTGTACCCGACTCCTCATTAGGCCTTCCTCATCTGATGATGACCTCTGATGATGACCTCTGATGATGACCTCTGATGAGGACCTCTAATTGTCTCCCTCATCAGGTGCTCGAGATGCTCACGCAGCTCGCCCTCGTTCTCTATTTCGCGCCTTGGGCCGCGCTCGGCCTTCCGCCGCTGCTCTGCGTGTACGCGCTCGTGTATCAGCGCATGCGGGCCGCCGCTCGGGATGCACGCCGCATCGCGCTCATGGCGCACAGGTACGTCTGATGGCCTCTAACTGCCTCTAAGTGCCTCTGATTCACTCTGATTCACTCTGATTGCCTCTGATTGCCTCTGATTGCCTCTAATTGCTCATGGCGCACAGTCCGGTCTTCGCGCACTACGCGGACGCGCTGAGCGGCAGACAGACGATTCGTGCCTTTAGGTGCGTCGAGTGCCACTGTTGGCCACCGATGGCCCCTGATGCAACTGATGGCCACTGATGAGCTCCTAATGACGATCTCCTAATGACTATCTGTGCTTTCAGCGCGGAGGCGCGCTTCTGCGACGCGAACGCGGAGCGCGTGTCTAAGATGGCGCGCGCGAAGATCATGACGGAGGCGGTGCAGAAATGGGCACAGGCGCTCTGTGTGCAATGCGGCACGCTGCTGTACTTGTTCTCGGGGGTCATCTGCGTGCTGCTTCATAGGTACAGCTGATCGCCTCTGATCGCATCTGATCGCCTCTGATTGCCTCTGATTGCCTCTAATTGCGTCATAGGTACGGCAGCCTCACCTCGGCGCTCGGGCTCGTCCTTCTCATTGCTCACTAATTGCTCACTAATGACTCACTAATTGCGTCTTAGGTACGGCAGCCTCTCCACCTCGGCGCTCGGGCTCGTCCTTCTCCTTGCTCACTAATGGCTCACTAATGACTCACTAATTGCGTCATAGGTACGGCAGCCTCTCCACCTCGGCGCTCGGGCTCGTCCTTCTCATTGCTCACTAATGGCTCACTAATGGCTCACTAATGGCTCACTAATGACTCACTAATTGCGTCATAGGTACGGCAGCCTCTCCACCTCGGCGCTCGGGCTCGTCCTTCTCATTGCTCACTAATGTCTCACTAATGGCTCACTAATGGCTCACTAATGACTCACTAATTGCGTCATAGGTACGGCAGCCTCTCCACCTCGGCGCTCGGGCTCGTCCTTCTCATTGCTCACTAATGGCTCACTAATGACTCACTAATTGCGTCATAGGTACGGCAGCCTCTCCACCTCGGCGCTCGGGCTTGTCCTTCTGTACGCGGGCAGCCTGCAACGCGCCTCGATGAACCTGATGATGAGATTGACGGAGCTCGAGACGGAATTCGTCAGCGTCGAGCGCGTTGCGGACTTTGCACGGATCGAAGGGGAGGGGCACGTCGAAGACGACTTGCCTAATATGGGCAGGGAGGGGCTTCCGAAGCGGATGGAGGTCGACGGGGCGCATGCACGCGCCGTCGCGGGCGCGATCGAGCTGCGCGCTGTGTGCCTTCGTTATCGTCTCGGCCGTCCGCCCGCCTTTCGCAACCTGAGCCTCTCCATCCCGGCTGGTGCGTGCTGATGACCTCTAAATTGCCACTGATGACCTCTGATGGCCACTAATGAGCCTCTCCATCCCGGCTGGTGCGTGCTGATGAACTCTAAATTGCCACTGATGACCTCTGATGGCCACTAATGAGCCTCTCCATCCCGGCTGGTGCGTGCTGATGAACTCTAAATTGCCACTGATGACCTCTGATGGCCACTAATGAGCCTCTCCATCCCCGCAGGTGCGTCGGTCGCGATCTGTGGACGAACGGGCTGTGGGAAATCTCTGATGAGGACCTCTGATTGCCTCCCTCATCAGGTGCGTCGGTTGCGATCTGTGGACGGACGGGCTGTGGGAAGTCGTCGTTACTTCGGCTGCTCCCTCGGCTCTATCCCATCGACGAGGGTGCGGTGATGCTCGACGGCATAGACGTCAGACGTGTGCCACTCCCTATGCTCCGCGCCAAGGTGCTCTGAGTGCATGCTGATTGCCTCTGAATGCATGCTGATTGCCTCTGAGTGCATGTTGATTGCCTCTGAGTGCATGCTGATTGCCTCTGAGTGCATGCTGATGGCCTCCCTCATCAGGTGCGCCTACTCGCGCAAGAGGCACTGCTTCTCCGAGGTTCGTTACTTGCCAACCTCACCGCGTTTCAATTCGACTCATCGATGCCGCTCACCAATCGCGCGCCGCCGTCGGCGGTGGCGGCGGTGGAGGCGGCGGCGACGGCGGCGGCGACGGCGGCGGCGGAGGTGGCGGCGGAGGCGGCGGCGTGGAGCGTGCTGACCTCCCTCGGCCTCTTCGATCGAATCCAATCGCTGCCCAACGGCCTACGCTGCTCCGTAGGTACGTCTGATTGCCACTGATTGCCACTAACTTCCACTGATTTCCACTGATTGCCTCTGATTGCCTCTGATCGCCTCTAATGGCCTCAAATTGCCTCTAATTGCCTCTGATTGCCTCTGATTGCCTCTAATTGCTGCCCAGCGGCCTACCCTCACTTCGTAGAGGCTGCTGGGCTGAGTGAGGGCGAGCGGCAGCTCATGGCGTTGTGTCGAGCGCTTGTGGCGGGAGGCGGTCGGAGCTCCCTTCGCGTCTTGTGCTGTGACGAACCGACGGCAAATGTTGACTTTGGCTCGGATGCCAAGGTGTGTCTGATTGCCACTGATTGCCACTTATGACCACTGATTGCCAATGATGAGAACTGGTTGGTAGCGGGTGATCGACATCCTCCTGTCGCTCGAGTGCATGCTGATTGCCTCTGAGTGCATGCTGATTGCCTCCCTCATCAGGTCATCGACATGCTCCTGTCGCTCGAGTGCACCGTGCTCCTCAATGCCCACCGGCTTCATCATATCGGGCGCTTCGAGCGTGCATGCGTGCTAAGCGACGGCCACGTGGCAGAGTGCGCAGAGTGCCACTGATTGCAACTGATTGCAACTGATTGCATGTGCGTGCTATGCGACGGCCACGTGGCAGAGTGCGCAGAGTGCCACTGATAGAGCACTGATGAACAATGATGGCCTCGGAAGAGCACTGTTGAGCAATGATGAGCCTTGATGGCTACTTAATTGCCTCTCCTCATCAGGTACGCGCCTCCCGGGGAGCTTCTCGCGGACCCGCAGAGCAAGCTGAGCGCCATGGTGAGCGCGAGCCGCGAAGCAAGCTAAGCGCCGTGGTGAGCGCGAGCCTCGAGAACCGCTGCCTACAGCGGCGTGCCCACAGTGTGACTCAGATCTCAGTGTCAAAGTGAGCATAGTTTTAAGTGCTCCGTGACGTCTGTGCGATATATTTGTCGGAGCCCATCGCAGACCGACCCGGCTAGCAGCTCTACAGCGGCAGGAAAGGGAACGGGAGGAACAGCAGTGGGTCGAACAGCTGCGAAAGCGAGAGCCCAAGGCCTCAGGGAACGAGAGAGCCGCGCTTCGATATCTTACTAGAGAGATCCGAACCGTGCATTTTCAGCTGAGGTCGAAAGGTTCCTCGAGGTCGAGCGTCCCGGCCCCTGATGGCTTTCATCAGTGTTAAGTCCCGGCACTTGGCTGTTGACCAATACCACCGTACACGCTTAGCTGCATGCCTGGGGGTATCCCTCTCGCCACGTGTACGCTGCCACTAACTTCCACTGGCGTGAGTTACTTACTTACTTGTCGGCGTGCACACTGTCAGAGAGAAAGTGGGGTTAGCTAAGGGGGTAGGGCAGAGGGAGGCCCCGGCCACTGGGGAAAAGTCGCCGACCTACCCCCTTAGGTTAGCGACAATAACCAAAAATCCGAATGGCGCCTGTCCCGGCCCATGCTGGCTCGTCCCGGACCGTCCTGGCACGAATTTGGCGGCTGATCAGATGCTCCGGCTGCGAACATAGGATATCCCGAGTGCACCGCATCCAGATCCTCATGGATGGCCACTCGTGGACGACCAAAACTGAGCTCAGGGATGCGTGATCGGAACAAAGGATTCAGTAGAGGAGTCGAATCACAGGTGCGATGGACCTCACCTTCAATTCATGACGCACCTTCAGCATGTGCTGATAGAACCTGAAGCCACGCCCATGCGTCTCATGCCCTGTGTCCCGCCAACTCAAACCGGCCTGCCCTTGCCTTCCACCAGGTTGCAGGTCTTTACCGCGCACGGCAATGCGGTGGCGGCGGCGGCGGCGGCGACGGAAGCTAATCTGTGCTCGACACCGTCGTCAAGCGACGGTGTTGAGCGCATCTTTGCGTTCCCCGAGGGGCGCGCGCCATCGGGCGCGTCGGTGCACAGGTTCGATGCCGCCGTCGTCTCTACCGTCGCCTTTGCAGCAGCACTCGCAGCGGCACCGGAGGCGGCGACGGCGCGGAGGCGGCGGCGACCAAGGCGGAAGAGGAGACGAAGACAGCGGCCCGGGCGACCGCAACGACGACCCGATCCTCGAGAAGGGCAACCGCCGTACCCAGCCATCGCAAGAAGCGACTCGGCCGCTTATGCTTTATCGACGAGCTCGATGATAGCACCTTGTGGACTCTCCCTCGCGTTTTCTGGCAGTTCTGGAACCCACCTTTTTTTTTCTCTAAGGGGCGGATCGCACTTGAGCGCGTCGCTGCCGGGCTCCCTGGCGGCTTCAGACACGCTCGGGTCGGCCCGTTCGGGCTTCGAGGCGACGCCCGTGGTCGATGCCGACCACGGCAAGAGCGAATCGCACCGACGGCGACGCCGAGGCCGGTGCTGCGGAGGCGGAAAAGTGCAAGAAGGCGCGGGTCACCCTGCCGGTGCTCTCCGTGCTGCAGACGGTGCTTCAACACGCTGCCGAGGCGCTCGCCGACAAGACCAAGGAGCTCACCGACGTGCTCGGCTCGATCAACAACGATCAGCTCGTCGCAGAACCGGATGTGTGGCTGCAGTACCGCCCACAGCGCACGACGCGCAGGACAGCAGATGGCTCCAGGACAGCGCAGATAGCGTCGCATGGGCGGCTCACGGCATGCCGGAGTCGCCTCATGAGATATCCCGACCGGGCTGATGATCGGAGAGCATCACCCTTCTTGCGTAGGGGAGCAATGTGCATGCTCGCGTGCGTCGTACAGGGCATCTTGTGTTCATTATGTAGGTTTCCGTACTGCAGTGTGCGTCATACGTCGACCACTCTGTGTTGTATGAGTCCATATAGTCCCTAGACTCGATCTATGGCCCTTCAGCTATATGTGCTGTCTCGCGATCTTTGGAGATGTGCATCGAAATCCGGTTTCGGCTCGAATATCGACCCGTGAACCATTTGGCCACACAGCTCCACAATTCGAGCTTCAAAACACATTCTCTCGCCTGTTCTCGGTAGTGTGTATCTTATAGACTGGTGTGCGATCCTAAGATGAAGAGTGGTCGACGTCCGGTTCTGCGACGAGCTGATCGTTGTTGATCGAGCCGAGCACGTCGGTGAGCTCCTTGGTCTTGTCGGCGAGCGCCTCGGCAGCGTGTTGAAGCACCGTCTGCAGCACGGAGAGCACCGGCAGGGTGACCCGCGCCTTCTTGCACTTTTCCGCCTCCGCAGCACCGGCCTCGGCGTCGCCGTCGGTGCGATTCGCTCTTGCCGTGGTCGGCATCGACCACGGGCGTCGCCTCGAAGCCCGAACGGGCCGACCCGAGCGCTTCTGAAGCCGCCAGGGAGCCCGGCAGCGTCGCTCCGGGCCCGCCCCTTAGAGAAAAAAAGGGTCGCTAGAACTCTACGAGACCTGATCAGAATTTTCACAAGGCGTGGTCTGAGCGTATGATATAGGAGCTGAGCAGCGAGTTGATGGCGTCTCGGAGTGTTAAAATTAGATTCACTCATTTTGACACATGACCTGATCACGGGAAAAGGCGTGCGCGCGCAACGGAGGGGACGC
>Ga0210247_100803_pt1 | contig 28293 bp, 11 predicted proteins | sample ChrtobMetP3_16mM_FD_155449 | JGI IMG/M metagenome (GOLD analysis project Ga0210247, IMG submission 155449) | Chrysochromulina tobin associated microbial communities from unialgal haptophyte culture, Seattle, Washington, United States - P3_16mM | ecosystem: Host-associated > Algae > Haptophytes >... | reverse complement strand
CCCCTCCCTCACCACCGCCGTCGCCACCCCCGCCGTCGCCACCACCGCCCTCACCCTCGCCGCCTCCGCCCTCACCGCCGCCCTCACCTCCACCGCCCTCGCCACCTCCACCCTCACCGCCGCCTTCACCGCCACCTTCAATACCACCGCCCTCACTACCACCCACACCACCACCACCACCACCCTCACCGCCGCCTACACCGCCACCCTCACCATCACCGCCCTCACCACCGCCCACACCACCACCGCCGCCATCAATACCGCCATCGAAACCCTCTCCATCAACGCCACCTAGGGCCCCCCCACCAGACCCAGTTCCACCTGCACCATTTCGTGGCTTCTCGCCGCCCATTGCATCACTCATGATTTCATTGCCTCTGAGTCCGGCAGCAGACGACATTAGAGACGACCCAACGTGGCAACGCGTCGAATCGCAGGATTCTCCTGAGGATTCTTCCATGACCGGAGTGCTGCTTATCGCGGGCGTTGCGATGGCATTTATCTTGCTCGTTGCTGGTTTCTTGCACCATCGAGGCATCGTGAGGATGCGCACACGCATGGCGAAAGTGGAGACGGAGATGGGTATCCTGCCCCCAGAGGAAGATCAGACGGCCCTGCCACTCGCAGTGCTGGCTGCAACACGAAAGCTCAAGAGCTCTGTCAGGCGGCTCTCCGTATCGATGTCCTCGAATTCGATACGGCGCCGATCGTCAGTCGACTTCAAGCTCTCCTTTGTAAGTGTTGGCCGTCGATCGTCAGTCGATGCTACTGATGCCAACCGTCCATCATGTGGCATTCCGAGACCCACGATAACGATTCCTACGCGACCATGCGTCGAGACGCCGGGCCGCATGACATCGCGTGGCAACACACCATCCAGTTCTCGGGACAAGCTGAGCACACCGGACAAGATCTCAACCGCCGGGCGTCAGGCGAGAGGAACAAGGATTGATGAAGATACTGTGCGCATCACGTTTGACATCTTCGATCGCGACCAATCGAACGGCATCTTTACAGCCGAGCTTAGCAACGCGTTGCGTCACCTCGGCCTTGCTTCAAGGACAGAGCACGCCAAGAAGATCCTCGCAGATTACGAGACCAAAGCAACCAACGGCAAAATGACTTATCATGATTTCCGCGCTCTTGTCGACGAGCTCCAAAGCTTCAAGCTGCCGCTTGCATCACAGCTCCCACCGCCCCATCCAGGAGTGGTCCTAAGTCTTGAGCAAGTGCTGCAGTCATCGGCACAGACCCTCGCAGGCAACGGAGATGACGCTGAAAAGTTATTTGCTCGGACCTGCGAAGCCGGCGGTACTGAAACTCAAAGTTGCCGGGCGGCAAATGCCCCTCATCGGCAACGTCGTCTGCTGACTTGGAAAGAGCTCTGCCCTCCCGCCAAAGCGGATAGTCACATCACCGATCACGTCGCCATGCTAATGGAGAGGGTAGACGAGCCCACGATTGTCGAGGCCTTCATGCGCATGGATGCTGACGGAAATGGGAAGATCGAGCTCAGAGAGCTGCACGCCATTCTTGCTGAGCTCGATCGATCAATTACGGAGGCCGACGCCGAAGCTGTAATGATTGCGTGTGACCATTCGGGCGACGGCAAGGTGAGTCTCATCGAGCTTCTGAAGGCAAAGACACAAGAGAAAAGATATAAAACGCAGGACATTGCAACGCTTAGCGTTGTCAAAGATGTGGCCTTGGCCATGCACGAGTCCATCAACGAGGCCGTGGAGCTCGTCGTGGAGGAGGTGAAGAAAGAAGTGGCGGATCAATTGCCACCTGCTCCACCCCTGCCACCACCACTGTGGGAATCCCGGCGCACAAGTGAAAGCTGGGAAGTCGCCCCGCACAACGAGTTCCAGCTGAGAAATTCTGTCATTCGAGAGAATGCAACGCTGATGGTTGCCCCCCATGTCAATGGTGTGGCCTTGGCCATGCACGAGTCCATCAACGAGGCCGTGAGGCTCGTCGTGGAGGAGGAGAAGAAAGAAGTGGCGGATCCGTTGCCACCTGCTCCGACCCTGCCCCCACCGCGGGAGTCCCTGCGTAAGTCCCGGCGCACAAGCGGTAGCTGGGAAGTCGCCCAACGCAATGACTCCCAGCTGAGAAATTCTGTCATTCGAGCGAAGCGCGACCCAGACCAAAAATCACACGATCAGATCGTTTACCATCTCTGAAGTGTCACGATACTGGCTTCTTTCAGATTCACTAGAGGAGCCACCATGTGAGTACAAGCATGCCCATGAATTACAAATACTACAAGTAGGAATCGAACGCCCGCCGTCACGTCACACGTGCCTCCGTCGTCGCTCTCGCTGCCTTTACGCTTTCCGACTCGACGCATATTCATAATGGAACACGAACAGTCAGGGTCAGACGTCAGTCAGTCAGTTTCGTCCAGTTTCGTCCCAGTCGCGGTACCCCTGCGCGGCGCTCACCCACCGCTAGAGCCTAGACTCTACCGTGCTGGTCTCAACACGATTGACGATAACGAACACGCCACTGTCCCTATCGGACAACCGGCGCACGCAGACGCACGACTGGGACCGCGCTCTCGACGGCAACCATGCTCGACCAGAGGCGACGGTCGCGGACAGATTTCCATTTCATCTACACCACAGCGCACGAAAAATTCGAAATCATGCGCATGCCCACGAGATGTCAGAACTCACATCCACAACGCACCGCACCGCCTTGTTTGCTGATCTGACAATACTGTACAACAATACCACCTTCTTGTTCTTACCAAGAACGTAGTGTAGCCCTTGTAGGGCTCAACGGTGGCTGCGACGCATGACGCTGCCGTCGTTCGTCCTCCCAGAATGAATGCGCCCCACGTTCTGATCCGACGCCTTCGCCACGTGCGCTTGGTCACGCAGAGCCTCAGGCATGCTTGAGAGCGTCACAGAAGGTTCGTTAACACCCAGTTCGAGCCCTGCAGGTGTGCCTGCCGCCTTCTCGGCCATCTCGATCCACTCACAGAACTCGCGGAAGTCAATGTATCCACCACCGTTGCAGTCGATGGCGTCAAAATCGGCTGTACTCGCCTCGCGCAGCCGAATATAAGGCGCCCACGTCTGCCCCGCCCGGCGCAGCGTCGGCAAAGCTCGGTTCCACTCGGCCCGTGAGGCGCGATGATCCTCGTGGAGAGGCAGCGCATCGGCCACGTTGAGTCCGGGGCCACCGACGTCGATGACATGGGCGAACGTCTCGTACCACGTGGCATAGATGCACAGATACACCAGAAGGAGGCGAAACTCAGAACGCGTCACATAATTGTCGTCATCTGGGCAGCCTGGCCGAGCGCTCGAGGAGTCCTTAGCATCGTTGAAAGCGCGAATGAAGCTTCGGTAGTAGCGGCGATAGATGGTACTGGCTTCCTGTCCGTGCTTGCTGGAAAGGGCGGAGAGGACCCCCGAGCACGTCTCTGCGAGCGAGAGGTACCCTCTGCCCGTGCTCGAGAAGCGCCGAAACAGCGCCGCTCGCGCACTCTTCGCGTCCGGATCGTCCTTAGCGCAAATGTTGAAGCATGCAACGAACTTGCTTAGCATCGGCGGCATGGACGGATGGCTCATGTCAGCCGACCATGGCGTCCCGTCAGAGGCGGGCACGGGCGGGGTGAGGGCTGCCCTCGGATCACGCGTGGTTGAGCCGAAGGCGACGGTCCTGCTGGAGCAGGTCCTTTGATTGACCTGATCATGATCAATCCATACCTGTCGTGCTGGCTGTGGCATTGCCTCGTCCAGGCGCGAGTGCCTCACGGCCTCACCAGCTTGCCATCGCTCCAAGCTGTCGTCCCAATGGACGCCAACCCTCGACGCTCGTGCTTGCAACGTGTCTTCAACAAGGGTTGCGGCCTGCTGTGTCGTCTCGGTCTGATCTGCAGGTGAGTTGGTCTGCTGCATTTGAGCACCCATGCTCGCCCTTGGCTCGCGACTCCGAGCCTCACGCATCTGCGTCTCGCGCACCTTCTCTTCTGTCCACTCTCGCACGAGCGCCATTGATTGAGAAACTGCCTGCTGCAGTGGCTTCACAGCCTCGCCATAGAGCTTATGGTCCCTCTCCGCTTGCGCAAGCTGCTCAACTCTGCTCCGCCGCTGAGCCGTGGCCACCTGCTCGGTTGCCTCGGTGAGCTTGCGCTTCACCTCGGTTTCATTCGTCCTTGACTTCCTGGCCGCCTCCATGGCCATCTCGTGTGCTTCGCGCCATCTGGACGTCAACCTCTCAGCCTCAGCGACACGAGCGTTCGCGATCCCCACGTGATCTTCCATGGCGAGCTGCACCGCCATGGCCTTGGCAGACTCACGTTGGATCGCTTCGCAAGCCTCGCGCTTGTACTCGGCCGCCTCGCGCCGCGCCTCCTCAAGGGCGCGCTCGCTTTCCTCCAGGGCAAGGAAGGCGTCCTCCAACTGTCGTCGAAGATCGGCCTCTGCACAGGTACGCCGCTCCTCCTCCACAGCCGTGTTCATCTTCACCTCACGCTCGGCAGCCATGTAGGCGCTCATTCGCTTCATCGTGTCTTCGAGCTCTGCGCGCACTTGCGCCTGCGGGGGGGGGCGCGCACAGAGGAGACGTCAGCAAAGGCAGGTCAGCGAGGGCTCAGCGTTCAAGACTGGAGGCGCATAGCGCGCACCTCAGCACGTTTAGCTTCCAACTCCGCCTGTCGAGCCATTTTTGCGTCGAGCCGAGCACACTCCAACTCGCTCTTGGCGGCGGCTTCGCTTTGCCGCCGTTGCGCGCTCTCCGCCGCTGCTCGCTCGCTCTGATCTTCCGCCGCGCGCCGCCCCTCAGCTTCCGCTCGGCGCTCGAGCGCGAGCTGTGCGTGCGCCGCAATCATCGACGATTCACGTTCCACGGCGTCAGCCTCGCGCCGCTTCGCTTCCCTGAGCTCTGCCATCGTTCGAAAACGAGCTGCCTCCATCTCTGCAAGGGCCTGATCGCTTGCCCTCTTTGCCGCCTCCAAAGCCGCCTCCCGCTCTTGCGCCGCCTCCTTCTCCCGCGCCAGCTCCTTCTTGGCCGCCTCGCTCTCCTTTCTCGCCTCGCGCTCGGCACGGCGCAAATGCTCAAACTGCTTCGACTGAGCCGCCTCCAAGGATGCGGCCTCCCCGCGTACCCGAGACTCTTCGGCAACGGCCGCATCGCGGGACGCCTGAGCACTGGACGCCCGCGCCTCCGCAACCTCAGCCTCGGCCGTCCGGGCTGCCGCCAAAGTGCGCGCCGTAACCGCCTCTGCTACCGCTTGAGTGGCTTGGATTCTTGCCTGGTGCAACTCCTGCGATGCCTTCCGCGCTTCGTGCTTCGCCTCCTCTGCCTCGCGTTTCAAGCCCTCGAGTTCCCGCCTCGCCTCTTCGAGATCCCGTCGAGATGCCTTTGCCTCAACCTCTGCCACGTCACGAGCCGCTACCACGCGTCCGATGGCCTCCTCATGGGCCGTCTTCGCCGCTGCTTGTGCGGTCGCCACGTCTGCTGCCTCCTTCTCGACCGCCTGCCACAGGTCCTCTACCTGCCTCCTGGCCTCGACCTCCGCCTCCCGAGCTTGCTGCGCCTCCGCCCTCGCTGCCTCGACCATCGCCATCGCTGCCTCGGCCATCGCCACCGCCGCGTGCGCCTCCCGCTTACCCTCGAGCTCCGCATTCCGAGATTGCTCGGCATCCGCGATCGCATCATCACGAGAGCGCTGCGCCATCATCACCGCGGACGCCTCACGCTCGCGTCCTCTCTCGATCTCCCGCCTCGCTTCACGCTCGGAGTGACGAGCCTCTTCCGCGGCGTGCCGAGACGCCTCCGCCGCGGCTATGGCCTGATCGCGTTCCGCATGTGCAGCTGCCACGCTCTCCGCCGCATCACCCTTAGCTTTCTCAGCCTCCTGCGTCGCCGTCTCCGCCTCGCGCTTCGCTTCCGCAGCTGCGTGGCGGGCCTCGGCCTCGGACCGACGTGCGAGTCGAGCCTCTTCGACCGCCACCTCGCGCGCCGCTTCTGCCTCTGCCAGCTTTGCAGACAGCTCCATGAGGGATGTGGACGCCTCCTTTGCGAACGTGTGCGCCGCCTCCGCGCTCGCCGCCTCGCGCTCAGCAGCTTGGGCCTCCCGCACCTTTGCCTCAGCAGCCTCCTGCACTGCTGCATCTGCATCCCGTCTCGCTTTGGCCTCGGCATGCCTTGCGAGCATCACCTGCGAGTCCGCATCTGCGATGGCTTTGTCGCATTCCGCGAGTGCCTCCAGTCTCGCCGCCTCCCTCTCCTCCGCCAGAGCGCTTGCCTTGGCTGCCTCTTCGAGCGCCTCAGCCTCCGCCTGCCGCGCCCGATCCGCCTCCGCCATCGCCACCTGCATCTCAGCGATGGCGAGGCTGCATTCGGCCTTCGCCTCGGCGATGGACGTCTGCGCCGCCAGTGCTTGCGAGGCCTCCCGCTCAGCAGCTTGGGCCATGCACCGCTTGGCCTCGTGTGCCTCACTCCTGGCCTTGAGTTCAGCCTCACGCGCTCCCTCGGCCCGCGCAAAAGCCTCCGCTTCCGACTGGCGCGCCGTCGCCACAGCCTGACGAGCCTCCTTGCACGCCTGCTCTGCCAGAAGGTGAGCCATAGAGGCTCGCTTGGCGCTCTCCTTCGCCTCCGCTGCTTCCGCTGCCGCCGCGTGCGCCTCCTGCCTCGCGCTTGTGAGCTCGGCTTTTGCCGCGTGCGCCTCGGCGACTGCCGCCTCGGCGTCTGCCACTGCCGCCTCCTTCGCGGCCTCTGCCTCACCTCTTGCAGCCGCCTCCCTTCTCGCTTCTTCGCCCTCAGCCTTTGCCGCCGCCTTCGCCTCCTCTGCCTCTGCCTTTGCCATCTGGAGCGCCAGCTCGCTGTCACCCCCGCCTCGCTGCCTGCCAACAGGCACATCACACATGGCCGCGGCCAACGCACCATGGCATCGATCGATCTCGGCGAGGAGATCCTCTGACATTTTGGGCGACGACGAGGTAGAGTTGACCGTCGCGTTCTCCTTGGAATCGTTGATGGCCTCGCCAGGCGCGGAGCGCAGTGCCTTGACGAGCTCCTTGTAGTCGATGGCCCCTGAGCGATCCACATCGAGACTGTCGAAGAGCTCGTCGACTGTCTGCCGTGGCGCCTCAAATGAGAGCAGTGCCATCGCCCGACGAAACTCCTTCTTTGAGATCTGCCCGTCGCCGTTGGTATCCCACTCGCGGAAGAGGTTGATCACCTTCTGCCGTTGGCTGTTCATCACGCCACGCAGCTGCTTGAGCGCATCTGATCCGGCGTGGATCACAACGCTCGGAGGCAGGGCGGCGCCCGTCGCCTTGGTGGCATGGGCGCGCAGTCTCGTCTTGACGGCCAGGCGTCGTCCGCCATCGTGCGCAAGCAGCAAGTTGAGCTGGCGATTCAACTCTGCAAAGGTGACCGTGCCGCTACCGTCGCTATCCAAAGCGGCAAAAGCCGCATCTAGGGCTTGGTCGCCATACCCGAATGCTGGCAGCTTGAGGCTACGCACCGCCGCGCGCCACTCGGAAGCATCGATGCAACCACTTGCGTCCTTGTCCCAACGTTCGAAAATAGTGGCGAGGCTCTGGGGGGCCCTGGCGAGCTCCTCCAGCAGTGATACCAGAATGTGCTCCTTCTGGTACTCGCGCGCATCCACAAAACCGTTGCCATCACTGTCAAGCTGATCGAAGCAGGCTCTAAGAGCCGCGGCCGAGATGCTCGGCTCACGAGCGTGGATCAACTTCGAGAACTCGACGAAGCTGATGCCATCGGCCGAGGCCCTGCCGGTGCTCATGAGGGCTTCCCTTGCGTTTGAAAAAAGTTCTGCTCAATGCTTGACATAAAAAGTCTCGACCTCAATCAAGCGCTGCACCTTTGCTTCGACAACGCGTGTCTACTATAAAAGTTTGTATTTTGTCTCGGGGGAGTGAGCGAGTTCACACTTGAATAGTCAGTTCACACTCTGCGACCCAAGCGCTCGCTCGCTTCGCTCGGGAGCTTTGCCATCATCGCGCCTTTTGTTGATTGGCAGCCGGCTGCAAGAGCCCAGCCATGGCGAATGAGATGCGCGACAAGGGCATCGCGATCGCCAACCAGGCGGTCGACGCTGACAACGCGGGCAACTACAAGGACGCGATCGATAAGTATGGCAAGGCGACCGAGTACCTGATTACAGCGCTCAAGTATGAAAAGAATCCGGTCACGCAGAAGACGATCCGCGATAAGTGCAACGAGTACCTCTCGCGCATGGACCAACTCAAAAAGGGGCAGGAACCTAAGGCGGCCGCCGCTGGCAGCGGCGGCGGCAAGGGCAAGGAAGAGAGCAGGAGCGATGACGAGGAGGACGAGCCCGAGCCCGAGCCGCTGACGGCGGAGCAGCTCGCCGCGGCTGAGAAGGAGATGGATGAGGATCTTGCCAAGCTCGTTGGTATGCAGTCGGTCAAGGACAACATGAAGCGCCTGTGCAAGCAGCTGTCGCTCGACATCAAGCGCAAGCAGGAGGGCCAGAAGACGCTCGACGCCATCCGGCACATGATCTTCACGGGCAACCCGGGCGTGGGCAAGACGACCGTCTCGCGGCTCGTGGCCAAGCTGTTCCACCAGCTAGGCGTCTCCTCCAAGGACACGGTGGTCGAGGTGCAAAAGGGCGACCTCGTGGCGGGCTACGTGAACCAGACCGCCATGAAGACGTACAAGAAGATCAAGGAGGCGAGGGGCGGCATTCTCTTCGTGGACGAGGCGTATCAGCTCACGCAGGCGCTCATGAAAGGGCAGACCGACTTTGCGGGCGAGGCCATCGACGAGATGATGAAGGTGATGAACAACTCGGGGCGTAAGTCGACCACCTTTGTCTTCGCGGGCTACAAGAAAGAGATGGACGAGTTCGTCACGTACAATGCGGGCATCGAGAGCCGCATCAAGTACCGCTTCCACTTCGACGACTACACGGTCAAGGAGCTCGTCGTCATCACCAATCTCAAATTAGAGTCCAAGGGGTACAAGTTGACGCCGGACGCGGCGAGAGACATGGAGTTGGTCATCGACAAGAACACGAACGCCGACCTGCGCTCAAAGTACAACGGTCGGCTGATCGACAACTTGCTGCAGTGGGCTAGTGACGAGATGAACTCGCGGCTGCCGCTCGACGCGAGCGGCGACGCTCTGATCACGCTGCACAAGAGCGATTTTGAGAAGGCCATCAAGCGCTTCGCTACCGCGCGCCCGCCTACCAAAGCGGATCCGACGCTCTTGGGCGGGTACGAGGTCGAGAAGCATCTCAGTGAGTGGGGGCTCGACCAGTATTCACAGCTCTTCGCGCGCGCAGGCTACCGGCAGCTGTACGACCTGCTCTCGCTTTCGTCCGAGAAGGACGTGCGCGCGCTGGGCGTGAGCAAGGACGCGGACGTCAATCGTACGCTGCAGCTGGTGGAGCGGCTCGACGAGCAGCATCGCGTGTTGTCGCTCAAAATGGATGCGACGTTCATCTCGCTTGATGGGGCGGCGGACATCAGTGCATGGCTCGAGCAGGAAGGGCTCACGAAATTCGTCGAGCTCTTCGTGAAGAACGAGATCAACTTCGAGACGCTCGCCGACCTCACAGAGGACCACCTCAAGGAGATGGGCGTGTCCGAGATTGGGCCGAGGATCAAGCTCCTCAAGGCGATTGAGGTCTGGAGGCGGGAACGTGACATTGCGAAAAAGGAGGCCATCCGCGCGAAAATGAATGTGATGAACGCGCCGCCGCCCGTCCTGCGCGACGCGTCTCTAACGGACACCGAGAAGCTGCGCTCCAAACTGGAGAAAGCGGGTCAATGAGTGCGCGGCGGGAGGCGCGCCGCCCTCGTGCGTCGTAGCAGCGCCGTGACGACCGCGTCTGCGCGCCGTGGCTCCTGCGGGGGGCGTGCTGTGTGTAGCTGTGTGCGCGGGTCTGCCGTCTTGCCGATGAGGGCGGCGGCTGATAAGGCAGAACGACAGGAGCTCAGGCACTGGGCAATTGTGCCGTAACTCGACGTGCGGCCTCTGAGCTCTGTGGCTATGACCTATAAAGCACATTCTGTAAGTGTATTTTAAAGCTGTTCTCAGAAACGTCATGCCATGCTCTCCTGTTGTGTCGGTCCTTCCTACGGCTGCGCCATCTCGAGCCGCTTGGCGAACTCGGCGGCGTCGAGGCGCAGGTGGCTTGAGGCACCCACGAGGGTGGTGATGGCACTGGAGTCATCCGTGGGCGTCAAGGTGGCCTCCGTCACCTCAAGCGTTTGCGTCCAGGGCTGCTCGAAGACGGAGAGGCTCATCAACCCTGAGGGCTGCAGGTGAGCGCGGATGCGGTAGTTGGTGCCTGCGACGACCTGGTGCTCCATGCTGAGGACCTTGTCGACTGGAAGGGACACGCGCAAGAGGGAGGGATGAGGGGATGGATCATTCCGATGCGCGCGCGCGCGCGCCGCGGCGGCGATTATTGTTGGCACTCCGTGCTCGGGGTACGCACATGACTTCTGCATCAACGTGAGGGAGTTAGACTGAGCCTTGATCTGCTCGATAGCATACGAGGCGAGGACGAAGCAGTGGGAGCCCGGTGCAATCTCCTCGGCCGTTGCAGCTTCGTATCCGCCAGCCTGCCCTGCTTGAGCGAAATCAGACGCCATGATCACGAACGCGATGGCGAGTTTCGCCAACATATTTACGCGAAGAAGTTTGCGGTCGCACGGTGATGACTCACACAATCGCCCCCTCGCAGGACTGTGAATTCGCGCCTAAGCGAGAGTCGTCGGGATTGTTCCATGGGTCTCTCGCTCACTCAATCGTCCCCGACCTTCATGCTCGTGATGACGATTGCACTGCTTGCACTGCCATGTCCGTCGGCAGCCTTCCCGGTGCCTGCGTTCTTGGCGCCGCGGATGTGCGCGCGCAGCGCCGTCCATTGGCCGCGAATGGTGGCCGACGACAGGGCTGACGTGAGTTATGTCTCGTCCGCAGCTTCCGCGTTCAGCCCTGGAGTCAGGGCCGCACCTGCAGTCAGAGCGCCTCTCAGCTTTTTGAGTTGGCTTTTTGTGTTTGACTTGGTTGATGTACCACAAATGGCTCTCAGGCCGCACACACTTGTGCTTGGCTTCATCGCACCACGCAAGCCGTTGGTCGTGCTCGTCATCACCCTGGCGCTTGCCGGCATCGCCTATGTGGTGCGCAAGAACAAATCCGAAGTTACAGTGCGACCCGCACCGGCCGTGGATGCAGCGCCACCGCCGATGGGGTCACGAATGAACAAAACTGCGTTCGCACCCTACGTGTGGATGGAGCAAACGCTCCAGGGGATGAAGGAGGACAAGGAGGCGCGCGCTGCGATGCCGGGTCCCTCGCCTCCTCCGCCTCCCCCGTCTCCACCGCCACCTTCTCCGGCGCCCGTGCCCCCGCCTCCGCCTCCTCCGCCTCCTCCGCCTCCTTCGCCTCCACCTCCGCCTTCGCCTCAGCGGGCTAAGCCGCCACCCTCGCCGGGTCCGCCCGCGCCGCCGCCCCCGCCCGGTCCGACTCCGTCGCCGTCGCCGTGGTGGACCAGTAAAGAAGAACAGGCGCAGCTCAACCTGGAGCTGGCTGCTGCAAAGGAGAAGTGGCAACGCGAGCGTACCGCGGACAAAGGGCGGGCCAGGCCGATTGCTCAGGCAGAGGACGTTACGTACCTGTCAGACGAGGCACGGTTAGCCAAGTTTGAGGCAGCCTTGGCAGAGTTCGAGGCGGCCGAAGCAGCTGAGAAAGCAGCCAATGCGGCGATCCTAAGTCTCGAGGCCGAGATGGTGGCGTACCGTTGGGAGATGCAGCTTCTTGCAGACAATGCCGAGTCTCAAGCCGGACCGTCGAGAGCAGACGATGAGTTGGCGAGGAACTGGCCAGCGGAAGTAGAGTTGGCGGAGCAGGCGCAAATGGACTTGTTTGCACGTCGGTCGAAGGCGGAGATGGAGCTCAGGACAGCGCGGGTGAACGCCGGGCTGCTCGCTAGTGAGCCGATAGAGGTGGAGGACGAGATAGCCGTGATGCCACGCGAAGCGCAGGCTCCTTCTCCCGAGGCGCCTCCAAATGCATTCGAGCTAGAGGACGAGGCTGATGCAGCCGCTCGGAAGTGGGCACTCGAGCTTGAGCAAGATATGGAGGAGGAGCGGCGCGCGGCTCAGGCGGAGAAGGTGTCGGCAGAAGAGGCCGTACAGAAGAGGTCGTTCTTGCGCCGCAGCTGGGGATGGCTGACAAGGCAGGGCGTACCCGATCCGAAACGCTGGGCAGCGGAGAAGGCGCAGGCCGAGAGGGAGCAGGCGGAGAACGAGAAGGCGAAGGTTGTCACCGCACCCAAAGACGACGCTTCTTGGTTTCGCGCTGGAAAGAGTCTCTCACAGTCGTCCTCGGAGGACTTTCAGAGCCTCTCGCCCTTCTCCGTGGGCGTGGCGAGCGATGCGCCGACGCCCAAGCCTTTCGGCCTCACGCCCGTGGAGGTGATCATGGACATGCGACGGAAGGCCGCGGAGGAGCAGGCGGAAAACGAGAAGCTTGAAGGCGAAGGAGAAGTTGAAGCAGTGAAAAAACGGCCGGTGTGAGCACGATCCGGAAGGTAAAGGTGAAGCGGTGACGAAAATAACTCCGGACTCAGCTCTCCGTGCCGGAGGGCGTAGGCGACTCTCATCAGACACATTGCATCAGTCATTCACAGTTCACGTTACCATATTTCCCGTTCCGCCCCGCCGTTCGTACTCTCGCCCTCAGTCTCGTTTTGGGTCGCCTCTGCTTTCGCGCCCTGCCTCTACCGCCCCGCCCCGAGCGGCAATCCGTGCCAACGCTCCTTTCTGGGTCCCTCTACAGTACAGTACGCTCCTGCGATCTGTGGCCTTCTCAGGCATCACATGCTCTTCCAATGGTAGGCGGCCACCTCAAAAGGCTGAGCGCTGTCCATGCGCCGGCACACGCGCGCAAACTCGTTTAGCACGTTCCGTAGCCGACTGACCACATCCAGCGCGATACCGTTTGCGGTCACGGCGTCGGGTAGGTTGCACAGCTCATTGAGTACCATCTCCTTGGTCGCTGCATCGGGCACGCCGTCGACCATCGGCACCGCCGTGAGCGCGGCCATCGCCCAGGCGCGGAGCGTCGGCTTCCATCCGTGCGTGTGGAGCAGCGGGCAGAGAATGTCAGCCGCCCGGGGAACGGCCGCAGGCGGCAGCGTGTCGGCCAGCCCACTGACGAGGCTGCGCAGCAGAGCATCCCCTGCAGGCCCGCTCAGCGCGTGCATCATGTGCTGCTGGAGCGCTTCGACGGCCTCAGGGTTGCCCTTGGCAGAGCCGGCAGCGGTGCTCGTGACGCCAATGCGGCGTGCCTTCATCGCCGCGCCCGCGAGCAACTCGGCCGCGGCAAGCACCGGCTCGGGCGCGCGGCACGTGGAGAGCACATTGGTCGACAGCCCAAGGAGAGACGGGAACGAGGAGGAGGCGAGCAGCGCGGGGACGATGAACTTGCAGTAAAGGTCGACGAGTGTGAGAAGGACGGTGGCTAGCTCGGCGTTCTCGACGACGCCGCATCCCGAGAGCACAGGCAGCACATGGCTCGCGATCTGGTCGAGCAAGCTTGAGAAGGCGCTCTCGAAGCCAGGCTGATCGCAAAAGACCTCCACGATCGTCGCGGCAAGCTCCAGCAGCGGCGTGCCCTCTCGTGGCGACGAAGCGAGTGCGCTCGTCAGCACCTGCACAGTCGTCTGCAGCAGCGGCACAAAGTCCGTGCGGCAGCATAGGATCACCGCCCGACCGAGGGCGCACAGCGGCGGCAGCAGCGCAGAGGGGGCCACGTGGCAGATGGCGCCCGCACGCGCCCAAGACGGCCAGATTCGGATGGCGACGGCAGAGACCGCGGGCCTGCCCAGGCGTGTCAGAGGGCCAACCGCCGCGCTCAGGTTGTTCAAGGAGACCACGAGAGCGGCGGCTGGGCCGCTCATGTCGGCGAGCACGCCGCCCGCGGCCGCCGCGTGCGCCGCCTCGAGAGCGCCAATCTGCGAGTCGACTGCCGCGAGGAGCGGGCTGAAGAGCTGCTCGACGAGAGGGATGCGGAGCTCTTCGGAGGCTGCGACGACGAGGCGCGCGCTGCACGCGACGATCTTGGAGCGCGCGTCTGCGTCGAGCGCGGGCGTTGGGCTGCCGAGGAGCGCGAGCACCGCCTGCAGCCGCTCACGGGACTCGGCGATCTCGGGTGCGCATCGCATCGAGAGCTGAAGCAGCGTGATGAGACCCTCCTCAGCGGTGGTGGCGGCCGCGTGATCGACGCACGGGAGCACCCCGGCGATGGCCTCATCCAGGACGGCCTTCCCCGGCCCGGCGAGCCAAGGAGCGAAGGCGTGCACCAGCTGGCAGCGCGTCCGAAGCAGTAGCGCCTCAGCCGCCGGCATGCCCACGGCCACTGAGGCGGGAGGCACGAGCGCCGCACGCAACAGCGAGGGAAAGTAGCCCTCAAGCGCGGCGGCCTCGGGCGTGGGCGGCATGCCGGGCGTGGGCAGCACGCGCGAAGTGAGGACCTCGGCGGTGCTGCACGCCGCAAAGAGGGCCGCCTCGCGCCGTTGCCACGAGACTGCGCCCGCCGCGCCGCCGGCCACGCCCACCGCCATGTGTGCGAGCAAGCCGGGCACGTGGCGCGCAATTTGAGCAAAGGTCTCCTTGAGATGACTGTCACGGAAGCTCAGGTACTCGTCGAGCTCGGCCGCGCCCCACTCGGCGAGCGCCGCGTCGGGCGGGAAGGCCGCCCGCGTGCTCAGCGCTTCCGCCAGCTGCTGCAGCAGCGCCTCGCGCGCGGACGCGTCCCAGTGCTCCACGGCCCGGAGCGCATTCGGCCAGAAATCACACGAGTCGACTGCCTCGCACAAGGGCCGATGCCGGTGCGCGGCGCACGGCACCATAAGCTGCAAGAGTGCCGCGAGCGCTTGAGAGCACGCCTTCTGAGGCTCGGTGAGTAGCTGCTGAGGAGCGCTGCCCGCCAGGAGGGCCGATGCCTTGCGCACGAGTGTGCCGCCGAGCACGATCACCGAGAGGCGCGCGCCGGCCTCGGCCTCGTCGAGCTCGCCGAAGTCGTCCGCCGACTCCTCCTCGCCGCTCGTGCATCGCGCCGTGCTCGCCAGTGGCTGCGTGGCCGAGCCGACCGCGTTCAGTAGCGCGAGGAGCACCTCGGGCGGCAGGTAGGGGAGCCTCGAGCCGAGCAGCGTGCGCCGCCCCCCCGTGCTCGTATCACCGTCGAGGAACACCTCCTCCGTGGGCTCGAGGTCGAGCGCTGCAATGCACAGCTCGAAGACAAGCTTCACCTCGGCCGGGGGTGCGTCCGGAGCGCCGCCCTGGAAGAAGGATTGCATGCGGCGCAGCATGTGCGCAAAGCAGGGCGCCTCCGTGAGCACGCTGAGGGTGAGCCCCTCCGCGGCAGGCAGCGCGACCCAATGGCATGCGGCGCTCAGCACCGCGGTGCGATAAGCCGTACTGCTCTCGCTCGGCACGTCGCGCACGGGCAGCTGCGCTGATGGGAAGGGCACCGCCAATGGGTCGCATGCGTGGTCGAGTAGTGTGAGCAGCAGAAGTTGCATTTGCTCGACCTCGGCGTCTTTCAGCCACCCACCCGCGAGGGGGATCAGGCCTAGAAGCTCGAGCACCGTCGGCATGGGCAGCTCGGCAAACTGTGGGTCGCTCAGCAGGTCTTGTATGCCCACGTCACCAAGGAGCAAAGAGATAGCGCGGCAGAGTTGATGGTGAAGCCGGCCCTGCGCGCCTGCGCGCAAAACGCTGAGCAATGCTCCTCGGAGGCCACGAATGTCCGCACTGGGCAGCCCGCCGCCTGCGCCGCCGCGCAGCTTGTTGCACAGGATCGTCACACCAAAGAGCCGCGCATCCCCACTCTCAGCCGATTGCACGAGTTGCAACGAGAGCTGCCACGCCTCGGAGGAGTCCTGAAAGCTGCGGAGCCACGCGTCGGCACGCGCTCGCTCTGACGGGTCGGATGTCGTCCACAGCACCTGTAACGCCTCCGTGAGCTTTTCCATGTTGTCCTATGATGTTCTCGTGCGGCGACGCGAGAAGCTGCGGGGAAAAACTAGAAACACGATGGCTGTGAACACGCTGACAGGTCCGCGTGTGTCCCGGCTCCCCTGTCTTTTTACCGTATGGATGGTTGTGAGGTTCGTCTGTGTGATCCGTGTGCCCATGTGCGCCCGTGTGTCTCGTGATTTGACCCAAAGGGGTACAATGTTGACAGTGTATGTCTGTATGAATACAGGGAGAGGTTCTTTCTTTCTTTCTGTTGAACTTGAACTTGAACTTCTTTCTGGATTCAAACACACTACTTGTAACACACTATTAACACACTATCCCGTGACCTTCCCCACCGCACCTGATTTTGAACTCAGTGGTGTGTGTCCCGGCTCCACCGCACCACCGGTGTCTTTTCACCGGTACATGTAAAAGTTCCGGGAGATGCATGTACCGGTACCCTTTTGGCGCCACGGCGCTCGCGAGCGGCCGCAGCTACCGGTACCAATGCTGTTCAAGTTCAAGTTCAAGTTTCAGTACATGTACAATAATTGTAACCGCGGCTCTTACCGTTACATCCCACCGGAATCTTTTTTCCGTTTCATGCGCTCGAGAGCACGTCTCGTCAACCGGAAAATACCGAGCGCTCTTTTGAGGAAGGTGTCGATCGAAGGTTCGCGAAGTTGATCGCGTCCACGTCGCGGCCACCAACGCTCCGATTCCCCACGAAGCTCATGGTGAACACGCAGCGCACGTACGACCTCGTGCTATTGGGCGCCACCGGCTTCACCGGCAGGCTGGGCGTCGAATACCTTCACGCGCGCTACTCGGGCTCGCCGCTTCGGTGGCTTGCGACTGGCCGGGACCCGGTCAAGCTCGAGTCTCTTCGATCTGACCTTGGTCTTGACTCCGCGCAGACGGCTATTTGCAACATCAACGACGCGGCTGCGCTGGATGCCCTGGTGCAGAGCACATCAGTCATCGTGAACTTTGCGGGTACGCCGTTCTTCGACAAGGCGATGCCCGTTGTGGCTGCCTGCGCACGTCTTGGTACATGCTACGTGGACATCAGTGGCGAGGTGCCACTGCATCGTGCAACCTACGACGCGTACCACGAGCAGGCGTGCGCCACCGGCGCGCTGATCGTGCACCAGTGCGGCTATGACTCCGTGCCGTCCGATTTGGGCGCGTTTCTCGCAGCACGCGAGCTGCGCGAGCGCTTCGGCGTCGCGACCCAAGAGCTCAAGTCGTTTGCCCGTAAGTCCAAGGGCGGCGTGAGCGGTGGTACGATCGCCACGGCGCTGCTGATGATGACCACGTCGCCCAAGAAGGTCCCCGGTGCCGCGGCAGCCAGCGCACTCGGCTCGTACGCCCTTGAACCGAAGAGCGACCTGCCCGCTGCCACCCGCAAGGACACAAACGACACTGGCGGCGGTCTCATCGGCTTTGACAAGCGCGCGAAAACGTGGCACATGCCCTTCGTGATGGCGAGTGTGAACGCCCCGGTGGTGCGCAAGTCGGCCGTGCTGCTTGGCTACGGCGGTCTGGGCGCTCGCCCGAGCTACGCCGAGGTGCAAGCGATGCCTTCGCGCGTTGCCGCGCTGGGCGGTCTGGCCGGGTTGGTGATGCTGGGGATCGCTCTGGTCGTGAGCCCGATCCGTTGGCTGCTCTTTGCTTGTGGCGCCCTGCCCAAGCCGGGAGAGGGTCCGTCCAAGGAGCTTCAAGACACGGGTCACTTCCATTTTTCGACCCTCGGCGTTGGCTTTCGTGCCGATGGCGAGGAATGTAAGGTCATGGCGCACGTGCGCAGCGGCGACGCGGGTGACCCGGGCTACAAGGCCACCGCTCGGATGGTGGTGGAGGCAGCACTGTGCGGCGCACTCGAGAGGTCTGCCTGCGCGGCTGGGGGCGTCCTCACACCCGCCGCCGCCTTTGGTATGACCCTCGTCGAGCGGCTGCGCAAGTCAGGGATGGAACTTAGCACGGAGGTGATCGAATGAGGATGTGCGATGATAAAATCGCCTCTCTCCGAAGACCTGGGCAGCTCTCCGTGTTTGGCACTCATCGCGGCACGGGTGCCAATGGCACGGTGCTGGTCTCATGCGATCGGTGACCTGTGCCTTTCCGTTCAGGTCACGTTGAACAGACCGGACACGAAATTTCCGAGGACTTGCATGCGCGGAGGTGGGTGGGCCGTTCCGTTCTGTGTCGGTCACGTTGAACAGACCGGACACGAAATTTCCGAGTACTTGCATGCGCGGAGGTGGGGTGGGCCGTTCCGTTCTGTGTCGGTCTCGTTGAACCGCGTCCGCTTGCATGCGCGGAGGTGCGTAGGTTTCCGGAACTGTTTCGGTTACGACAAAAAACCCGCACGCACCTCTCGTCGCTTCGCACGAGCAAGCCCTTGAGGCGGCCATGGTCCGTCTCGAGTTCGGCGCGTGCATTTCACCGCGCCAATGTCAGCCGACGCTCGAGCACAAGCGAGACGCTTTCTTCCTAGGCCGCATGCTCGAGCCGCTGCCCAAGCCAATGGATAATTGGGTTCTTGCACCACTTGAGCCGTGCGAATCACCCAAGGAGGCCTTCCGACAGATACCCGTGATAGCTTCGCGCATCCTGGTCTTGAGCGACATCATGCGCAATGGCACTGACGGGCTAAAGCGGTCTGCCGTCCGTGAGTTACATTGCATGGCAGACATGGTTCCTCCTGCCGCTGTCGTTTCTGCAGGTGGCGATGCTGCTCTCTGCGTCATCTTACGTCGCGCGGTCGAGACTCTCGGAGGGAAGCACCAGCCTCATGGGAGGCTTTCGACAGACGTCGCAGTGAGCGAATGCCAACATCTTCGTCAGGCATTTGCCGCGCTTGCCGCCGTCGCCCGTGGAGAGCGATCCTCTCCACCCATGTGGACGACTCACGCGAGGATGCTCCCTGCGATTCGCGCGGCGCTCGACGCGCTCGCGGCCACTGATCTCAATGGCGTGCTCGCCGGGTCCACAGCCTGTTCCGCGCGCGTGGCTGCTCTACGAGAGGGCGCCTCCCTTTTCGATGCGCTCTACCGGCAGATGCTAATGGACAAGACGGAAGCGGCGCATGCGGCCTCGATGGGCTACTCGCTGCCGCTGCCGCCTAGCGGCTCGCGCTTGGGCTGGGTCGACGGCGCGGGGCTCGCGAATCGGTTGCCCATCCTTATCGACCGTGGTGTGCCACTGCTGCCCCCAGGCGCGCCCTCGCGGGTCGCGCGGTTGACGACACCCGTGCCGCACTCGCCTCGACGACACGCGCTGCCTCGGCGGCCGCTGCCGACCGTACGACCCACGAATGCAAACGCATACATGTAGCGCCAGAGGCTTTGCTATTGTAGATCGTGGCTGGTGCTGTTGGCTTCTTCGGATATTACCCCACAATGAATACCACAATGAACGGTTCATGTGATCGTGTTACAGCTGTCGGGCCGGAGGGTTGAAATGATGGCCTGACTTACTGTGAAAAGCCCGTGCTTCCCTTGCTGTGTCGTGAAAACCGCCAGGCGAGGTGGTTGCACGGGTTCAGACCCGGGGTTGACCCGGGGTATGGCGGGTCAGGGGGGGTTTCCTATACAAATTGGGGGTGGTTTCCTATACAATACGTATCCTAATGTATCCTGCATGTATCTTGGTTCTTGCATGTATCCTGAAGGATACATGTATCCCGAATGTATCCTGATGTATCTCAAATGTATCTTACATGCTCTGTTACATTCCAAGAGAATACATGTATCCTTCACATTTTGCATGTATTTTACACGTATCCCAAACGAGTCCAAGATACATTTTGGGATACACATCAAATACATCAAGATACATGTATCTTGGGCGCTTCCTTGGTGTCACACTGGATACATGTCAGGATACATCAAGATACATCACGATACGTGTATCTTGGACTCTTCATCAGGATACATCAGGATACACCGAGATACAAAATCACGATACATGTATCTTGGACGCGTCATTACGAATATATGTGGGATACATGCAAGGATTTATGCGGGATACATGCGGGATACATGTATCTGCAGTGGTTCCAGGATACATAGAGGATACATGCGGGATACATCAGGGATACATCATGAGAGACATGTATCTCAAATGTATGCAGAGAGGTACGTATCTGAGGTGCAAGATACATGCGAGATACATGCAAGATACATGTATCCTCAGAGGTGATCAAGATACATACAGGATACATCCGAGATACATAGTGAGATACATAGTGAGATACATGTATCTCAAATGCATCCGGAGAGAGATGTATCTGATATGAAGGGATACATGCGGGATACATGCGGGATACATGCGGGATACATGCGGGATACATGTATCCTCCGTGGTAATCAAGATACATGCTCGACACATGCGAGATACATGCGGGATACATGCGGGATACATGCAGGATACATATCTCGGGGTTGGGGGAATGTTTCGATGCCATCATCATAGCCAAAGTGACAGATACAAATGTATCTGGATGTATCTGGATGTATCTGGATGTATCTTGATGTATCTTGATAGGACACATCGAAATACATGCAAGATACATGCAGGATACATGCAGGATACATCAGGATACGTATTGTATAGGAAACCACCCCCAATTTGTATAGGAAACCCCCCGTCACCCTAGGAACCTACTCTTCGGTGGTGAGGTGGTTGCCTCCCCCCACCTTCTCCACCCACCTTCTCCCTAGCGAAAGAGGCCCTTTTTCTGTGGGTGGGATGTGTGCGCGGGGTGTGTGCGCGTCGTGAAGCGTCTTTCGTGTGTTTCACAGCCAATGTTTCACAGCAACAGAACCGCGTCGCGCTCAAACGAAGCAAAGAGACGCAGCTCCTTCCACCACTTCCGCCATCATGGACCTCAACAGCGAGAATATCGACCCAGCTTCGGCCGGCACAGCGTTCGTGAAGCCCGCCCCGCCGGTTGCGCCTGCCAAAAAGGTGCGCAAGCGGCGCAAGAGCGTCGGTCCAGCCATGTCAGCCGCATCCGATGCCCTCGATGCCTCTGATGCCGAGCGCGAGGACTCAGCCCCATTTGCTAGTGAGGCCGACACCGCCCCAGGCAAGTCTCAGACCGAGCCACCTCCGGTCACGCAGTCGGAACCACCGCCTGTCACGCAGCCGGAGCCATCGTCTGCCACTGACTCCGACTTACCCGACGAGTCAGCCGCCCCTCCCGCGACCGCTGATTTGTCGGTGGAGGCATTGCAAATTGAGTTGCACGTTGCAAGATCTGAGGTGAAGCGACTGTCTTTCGAGTTGGAGACAGCTCTCCAGGACAATGAGGATCTCCAGGATCAGAACTCCGAGCTGCGAAAGCAACTCGCTCACATGGAGGCAAGCCTCGCGCACGAGAAGGAAGCTCGCGCCGCTGCGGAGCTGCGAAAGCAACTCGCTCACATGGAGGCAAGCCTCGCGCACGAGAAGGAAGCTCGCGCCGCTGCGGAGGATGACGCCGGCCATGAGATCGAGTCTAAGGAGGCTAGGCAGGCGATCTCGGCCAAAGTGGCGCACACCGCGGCTGACGAGGACCTCCTGCAGCTGCTCCGCAATGCGGAGGCAAGCCTCGCCACGATCCCGCCATCGAAGCAAGCTTCGCCGCCATCGGAGCTACCACCGCCGTCAACCACCCTGAGCACGTGCGCTCTCTCCAACCCGGTCGCCTTCAGCGCCCGCCTGTGCGGTGACATGGCGGCAATGACTGCGATGAGCTGTTACGCGCCGCAGGCACCACCGTCGGGTCCAGCCGAGGCGCTGCAGTCGAAGAAAGCACCTGCAGAGTTCGCCGCGCCGCTGGCCGCCTTTTCGTGCCCTTGCTCACCCTCGCGGGTGCTTTCTTCGACTGCAGCTGCAGAGACGACGGCTGCCACCCCAGTGCCGCAGAGCACCCCGCGCAGACCACGTATGCCTCTGTCCGTCGCACTGCCGTCGACGCCCGGGCTCGCTCTTCTCTCACAGAGCAGGCCACCTACCACCTTACCTCGGCATCGGCCACCAGTAGGGGTGCCGGCGCCGAGCGCAGAGGTGGCAACAGAGGTGGCAGCAGCCAACGCGGAGGTGGAAGTGGTGGCAATGGCGGCGTCGACGGCGGCGTCGACGGCGGCAGTCGCAACAGGCGATGCGGCGGAAGCTACTATGGCACCGCCCTCGCCGCCCCCGCCGCCCTCGCCCGCAGCAGCATCGGTAGCCGCCTTGGAGGAAACGGTGGCGCCCCCCCCGCCTTCACCCGCTTCAGCATCGGCGGCTGACGCGGGGATGGTGCAGCGGGCGCCATCGCCACCGCTGGCAGTGCCTTCCAAGACAGCGCCACCGCCCATCGCATCGCCCGTTGGCGAGGGCGCGGCGGCCACCCGGCGACGTGCGCGCCGTAAGTCGGTCGTCTCTCGCGCCGACCTTGCCCTACACCAAGAGGACGTGGCTGCTGAGGTGGCGGCTGAGTCGGCGGCGGAGGCGGCGGCGGCGGAATCGGCATCTTCGGTGGAGGCGGCGACTGTCCCTGAGGACGCGACCTTGGCTGAGGTGACGGAGGCGGAGGCGACAGCAGAGCCGGATGCGGCAGCGCAAACCATCGAGCACGTGACCAAGGCATCCACGTCCGAGTCGGCTGTGCCACCTCCGAATGCGGACGCGCTCGATGCTTCTGAGGCGTCATCTATACAGGCGGAGGCGCAGGCGGAGGTGAGCGCCCCGCTACCCATGGCTCTGCCGGATGAGTCTACTCTCCGATCGCTGAGCTCGCCAGCCGAGATGCTCTCGGCGGCCCTCGAGGCTGCCATCGGAGTGACAGAGGCTCTGGGGGCACCTGGCGCACTCGGTCTCCAGCCCGCACAGACGGAGGCACTGCGGGCGCTCTTTGGAGCTCTGGGCCAGATCGCCTCGAGCCAAGCCGAGAGCAGCGCCAAGCAAGCCGCCGCCGCCACTGCCGCGAAAAAGGGGAGGGGGGGCAAGGTTGGCGGCAGCGCCAAGAATGGCAGCAGCAGCAGCGGCAGCAGTGAGAGCAGCGGCGGCGGTGGCACCCGCAGCGCGCGCTCCGTCCAATTCACCACACATGACCTCTCAAGCCTCGCGCCGCCAGGTCGGGCCGGGTCTCGTCCTCAGGCGGAGGCGGAGCAAGAGGCCATGGTAGAGCGACTCGCCGCACTGATCCACAGCCAATGGGCTCTCCTGCCAAACGTACAGGCAGTGGACGCAAAGGCGGCGCCGTCGGCCGAGACGGCGGCGATGCGCGCATGCCTTGCGACGTTGCAGGCCTGCCTTGAGGCGCTCGGAAGCTCTTCGGCCCTCTCGGCTGAGCTGCGCGCCGCGTCCAGCTTTTATGGTGTGGAGCTGTGGGGCTGGCTGCGGCGCGGCCAGCCGATGCTCTGGCGGCGGCTGGGCGAGCTCTTGTCGTCCTCGCTGCGGCTGCACCTCTCGGCGATTTTCTCGGAGGAGGAGGACGCCGAGCCGGATCCACTGCTCGCGACCATGCGGCAGAGGGTGCGGGAGCACGTCGCCGCCCATGGGCCTGAAGCGTACACCACCACCGGCACCGAGGAGTCCTTCTCTTCCGTCATTACCACCAATCTGCTGCTGATGCACAGGCACGCTCCTTCCCTCGCGCCGGGCACCGCTGCCGGTGCCGCTCTCGCCGCCGCTGCCGCGGACGACGAGTGCGCGGCGGCGCTGCACGAGCTCCCTGCTGAGATGAAGGATAGCCTGCTGGCATGGGCTCACGCGCACTCGCTGCTGCAGCAAATCTTCGGGCCACGCGAGCCCCTCGGCAAGCTCATGAAGCTGCCCGTGAACGTGCCGCACTTCGCACGCCTGAGCGCGCTCGCGAGCGTTGCGTCCGCGCTTGAGAGCCGCGGCAGCTGTGACGAGGCCTACCTCGCGCCGCTACGCGATATTCCACAGCTGCAGCGTGACCTTCACACGAAGGCTACCTGGGCCAAGGTCGCTCACGAGACCCTGCTCGTCTTCGCCAAGAGGCGCACCACCCGCGCCAAACGTGGCGAGGCCGCCGACAAGTGACTGAGGGCAACCAACAGATGCTGGCCTCCTTCTACCGACATCTGGGCACGTACGTGACGCACTGAAGAGCTTCTGAGATTCGGAGGTGGCCTGGCATGTGCCCGCTAGCACGGCATGTGATCGTGGTGAGGACGGTTGGTATGGAAACAAGATCTGAGGGGCTGTGGGCGCGAGAGGCATGGGCATCAGTTGCGGTGCTTCGTCGCATGCTGCGCCATGCGGCCGGTGCCACACGAAGACGAAGGGCCATTTGAAGTACGTGTGGAATGCACCCGACGAAGGGATGCGCTGGCCGCTGCAAGCTGCAAGCTGAGCTGCGAGCTTGTCGGGATACCACCCCAGGAGAGAAGAGACTGGCCATACACAGGGGCCCCCTCCCCGAACCGATGATGAACCGCATGTGTCAATGGCGGCGTGAGTGTTGATGTGTGCGTCTCCGCGCTGTACATGGAGCGGAGGTCTGTGTACTGCGATTCCGATATTATACGTATTAGGGTTCGCCTATTCGGGTTACTTGCAGTCGTGTGTACCTAGTTTGTGCCGTGTGGTAAAATTTGCAGTGTGGGGGTCAGCATCCACTTGCTTGTTATTGCTTGCCTGCTTGCTTGCTTGCTTGCTTGCTTGCTTGCTTGCTTGCTTGCTTGCTTGCTTGCTTGCTTGCTTGCTTGCTTGCTTGCTTGCTTGCTTGCTTGCTTACACTAGTTAACACTAGTACCCTATCGATAACCCTATTGAACCTCGTCGCGTCGAGGGGTTTTGAGGGTGTGAAATCAACTTGTGAAATCCCTCGCCATGGACGTGACGCGAATGTATTCAGATCGAAGCATGCAAATTTTTGCCGATTAAGGGCCTGTGTTTATACGGGTAGTGTTACCACGGGCTAACCACGGGCTGTGTCGGCCACACCTCCGTCCATGCAAGGTGATAGTGGCTCCTTTCGTCCTTTGCTCTGCAGGGGGTCCGGAGCGTGTACGCGCGTTGTGTTGAACAGCACCACAGCAAATGTCACACCCCTTAGTCACATGCTTCGAAAAAAATCCTTGGATAAACTTTGGATTAACGTGTTGAATCCCCGTTCGTTTGGCTACCCACCTCGTGATTTGCATGCTTCGCGGGCTATGAATATTTCAGCCACGTGTGGCTCTCCTTTCTCTAGGCGCCTCTTCGGACGCCTGACGTCTCCATGAGCGGCAACAACTTCGACCTCTTTTACAGCGCATCTCCCGACGTGCTCGGTCCCCTTGAGGCCCTCGCGGATGACCTGAACCAGCCGGCCCTCGTCTGCTCGCCGTGTTCCAACGATGCCGCCCACGTGGCCATGGTGGCCTCACCAGACGCCGTGCCCGTCAGGGCCGACGCACTCACCACGGCCGCTACACGAAATTCCGAGCCCACTGCGACCGCTGACCCAGCATCGGCAGCGTCATCCACGAAGGCAGCGTCGAAGTGCACCCAGGAGGAGATGATGCTTCCATGCGAGACGCGTTTGAAGCACACAAAAATCAAGCACGATCCGGACAAGAAGACGGGAGAGACGGCGGAGGCGGCTGATCTCGGTGTCCGGACGCCCATGGCTGCGACACCCACGGCTGCGACGCCCGCGGCTGCGATACCCGCGGCTGCGACGAGCACGCTCGCGCAGGTTCTACCGACGCTCGAACAGTCGACCGAACCATCGCACGAGGCCGCGACCGAGCCGACGGATGCCATCATCGCGCCGTCGGAGCGTCTTCGGCCGACGGCCGACCGACCTACGCGCAAGAGCGCGCGCACAAATGGCGCCGCGACTGCGCCCAAGCCCGCATCCCAGCCTCTACCCACTCCCACACTCGGGTTGGCGCCTTGGGCGCCGGGCCTGATCCCAGCAGGAGACTCAAAGTTTGCTGCCGCAGTGGCAGCCATCAAGGCCGCCGGAGCGAATGATTTTATAGCCAACGTCCTCGCCGCAGCAGCAGCCACGGCAGCGGCAGCGGCACTCAAAGTGGCGGAGGAGCGGGCGGCTGCGAGGGAGAGGGCGGCCGCCTCAGCGGCTGGCCGCATGACTCTCGACGCCAAGACCGCCGCGGCAGCAACGGCGGCAGCAACAGCTTCGGCGGCGGCGGCGGCGGAGCAGGCGGCAGAGGCCGCCAGCATGTTCCCCAACAGCTCCGGTACCGGTGCTGCCGCAGCGCCCGAGAAGGATCCCGCACCCAAGCCCAAGCCCAAGCCCAAACCCGAGCCCGAGCCCAAACCCGAGCCCATGCCCATGTGCCCCGTGATAGAGGAGGATGAGGAGGCGGCGGAAAAGGAGAAGGAGGAAGAGGAGGCAGTGGTGGAGCTAGAGGAGGAGAAAGTCGCAGCGGCGGAGGCGCCGAAGGAAGAGGTGGAGCCCACGACGACGCTCGAGATGGAAGCCGAGATGGCTGAAGCTGATGAGGCCTTTGCCAACGGCAGCATGTGCATGGAGAGCAACGACGACGAGGAGGCGCGAGAGTCACGCAATGCGGCCGTGGTGGCCGAGGACGCCGGTCAGCAGAATAAGGAGAAGCAAACTTTGGTCAGCAACGAGCTCGCGGCCATACGCGCAGCGCCCGCGGGGCTCGAGATGATGCCCGGTGAAGCTGCGGCGCGGGGCGAGCGCATGAAGACCGAGGCACAATCGTCGCGTGACGAGCAGACGATGGCGGCCACCACAGCGACTGCCCGCATGACTCTCGACGCCAAGACCGCCGCGGCAGCAACGGCGGCAGCAACAGCTTCGGCGGCGGCGGCGGCGGAGCAGGCGGCAGAGGCGGCCGCCGGCATGTCCGGTGACAGCTTCGAGGCGGCCCAGGCGATGGTCGACGCGCTCCGTCGCGGCGACGAGGCCAAGGCCGTGGGCTTCATCGACAGCGTCAAAGGAGCGGCCGACCTCAGCCTTTGCCTGCTTAGTGCATGTGAGACTGGTCACCCTACGTGCACGAGGCTGCTGCTCGCCGCCCACGCCGCCGTCGACCAGGCAGCCAGCGACGGCCGCACGCCTCTGTTCGCCGCCTGCGTCAAAGGCGACGGCGACTGCGTGCAGCTGCTGCTCGCCGCCCACGCCGCCGTCGACCAGGCAGGCAGAAACGGCATCACGCCTCTGATCGCCGCCTGCGTCAAAGGCAACGGCGGCTGCGTGCAGCTGCTGCTCGCCGCTCACGCCGCCGTCGACCAGGCAAACCGCAACGGCGCCACGCCTCTGCAGGTCGCCTGCGGCGGAGGCAACGGCGACTGCGTGCAGCTGCTGCTCGCCGCCCACGCCGCCGTCGACCAGGCAGCCAGCGACGGCCGCACGCCTCTGTTCGCCGCCTGCGTCAAAGGCGACGGCGACTGCGTGCAGCTGCTGCTCGCCGCCCACGCCGCCGTCGACCAGGCAGCCAACGACGGCATCACGCCTCTGATCGCCGCCTGCGGCAAAGGCGACGGCGACTGCGTGCAGCTGCTGCTCGCCGCCCACGCCGCCGTCGACCAGGCAGCCAACGACGGCATCACGCCTCTGATCGCCGCCTGCATCAAAGGCGACGGCGACTGCGTGCAGCTGCTGCTCGCCGCCCACGCCGCCGTCGACCAGGCAGCCAGCGACGGCCGCACGCCTCTGTTCGCCGCCTGCGACAAAGGCGACGGCGACTGCGTGCAGCTGCTGCTCACCGCCCACGCCGCCGTCGACCAGGCAGCCAGCGACGGCCGCACGCCTCTGATCGCCGCCTGCGTCAAAGGCGACGGCGACTGCGTGCAGCTGCTGCTCGCCGCCCACGCCGCCGTCGACCAGGCAGCCAACGACGGCATCACGCCTCTGATCGCCGCCTGCGGCAAAGGCGACGGCGACTGCGTGCGGCTGCTGCTCGCCGCCCACGCAGCCGTCGACCAGGCAAACAGCAACGGCATCACGCCTCTGTTCGACGCCTGCGTCAAAGGCGACGGCGACTGCGTGCAGCTGCTGCTCGCCGCCCACGCCGCCGTCGACCAGGCAGACATTAACGGCACAACGCCTCTGATCGCCGCCTGCATCAAAGGCCACGGCGACATAGTCACGATGCTTGTGCATGCTCGCGCACGCACCGACTTGCGATCTGCTTCCGGCATCACAGCCCTCGATGTCGCAGAGGCCCACGGCCACACCGCCATCGCAACATTCCTGCGCAGCCGGCGCCGCGCACCTGCGACGATCGCTGCGGTCGCTCCGGTGTCGAGTGCGGAGCGTGCGGCAGCCGAGCGGGCAGCCGAGCTTGCCGCTGCGGCTCTGCTGGCT
>Ga0210247_100798_pt1 | contig 28336 bp, 18 predicted proteins | sample ChrtobMetP3_16mM_FD_155449 | JGI IMG/M metagenome (GOLD analysis project Ga0210247, IMG submission 155449) | Chrysochromulina tobin associated microbial communities from unialgal haptophyte culture, Seattle, Washington, United States - P3_16mM | ecosystem: Host-associated > Algae > Haptophytes >... | reverse complement strand
GATTACAATTCCCAGTTTCCGAGTTTGAGCCTCAAATTCCCGATTCCATGACTTTTGATGGAAACTGGGAATTTCAACGTCATGGAAAGGCTAGGATTACAATTCCCAGTTTCCGAGTTTGAGCCTCGAATTCCCGATTCCACGACTTTTGTTTGAAACTGGGAATTTCAACGTCATGGAATTTCGAGGGGGCTAGGATTACAATTCCGAAATTCCGGGATTTCAATTCCAAGTCCGCCCCTGCACTGTCGCCTCACCCGAGTGTATTACATGTAACTCCCGCTCCCTCCTCAGTCTCGTCAAATCGTCAAAAACTTCATTCGTTTCATATGGTGGACGCACCTCCGGCCAAGCGCTTGCGGCGCGTAAGCGTAAGCGACGAGAAAAAGTCGTCCTCGTCGTACGCTGTGCAGCGTGCTGATTCGTTAGCGACGCGTACGCTCGCGGCGATGTACGAAGAGACGGCGCTCATGGACTGCCGTCTGATCATACATGAGAAGGAGGAGCAGGTGGTTTTCCATGCTCACCGCTCGGTGCTCGCCGCCAGTTCCCGCCCGTTTCATTCGATGCTGCTCGGGGAGCTGCGAGAGGCATCCTCGGTGCACAATGAGCTCACGCTGCATGAGGTAAGCGCAGCACGCCTCGCCGATCTTCTCAAGTTTCTCTATGGGCACCCTGTGGACATCGGACCGGAAACGGCGCTGCCACTGTACCGCGTGGCGGACATGTACGAAGTTCTCGATCTCGCCGACCTTTGTTGCGAATACCTGATGCTTCAGGCGGATGACGTCTCGCAGTGCTGCTTGATGCTGGCTGCGGCGGACGCGGTGCACTGCGCGCCGGTCGTGCAGCACTGTATCCGGGTGATCACGCGCCACTTCGAGGCGGCGTCACACCACGAGAGCTTCCTGCACGTACCACGCCCGCTACTCGTCTCGCTGCTCGCGGATAAGGAGCTCTTCGTGCGATCTGAGTCGGAGGTGCTCGATGCCGTCCTTGCGTGGCTCGACTTTGACGAAACACGGCTCCCTGCTCTTCCCGAGCTGGCGACGCTTATCCACTGGCCGCAGCTGCCAGCCTCGCGCCTCGCGTGGCTCGAGATCGAGAGGCCCGCGCTATTTTACCCCGGCACGCCGCTGACAGAGTACTGCTACGAGGCGTACCGCTACCAAGCGCTCAAACGCGCGCCGCAGCGTGACGAGGCACTGCTAGCACGGCTCAGTTGCCCACGAACGCGCCGACGCCCACGGCAGCGCTTTAACGCGTCGCAGCTCGCATTCGTTATGGCGGTGGGCAAGAAGGGGCAGGGGCAGAGCGAGTTCAACTGCCCCGAAGGCATCGCTCTCTCGAGCCAGGGCTGCATCTACGTCGCGGACAGCCTCAACCACCGTATCCAGGTCTTCGATTCGAACGGAGCTTTCCTCCGTGCCTTCGGCCAGCACGGCTCATCGAATGGCGACTTCAACATGCCAGGCGGCGTGGCGGTAGGATCGGACGAGCACGGCAATGAGATCGTCGTGGTGACCGATCAGGGTAACGGCAGGCTCCAGCTGTTCAACGCCGAAGGCGAGTTCCTACGCGTCATCTCAAGCGCCGGCTCAGAAGATGGGCAGCTCCTCGAGCCGACAGGCGTGGTGATCTCGCCCAAAGGCGACGAGGTCATCGTGGCGGACTATCAGAACTGCCGGGTCCAGGTCTTTGATCTCACCGGCCGCTTCTTGCGTAAGTTTGGCAGCCCGGGAGAAGGTGAAGGGCAATTCAAGCACCCGTCGGGCATCGCCCTCTCGCCCGATGGACACCTGGTCGTGGCCGACTACCAGAACGACCGGCTGCAGTGCTTCGACGTGGCGACAGGCCGCTTCTTGCGCACCATCGGCCGTCCCGGCGACCAGGCGGGCGAGTTTGAGCGCCCATTCGACGTGGCCATCGCTTCGGATGGCCACATCCTCGCCACAGACTATGAAAATCACCGCGTCCAAATCCTCTCGCCCGACGGCGAGTACGTGAGCCACTTTGGCACGCAAGGCTCCGGCATGACGCAGTTCGACTCGCCCGGCGGTGTCGCGGTCAGTGTGGACGGCGACGTCGTCGTCGTCACCGACTGTGGCAATGGGCGCTTCCACCTGTACCGAGACCAATCGGAGATGCATCCGCCGGCACCGCCCCCAGCCGCAGCTGGCCCGCCCCGATCCAAAGGCGGTGCGTAGGGAGACAGGACACGCCAGTGTGCCCGCGACGACGAGCAAGCCGCCGCACCACCTTCTGTCTACTGTACCTCGCATATTACGGCTTTACCCCTCACTCCGCTCACTGCCACGCGTAGACAGAAGCACAGAAGGTGCGTCGAGGCTGATGGTCATACGTGAAACGAATCGTGATAGGTATTAAGGTAATATAATCGAATGGGGTACCCAATGGGATGCTCGGTCCTCGGACAGACGGCAGGGAGAAAGCCCGAGCCCGCGTGTAATTAACTAATCGCGTATCCCGTGCTTCGGTGCTTGGCGTTGCTTCCTGATCCTGTGAGATTCTGAAGATCTGAACTCGTGCTCCTCGAGGATCTGAACCGGTCTACGTACCGTCGTTTGTCCGTGGGCCGCGCGCTGGGCCGAGATATGTGGTCAGAACCCTGAGTCCACAGTCCTCACTTATTGTCACACTATGCCACACGGAGGGTCTCCCCCGCCCCCGCAGCCATTCACCGTCGGAATCGCGGATACATCGAGGACGAGCCGCCTATCGGCGCCTATATTGAGGGTGGCGAGAGGGCGTGCGTTAGGCGCGACATGACGGCAGCGATCCGTTCATCGGCTGTCTGCCGCACGAGTATGGATTTGAGCGCGCGTCGCTCGAAGTCTCGCCGCTGCGATGCGAACTCGACGCAAAAGTGGCTGAGCTGCCGCTGCAACTCTATAGGCGGGCGCTCCTCCTGCGCACCGTGGTTGATGCACAAGCGAGAGCACATAACGCCGCCATCGACCTTCCGGAAGAAGCGCGTCGAGCCACGCCCGGGGAGGCTCGACGATGCGAGCGTCGGGAAGGCGGGCGGCGGCTCGGGTACCCGTAGGCTCTGGACCACGAGAGCCTCCTCTGAGTCTGTCGGCTCGAGAGGCCTGCTCGGCAGAGCGTGCTCGTCGAAGTTCTTGTCGGCGTGCGGGTGGACGCGGCGGATGAGAACCCCGACGCGCCCGTTGTGTGCCTGTGGCCCCCACAGACCCTCAGGGTCGTCGATGTAGATGAGCCGCGTCTCGACGTCCCCAGTCTGCTCGTCAACTCGGCACTGTGCCACCCACCCTCGAGCCTCCGTGTCACGCGTGAACTCAAAGGAGCCGTCGGCGTAGTACGTGTGCTTCTCGCCGTTGCAGGTGGTGGTCCAGCCGACAAGCCATGCGGGCAGACGGCGTACCAGGCGCAGCCGCGGGCAACGCGCGTGCAACTGTTGCACGATAGAATAGCCGACAAGAGGGCACGCAGTGAGGTCAACCTCGACCAGGGTAGCAGCCAGGCTGGAGCTCGATGAGGCTAGTTGGCGGACCCCGCGGTTGGTGACCTGCGGCTGATTGCGAAGGTCGAGGACCTCGAGGCATGGCAGCTGCTCGCTCAAGACGAAAAGGTGCTCGTCATTAATGTGCGATGTGTGATCGGCTATCGCCGCCGGAAGCCGCAGAGTTGTTAGCATCCGCAGGGGCGCCAACGCGAGGCGCATGGAGTGCAACGATGGTGCTAAGTCGGAAAGGTTGTGCGACTCGACCATGCGGCACGATGCGCGCAGCAGCCTGACAGCATTGAGGGACTCCACGCTTATCCGCGCTAACGTGGCCCACTGCCTCACTGTAGCATGCTGGAAGATCTGACACAGAAGGTCGGCCGGGAGCGCGGGAGGCTGGGATGCAGAGCCCTCGTCCATCGCGAATAGAAGCGGATGGTGACCCTCCTTCATCGCGAACAGGAGCGGATTCTCGACGGTGGTGGAGGGAATTGGCAGGTGAGTGCTAAGCAGGAAGACTGTGAAGCGGCTGTATTCCACCCAAACTAAACATCTAAACCTGGAATGTCCTCATCCATGTAGGTTCGGTCAAGACTTCGAATGGCGTCGAGCCGAAACTGCCCGCCCGGGAAAATCGCCGATCTCTCCGCGGTTTTGAAGAGTGAGCAGGTGAGAGGGAGCAGGTGTGAGTCACACCAGCATGGCTACGACGAGTCGTCTGCAGAAGCTGCAAGCAGCATGCGAGGTGCGCACCAAGTACGGTCTAGATCATCCGCCGTCCTGCATTTGTCAGCAGCAGCAGTCATTGATTGTGCCGCCGCCGCAGTCAGTGCCCGCCAGCACCACCCGACCCGGATCAGCAGTGCAACCGCCGTCGCGCGTGGTGGAGGCGCAGCCCAAGCCGGGCGCGGCCACACCGCGGCGCCTTTCATCCACTGCCATTCCCGCAGTTAGCAACGGCTCTAGACCGCGGCCATCAACGGCTGCGCCTCCAGAGGTGCCACAGCAGCGTGCACCGCCGACAGGTCCACGAGTACCTCCGCAGACCGCGCCGCCGACACGTCCCACGCCGCCGCCCCCATCGCCGCACGCAACGCCTCCCGTGGCCGTGTCTGCTGAAGCCGCCTCCGCGCCGATCGGCCCGCCGGGCGTGGCGTGTGCAGCCACTAGCGATGTTATTGGTGATCACGCTCGGCAGGGGTTGCTGCAGCAACGCTCTCGCTTCACCGTGGTGCTCCGCGACTCGTACGGCACGCGGCTGCGCAAAGGCGGCGACAAGGTGCGCGCCTCTTCGCGCGGGCCTGGCCCGCTGCGCCCTTCAGTTGCCGACGAGGGGGATGGCAGCTATACGGTCACATACCTCGCGACTGTGTCCGGCACATACGCGCTCTCGCTCTCAGTCAACGCAGCGCCGCTCGTCGGCTCTCCACTCGAGATCGCCGTGGAGCCGTCGGTGGCGCACGCGCCCTCGTGCCTGGCAGACGGCAGCGGGCTGCGCCTCGCCGTCGCGGGCGAGCCCACCTCATTCTTCGTGCGTGCGCACGACGAGTTTGGCAGACCCAAGATTATGGGAGGCGAGAGGTTCGATGCGATGGCGCGCTACGTGGGAGGGCTGCTGCCCACGCCCAGCTCACCAGCCAAGGCGGCGCTATCCTCCAGCCCCCAGCTCTCGCCGCGCGACGCCGAGCGCCGAGCGTACCTGGTCTCCTCTTCGCCCCTCGGAGAAGCCAACGGCACGCTCTCACGCTCGGCCGCTACGAGCGTGCCGCCAACGGCCAAGTCACCGGGCGTCGTCACGCGGAACGAGTACGAGCTGCCCATCCTCATGTCGGACCTGGGCAACGGCAGCTACGAGGGACGGTACACGGTGCGTTACACCGGCCAGTATGAGCTGCGTGTCGAGCGCGATGGCGTACCCATCGGCGGCTCACCCTTCGCGCTGCGCGTCGTGTCTGGGCCGAGCGACCCGGCCTCATGCACACTGAGCGGCGAGGGTGTGCGCGTGGCTGAGGCCGGCGTGCCCTCGAGCTTCCAGCTCCTGGCGCGCGACCGTTTCGGCAATGCGCGGCGCGCCCAGCCGCTCGTCAAGACCAACGGAATGGCGTCCGAGGATGCGTTTGACGCGACGCTGGTACCGCTGCGCCTCGAGCATCCGAGCGCGCCCATCAAGTGCCGAGTGGTACCGACTCCCGACGGCGATGCGTACGAAGTCCAATACACGGCATGTGCGGCCGGCGAGTACGAGGTGCGCGTAGGCCTGCGCGGCGACTACCTGAGCAGCCGCCCGACGCTCACGATCCTCCCGACCAAGACATCAGCCGCCGCTTCCACGGCCGAGGGCGAGGGGCTGCTGAGCGCTGTCGCGGGCAGCCGTGCGACCTTCACGATTGTGGCGCGCGACCGCTTCGGAAACGCGCGCGACTGCGAGGAGGACATCTTCGAGGTCGCCATCCGGCTCGCTGGTCGCCCCGCCGGCGAGGGCGCCGACAGCGCCGACGCCGAGGACGACTTTGGGCATGCGGGTTGGGAGAGAGCCTACGGCGAGGATGCGGGCGCCATCGTGGGCGAGGTCTACCGGCAGGCGGACGGCACGGCGGCCGCGGTGCTCGTGCCGCGCACATCGGGCCTCGGCTGCGTCGACGTCACGCTCGGCGGCGAGCACATTCGCGGCAGTCCGTTTAGTACGCGCGTCTCGGGAGGGCCGCCCACCGCATCTGCCTCGTCCGTGAGCGGTACGGGCGCACGCACGGCCGTCGCCGGCGAGCTGACGGCATTCGTGGTGCACGCCCGTGACTCGTTTGGCAATCACACCGCCCAGGGCGAGCCGCCGACGGTGCGCGTGTGGCCAGGCGCAGACGCGGACGTACGCAGACCGGCGCACGTCACGGCGCCCGACGGCGCGCTGACGATGAGCGACAATGGTGCGTGGTCGCCGGCGCGCTCGCCGCTAGCAGGCTCGCCGGTGGGTGTGCACGAGCGGCTGCCGCCCGTGAGCGCGGCGGTGGTGCCGGTGGGCGAGGGCAAGTACTCGGCCTCATACACGGTCGAGACGGCGGGAGAGTACCTGCTCGAGGTGCGCATAGGACGCGAATTGATCGTAGGTGCGCCCTTCCGCCTGAGCGTCGTGGCGGGCGCCGCGCACCCGCCGAGCTGCCGGCTGCTCCGCGCGGGGCCCGCCGCGGTCACGGCCGGGCAGACGGCGCTCGTGCGCTTCGAGGCGTGTGACAAGCGCGGCAATCGGTGCACCGAGGGCGGCGAGCCCTTCGAGGTACACCTGACGGTGGACCCCACCGCTGGCATTGAGCTGCCGGCCATCGCCGAGGCCGCTGAAGAAGCGGCCGCGGCCGCCGACGCGCTCGCTGCGGACGCGGACGGCGGTGCCGCGGGCACCGACGCCGAGGCGGTGGCCGCTGGCGTGCTTCCGGACGTGAACCCGGCAGTGACGGCGCGCCGACGGCAGCAGCAAGTGCCGCCCACGCCCACACTGCTTGACGAGCTGAGCGGCATGTACACCCTGGGGTATGGCTGGAGCCGCGCGGGTGCACTGAAGCTCACGATCAAGCTGCACGGTCTGCACATTGGCGGCTCGCCGTTGGGGCTGGCGGTGCTGCCCGACGAGCCGCATGCGGCGCACTGCGTGCCATACGGCCTCCACCTGAAGACGAGCGCCACGGACACGCCGCTGCGCATCGGCGTGCTGCTCCGCGACCGCTTCGGCAACCCGTGCGAGCAGTCGCCGCACGGGGTTGCGCTCGTCCTACGCGGGCCCGCCGAGGTGCACGGCGAGCTTGAGCACGTGCGCCGTGGCGCCGAGGAGGAGGTGACCGCCGTCGCCGCCGTGACCATCGCCGGACGGTACTGGGCGCATCTGTCCCTGCACGGCCACCCGATCGGAGGGTCGCCGTACCTGATCACTGTGCGCCCGTCCGCCGCGAGCGCGGCCGCCTCGAGCATATGGGGAGATGGGCTGCACACGGCAATGGCGGGCGTGCCCGCATACTTTGCAGTGCAGCTCAAGGACGCTCTCGGCAACGCCACCGCCGATGGCGTCGAGGAGCTGACTGCGCGCGTCACCACGCCCTCGGTGGGCGCGCGCATCGCTTTGCCCGCGGCGCCCTCGGCCGACGACGAGGCGACCGGCGCACTAGCGGGCGATGGCTCAGGCGGCGACGCCGCGGTGGGCAGCCGAGGCGTACCTGAGTGCTCCCTCTACCATGCCTACGACCACGCACCACTCAAGAAAGGCGGCGCCGGCGCCGGCGGTGGAGGCGGAGGCGGAGGCGGAGGCGGAGGCGGAGGCGGCGAGGCCGACGGCGCCAACGGCGCGGCTCTCGTCGCGCAAAGTGGCTTGGGCGACGGCAGCTCTAGCCCCGGTCTTCTGAGCGGTGTGTGGCGCACCCTGACCGCGGGACGTCACTACCTTCACATTCAGTTGCGTGGCGAGCCGCTCCCCGGAAGCCCTTTCCCGATCACGGTGCTCGGTGGGCACACGCACGCGGGCTCGAGCACGCTCTACCGGCAGGCGGGCGCCGCGGACGCGCTGCAGCCGGGCGAGCTGGTGCTCTGCCAGGTCCTCGCGCGCGACAGGTGGGGTAACCTACGCGGCGAGGGCGGCGACGACTTTCACGTTCACGTGCGTGGCGGCGCGCGCCCGACCGTGCAGGAGCTGCGCGACCTCGGCTCGGGAGAATACGAGCTGCGGCTCGTGCTCCCCCTTTCTGGCGACTTTTGGCTGCACGTGACGCACCAGAAGCTCCACCTCAACGGATCGCCCATGCGCATCAACGTCGCATCGCCCGGCGGCGGCGGCGGCGGCGCTGGAGGCGGCGAAGGCGCCGCCGATACGGACTGGCACCACGAGACTGGCATGTCCAGTCCGCGCCTGCCGCATCCACTCAGTGGGCGAGCGACGCACAACGGCGGACCCCCGCAGGGGAGCAGCCCGCGCCGCAGCACCAACCCGGCCAGCCCCCGCCAGCTGGGCGGCAGCCCGCGGGCGGTGGCACCGCCGAGGCCACCGACCGGCACAAGTGCCGCCCTGATGCACCCCGGGCCCGCGCCAAGCGGTCTGATGGGGATGCTCAGTGCAGGCGTTCTCGAGCTCCCCTCGCCACGCGAGCCGCGGAGCGTGCCGCGCCCGTACCCGTCCCCGGGGGCACCCGCCGACCCCAAGGTGGGCGTCACTGCGTCCAGCGCAGCACCCGCCGCGGCGGTGGGCGGCTCGCCGCGGCCGCGCCCAGGGGGCTCGGGGCTCCCTGGGCGCGTTGAGGAGCTGGGGGTGCGCGGTGTGCGCAGCGGTGCCGTCGCCGGCAGCAGCGGGCCCCTCTCGCCACGTGGTGGCTCCCTCCGCGCCAGCTCGCAGTCGACCTCGCCGCGCCAGCCGTGGCGCGCGGGCGTTGCGTCTGCCATGCCGCCGCCGCCGCCGCCCGCGGCCGTGCCGTCGCCGCCGCAGCAGCACAGAGCGCCGCCCGCGCCGCCGTCGGCCGCTGCGGTCACACGGCTCTCTTATGCGGCATTGCCAACCAACACTCGCGTGCGCTCGGTGGCCTTGGGCGAGGGCTTGCACCGCGCGGCGGCTGGCGCCGCGGCGAGCTTCTCCATCGTGTGCCGCGACTCGAGCGGGCGTACGCTGCGGCCGCCCGATCCATCGGTCGTGCATCTCGCGCTCGAGCTTCCACCCGCCGCGGCCGTACCACTCGCTCTGCCGCCGAGTAGCGTCCCGCGCGAGGCGCCGGGCACGCCGGCGCCCGAGGTACACATGCTGAGCTCACAGACGAGCGCGGACGGAGCCGCGTTGCTCGTAAGCTACATGGTGCGCCGCGCGGGCAATGCGCTGCTACACGTGTGCCTGGACACGACGCCGGTGCATGGCTCACCGTTCACGGTGAGTGTGCAGCCTGGCCCGACGGCCGCGTCCACCTCGAGTGCGCAGGGGGCAGGCCTCGTCCATGCGCTCGTAGGCGTCGAGGCCGCCTTCGTCGTCACGGCCTTCGATGCCTTCGGCAACCGCAAGCACTCGGGCGGCGACCGCTTTCAGGCTCGCCTCATCGGCGACGCGGACGGCAAACCAGTCAGCCGCTGTGAGCTCATCGACTGCGAGGACGGCACCTACCTATCGCTCTTCACACCGGATGCAGCGGCCGCCGGCAAGAGCGCGCGTCTTCATGTGACCATCGGCGACGTGCCCATCCAAGGCTCGCCATTTGCCGTCACCATCCGCGCAGCATAGAGGCAGGGGTAATGAGGGGTTATGAGCCATTTTATATGATGATGAGATCCCGGATAAGGAAGCTTCTAGCTTGAAGGCGACCGGACGGAAGGAACGTGTACACGTCACGTGCGTGAGCGCACTCAGGCAATTCTTTGTCCCACGAATCAAAGACCTAAGACGAGAGTCGAGAGGACGAGACTCACCTTACGCGTTACGGTGGGGACCTACGTGGTACGACGTACGTCGTACGTGTTTTATTCATTATTCCCGTTTCCGAACGGATAACGCGCACGACTACGCATCGAGACTACGCACTACGGACTACTGAAGTGAGCAGAGGACGGGACCTTGACGATGCAGTCTTACAAGACTAGCACCACCATTTTTAGTACATGCGCATGCCGATCGTTCGAGCTGCACGCTGAGTGGTCAAAAAAGTAGTCAAAGATGACTTTTTAGGAATCTGACAAAACAAACCTCACACTGTCTTGCCCGCCGCGCCCTAAACGAGGTGTTGCCCCTTCCGACCGCGAGACGCGGGGTGAGATGGAGCCCCACACTGCCACCGGCATAAGTAGCATCGCTGCCACCATTGCCAGTACCTTCTTTCCGCCTCCGCTTCCTCCATCGCCGACACTACCGCGCTCACCAGAAACCGGTGAGCCACCGACCGAGGGTCGAACGCGAGCTCCTGAGATCCGCCTGCAAAGACTCGAGCAGCGTGCGGCACGGCACATTCTATTCGAGTACAAGCTTCATCGTGCGTATCGCAAGCCGCTCAGCTTGGAGCGTGCCATGCAAATGGCTGATGCCCGCATGCCGCATGAGGACGGCAGACTGTACCGTTGCAAGCCACTCACGGAGCCGTACCGCAGCTGGCGCGACGGTGCTCCTGTCCCGGGCTTCAAGGTATATTACCAGCTCGGCGTGAGCGTTGCCCTTTACATGCGCATGGTGCGTGGCGGCCGGAATCTGTTTCTGCCGCTCTTTGGAATCTCACTTGTGCCTCTCATTTACAATATGATGGGCTCGAAGGCGACGGCCGACGCAACCATCAACTACGTTCTGCACTCGCTCGGCAACGCCGACGAGGTCTCGGTGCTCGCGCATGGGGTTCCTGACACTATCATCGTCCTTCTCGCCATGGCCGCCCTTTGCTACGGTGCCCACACGAATCGTGCTGTTGCCGCTGAGATTTGTCCACTCCGACCCACCAATGTCAAGCACCTTTCTGCGCGCGACTACACGGTGATGATCGAGGGGCTGCCGCGCGATCCCATGCTGAGCGTCGAAAGCCTCATCAAGGGACTGCGGGAGCTCTTGGGCTCGTATGGCGAAGTGGTCTGCTGCTCGTTGGCGCGCGCCAACCGCGAGTACCTGCAGCTCTTGCGCTCGAGGAAGGATCTGAAGACGACCCTCCTGTATCTTCAAATCGCCGCGCATCGCGCGCCCTTGAGGAGCAAAGACCTTTCTGCGCGGGCAAAGATTGAGTCCAAGCTCCAGGGCATCGATGCCAAAATTGAAGCTTATTGCAAGCGGCCCACGCATGAGCGAGCGCCATGCGCCGGCACCGGCTTTGTCACGTTCAACTATCGGGCAGATGCCCGCACGTGCTCGGTTGACCTTCTCAAGAACCCGCGTCGCGCTCTCCAGTTGCAGACAAACCACGGCAAGACGGTGGACGTGCACGTCTTGCTCAAGGTATCGGTGCCGCCACACCCGAGCCAGGTTGTGTGGGAGAACCTGCAGTTCACATCGGGCACACGCTTCTTCCGGCGCCTGGTCGTCAACGCCATCTTGCTGCTACAGTGCGGCCTCTCAACGTACGTGATCGTCCAAGTGACCCACTTGAACGTGGCCGACACGCTCGGGGAGTACTCTTCCAGCACGCAGCAGATGGGCACGACGGCGTGGACGACGCTCGTCATCATCCTCTCCAACCTGCTCATCTTTATGACAGCACCGGTGTACGCAGAGTTCTTCGAGCGCGACATCCGCACCGACCACCGTGAGACGATGCTCGCGATGAAGCTGACCTTCTTCCAGCTGGGCAACGCCTTCGCTGCGGCCCTGTCCTTCCTGTGGACCAAGAAGGGCGGCGCAAGCGGTGTCTTCGACCGCGCGTGGTACGAGCAAGGCGGGGCCACCACAGTGCTCTCGATGGTGCTCGCTGATATCTTCTTCATCAACCCGTTCGTCGAGGGCATGCGCATCTTCGACGTTTTCATCGCCAAGGCGTTGCTCGCGCCGCGCGCGCTTGCGCAGCAGCAGATGAATAGCTACTTCGCCGCCGAGAACCCGCTCTACCTTCCCTTTCGGATGCAGCTGCTCCTCAAGCAGCTGGTCTACGGCATCGCGTGGAGCTATGCCTTCCCCGTCTTCTATCTGCTTATTCTTTGCTTCCTCGCCGTGAGCGTTGTCGTCGACGAGTCCGGTCTGCTCCGCACCTTCAAGGGGCTCGTCACCTCGTCGGACAAGATGTATGACGCCGCGGTCACGCAGGTGCTTCCCGCCGCGCTCGTGCTCCACTGCCTGCTCGCCTTCTTCACGGCGGCTCACATGGAGATGGAGAACCGTTGGCTCGTCGACACCACCAACAGCACGAACAAGCAGCATACCATGCTCAACGGCCCCGAGGCGCTTGGTATCACGCTGCGCAACCCCGCCGTCGCACTCGCGTTCGCCACCGTTGTGATCTCGGTCACCTTTTCCCTTGTCTTCATCACAGTGTTCAAGTTGAGTCGGCAGCGCCTCCACAGTCAGCATAAGAACTCATCGGAGAGCTCGATCAAGGGCGTGCACGCCTCGTTTGACGTTGAGGATATGGCCTTTCGAAACATTGATCACGCTGGCGCAAACCCGCAGCTTTACGTGCCGCCGCTTACGATGCTGCTTCTCGCAAATTGGCGCGATCGCACCGCTTCTCTGACGTACGACCAGGAGCTTCGTGTGTAAAGTTTGGTGTGAACGGACTTCGAATTTTTGGACCTGATCGGGAATTTGAAGCGTCATGACGGCCGCCCCTTCCGACCCTGCTACCCCACGCGCGGCGGGCGCTCCAGCGACCCCACGAGGTGCTGCGGGCCTGCTACCTCCACAGTCCCGTGGTAGTGAGCACCCATGCACGCGTGGTGAGCGGGCGCACCAAGGGCAGGCTCCGCATCTGCGTTCAGAGGCGGGCAACATCATCTTCGGTGGAAGCACCTGGGCCTCGGGGCAGGGGCACTCTCCCATCGTTGGCGCGTCGTCTGCGCGCGCTTCGGTTCAAGATAAACCGACGCCTATCTTCGGCAACGAGCCACCGCTGCGGCCGACCGTCGGCAACCGCGCGCATCTGAGCCGCGCGCACCGGCACACAGCGTCAACAGCAGAACATGTTATCTTTGGGCACAAGCTTGGTGACGAATCGGAAGCGGCCGGCAAGCCCCTATACGAAAGCATGGCCAAGGAATCGTGCAAGCCGCTTACGCCACGGGCCGCGGGCATGCCAACGCCGCGGGTGCCGCCGGAGTCTCCCATTTTTGGTAAGCCGCCGCCCAACCGGCCGACCGTGGGAGATCGCGCGCACCTCTCCCGCGCGTATCGGCACACGATGTCAAGTGCCGACATGCACATCTGCGGCCCGCCTGCGCCCGTCTCGGCCCCGCCTGCTGCATCATCCGAGGAAAGCAGGACGCTGCTAGGAGCGGCCGGATCTGCGCTATGCCGCGGATCTGCGGCGGACGGCAATGTTGGAGCCTGCTGGCCCGCGAGCGCCGTCGGTCTTCCGCCGCCGCCGCCGCCGGGCTCGGCAGGTATGCCGGCTGTTCTACCCTCCGCCCCGGCCGTCTATGATCCGCTCTACCTCGCCAAGCCCTCGGGCGCCTCCGAGCAGCCAGGCACCCGTGCCCCTTGCTTTCTCGATGATGTGCTCGAGCGGGTCGGCCGTCATGCGCCTGGTGCTCCTCAGGCGCAGGTTCATCTGCTCGGCGTCAGGTATACTGATAGCCTGGCCGGTGTTGCGGTAGGGGCAACCGACCCGACGGCGGGCTATGCTGGGCTGCCGGCGCAGGGTACGGGCACGTTGTCGCAGCCGCAAGGTACAGTGCATGCAGAGATCTTCGACGATTCGGTGACGCACCGCGGGGCGCGCCTCGTCAACGGCAGCGCGTATGAAATCTACCGCAACGCGCATGCCATCGACTCGGTCGCCGTGAATGTCTTCAACGCGCCCGCCCCCCAACCCATCGAGGGCGCGGTGCGCACTGCCGACCAGCTATGCACGCACCCTTGCTTTGCAGGCGCGGCGGGCATCGCGAGCGATACTGTTCTCGCACAGAGCCATCCGCAGCTGCCCGGCTGTAACGGCATTCCGCACCGTCGGCCGGGACAGACCGTAGGTATGCTGGGCGAGGTGCTACGCGGCGATACCCGAGCCTTGCCCGACCGCCTCGGTGCGATCTTCCCGTGGGAACTCGCCCCGCCAGCGGCTGCTGCGCCAGGAAAGCCCGCGCCGGCGGCGGACTATGCGGCCTCCAACGCGGCCCCCGCCGAGCGCGCGCGCTTTCGTGGCAAAGCCAAGGTCACCGAGGTGTCAGGATCGAACTGGCGAGAGTCGTTTCCAACTGAAGAGGGGGGCATCCTCACGCAGGCAGGATTCCCCGAAGAGGCACCCCGCCGGTGGCACGATAAGCTCTTCGAGAACCGACTCAAGGGCGTGCTTGCCTCGGATCGCGGCAGGATGCAGCCGCCGGCACGCGCGCTGAAAGGCGTGCCAGTAGGACGCCTGCGTACAGCGCAAACGTCGGCAGTGGGGTCATCTTCTGCCCGCTTACCCCGATCAGCAGACGCATCGTTGCGTGCAGCGTATGCCAGCAGCTCGCATCGCGGCTGATACCAGGCACCAAACAGATCACACTCTGCGCTTTGAGTCTTGACTGGACGATATCAAAGATTCAGAGAATTGCACGGGGGCCGCCCAGGCCCAGCGCCAATGCCTTCCCGCGGCTGAAGTTCAGAACGCCATCCTGAGGTTGTGATTTACCGTGTGTGACTGTGTAGCACCCCCGGAAGAGCCACAAATTGACTTGGCAGTTGGCTCTTGGGTATCGGATCATAACAGCTACAAAATGGCTGTGAAGGTGTACGCCGGTCCGGTTTCTTGGTAGTCGTTTCATAACCTGGCTGTGAACCATTGACTGTGAATTCATAATGAAGTGCCGAAAAATTCGCGTGTGCGGATGCAAGTCATCAGCTCAGACGCCCCGAACGCTTTTGAGCCGAGTGAAGAATTGCCGCCAAATTTGCTCCCACGTGAGCCCAGCGCGCTCAAAGAGCTGCGTGGGGTCCTGAGTAAGACCATGCCAAGGATCATCAATCTCTTATACGACTGGGATCCCAACTGCAACGGCAACATAACGAGAGCTGAGTTCCACCGAGCGCTGACTCATCTGAACTTCGACGCATCAGGTGCGACCATTAATGCGCTCTTTAGCCTCAGCGATTCCAATGGTGACGATGTCGTCAGCTTTCGTGAGCTTCAACAGGTCATTTACAACTCGCCACCCACCGTGCAGGATAAAATCCTCTTCGATGGAGCCGCCCTCGCCACAACCCACTCCACCGCCCCTGTCTCTACCTCCGCCGACATCTCCACCGTCTCTGCCGCCATTTCTTGCTCCACCGTTCCCTCCACCTCTCTCACCGCCACCCTCACTCCCACTGCCCTCACCACCCCTATGGCGTCTACATCCCTTACTCACTCCCTTACCACCAACCCACCCCTCCGCGCCTTCACTGCTGTCAGCTCCATCGCCTCCGCCACTAAGCCCGCCGCCGAGCCTGCCGCATCAATCTCGAGTTCGGATGCCTCTACTCAGACACTGCTCTCGGGCGATGAGATTGGGAACGCACTGAAGGCGGCAGAGCGCGCCATGGCGGCGGCAGAGGACGCCCGGCAGGAAGCGATTACAAAGGTAGCCGCAGCTGAGACCAAAGTAGCTGCCGCGGAGGCGGAGTTTAGGACGAAGGCAGCCGTAGCTGAAGCCAAAGTAGCAGATGTTGAGGCAGAGTTTAGGGCAAAGCTTGCTTCCGCGGAGGCGCGGCATGTGTGGCAGAAGGGCATGTCAGTTGCGCAGAGAAAAGCAGCCGACGCCGAAATAGTCGAAGCTCGTGACGAGGCAGCTCGCGCAACGGCGCGGGCGCTGAGTGTTGAGGCAGACGCGCGGCGCCTCGAGGCGGAGGCTAGGCACGAAGAAGAGGAAGCGAAGCGACAGCTGAGGCTTCAGATGGATGAGGTGCGACGGCTCAAGCTCAAGGTGGCCGAGGCCGAGGAAGCCAAAGAGCGCGAACGGGCTCAGGCTGAAGATGCCATCGCCGAGGCGGCGCGAGCTCGCCGACTCGAAGCCGAGGCGGTGCGACAGGCTGAACAAGACGTGGAGGAGGCCAAGCGGCGCGAGCGGGAGGCCGTCGAGAAGGCCACCCGAGAGGTTCTGAGAAGTCACGAAGCGATGCAAACTGCTTTGCAGCAAGTCGAGGCTGCACAGCGCGCCGAAGCCTCTGCAAAGCGCGCCGAGGGCGCTGCCAGGGACGCTAAGGCAGACGCCGAACGGAGAGAGCGTGAGGCGCAGCTGCGAGCCGCAGACGCTGCACGTTCCGCTGCGACACAGGCAGAGATGAATGCCGAGGCTCTAGCGGAGGCGTCGGCACACACAGAAACGTTGAAGGCAGAGTGGGCACACCACCAGCGCAGCATGTTGGATTGGAAACGAGAAAAGGATGCCTTGACACGAGAGCTTGGTGACATGCGAGTGGCGCTCCACGAGAAGCGCAACGAGCTCACTGTCGCACAGGACGCCTTGTACGCACGCACTCGATCTTTGGAAAAGGCGCAGCGCGATGCCGTGACCATGGCTCGCAAGCTCATTCACGTTGCTGAGTGGCACGCAGAGCATGGAGGCCCGTCACTCGAACAGTCCCCGCGTTCCCTCACGCTGGATTCGACCACGTACGACTCTTCCTTTGCAAGCCCCATGATGAGTGAATCACAGCCGCAAGTGGTTGCTGCGTCCGTGCCTGCTGCTCAAACGCAACATCGGACGTCCTCTCTGCCTCGACCTTTCACCATAGCTCAACCATCGCCTTCTTACGCCCTTTCCTCGCAGCTGACGTCATCGGCACGGCACTCGCCTTCGCACACCAGTGGACCATCACATGCAACAGAACAGCGACCGGACTTTGTGAACATGAGAGATGAGGTGGCGTTTCCAAGGCAGCAGCCGGCCGTCAATAGGAGCCCATCGCCATGCTTAGATGCCCTGGGCTCGATGCAGCCTGGGCATGCGAGCGTGGGAGCGCAAGCAGCACCCCCTCACCGGCAGCTGCGTGAACACGCCTCTCGTGTTGACTCTTGTTCACTACCACCACCGCCGCGGCCGCACACGAGTGAGTGCGCATCCCTTTCCGTGCAGCAGCCCGGGGAAACTTACGTGGGCGTCGATCCTTCAACTCCGAAGCCGCTTGCTCAGTTCCTCGTCTGCTTTCAGTGCACCAGCAAAGAAGCCGCATCAAGTCAAAGGCGAGAAGAGCTCTTCTCTCGATTTGCTTCTGGCGCTCGAGGATACCTGACACTGGCCGAAGTTTGCGCGGGCGTCCAGTCGTTGCTCGTAAGCCACCACGGCAAGGAGGGCGCCGTGGTCTATCAACGGTATTTTCGGTCCTACATCCGAGCATACACTTGCGCCAAGGAGGCTGTCCCCCCACGAGCCAATCGGCCGGCCGATGGCGACTTTGTCACGAAGTCTGAGTTTGGGTTCCTGCTCGTCTACTTGGGCGTCTATGCGACGCTCTATGAGGTTTTCGCTTATGTCATCGACGTTGGGCAGGTGAGGTGGGCAGGTGAGGTGGGCGACCAGGATCATCGTATTACAAGAAAGGAGTGGAATTCAGCCATCAACAAGGTTCGCAACGCAGGTAGCTCGTGGGCTCCATACGTTCGGCTACGTAATGCTAATACCTTCGATTTTGATATCATGGATCACAATGGTGGCGGGGTGGTCGACTTTCGCCAGTTCTGTCTGTGGGTTGAGGCTGCAGAGCAAGCTAGCTTTGATAGTGGCGCCGTTGAGCCCATCGATGCGCCGCACGCATTCCTCTCTTCGCCCTTGCCTCACATCGTCAGCGGCAGCGAGGAGCGCGCTAGTGACATCATCTGGCGAGCCTGCGGATATCACTTATCAGCCGGCGAGGCTACAGCAAGGCGCGGCCTGCGGCGAGCTCACTAAGGTCAGCCCAACTCCAGTTTTTGGCTCTTAGTTCTTCGAGAAGTAGTTGTCGAAGTAGTTGCAAGTCTTGAGGACCGCCGAGCTACTAGGCTGCGGGCCCGCCGCTCTGGCGCCTGCGGCTGCGCGCTCTTCGTTCGTTCTGTACCCGCGGCGTGCCCGGAACACGATAACGTTCCTTGGTGAGGGTGTGCTTCGATCGAATTACGAATATATGTGGCTGAATAAAGTCATTAGCTCAATTTTTACATTACTACACCGCGGCGTGGCGTCACTGCAGCTCTCGTCCGGTCTCGGCACGGTGGGCGGTGAAAAACCCCGCCACGGTAAGCCAATATACGAAAGCAATAATCCGCACGCGCGCCGCGCGGAGCCCGGACGCGCCGGCGCGGCGAGAGTCGCTCTCTCAGGTCTCCACCCACCTTGTGAAATTACCGGTTGCGTATCGCGGTAGACTCGAGCGCTCACACGAAGCGGTGCATGCACACGCACATGCGCAACTCGACGCTCATGCCGCCATGCGTGCAGCTCGTCCACGGCCGCGGCCCCGGCTGCGGCCCCTGCGGCCCCGGCCCTTGCTCCCGACCACGCCCTCAGGCACGACCGCCCGGGAGACATGGTGTGAGATCGCCTTGGCGCTCTGGTCAAGCTTGTCGAGATCGCAGCGGTAGTACCAACTGCAGTCGTTGGCCTTCCGGGAGAAGGAGACGTAATTGCATCGGGCGCAGAAGTGCAGGCACCAGTCGGCGCACGTCTCGAGCGAGTGCACGTCGCCAAATCCAAAGCGGTTGTCGTCGAGCGTGATCATCCCCTTGTCTCCGAGATTGCAGTCGCCAAGGCCATCTTCGACGTCCGTCGCTTCGCAAAAGCCAGGGAGGCCCTCGTCGGGCGCAGCGCGCAATGTCGCCGGTCGGATGCGCTTCGGGTGTGGGGTTTCCGGCTGCGCGCGCGCAGCTATGCCGTTCGGGCCGGCGAGGAAGCGCGCGAGGTGGAAGACACCCCAGCGGCCCGGGCGATCGTAAAAGGGCGACTGGTAACTCGCCTCGCCGTCGAGGAAGCCGCCCTCGTCATAGAAGACACGTGAGATCACACCCTTGTATTGGCGAGTCAGCCGCGGAAGCGTCTTCATGTCCGTCTTCCAGTGCGTGTCATGCGCAACGTAGATGCTCGCATTGGTTTGCGTGCGCGCGTGGACTGCGAGCAGCAGCTTGAGCCATTTCTCGTTTTGCGCCTCTGAGTCCATCGGCCACCAGAAGTACACGTCGCACTTTGAGAGTGCCTCTGGCGTCTTCTCAGCAACATCCTCGAACGGTTTGCACAGCACACGGAAACCGCGAGCGCGCAGCTTCTTGCAGTAGACCACGTCAAGCTCAATCGCCGTCACGCTCGCAGCGTGGTGCGACACGCACGACATAATATCACCATTTCTTGTACCGATCTCGCAAAAGTTTCTGCCGGCCACGCGGTTGGCGAGGAAGTCGGCAACAGCGAGTGGTGAACGAATAGGGTACTTGTCGACCGTCGTGAAGTTAGGCAGGCTCCAGCAGTGTGATGGGGGCGGGTGCCAAACAGGAACAGAAGACGGCATGAGCGCGCGCACGCTCCTAGCGAAAAACACACACGCTGAAGTTGTGAACGACATGTGAACGATAGCCGGGGGCCGTCCGCTAGATACGCATATCTCACCGGGCGCCCGGGGCCAAGAGCACAAATACAGTGGCGGTGTAACACAAGTCCTGGTTTTACACCCTGCTGTGGTCATCGGATTTGTTCGACGGGCAGGGCAGCCTGGTCGTGGCGCCAACTGGTGCTGCCGTCTGCCGAACTTCTATCCTGCTTGCCGTGTAGTCCTGCCGCTGCCACTCATTCCTCCATCTCCTCGTCCTCGGCCATGGCGTCGAACTTCTCGAGGGCGTCTTGCGTCGTGAACCAGAGTGTTTGCTCGATGCCCTCGACCATGCCCGCAGGGCAATCGAAGCGGCCGAAGTCGCCCGAAAGTGCCTTGGCCACCATGTCCGCGCGGCCGGCGCCCGCGGCCGAGACGAGGACCACCTTGGCCGCGCACATGACGTCCATCGTGACAGCGAGGAAATCGCCGTTCGCCCGCGCGTCATTGCCAGCGACCACAACCTTGCCCGTGCCGCTCGCCTTGATTTCGGGCGAGTCGGGGAAGAGGCATCCGACGTGGCCATCGGGGCCAGTGCCAAGAAGCATCATGTCGACAGACGGGATCGGGCCAGAGTTGTCGATGCTGGGGTTGCTTGCGAGCACTTTGCTGTACGATGCCGCGAGCTCAGCGGGCGTGCCCTTCGTATCGACACCGTACACCTGCTTCTCGGGGATGCCGAGCTTCTTGGCGACCTCGAGCGCGCCGCTGTAGCACGGGAAAGATGGGATCTTCTCGTTGCACAAGAAGAGGTGCACTTTAGAGTAGTCGAGCGCATCTGGAGACAGACCCGCGATAGCTGTCACAACCGAGCCCCCCGGAATCGCGAGCGAGAAGCTGTCCTTCTCGGCAATGCACGCCGCGCCGACGGCCGCGACTTCGTCACAAATCTCCTTTGCGTAGTCGCCATCGAAGACCTACACGCGAGAACGGCAGATTACAAGTTATGCGGATGCATCAGAGGGTGCGGGTCTGGAAGATGACAAACCTGCACGGTCTTAATGTCCTTGGAGATCGAGAAATCGTCCACCAATGCCATGCGCGGAACGCCCATGCGCGACGGCAGCACGAGTGCCGACACGAGGGAAAGGATAGCCAGCATGTTGATCACCGCTCCGGAGATAAGTTCATAAGACTCTTTGGGCGCGAATTCAGTCACAACACGACGCCTGTTTCTTTCTGAGGTTGCAGGTTCGCACACGTCCAGCCTTGACCTTGACATGTGAAATTGAACACATAATTACAAACATCCCGTCAGCGCACTGGGCTACGTCTACATGGGGGCGGGCGCCGCGGATGTGCAGGAGTGCATGGTCATGGTTGCGTGCGCTGAGGTTGAATCTTCGGTGGCATTGCACCCACAATAGGATAGCTGACGCCACATGAGATCCTTTTCGTTCGGTGTCGTCGCCATCACCCTCGGCTGCTTTGCTCTTCGCCATTCTCCTTTTGCCAAAAGTTACTTCGACAAGTTACTTTTGGTTCACGTCGCCACCACCGACCTGCTTAATGGCGCCAGCTATGAGCAGATAGAACCACCAAACATTCATCATCGACGGGATGGGCACAGTGATGAGGCCGACGATGCGCTCGAGGGGCGTGTATCCGCAGCCCGGCAGTACGAGGAGCTCATAGTATACGTATGCCACCCACGGCATGACGACTATGCGGCACGCGGCGAATAGGACGATCCACGTAATTCCAATGGGCAAGCTAAGGGTATGCTGGATGGGCAAGGCGTTGTAGATGTTGTAGATGTTCTGGCCGATGTTCGAGAGTTCCGTTGTGAGTAGCTGGACCACAAAAAAGACACTCCGATCGACAAGGACGCAGTACGGCCACACGACCAAGGAGATGATGTGGTGCACTAATAGGAGCACGGTCAATGAACCACCGAGCACGTCGCGGTACGTCTTCGATACAGCCAGCAGTGACATGTCGAAGACAAAGAAGCCGCACACCGCGCCTGTTGTCATGACAATGGTGAGACTTGAAGTCACCATCGCCAAGTTGACCTCGCCTGCACTCGCAGTCCTGCAATCTATTGTCGGAACCATTGGAGATAGGATGTCGTAGAGGGCAAAAAGAGAGAGCGGTGTGGACACGATCGAGTTCAGTGTCCCCACAGCATTTGAGCAGAAGGATACACGTTTCTCGGCGGTCCAGTCCGAAACGAATCGCGATGCCACATGGTAAGTGATGGTGCACGCGACAAAAAATAGAACTGCTGCCATTCCACACGCGTATAGCCGCTGTAGGGAATGCAGCGGCGAGAGATAATGGTTGTTGTGTGGAACGTTCTCGATCATCGTGTCAAAGGCCACGAATTGCAAAGGCCATCTAAATTGAAAGGTCACCATGAGTGAACAATCGACGCGATGCTGGAGAGTGAACACGCACACGCGCTCGCGACACTTTGAAAGGCGTGGAGTTTCTCGTGAATAGGAAGAAAGGAAGTGGTTGTTTTTTCGTGCGACCCCGAAAGTGTCCCGCTTCTCCCGGTGTTTAACTTGTCCGGTATCGGCTGTCCGGGGTTGTGGCTGAGTCGGCCTCCGCGGATTCGTTCGCGCGGTGTGCGAGCGTTGGGGGGACGTTGGGATGGTTCTGAGGTTTGTGTTTTTGTGTGTGTGATCCGTGTGATCTGTGTGTCCCCGTGTGTCCCGGGTGTGTTCCGGCTCCCCCGGTGTCTTTTTACCGGTACGGTAAAAATACTCCGGTAAAAAGACACCGGGGGGAGCCGGGACACACACGGGACACACGGGACACGCGGACGCACAAAGGCACACAGACGAATCTCACAACCAACCAAACCCACCAACAACACACACCCCGCACGTCAGCGCGGTAATAAGTTTCATCCACACACGAAAAGGACACACATGGGTTTGCAACATGGGTTGCGCCGGCTCGAAGATTGACGAGGAGTCGAAAGAGATCGAGGACAAGGCGAAGCAGATGTACGCCCATGGCAAATTTGAAGAGGCGGCGCCGCTGTTCCGGGACTTGCTCGAGGTAAGGCGCACACAACTCGGCGTTCAGCACAGTCGAACTATCGCCTCAATGAATAATCTGGGCATGCTGTTGAAGTCGCAAGGCAAGCTCGACGAGGCGGAGCTGTTAGTCAGGGAGGCGCTCGATGTGCGCCGCGCGACGCTTGGCGATCGACATCCTGACACTTTGATGTCCATCAACAATTTGGCTCTGCTGTTGAAGGCTCAGGGCAAGCTCGACCAGGCGGCTCCGCTGTTCCAGGAGGCGCTCGAGGCGAGTCGTGCGACCCTCGGTGATCTGCATGCGAACACACTTACAACCATGAACAATTTAGGCATGCTGTTGCACGCCCAGGGAAGGTTTGACGAGGGGGCGTTAGTGCTCCGGCATGTGCTCGAAGCACGCCGTGTTACGATTGGCGATCGGCACGTCCAGACACTCACTGCCCTCAATGATCTGGGGCTCGTGTTGAAGGAACAGAATAAGCTGGACGAGGCGGCGCCGCTGCTTCGCGAAGCGCTCGAGGCGAGCCGTGCGGCTCTCGGCGATCGCCACCTTGACACGCTCACGTGCATTAACAACCTTGGCTCGCTTGTTCAGGCCCAGGGTCAGGTTGAGGAGGCGACGCTACTGTTTCGGGAGGTGCTTGAGGCGCGCCGCGCGACACTCGGAAATCGGCACTCTGATACTCTCCACACTATGAACACTTTGGGCATGCTGTTGCAGGACCAAGGCCAGTTCGACGCAGCAGCGCCGTTGTTCTGGGAGGCGCTCCAAGGGGCGCGTGCAACGCTCGGCGAGCGCGATCCTGCCACTCAAGCCTACATCAACAGTCTGGGCATGATGTTGCTAGCCCAGGGCAAGCTCGACGAGGCCGCGTCTCTTCGCCAGGAGCTTGGCCTCGGGCCGCTCGACGAGGCTGAGCTCTTTTGCGTGTCGGCCGCGGCTGCGCCACCCGTAACACTGAATTGCAACTCGACTTTGGACTGCGGCTCGGTCGGCTCTGATCAAGTAGAGAAATACGCAGAATAACTTCTTCAAATGCTTCAAAATAACGCTTAGAACGACGACTAGCCCCCCCGCCCCGCGCCTCGCCCGGGGCGCCGCCGCGGGTCTGATACACACCGCACGCTCCCACGCCAGCACGGCGCCGGTAGGCGCCGGCGGAAGTCCAGCGTCCCCGACCGCGCACCGCTCCGCGACCCGCCGCGGGGCGCGCGCCGGTCGTCGGGACCCGAGCACCGTTCAGGCCACACACCTCACACACGCACACAAAGACGTTGCAAACACCCCCCTTCGAGCACACACGAGGGCACACCTCATGCATCTTGCACAGCATCGACTGCCGCGCAAGGCCACACACCGCACTCATCGCCTCCCTCTCTCGCGCGCGCACCGCTGCGCGAACGAATTATCTACTATCTACTATATGTGGAACCCGCACCCGCACACGCGCGCAGGACGGCGACCACAGCTGCTGTCGCAGCAGGTGGTGATGCGCACCCCGCCACAGCAATGGCGGAGTGCGCTGCCGCATATGAGCTTCACCACACCCTTCACGGGCCATGGCACTCGGCAGGGCTCACACTCGTCGCGCTCGCGACCAACCTCTTTATAGCCAGCGACAGCCGACGACCGTCGCACTGCGCCTTGACCGATTAGCAGATGGGGAGCGCTGCGGTGAACTCTGGTAAGATGTCACTGCACCGGTCGGTCTCGTCATCCATGTCGTCTTCCTCCTGCAGCTCCTCGTGAGCCTCCAGCAGTCGGTACGCAGCGCTCGCCACTAACTCGTTCGGGTCTGTGCAACGGCAGCGGAGAGCGCCGGCAACCCGCGGCGCCAGGATGGCGTCCGGTGCGATCCACGCCTGTAGCACGGCGATGCCTGCCCGGCGCACAAGGTCGTCGGGGTCATTGAGGCTCGCGAGCACCGCGTCGACGGCGAAAGTAGCACGGTAGAGCAACCGCTCGGTGTGAGTGGCCGAGAATTGGCGCAACGTGCGCAGCGCACGCAGGCGCACCTCGACGTGCACGCTTGACGCGAGGCGAACAAGCGCGAGATCGTGATGAGCAATCGCTGCCAGCGGCAGCGATGAGCACCGGAGCACGGCGATCTCGCGCGTGGCGCGGTTCTCCGAGGAGAGCTTCTCGATCACGCGCGCCGCGAGCCATGCCTGGCACTCGAGCGTGTGCAGCCGGCGCGTCACGCTGAAGCTTTCGCTGTTGCAGCTCGCGCTCAGCTGCGGCTCTTCGGGCTGGAGTTCGAAGCCAATGCGCTCAGCAGCGAGGGTGGCGGCGTGGGGAATGCAGGATTGCAGGAAGCGGCATGTGAGAGCGACTGAGCAGAGGTCATCGGCACTTAGGTGGCCGAGAATGCGCTCAGCGAGCGGCATAGGCAGCTCGGCAAGAGGCAAGCGTGTGACGAGCAGCTCTGGCACCGGCGGGGTTGTGCATCGTCCCATGGCTGAGAGTGCCTTCTCTACGGTGGTAAGCAGCACCTGCTTCAGCCCCGCAGTGAGCGTGGAGGGCGAGGCAGCCTCTCGTCGATAGCGCCGGCGCGCTGGCGACGCGAGGATTGAGGAGGCGAGCGAGTAGTCGGCCAGGAGGCGCGGCGAATACGGCGAATCGGGCGCCGGGCGAGTCATAATGCAAGTGGACTGGATGACTGATGTCGCAGAACGCCTCTTCGCGTCGAAGGCCAATAATTCGCGCGCGGCGTTGAGGATGAAAATATATAAGCGCTTGCTTTTGGAACAACTAGATCGCGCGATTACTTTTTACTCCGAGTCGTGTGTTAGAAATCACACAGACAGGCGCGCATCGAGGATTGCATCGAACGCACGGTCTACACGGCGCTTCAAGTCAAGTCAAGTCCATACAGAAACAACAGACAACCATTTATCGTGCGTCTTCAGCAGCGGGCGAGTCGTGTCTTCACAGAGAATGAAGATTTGGTTGCAGGTCTTCTCGGAGTCTCGTTTCGCTGTTCACAAGAATCCCAAAAGTTGCGGGCGACGTGTCGATCGTCTCCACGACGCTGAAGATGGTCGCGCTCGGCGATGCTGGTGCCGAGCGCTCATCGACGCGTCGGCTGCACGTTGGCGGCCTTTCGCCTGACGTGCTAGAGACAGACGTGGCTCAGCTGTTTGCGCCGTTTGGCAAGGTGCGCACTGTCGAGCTCGTTCGCGACGCTGAGACGGCAGGTTGCAGGGGCTTCGCATACGTCAGTCTCGAAGCTACTGATGAGCAGGTCAACAAGTGCTTCAAGGATTACGCACGGGCAAAGTGGCGCGGCCGCCAGCTGACGGTTGCACAAGCTCGCCCAAGCTATCTCGAGCGACTGCAGGCCGAATGGGATGAGCGACTGCAGGCCGAGGTCGATACAGCTGAGAAGTTGGCCGCTGTCCCTGAATGGCAAGGGGCGACTGCGCCTGCATCCGAATGGACGGAGCTCTCCGTGCGACGTGGCTACGCGGCGCCGCTGATTGTCGTGAAACCCGGCGTCACTAACCAGCATTGCTGGTCACCGAAAGGCGGACCTTTGCTTAAACCATCGGCAACTTCACATTCACAGTCCCAGCAGCCACACGCAGCAACGTCAGAGGATGAGGAGGAGCTGGAGGCGGCAGTAACAGCAACGGTGCAGCGGCGAGACATGAAGAGCGTGAGACTCGAGACTGCGCCACCACTGAAGAGTGTTCTGAAGCCCACTTCGAGCCGGTTGGCCGCGCCGAAGGCAGCCATCAACCGTAGCCTCCTTCGCGCCGATTTGGCAGCTGAGCTCGATGAGGAGTTGGCGGAAGCGGCGGGTCTGGACGTGCAACTGCTCGCAGCAGCACTTCCAGCCCGGCGCGCGTTTGGGGTTGTGCGCGGTGCAGTTCTGGGCGCAGTCGGCAGAGGCCGGGAGTTTGAGGAAAATGCTGAGGACGACGAGGAAGACGAGGACGACGCGCGGGAGGCCGAGGAGAGCGAGGACGACACAGCACAGCCATGGGTTGATCAGGGAGAGGAGGACGAGGAGGACGAGCAGGTGGACGATCGGGAGGAGGAGGAGCAGCGTGAGGAGGAGGAGGCAGAGGCGGACGAAAACGCAGAGGCGGAGGGCAAGGCGGATGAGCATTATGGAGACGACGAGGGCATCACCACTGAAGAAACAGACATGGCACTCAGTGTGCTCGCCTCCCTTCTACGTCCCAAGCCAGCCGCCAAGGCCATCAAGCCGGCGACCGGCGACAAGGGAGCGCCGACCAAGCGGCCTCTAAGCGATCAGCCAAGTCCAGAGGCGCCTAGAGGCGTCAGAAAGGGCACGCCGAGCAGCGGCAGCGGGAGCGCTGGTGGCGGGATCGTTGGCACCGCCGCGGCGCCCGTTGAGCGCAGCCGTACGCTCACTGTGGCAGAGCAGGCGGCCGAGGAGCGAAAGGCGCGATACGGCCAGTGGGCAAGCTCGAAAGTCTGGCAAGTCGGGGCTCGTTTCGACCCGTCTGCGGTCATTGACGAACCCGAGCCCTTTGAGTTTCCACACTTATCAGGTGTCGGCAAGCAAAAGGCGGTGCTGTCTTCGGGTAGGTCCGAGGCCGAGGAGCCGCCCAAGGCAAAGAAGGCCAAGGAGCCGCCAAAGGGGAAGCAAAAGGCAGCATCGCCGGTTGAGGAGGCCCCGGCCAGCCTGCGAAGCAGCTCGGCTTCCGGACCAACGCATCAGGGCCCCGACGCTAACGTGCCGCCTAAGCGCAAGGAAGTTGCTGCTGTCGGAGCCCGGCGCTCAACCCGCGCCAAGGAGCCGAAGCCCGAACCAGAGCCGGAGCCAGAGCCGAAACCGGAGCCGCCCAAGAAGAAGGCCAAGGGTGGCAAGGCCGAACCTCAACCAGAATGTGAGGACAAGCCTAGTGGCGATGGCGATGGGGATGGGGTTAGTTATGACGACGATGCTGGCGACGGCCACGGCAAAGGTTGCAGCGACTCCGCAGGATCCGGCGCGTCGAAGATTGTCGATGTGAAAGGAGGTGGCTCACTCCGATCACTCTTCCTCGGCGCAGCGAGTACCGCCGGTTTCTCGCTCATGGGCAGTGGCTTCTCATTTGGCGGTGCGTTCGACGGCGGCGAGGCAGCAACGACACTGGCCACTCCTGCTATCTCCGAGGCCTTTGCCGCTCCCTCTTTCGACAGCACGGCTCCGTGGACGACAGCGGAGGTTTGGGCAGCCCCGCCCATGCAGGCGTTCATGCGCAAGGCATCGGAGGAGGATTTGCGTGAGAACTGGGTCGCGGGGCGGCGCGACGCTCGGTCGGCGTACAAAAAGCGTCATCAGGACGCGGTGCGTCAGCAAAAGCTTCTCCACGGGCAGCGGAGAGGGCGAAGTATGCGTAGCAATTCAAGTTAGTACGTATGCCGCGCATCGCTGTTGACTGTTGAGCTCGCCGGCGCGCTCGGCGGTCGGCTCCGACGACACGCTATGAGCGCTCGGCTGTACGGCCGTCCTCCGCCCGGACGCCCGCGCGGTCCCGGGCCGGCGTGGTCCCCCGGGCGAGCCTCGTAAGCCTGCGGCCTGGTAATCCTATCTAGTAGATCCCTCCCCCGTCCGGGGGCGAGTCTCCGTCGAAATTCATCGAGCTCAACAAAACCGTGTCAAAAAAAAATCACGGTGGGCCCCTCACCGCCCAAATTTGCCCTCCACGTCTATGCACGTCACTGGTGCCTTCAGACACTTATTCGGATTTCCCCTCCCG